>Ga0206116_1000149_pt1 | contig 107031 bp, 98 predicted proteins | sample 3A1Ametagenome_FD_178000 | JGI IMG/M metagenome (GOLD analysis project Ga0206116, IMG submission 178000) | Enriched microbial communities from leaf-cutter ant dump, University of Wisconsin, Madison, United States - 3A1A | ecosystem: Environmental > Terrestrial > Nest > Insects nest > Nest dump...
GTCTGCAGCATCAGCAGGCTGGCGCCTTCCTCGTTCTGGTCGGCCAGCGTCAGCTTGCTGGCGCCTTCCGTCAGCACGTCGCTGAACTCCTTGGTGAAGGTCTCGCGGGTCGTGATGATGTTCAGGTTGGTCGACAGGTTCTGCGAGGCGGAGCGGATCGTCGCCTTGGCGTGATCCAGGCCGGCCACCGCCTTGTCGATGTCGGAGCGGTCCATCCAGCTGTTCTGGGCGCCGTCCAGCTGCAGGCCCTGGCCGCTGGTCGACAGGTTGACCGCGTTCACCGTGATCGCGTTGGTGTTGCGCTCGTTCAGCTGGACCGTGATGTCGTTCGACGTGTTGGCATCGGAAATCTGCTTGGTGACGATGTTGGCCGAGCAGTTGGCCGAGGCCGCCTGCTTGATCGTCTTCGCGTCGATTTCCATGCGGACGGTGCCGCTGTCGAAGTTGAAGGACTGTTCACCCCCCGCCAGCTTGCCGTCGCCCTTGTCGTTCATGGCATCGCGGGTGACCTGGGCACCGTTGGAGTTGGTGACCTGGATTTGCAGGTCGACCTTCTTCTCGACGGTCGAGATGCCGTTGCCCTGGTTGTTCGCCGCTTCCAGCAGGCGGCGGTCGACCGTGAAGGACACGATGGTGCCCGACGCGAAGCTCTCGGAGATCCTCTTGGTCAGCGCGTTGGTGGCGGCGGTCGTCACCGTCATCTCGCGGACCGTGCCGGCGGTGGCGTTGCCGGTCAGGGTGATCGTGCCGGTGGCCGTGACGGAGGCCGTAGCGACATCCTTGCCGACCAGACGGCCGGTGCCGGTGAGGGCCGTGCTGATCGAGGCCTGCAGCTTGGCTGCAACGTTGACCGAACCGGTCTGGCCGACGGCGACGTCGCCCTTGGTGGCGGTGTAGCTGAAGGACTGGCCTTCCACCGTGATGGTGAAGATGTCGCCTTCTTCGATGGTCCCGCCGACATTCACCGTCGACACCTGCGCCGAACCGGTCTTGGCGGCCGTCGTCAGCTTCGCTTCGATGGTCTGGGTGTTGTCGAAGTAGGAGATCGTGCGGCTCTCGTCGCCGTCCGACACGATGAAGTCGCGGGAACGGCCGTTGGCGCCGCGCACCTCGATCTGGACGTCGGAGAAGCTGCCCAGCGAACCGGACATCGTGCCCGACAGCTTCAGCCCGATGAAGCCGTGCGCGTTTTCGGTCTTGGAGATGTCGGCGGTCTTGCCTTCGATCGAGCCGTCGCCCTTGACGCGGATCGAGTAGGTGTCGGCCGAGATGACGTTGGTGACGCGGGCATTGTCGACGCCGGTCATGCTGTTGACGGCGGCACGGGACGCGCTGGTGCTGTCCATGCTCATGCCGTTGCCGTTGATCAGGTTCTTGCCCTGATAGCCGCTGTCGGCAGCCAGCTTGTCGATCTGGTCCTTCAGCGTGTTGAACTGGGTGGCGAGCGACTTGCGGGTGGCGACGGAGGCGGCATCGTTGCCCAGCGCCGCGTAGGCGGCGGTGGTCAGGCCCTTGGCCTGGTCGACCAGCGAGTCGATCGAGGTCAGGCCCTTGTCGGCGGCCTGGATGGTGCTGATCGACTGGCCCATCGCGTCCTTCAGCGAGGACAGGTCGCCGGCGCGCTGGTTCAGGCCCTTGGCCGAGAAGAAAGCGGTAGGACCATCCAGAGCCGAATTGATCTTGTTGCCCGTCGACAGGATGTTCTGCTTCTTGTCGATACCGGCCTGCGTGCTCTGCAGCTGCAGCAGGTTGGTGCGCATCGAAGCGGTCAGGGTCACATTTCCGGCCATGGTCCTAGTCTCCTTCTGAGGCTGTCCCCGCCCCTGGTCATTTGACCGGCGAGGCAACGTGCGTTTTCCTGACACCACTCTTTCAAGCGCCGTGCCAACTGCTTCGATGTGCCATAAGTGACTGAATTTGCTATGAAATAAAAATAGGTCGGCAAAAAGGGCAGGGTTGGGCCCAAAGGTTCGGGCCGGCCGTCCGAAAAACTTTCCCGGAATCTTTTGCCGCTCAAGGACGGTTCTGCCGGGATGCCGGGCGGCAAGAATCTTCCCACCGCCCCGCCGGCAACGGCTATGGTCGGGCTCCAAACCACGTCCCAATCATTGAACGCATGGCCTTTCCATGGGCCAAGGCAGGGAAGGGAGAAGCATCATGACCGGTCGGATCGACGCACGCCTGGCGGAGCTGGGCATCGAGTTGCCGCAGGCCGCCGCCCCGGTGGCCGCCTATGTGCCCTACACCCGTTCGGGCAACACCCTTTACATCTCGGGCCAGGTGACGGTCTGGAACGGCGAGCGCAAGTTCGTCGGCAAGGTCGGCCAGGACTTCACGGTGGAGCAGGGCAAGGAGGCCGCACGCCTGTGCGCGCTGAACATCCTGGCCCAGGCCAAGGCCGCGCTGGGCGGCGACCTCGACCGCGTCACCCGCGTGTTGCGGCTGGGCGGCTTCGTCAATTCCGGCCCCGACTTCCACGACCATCCGCTGGTCATCAACGGGGCGTCCGAGCTGATGCGCGACGTGTTCGGCGAGGCCGGCCAGCATGCCCGCGCCGCGGTCGGCGCCCCGTCGCTGCCCGGCAACGTCGCGGTCGAGGTCGACGCGATCATCGAGGTGGCCTGACGGCGGTGGTCAGATAGGCGTCAGGGCGGTGGCGGCGCCTTGCTGTATCGCGGCATGACGCCTACCTCCTTGCCATCGTTCAAGGAGACGCAGGCATGCCCGACGGCAACGATGCCATCACCGTCAAGGTTCTGACCGGGATCGACGAGGCGGACCAGCAGGGCTGGGACGCCTGCGCCGGTCCCGGCAACCCGTTCCTCTCCCACGCTTTCCTCCTGGCGCTGGAGGAGTCGGGGTCGGCGACCGGCAAGTCCGGCTGGCAGCCCAGCCATCTCGCCGCCTATGACGGGGCAGGCCGCATGGTGGGTGCGGTCCCGGCCTATCTGAAAAGTCATTCCTACGGCGAGTATGTGTTCGACCACGCCTGGGCCAACGCCTTCGAGCGGGCGGGCGGCAGCTATTACCCGAAGCTGCAGGTGGCGGTGCCTTTCACCCCGGTGCCGGGGCCGCGGCTGCTGGTGGCGCCCGGACCACGGGCCGATGCCGTCGCCGATGCGCTGGTCGCAGCGCTGGAGCAGGTTACGGAGCGCTATGGCGTCTCCTCCGCCCACGTCACCTTCCCGGAACGGGCCGATTGGGACCGGCTGGGTCAGGCCGGATGGCTGCAACGGCTTGGCGTGCAATATCACTGGCACAACCGCGGTTATGGCAGCTTCGACGAGTTCCTTGAGGCGTTGAACTCCCGCAAGCGCAAGGCGATCCGCAAGGAGCGGCGCGAGGTCGCCGAAAGCAGCGTCCGCCTGCACACCCTGACCGGCGGCGACCTGAAGCCGGAGCATTGGGATGCCTTCCACCGCTTCTATCTGGACACCGCCGACCGCAAATGGGGTGGCGGCTATCTCAACCGCCGTTTCTTCGACCTGCTGGGCCGGACCATGGCCGACCGGGTGGTGCTGGTGATGTGCGAGGATGGCGGGGAGTGGGTTGCCGGTGCGCTGAACCTGCTGGGCGACGATGCGCTGTACGGCCGCAACTGGGGCTCCGACGGGAGCTACCGTTTCCTGCATTTCGAGGCTTGCTATTACCGGGCGCTGGATTTCGCCATCGAACGCGGATTGGCGCGGGTCGAGGCCGGTGCGCAGGGCGAGCACAAGATCCAGCGCGGCTATCTGCCGGTGCCGACCTACAGCGCGCACTGGATCGTGGACCCCGGCTTCCGCCGCGCGGTGGACCGCTATCTCAGGCAGGAACGTCCGGCGGTCGAGGCGGAGATCGACGCGCTGGACGAGGAGTTGTCGCCCTACCGGCGGGAGGGCTGAGCCCTACTCCCAGCCGGCGAGCACCGCCGCGGCGTCGCTTTCCCGCACCGGCGCGCGGGACGGCGGCGGGGCGCCGTCGACCCGCAGGCCCATCAGCGTCTCCACCAGCGGCTCCGGGCCGGCCGAGACGCGGACCTGTCCGCGGGCGGCGATGTGCGGATGGGTGTGCACTTCCGCCAGTTCCGGCACGGCCTCGAAACAGCAGTCGACCGGATCGAGCAGGGCCTTCCACTCCGCCAGCGTCCGGCTGGCGAACAGCGCCTCCAGTTCCGTGGTCAGGGCGGTCTGGGGCAGGGGATCCTCCTGGCGGGCGATCCAGTCGGGGCGGCCGACCGCTTCGCAGAAGCCCTGCCAGAACTTGGCCTCCAGTGCCGACAGGGTGACGAATCGGCCATCGGCGGTGCGGTAGATGCGGTAGCAGGCGGCCCCGCCCGACAGCAGAGCCTCGCCGCGCTTCGGCAGGGTGCCGCGCGCCGCCGCGGTGAGGGTCATGCCCTGCCAGCCCAGCACCGACTCCATGATCGACAGGTCGAGGAAACAGCCCTGTCCCGTCCGCTCCCTCCCCAGCAGCGCGCCCGCCACCGCCAGCGCCGTCTGCTGGGCCGAGGCGAAATCGGCGACCGGCAGATAGCTGATCACCGGCCGGTCCGGCAGCCCGGAGGCATCCAGCCCGCCGCCGACCGCCATGTAGTTCAGATCGTGCCCGGCCCGTGTCGCATAGGGGCCGTCATAGCCCCAGCCCGACAGGCTGGCATGGACCAGCCGCGGATTGATCTCCCGCAGGCGCTCGCGGCCCAGCCCCAGCTTGTCCATCACGCCCGGCCGGTAGCTTTCGACCAGCGCGTCGGCCTTCGCCAGCAGCCCTTCCAGCGCCGCGCGTCCCTCGGCCGATTTCAGGTCGATGCGGATGACGGTCTTGCCGGCGTTCAGCAGCTTGTAGGCGGCGGTGGTGCCGTCGCTGTCCGTCGGGCCGAGCCGGCGCAACGGATCGCCCCCCGGCGGCTCCACCTTCACAACCGTGGCGCCCAGGTCGCCGAGAAGCTGTGCCGCATAGGGGCCGGGCAGATATTGCCCGAGGTCGATGACGCGCAGTCCGGTCAGGAAGGGCAGGGGCATGGTCCGGTCACCCCCCGGTGACGCTCATATGCCGTCCGACGGCCGGTCCCTGGTGGCGGCGGTCGATGATGAAGTCGTGGCCCTTGGGCTTGCGGGTGATCGCCTCGCGCACCGCGTCGATCAGCGGGCCGTCCTCGTCGCTGACGCGCAGCGGCGTGCGCAGGTCGGCGGCGTCCTCCTGGCCCAGGCACATGTAGAGCGTGCCGGTGCAGGTCAACCGGACGCGGTTGCAGCTTTCGCAGAAATTGTGGGTCAGCGGCGTGATGAAGCCGACGCGCTGGCCGGTCTCCTCCACCCGGACATAACGGGCCGGGCCGCCGGTGCGATGGTCGCTCTCGGTCAGGGTCCAGCGTGTCTGCAACTCGGCCTTCAGCATGGTCAGCGGCCAGTACTGGTCGAGCCGGGCGCCCTCGCCGATGTCGCCCATCGGCATCACCTCGATGAAGGTCAGGTCGAAGCCCTGCTCGCCGCACCACGCCACCATGCGGTGGATCTCGTCGTCGTTGACGCCCTTCAGCGCCACCGTGTTGATCTTGATCTTCAGCCCGGCTTCCTTGGCCGCCTGGATGCCGCCCAGGATCTTGTCCAGCTTGCCCCAGCGGGTGATGGCCTGGAACTTGTGCGGGTCGAGCGTGTCCAGCGAGACGTTGATCCGCCGCACCCCGGCCTCATACAGCCCGGCGGCATGCTTGAACAGCATGGTGCCGTTGGTGGTCAGCGTCAGCTCGTCCAGGTCGCCCGACTTGATGTGGCGGCCCAGCGACCGGATCAGCCGCATCACGTCGCGCCGCACCAGCGGCTCGCCGCCGGTCAGCCGCAGCTTGCGGGTGCCCAGCTTGACGAAGGCGCTGCACAGCCGGTCCAGCTCCTCCAGCGTCAGCACCTCCGCCTTCGGCAGGAAGCTCATGTCCTCGGCCATGCAGTAGACGCAGCGAAGGTCGCAGCGGTCGGTCACCGACACGCGCAGATACTCCACCTTGCGGCCGAACGGATCGACAAGGGGAGCGACGGCGGCTGACGGCAAGGCTTCGGACACAGGGTTGGTCATCGCTGGACTCCAGGGGCGGCCGCTGACGGGCCACCGCAGTATATGTTCGTCACACGCACGATGTGCAACGGTGACGGGAGCGTATTCCACATCACGGTATGCCGACTTTGACGGCGATCAAGGGGTCTCGGCGTCACATCAGCTTTTGCCGCACCGCCGCCGGTTGTGCTGCCCGTTCGGCTTCCTCGCGTTCGCGCAGGTCGTCGTCGGTGGTGCGCGGCACCGGCCGCTGGCCCAGGGCGAACGGCTCGTTGCCGCGCTCGAACTGGTCGCGGACGCGGCAGTCCTCGCACATGCGAATGCGGTTGGCGGCCTCCGGCGTGGCGAACATCCAGTGCCTGCCCGCCAGCGTCGTCACGATCTTCTCGATGGAGGATTTGGTGGCGAAGGGCTTGCCGCAGGAGACGCAGCAGAAGGGCTCCTCCTCCTTGACCACCACCGCACCGCGGGCCTGGTCGCGGAAGTCGATCTCCGGCACCAGGGAGATGACCTTCTCCGGGCAGGTGCTCTTGCACAGGCCGCACTGCACGCAGGCATCCTGGGCGAAGGACAGCATCGGCTTGTCGGCATTGTCCAGCAGCGCCCCGGTCGGGCAGGCGCCGACGCAGGACAGGCACAGGGTGCAGCCTTCGACATCCACCGAAACCCGGCCGAAGGGCGCGCCCGGCGGCAGCGGCAGAACCTCCACCGGGGCCGGGGCGGCCTTGTGCAGATGGCGCAGCGCCAGCATGGTGACCGTGCGCTTCGGCCCCATCGGCAGGAACATCCCCGCCTCGACCGCGTCGGCCGGCAGGGCCCACAGCTCGTCCGCCACCGCGTCGGGATCGGCGGCGTCGATCACCGCCACCCGGCCGGAGCCGTAGCCGAGCCCGCTGAAGGCGGCTTCCGCCAGCCCGATCTGCGAGGCAAGGCCGGCGGTCTCGCCTTCGTTCTCCGGTCCGGTCAGCAGGCGGATATGGGTGCAGCCATAGGCCAGCGCCAGCGCGAACAGGTCGAAGCCGACCTGCGTCACCTCGTTCAGCGCGAAGGGCAGCACGCGGGCGGGCAGGCCGCGGCCATGCCGCGCCATCATGCCGACCAGCGCGTCGCCATGGCGCGGGTCGTGGATCAGCAGCGCCGGTGCAGCGCCACCGGCCTTGCGGTAGGTGGACAGCAGCGTGCGCAACCGCTCATAGACGGTCGCGGCCGGCGGCAGGGCGTAGGTCGCGGCCCCGGTCGGGCAGACCGCGGCGCAGGATCCGCAGCCGGCGCAGACATGCGGGTCGATGGCGACATGGTCGCCGTTCGGCGTGATCGCCCCGGTCGGACAGACGTCCAGGCAGCGGGTGCAGCCGGTCTTGCGGCTGCGCGAATGGGCGCAGAGGTCGGCCTTGAAGTCGACGAAGCGCGGCTTCTCGAACTCGCCGACCAGATCGGCGATGTCCAGCAGCGCCTTGGCGACCTGCGCCGGGCTGTTGGGGTCGGGCCGCAGATAGCCGTCACGGCGCTTGTGGTCGGGGAACAGCGGCGTGCCGCCGGTCAAATCGAGGATCAGGTCGCAGCGGGCCGACGCCCCCTGCCGCACCGGCTCGAAGCCCAGGGCGCCGCGGGAGGAGGGCAGGGCCGGAGCGTAGTCGTCCACCACGATCTCGAAGGCGCCGACCCAGCCGCGGGCGCTGCGGATGCGCCCGCGGAAGATCGCCGCATCCATCACCGGCGGCGGGGGGATGTCCCTGGCGCTGGTCAGCAGAACGGTGACGTCCAGCCGCTTGGCCAGTTCCCGGCCGGCCTCGATGGCGCGCTCGTCGTTGCCATAGACCAGGCAGGTGCCCTGGGACGTCAGGGTCAGCGCACCGGTGGGCGGGATCGGCAGGGCGGCCTCGGCAAGCAGCGCCGCGATCTTCGGCAGCGCCTGGGCACCCTCGTCCGACCAGCCGGCGCGCTCGCGGATGTTGGTGAAGGTCAGGTCGGTGTCGGGCGCCACCTCCGCCGCGATCTCGGCAAACAGCGGCGCTTCCTGGGTGCAGGCGACCAGAAGCGGCTGGCCGGCGGCGACCGCCGCCTCGAAACGGTCGAGCTGCGCCCGGCAGAGCTGGGTATGCACGGTGGCGGTGCCGCCCTCGCCGCAAGCCTTGCCCAGCGCCGTCCCGTCCAGCGCGATGCTGTGCGCGCAATCGCAGACGAGCACCGTCCGTTCGCCGATCTTCATTGTCCCCAAAACTCCTGTCGCTTGGAGCTTACGCCCCTGGCCTGAGGACACTCATATGGGGGAATGCAGCGAGATGGGAATGGGAATCTTGTCAGGGTGGATCCGGACAAACGCCGGCTGGACGGTTCCCGCGACCCTTCCGGACCGCAGGATCGCGGGAACCCGCCGCTCCTTACGCGCCCGGTTCGTTGGCGTTGGGGAAGAACAGCTGCTCGCCGTTGATCTGGTAGTCGGCGATGGCCTTCTGCCCTTCGGCGGAGACCAGCCAGTCGACGAAGGCCTGGCCGTCGGCCGCCTTGACGTGGGCGAACTTGGCCGGGTTGACCAGCATCACGCCATACTGGTTGAACAGGCGCTTGTCGCCCTCGACCAGAACCGTCAGCGGGCCGCGGTTCTTGAAGTTCAGCCAGGTTCCGCGGTCGGTCAGGGCATAGCCGTTCATCGCGGCGGCGGTGTTCAGCGTCGGTCCCATGCCCTGGCCGATGGAGCGGTACCAGCCGCCATCCGCCTTGGCCGGGTCTAGGTTGGCGGTCTTCCACAGGGACAGTTCGGCCTTGTGCGTGCCGCTGTCGTCGCCGCGCGAGACGAAGGGCGCCTTGGCCCCGGCGATCTTCGACAGCGACTGGGCGACGTCCTTGCTGCCCTTGACGCCGGCCGGGTCGCTGGACGGGCCGACGATGACGAAGTCGTTGTACATCACCGGCTTGCGTACGGTGGCGAAGCCTTCGGCGACGAACTTTTCCTCCGACGGCTTGTGGTGAACGAACAGCACGTCGGCGTCGCCGCGCTTGGCGAGGTCGATGGCCTGACCGGTTCCCTTGGCGACGACCCGCACCTCGATCCCGGTCTTGGCGGTGAATTTCGGCAGAAGCGAGTCGAACAGGCCCGAATCCTCGGTCGAGGTGGTGGAGGCCACCGTGATGAAGCGGTCGGCGGCCAGTCCAGCCGACGGAGCGGCGGCCTGGACCAGACCGGCCACGGCCACGGCGGCAAAGCCCAGCACGAATGAACGGCGCAGCATCCTTCAACTCCTCCCACATCGTTGTTGCCTCGCTGGCATAGCGCAGTCGGGCCGCGGGTGCAAAGGCTTGGCCGCTCTTTTCCAATCCCTGGCCGGACCGGTGCCAGGGCCGGGCCAGGGCTCAGGCCGGAACTCAGGCCGGTCTGGCCGCCGTCTCCTTCAGCAGCGATGCCGTGAGGTTCACCGCCAGCGACAGGGTCATCAGCACCAGCCCCAGCCCCAGCGCCATCGGCAGGTCGCCTTTGCTGGTCTCCAGCGCGATGGCGGTGGTCATGACGCGGGTGACGTGCTCGATGTTGCCGCCGACGATCATCACCGCCCCAACCTCCGCCGAGGCGCGGCCGAAGCCGGCCAGCACCGTGGTGACGAGGCTCCAGCGTGCCTCCGCCAGCAGGGTGGCCAGCCGGCGGACCGGGCCGGCGCCGGTGACGCGCAGCAGGTCGTCATATTCGGCCAGCAGATCCTCCACCGTCTGGCGGGCGAGCGACGCGACGATGGGCACGATCATCACCGTCTGGGCGACGATCATCGCCGTCGGGGTGAACAGCAGTCCAAGCACCCCGAACGGGCCGGAGCGCGACAGCAGCAGATAGACCACCAGCCCGACCACCACCGGCGGCAGCCCCATCATGGTGTTCAGCGCGACGGCGACGGCGCGGCGGCCGGGAAAGCTGAGCGCCGCGACGGCGGCACCCAGCGGCAGGCCGATCAGCGTGGCGATGGCGACGGCGGACAGGCTGACCCGCAGCGACAGGCCGACGATCCGCATCAGCGCGTCGTCCATCGACAGGATCATGGAAAAAGCCACGGCCAGGGCTTGGGAAAAATCCTGCATGAAGTCCAAATCACTGTTCGAATAACTTCGGCGAGGGCTTGTCCGACGGACGCCGCTCGCCCACACTCGCGCGCATGAGCCCGACCATGAGCCTGAAGACCTTCACCATAGCGCCGGACCCGGCGAATCCCAAGCTGACCGAGCGCGTCCGCGGCCTGGACCAGGACGGCCGCGAGATCGAAACCGCCGTGACGGTGGAACGGCCGCTGACCCTGTACCTGAACGGCCAGGAGATCGTCACCATGATGACGATCGGCGATTATCCCGACTGTCTGGCCGTCGGCTATCTGCTGAACCAGAACATGCTGCGGCGGGACGACCGCATCACCGGCATCGACGTGGACGAGGAGACGGACTCCGTCGTCGTCCGCACCGAGCGCGCGACCGATTATGAATCCAAGCTGAAGAAGAAGACGCTGACCTCCGGCTGTGCCCAGGGCACGGCCTTCGGCGACGTGATGGAGACCTTCGAGGCCGTCAGCCTGCCGGCCGATGTGCGTCTCCGCACCTCGTGGATCTATGCGCTGTCCAAGCAGATCAACCTGCAGCCCAGCCTCTATCTGGAGGCCGGCGCCATACATGGCAGCGTGCTGTGCCAGGAGGACCGGCCGCTGGTCTATATGGAGGATGTCGGCCGCCACAACGCGGTGGACAAGGTCGCCGGCTACATGCACCTGAACGGCATTTCCGCGTCGGACAAGATTTTCTACACCACCGGCCGCCTGACCTCCGAGATGGTCATCAAGACGGTGCAGATGGGCATTCCGATCCTGGTCTCCCGCTCCGGCTTCACCGCCTGGGGCGTACAGCTGGCGCGGCAGGCCAACCTGACGCTGGTCGGCCGGGCCAAGGGCAGGCGCTTCATCGCGCTGGCCGGCACCGACCGTCTGGTCTTCGACACCGATGCCGCTGGCGCTGACGACGAGGATCGTCGGCATGGACGCAAGGGAAGCCGCGATGACGACTAACTCAACCCATCCCGACATTGGCGGCGTTCTGCTGGCCGGCGGCCTGTCGCGCCGGATGGGCGGCGGCGACAAGTGCCTGCGTCCGCTGGGTGACCGCAGCATCCTGGAGCGCATCGTCGCCACCGTCCGGCCGGAGGTCGGGCCGCTGGTGCTGAACGCCAACGGCGATCCCGCCCGCTTCGACCATCTCCATCTGCCGGTGGCCGCCGATGTGGTGGAGGGCTATGCCGGCCCGCTGGCTGGCGTGCTGACCGGCATGGAGTGGATGCGCGGCACCGCGCCGGGCATCGCCTGGGTCGCCAGCTTCGCCACCGATGCGCCTTTCATCCCGCGCGACCTCGTCACCCGCATGGTGGCGGCGCTGGAGCAGGAGGGCGCCGACCTTGCCTGCGCCCGGTCGGGCGGGCAGGACCATCCCGTCTTCGGGCTGTGGCCGATCCGTCTGGCCGGCGACCTGCGCCGCGCCATGGTGGAGGAGGGCATGCGCAAGGTCGATGCCTGGACCGCCCGCCACCGGCTGGCCGTCGCCGACTTCGCCGTCGATCCTGTGGACCCCTTCTTCAACACCAACCGGCCCGAGGATCTGGCCGAGGCGGAACGCCTGCTGGCGTCGGGACAGGCGTCATGACTGACAAGCCCGTGACCCCAGCCCTCGAGCGCATCGAGACCATGCCGCTGGGCATCGTGGTGGAGCGCCGCCGTGGCGTCACCGCCTGGGCCGACTGGAGCTGGCGCCCGGTCTCGGTCATCCCCGGCGCCGGCCCGGTCGATCCGCCCGGCCGCCTGCTGATGGAGGGGGAGGGCTGGTCTCACAGCCATGCCGCCACCCTGACGCTGGAGCTGTTCCGCACCGACACCGAAGGCTACCGCCTGAACCTGTCGCAGGACCTGCCGCGCCTGTGGGTGGTGATGCGCCCCGGTGCCGATGGGGAGGAGCTGGTGCCCTTCACGGTCACCGCCTCGGCCCATGAGGGGGAAGGCTACCAGATCGGCGCCGACGTGGTGGAGACGGTGCCGATGCCGGCGGAGGTGATCGCGCTGGTCCGCGATTTCGTCGAGCAGCACCATGTCGATGTCCCCTTCCACAAGCGCGAGCGCAAGCGCCACTTCGAGAAGGAGGAGGGGCGGCGGTGAGCGGCGAAGCCTTCCTGTCGCGCTGGTCGCGCCTGAAACGCACCGCGGTCAAGCCGGAGCCGGTCCCGGTGGAGGTGTCGCCGGCCGTTGTTCCGCCAGTGGTGGAGGCTGCGGAGCTTCCCGTCGCCGTATCGGAAGACGGCGCGGCCGGCACCGTCCAGCCGGAAACCGAGGCCGACGATCCGCTGAAGGATCTGCCGCCGATCGAGGAGTTGACCGGCGAGTCCGACTTCACCCCCTTCCTGCGCGCCGAGGTGCCGGAGGACCTGCACCGTCAGGCCCTGCGCAAGCTGTGGACCTCAGACCCGATCTACGCCAACGACGACGGGTTGAAGGACTACGCCGACGATTACGCGAGCCTGTTCACCGGCGATGTTTCGGTGAAGACGCTCTACCGCGTCGGCAAGGGCTTCCTCGACACGCTGGACGACGTGGCGGCGGAAGCCGAAGTCGAAGCCGAGTTCGTCGTGGAGGACGCTCCCTCTTCCCAACCGCCCATCCCCTCTCCCCCCCGGGGAGAGGGTTAGGGTGAGGGGGGACGCGCAGCGAGACCTTATCTTTCTGCGCACAGTCCCCAACTCCCCATTTCTCCATGCCACGCATCCCGCTACCCGCCCTTCTCCCCAGGGGGGAGAGGGGGCTTTCCCCCAGCGCAAGTCCGCCTCGCAAATTCACTCCCGAAATGCGACGGATTGTCGCGCTGGACTGGCCTCCTTTAAAACGAAGGGGCGCTCTGACAGCGTGGGCATAGCGCCACGATAAAGTTTCATTTGTCGTCTCTTTCGGGCGCGTCATTGGTTGACAAATGGACAGGTTCAGTCCTTCTATTATTCATCTGTCGAATGCTAAGCCACTGTAAGGTAACGGCTTTTCGCAGGTGCATCAAAAGGGGTGCGGGGCCAAGGGTCCAAAGACGGCGCGCGGTGAAACCGTGAACGCCGATGCCCCTGTCTTGTGTCCGAGAGGAGTTTGCGGCCCGTGTCCAGCGCCGTCGATCACACCGTCCCGCCCGCCGTGGCGGAGGAAGAGCTGTTCCGCGCGCAGGTCTATGCCCTGCTGGCGCGCCTGCTCGCGCGGGCACCCGATGCGGCGTTCCTGACCGCGCTGGGCGATCTCGCGGGGGAGGGCGGCGAGTTCGGCGCGGCCCTCGACCGGCTGGCCGAAGCGGCGCGCGGCAGCGATCCGGCGGCGGTGGAGGACGAATTCACCACCCTCTTCATCGGCGTCGGTGGCAGCGAGCGCACCCCCTACGGATCCTTCTACCTGACCGGTTTCCTGAACGAGAAGCCGCTGGCGGAGCTGCGCGTCGACATGGCGCGGCTGGGCATCGCGCGGGCCGACGGCGTGACGGAGCCGGAGGACCACATCGCCGCCCTCTGCGAGATGATGTCCGGCCTGATCGGCGGCGAATTCGCGCCGGAGGACGGCGACACCGTCGGTCTCGACGGGCAGCGGGCCTTTTTCGACCGCCACATCGGCTCCTGGGCCGGGCGGTTCTTTGCGGATTTGGAGACCTCGCCGTCGGCCCGCTTCTATCGGGCGGTCGGTGCTGTCGGACGGAGTTTTCTGGCGGTCGAGGCGCGCGCCTTCGACCTTGCGGCGTAAAGGTGAGGAGCGAAGCCATGACGCGGAACGCGGTCAAAGCCACGGATGAAGCTGTCGAACAGGGCAAGGATACGAAGGGCACGGATACGCAGGGCAAGGACAAGTCCCTGGCCCGTCGCGACCTGTTCCGCGCCGCCGGCCTCGGTGTCGGCGCGCTGGGCGCCGTCGCGGCCGGCGTAACCGCCGCCGGCGGAACGGCCGAGGCCGCGCCGGCGGAGACGACCTCCACGGGCTACCGCGAGACCGACCATGTACGGAAGGTCTACGAAGTCAGCCGCTTCTAAGAGGAACGCCCCGATGCTCATCAAGAAAAGCTCGGCCACCTCCGGCGGCCGCCATCTCGCCCGTACCCTCACGCAGACGCTGGCAACCGCCACCGGCGTCACCGTTGACCGCCGCGCTTTCCTGCGCACGTCCGGCATCGCCGCCGGCGGCGCCGCGCTGGCCTCCGCCATGCCCTTCGGCATGGTGAAGAAGGCCGACGCCGCCACCGCGGCCGCCGTCGCCGGGGCTCCGGTCAAGCAAGTCAAGTCCGTCTGCACCCACTGCTCGGTCGGCTGCACCGTGGTGGCCGAGGTGCAGAACGGCGTCTGGATCGGGCAGGAGCCCGGCTTCGACAGCCCGATCAACCTCGGTTCGCACTGCGCCAAGGGCGCCTCGGTGCGTGAGCATGCCCATGGCGAGCGCCGCCTGCGCTACCCGATGAAGATGGTCGACGGCAAGTGGACCCGGATTTCCTGGGACCAGGCCATCGAGGAGGTCGGTTCCAAGCTGCTGTCGATCCGCGAGCAGTCGGGTCCGGATTCGGTGTTCTGGCTCGGCTCGGCCAAGCACAGCAACGAGCAGGCCTATCTGTTCCGCAAGTTCGCAGCACTCTGGGGCACCAACAACGTCGACCATCAGGCGCGCATCTGCCACTCCACCACCGTGGCCGGCGTGGCGAATGTCTGGGGCTACGGCGCCATGACGAACAGCTACAACGACATCCAGAAGTCGAAGGCGCTGTTCTTCATCGGCTCGAATGCCGCCGAGGCTCATCCCGTCGCCATGATGCATGTGCTGAAGGCGAAGGAGCAGAACGCCGCCCCGCTGATCGTCGCCGATCCGCGCTTCACCCGCACCGCCGCCCACGCCAACGAGTACATCCGCTTCCGGCCCGGCACCGACGTGGCGCTGGTCTGGGGCATCCTCTGGCACATCCTGCAGAACGGCTGGGAGGACAAGGACTACATCGCCAAGCGCGTCTACGGCTTCGACGACATCCGCGCCGAGGTCGCGAAATGGACGCCGGAAGAGGTGGAGCGCGTCACCGGCGTTCCTAGTTCGCAGCTGCAGCGCGTCGCCCGCACGCTGGCCTCCAACCGTCCGGGCACGCTGGTCTGGTGCATGGGCGGCACCCAGCACCACATCGGCAACAACAACACCCGCGCCTATTGCGTGCTTCAGCTGGCGCTGGGCAATGTCGGCGTCTCGGGCGGCGGCACCAACATCTTCCGCGGCCACGACAACGTCCAGGGTGCGACCGATTTCGGCGTCACGTCCGACAGCCTGCCCGGCTATTACGGCCTGGCCGAGGGCGCGTGGCGCCATTGGGCGCGCGTCTGGGATCTCCCGTACGACAGCATCCTGAAGTGCTTCGGCTCCAAGGCGCTGATGGAGAGCACCGGCATCCCGGTGTCGCGCTGGTTCGACGGCGTGCTGGAAGCCAAGGAGAATCTGGACCAGCCGAACCCGGTCAAGGGCATGGTCTTCTGGGGTCACGCGCCGAACAGCCAGGTCCGTCTGCCCGACATGAAGAAGGCGATGGAAAAGCTGGAGCTGCTGGTCGTCGTCGATCCCTATCCGACGATGACCGCAGTGCTGCCCGACCGCAAGGACAACTTCTACCTGCTGCCGGCTGCGACCCAGTTCGAGACCTCCGGTTCCGCTACCGCGTCGAACCGTTCCGTCCAATGGCGTGACAAGATCGTCGAGCCGCTGTTCGAGGCGAAGACCGACCACGAGATCATGTATCTCTTCGCCAGGAAGTTCGGCTTCGCGGCGGATCTGGTCAAGAACATCAAGGTCAACGGCAACGAGCCGTCGGTCGAGGACATCACCCGCGAATGGAACCGCGGCATGTGGTCGGTCGGCTACACCGGCCAGTCGCCGGAGCGCCTGAAGCTGCACATGCAGCATCAGGGGACCTTCGACAAGACGACGCTGCGCGCCGTCGGCGGCCCGTGCGACGGCGATTATTTCGGCCTGCCCTGGCCCTGCTGGGGCACTCCGGAGATGAAGCATCCGGGCTCCGCCAACCTCTACGACACCTCGCTGCCGGTCGCCCAGGGCGGCGGCGCCTTCCGCGCCCGCTTCGGCGTCGAGCGCAACGGCGTGACGCTGCTGGCCGAGGGCTCCTATCCCGAAGGGTCGGAGATCAAGGACGGCTATCCGGAAGTCACCATGGCGATGCTCCAGAAGCTGGGCTTCGACGCCGACCTGACGCCGGAGGAGCTGGCGGTCATCCAGAAGATCGGCGGCGACAAGATCGGTGCGGTGTCCTGGACCACCGACCTGTCCGGCGGCATCCAGCGCGTGGCGATCAAGCACGGCCTGAACCCGCCGGGCAACGCCAAGGCCCGCTGCGTCGCCTGGAATTTCCCGGACCCGGTTCCGATCCACCGCGAGCCGCTCTACACCCCGCGCCGCGATCTGGTCGCCAGCTATCCGACCTACAAGGACACCAAGTCCTGGCGTGTGCCGACGCTGTACAAGTCCATCCAGGACCGCGACGTGTCGAAGGAGTATCCGATCATCCTCACCTCCGGCCGTCTGGTCGAATATGAGGGCGGCGGCGACGAGACGCGCTCCAACCCCTGGCTGGCCGAGCTGCAGCAGGACATGTTCGTCGAGATCAACCCGTTCGACGCCAACAATGCCGGCGTCAAGGACGGCCAGCTGGTCTGGGTCGAGGGCCCGGAAAAAGGCAGGGTGAAGGTCAAGGCGATGGTGACCGAGCGTGTCGGCCGCGGCGTCGCCTTCATGCCCTTCCATTTCGGCGGCGTGTATCAGGGGCAGGATCTGCGCTCCAAATACCCGGCCGGGGCCGACCCGATCGTGCTGGGCGAAGCCGCCAACACGGCGACCACCTACGGCTACGATTCGGTGACCCAGATGCAGGAAACCAAGACCACCCTTTGCCGCATCCAGGCGGCCTGACGCACGGGAGTTTGAACCATGGCCCGGATGAAATTCCTGTGCGACGCCGAGCGCTGCATCGAGTGCAATGCCTGCGTCACCGCCTGCAAGAACGAGCATGAGATCCCCTGGGGCATCAACCGCCGCCGCGTCGTGACCATCAACGACGGCAAGCCGGGGGAGCGGACGATTTCGGTCGCCTGCATGCATTGCTCCGACGCGCCCTGCAAGGCGGTCTGCCCGGTCGACTGCTTCTACCAGACCGACGAAGGCGTGGTCCTGCACAACAAGGACCTGTGCATCGGCTGCGGCTATTGCTTCTACGCCTGCCCGTTCGGTGCGCCGCAATACCCGCAGGCCGGCAACTTCGGCACCCGCGGCAAGATGGACAAGTGCACCTTCTGCTCCGGCGGTCCCGAGCCCGACAATTCGGAGGCCGAGTTCAAGAAGTACGGCCGCAACCGTCTGGCCGAGGGCAAGCTGCCGCTCTGTGCCGAGATGTGCTCGACCAAGGCGCTGCTGGCCGGCGATGCCGACAAGGTATCGGACATCTACCGCGAGCGCGTCGCCGCCCGCGGTTTCGGCTCCGGCGCCTGGGGCTGGAGCGCCGCCTACCAGACCAAGTCGGGCCAGGAGCGCGGCCAGCCCGGCGGCTCCCTGTTCCAGGGCACCGGCGGTCCGACCGGCGGTCTGCCGGTGCAGAAGCAGGGGCTGTGACGGTGAAGCGGGCCGCTCTGCTGGCGTTCGGCGCCATCGTCCTGCTGGCCGGCTGCCAGGAGGACGGGGCGCCGCGCCCGGTCCATCTGGACAAGGGCGTCTATCAGGGCGCGGCCGACACGCCGTTGAGCGCCGAACAGGTGCGGGCGCTGCAACAGCGCACCGCCTATCAGGGTGTGCGATAGGGAGCGTCCGATGGAAGGTCATCGCATGAAGACGGCTGTCGCCGCTCTGCTGCTCGGGATCGGACTGGTCGGCGGTTTCGCGCTGCCGGCCGCCGCCCAGTCCAGTGTCCGCATCGGCGGGCCGGCGGCGGAACAGCAGGTCGACCGCGACGGGCCGATGGTGCCGACCCAGATTCCCGGTCAAGACCGCGGCGAAAGCTGGCATGCCATCCGCCTGGGCGAGCGGGGCACCGTCTCCATTCCCAACAAGCAGGCCGGGGTGCTGATCCAGTCGGAAGGCGAGGCCTGGCGTGCGGTGCGCAACGGTCCGCTCAGCCAGTACGGGTCCTGGGTGCTCGGCGGCATCCTGGCCCTGCTGGCTCTGTTCTTCCTGGTTCGCGGCCGCATCCGCATCGACGGCGAGAAGACCGGCCGCACCATCCAGCGCTTCAACGCCTTCGAGCGCGGCGTGCATTGGATGACTGCCGGCAGCTTCGTCGTGCTCGCCATTTCCGGGCTGAACCTGCTGTACGGCCGGCACACGCTGCTGCCGCTGATCGGACCGGAGCCCTTCGCTGCGCTCAGCCATTACGGCAAGCTGGCGCACAACTTCTTAGGATTCGCCTTCATCCTGGGGGTGGCGCTGATCTTCGTCATGTGGGTGCACCACAACATCCCGTCGCGCCATGACCTGACCTGGTTCCTGAAGGCGGGCGGCCTGTTCTCCAAGGGCGTCCACCCGCCGGCACACAAATTCAACGGCGGCCAGAAGGTCATCTTCTGGTCCACCGTCGCCGGCGGTGCGGCGCTGGGCTTCACCGGCGTGCAGTTGATCTTCCCCTTCAGCTTCGCCACGCTGGAGGAGATGCAGCTCTATCAGTTGGCCCATGCCGCGATTGCCGTGATCATGATCGCCATCATCCTGGCGCACATCTATATCGGCTCTATCGGCATGGAAGGCGCTTTCGACGCCATGGGCGACGGGCAGGTCGAGCTGCAATGGGCGCGGGAGCACCATTCCCTGTGGGTCGAGGAGGTGACCGGCGAGAAGGTGGGCCACGGCCATCGCCACGGGACGCCGGCCGAATAGGGAAGGGCGGGGGCATGCCCCCGCTCCCCCCTTGACCCTGTCCGCACTCCATGGCCCCTTTGGCGCTCCCGCCATTCCGGACGCGCCCGCCATGAGCAGCCATCTTTCCGAACGTCAGGCCGTCATCGACGGCTGCCTCGCCATGAACCGGCTGGGCATCAACCAGGGAATGTCGGGCAACCTGTCGCACCGGATCGATGGCGGTTTCCTGGTCACGCCGACCAGCATGCCCTATGAGGCGATGACTCCGGCGGACATCGTCGAGATGGGCTTCGACGGCACCTATCTCGGCGACCGCCGGCCCTCGTCGGAATGGCGGATCCATCGCGACATCCTGCGGGCGCGCACCGACGTGACGGTCGTCCTCCACGCCCATCCGGCCTTCGCCACCGCGCTGGCGGTGCATGGCCGCAGCATCCCGTCCTTCCATTACATGGTGGCGCTGGCCGGCGGCGATTCGGTCCGCTGCGCTCCTTACGCCACCTTCGGCACGCAGGAGCTGTCCGATCATGCCCTGACGGCATTGGAGGGGCGGCTTGCCTGCCTGCTCGCCAATCACGGCATGATCGTGCTGGGGAGCAGCGTGGCGGGAGCGCTGGCGCTCGCGGTCGAGGTCGAGACGCTGGCCCGCCAGTATCTCTACGCCCAGCAGTTCGGCGAGCCGGCGATCCTGCCGCCCGACGAGATCGCGCGGGTGGCGGAGAAGATGCGGCGGATGAAATACGGACAGCCCATCGACGACAACGACGCACCCGAGGATACGGCGCGACCGCGCTCCTGACCGGCTGCTCCGACCCGTCGGCCTTACGGGCCGATCTGCGTCATCGAGGTGCTGGTGGCCAGATGCCCGGCCGGCTTGAGTGCAGCGACCCGCAGCAGCGGCTTGGCATTGCCGACCGCCTCGACCTGAAGCGGGCGTTCTTCGGCCGGCGGTTCGTAGACGGCGGGCAGGGCGATGGCGATGCGGGTGCCCTGGCCGGGTTCGCTCGCCACCTCGATGTCGCCGCCCAGCATGGCGGTGTAATGGCCGACCAGCGTCAGCCCCAGACCGGCGCCGCGCGGCTTTCCCTGGCCGCGGGTCGCCACGGCTCCGTTGCCGGCGCCCTGGACGAAGGGCTGGAACAGCCGGCCGGTCTGGGCGGTTGCAAAGCCGCGGCCGGTGTCGGCGATGGTGAATCGGTACCAGCGGGCGCCGTCCCGCTCCATCCGCTCTGCCGACAGGGTGACGGTGCCGTCCTGGGTGAACTTGCAGGCATTGTCCAGCAGGTTCAGCAGCGTCTGCCGCACCTTGGTGAAATCCGAATGCATCTGGCCGAGCGCGGGCGGCGCCGACAGCTCGAGCGCGTTGCCGTAGAGGTCGGCGGCCGGCATCGAACGCTCGCGCACCTCGGTCAGCAGCCGGTTGACGTCGAAATCTTGCAGGCAGACATCCATCGCCCCGGCCTCGACCTTGGCATAGTCGAGGATGGCGTCGACCAGTCCGGTCAGCTGCTCGCCGGTCCACTGGATGTGCTCGACGTCGGTTGCCAGCTCGTCGACGCCCAGCCGGTGCAGGTCGGTCATCAGCGCCTGGCTGGCATTGACGATCTCGGTCAGCGGGCCGTGCAGCTCGTGGCCCATGTTGACGAGGAAGTCGCTCTTGGCCCGGCTGGCGGTGTCGGCCATCGCCTTCTCGCGCAGCAGGCGGGTGTGCTCGACCTCCGCCTCGCGGCGCTCGCGTTCGGTGTCCTCGGCCGCGCCGCGCAGGGCTTCCACCGCGCGGGCCATGGTGGCGATCTCGTCCTGCCCGGTCAGCGCCGGCAGCGTCAGGTCGGTGCGGCCGGCGGCCAGCGCCGTCACCGCGGTCGCCATCGTCTTCACCGGACCGGCGACGCTGCGCTGGACAAGCCACAGCGCCACAAGCCCGGCCAGCAGGACCAGCCCGCCGATCCACAGGGCGACCCTGGTGTAGCCAGACAGGCCGCTGGTCAGCGTGCCGCGCAGCGCCTGGGTTCCAGCCTCCGCCCGGCGGCGGATCTCGCCCAGATTGGCGGCGATGCCGGCGGCGTTGGCGGCCATCGCCTCGGCGCGCAGATTGTCCTCCTCGACCACCGAGCCTTCGATGGCGGACAGGACGCCGCCCGCCTTCGCCAAGAGGGCGGTGACCTCGTCGATGGACTGCTTGGTGCCGGGGACCCAGAGGTAGCGGTTCATCTCCGCCAGCCGGTCGCGGGCGGCGGCGAGCTGGGTGCGCATCGCCTCCGCATCCTGCGGATCGCGGCGGTCGACGTAGCGGGTCAGATGCTCCTGCATCAGCAGGGTGGCGATGGCGGCATCGCTGGCGAGCGCGGTCGAATCGACGCCGCCGGCATTCTTGAGCTGGTCCAGCTTGCGGCGCGTCTCGGCGACCAGCGGTTCCAGCACGCCGTTCATCTGGCCGTTGCGGTCGCTGCGCAGCGCGATCAGCTTCTGCACCGCCGCCCAGTAATCCTCCAGCGCGGCGCGGGCCTTGTCGATGCCCTGGCGATCCGCGGTCTCGACGACGTCCTTGGCCAGCGCATCGAGCCGGTCGCGCAGCGTGTCGTGCCGCCAGGACGCGTCGAGAAGACTCTGGTCGTCGCCATAGGTCAGGTGGTCGCGCACGGCGACTTCCATGTCGCGCAGGCTGACGTCGGCATCGGCCGCCACCTGGGACAGGTCGGCACGGCCGGAGAAGGCGCCGATGTCGCGCGACACCGCGTAGAACCAGCCGAGCCCGACCAGGGCCAGCAGGACCACCAGCCCAAGGGCAATGCCGAAGCCAGCGCCCACCCGCGCCGACACGGTCATGTCGCGGAATCGGGTCCGGCGGCCGCTCCGGGACAGAATGCCGTTCCGCTTCACACCGACTCCCGCTCGCGCTGTGCCTGACGATTTCCGCGTCCGACCGGCCACAACCATTGAGCGGCCGGTCGCCGCGCGCGCGGATTGTAGCTTGGCTAACCCCCCAGGCAAACAGACAAGTGTGCGACGGAGTACCGCCAAAGGTCAGGCGGCATCGGCCTCTGCGTCGGCCGTGGCGTCGGTTCGCGCATCGGTGAAGGCGTAGGCATGCATGCCGAGGCTGCCGTGCTCGAAGCCGGCATGCAGCCGTTCCGTCCTCGGCCGCGGTCCGGCGGCACCCAGCGCCACCGGCAAAGGCAGGAAATGCTCATCGGTCGGGTGGGCGCGACGGGCGTCCGGGCTGGCGTCCAGCCAATTTCCGACGGCATCGGCGTCGCCGGCTTCCAGCGTCCTGTCCAGCCAGCCGGCGAAGCCGGTGGCCCAGGGGGCGGCGCTGGTCCCGCCGAACCGGAACTCCCGCAGGTTATGGACGGCGCCCCCGCTGGCGAGGATCAGGACGCCGTCCCGCCGCAGCGGCTCCAGCAGGCGGCCGAGCGCGATGTGGTCGGCGGCGCTGCGGTAGGGCATCACCGACAGCTGCGCCACTGGGATATCGGCCTCCGGATACATCAGCATCAGCGGCACCCAGGCGCCATGGTCGAGCCCCTGCGACGGATCGACCGCGGCCCCGGTCATCTCCGCCACCTGGTCGGCCAGCGCCGGAGCTCCGGGCGCGGCGTAGCGCATGCGGTAGAGTTCGTCCGGGAAGCCGTAGAAATCGTGGACGGTCTCGGGCGCCGTCGCCCCGCTGACCGCCGGCACCCGCGTGGTCCAATGGGCCGATACCGCCAGGATGGCGCTCGGCCGGCCGAGCTTGCGGCCCAGCCCGGCGAGGAAATCGCGGCCGGCGCTGGTTTCCAGGATCAGCGTCGGGGCGCCGTGGGAGACGAAAACGGAAGGGAAGGGGGCGGTGTCGGACATCGGCGAACGGAACTCCGGCCGGGCAGTGGGGCAACGGAAGGCGCAATGGCGCAAGCTGCGACCGTCCCATTCGACCAAAGAAAAACCCCGGCGCCAAGGCCGGGGTTTTTCTAAAGTCCGTTGCTCATGCCACAACAATCGCCGGGGCGGAGCTGGGCCAAGCGTACCGATCAGTGCAGGTGCTTCGGCAACTCGCCGATCGACTGCTCGATCAGCCTGTCGGCCTGGGCCGCCGGCAGACCGCCGGCCAGGACGCGCCGGCTGGCGCCGATGGCGACGTCGACCGTCAGGTTGCGGACCTCGGCAAGCGCCGCGGCTTCCGCCTGGGCGATGCGGTCCATGGCCTGGGCTTCGCGACGCTTCAGCGACGCTTCCAGGTCGGAACCGGCCTGGGCCTGCAGACGGGCGGCTTCCTCACGGGCGTGGGCCAGAACGGCCTCCGCTTCCTTCTTGGCGTCGGCCAGACGGCTCTGGTAGCCGTTCAGCAGGGCCTGGGCGTCCTTGTGAAGACGCTCGGCCTCGTCCAGTTCGGAGCGGATGCGCTCGGCGCGGCCGTCGAGAGCGGTGCCGATGGCGGCCGACGCCTTCTTCCAGACCAGGGCCACGAAGATGACGAAGGCGACGAAGACCCAAAATTCAGGTGCGTTCATCCCCGGCGCTCCTCAAGCACGGCCGCGACGGCGGCGTCCGCCTGGGCCTGATCGACGTCGACGCCGGCCAGACGGCCGGTGATGTCGCGGACGATGCCGGCCGACTCAGCACGGATGTTGGCCAGGGCCTGTTCCTTCGCCGCGGCGATGGAGGCCTCGGCGGTGCGCAGGCGTTCGGCGATGTCGGCGTTCAGCTGGGCCTGACGGGCCTGGTTGTTCGCCTCGATCCCGGCGGCGGCCTGGGCGATGACGCCCTGGGCCTCGGCGCGGGCGCCGGCGAGGGACTTCTCGACCTGGGCCAGGATGGCCTCGGCCTCTTCCTTCAGCTGGGCGGCCTTCGCCAGATCGCGCGAGATGCGCTCCTGACGCGCTTCCAGAACCTCGGCCACGCGCGGGAGCGCCTTCTTGGACATGAGGTAGTAGAGAACGCCGAAGGTCAGAGCCAGCCAGAAGATCTGGGTCGGGAAATTGGCGGGATTGAGCTGCGGCAGGCCGCCGGAAGCGTGCTCGCCGCCGTGCGCCGCGTTCGGAGCGTGCTCCGCCGCGGCCGCCAGGACGGTGCCGGCCATCGTGGTGAGGGTAGCGAGCGAAGCGCCCGCCACGCCCGACCAGCGGGCCAGCCGGCCTTTGGCCAACAGGTTCGGCATGATCGGTCCCCCTAGGCAAAGGAGCGGCGCCGAAACTTCGATCAAGAAGCCCGGCGCCGCGTCAGAGCTGTTTTTTTTGAAAGCCGCTCTGGCCTTAGGCGAACAGGATCAGGAAGGCGATCAGCAGGGCGAACAGCGCGACGGCTTCCGTCAGCGCGAAGCCCAGAATGCCGATCGGGAAGACCTTCGGCTGGACGGCCGGGTTGCGGGCGATCGAGCCGATCAGCGTCGAGAAGATGTTGCCGATACCCAGGCCGACACCGGCGAGGGCGATAACGGCAAGACCGGCACCGATGAACTTGGCGGCTTGAGGATCCATGGTACTCTCTTCCTCTAGGTAAGGGTGAACTTGTTGGAACTGTTGGTGGACTTAGGTCCGACGACTGTCAGGCGCTGCTCAGTGCAGTTCCAGGGCGTCGCGGATGTACAGGCAGGTCAGGATCGAGAAGACGTAGGCTTGCAGGAAAGCCACCAGGAACTCGAAGCCGGTCAGGGCGACGTTGATCGCCAGCGGGACGAGGCCGGTGACGAAGCCCAGCGCGCCGAGACCGCTGATCATCATGACCGTGAAGCCGGCAAAGACCTTCAGCATCGTGTGACCGGCCATCATGTTGGCGAACAGTCGGATCGAGAGGCTGACGGGGCGCATCACGTAGGAGATCACCTCGATCGGGATGAGGATCGGGGCGAGCGCGATCGGAGCGCCATGCGGCATGAAGAAGGAGAAGAAGTGCAGGCCGTGCTTCAGCAGGGCCAGGATGGTCACGAATACGAACACCGTCGCCGCCAGCGCGAAGGTCACGATGATGTGGCTGGTGAAGGTGAAGGTGTACGGGATCATGCCGATCATGTTGCCGATCAGAACGAACATGAAGATCGAGAACACGAACGGGAAATAGGGCTTGGCGTCGTGGCCGGCGTTGTCGCGCACCAGGTTCGCGACGAACTCGTAGAACATCTCGGCCAGCGACTGCAGGCGGCCCGGAACCATCGACTTGTTCGCCACGCCCATGACCAGCAGGGCGTAGATCGCCGCCACGGCCACGACCATGAAGAAGGCCGAGTTCGTGAAGGACACGTCGTAGCCGCCGAGCACGATCTGGAACAACGGGTTGATTTGGAACTGGTGCAGCGGATCCAAGGTCGTCCTCGCTCAGTGTGCGTCGCCGTCTTGGCGCTCGTTGTCGTCCCCAGGGGGCCGGCGGTAGCCGGCGGCGATGCCGAAGCCGGTGACGGCCCGGTAGACGTTCAGCACTCCCGCCGCAGCCCCCAGGAAGAACATGACGATCAGTCCCCAGGGCGCGGTGCCGAGCCAGCGGTCGAGCAGAAGCCCGCCGCCGACGCCGACGATCATGGCGGCAACCAACTCCGTCCCGATGCGCCAGGCGGTGCCGAGAGCGCCCTGCGGCGGACGGTGGTATTTGCTACCGGGTCCGCCCGACCAGCCGCGCTGTCCCTCACGCGCCTTCCGCAACCGGGCATCGAGGTCATCCAAGGGATCGGGGGGCGATTTGTCGGTCATTCCGCCTCTCAATCACGCTTGGCTCGCAGCCATGCGAAAGCGGCGAGACCATACGGGCGGGGCGTTACCCTGTCAAGTCGCAAAACCTGTGGTGTAAGTCATTGAAAAGAAAAGAAAAGAGCGGAAAAGTCATCGTTTTTGCCGCGCTGCGGCGCGTTGTCCCGCTCCAGCATGCGAAAAAACCCGGTGGTATGACCGCTTTTCAGGGTTTTTCCGCCGCTTTTCACCCGGTCCGCGGCCGGTCCGCCCCCATCAGCCCGCGATCCGCCCGGACAGATCCTGCACGATCTTGTCGGCACCGGTGCCGCCCGGATACACCCCCACGAATTTCCCGTCCGGACCCATCAGGTAAATAAAGCTGGAGTGGTCCATCAGGTACTCGTCCGGTTTCGCGTCCTTTTGCGGCGCTTTTGCATAATAGACGCGGTAGGCGCGTGCGGCCTCCCGGACCTGCTCCGGCGTGCCGGTCAGCCCGACCATCCGCGGGTGGAACAGCGCCACATAGTCCTTCATGTGCGCCACAGTGTCGCGGTCCGGGTCGATCGTGATGAAAACGGGCAGGATCTGCTCCGCTTTCGGCCCCAACTGATCCAGCGCCTGGGTCATCACCCCCAGTTCGGTCGGGCAGACGTCCGGGCAATAGGTATAGCCGAAATAGATCAGCATATACTTGCCGCGGAAGTCGGCGTCTGTGACCGTCTTACCCTGTTGGTCGGTCAGGGTGAAGGGGCCGCCGATGGGAACGGCGGACTTCGTGCCGCTTTCCACCGTGGTGGTGGCGCTGCGCACCTGCCACCAGGCGATCCCGGCGGACACGGCGATGGCGAGGACGGAGGCGGCGGCGATGCGCAGGAGACGTGTCTTCATGGTCCGTCAGGAATGGGGCTGCCCGCTGCCCAGGTCAAGGGGTGAGGTCGAGAGGCGAGGTCGAGAGGGGGCATCGCGCGATGTTCGGTGACGGTCAGGCGGCCCGCGCCGCGACAGTCCCGCTCTTCGCCGCCAAGTGCTCGCCGATGCGTTTGTCGGCGCGCTGGATATGTTCGAACAGCCATTCGCGCACCAGCGCCAGCAGTTCGTCCGCCACGGAGTCGCCGGCAACCAGGCGTCGGTGCAATTCGCCGGCACGGGCGCGCAACGCCTCGTGCTGCGCCTTGAGGGACTTGGCGTCGGGATAGCCGCACCGGTCCATCAGCCGCTCCTCCTGCTCGAAATGCAGGGCGGTGTAGGCGAGCAGGCGGCCGACGGACTCGCCCAGCGCCTGGGCCGGCGCCCGGCGGTCGCCGTTGCTGCGGCCGGCCTGTTCGGCCAGCGATGCCGCCTCGTTCATCAGGGCGATCAGGATCATGTGGTCGGTGTCGATGTCTTCCTCGCCCACCGCCAGGGCATCGGTCCAGGGCATGAAGATCCCGAACCCTTCCGAATCTCCGCCGGCCGGCGCGTTGTGCAGGTCGGCGAGCGGGGCGGCGTTGATCGCCCCGACATTGACCAGGAAGGAATCGACCATGCCGCGCAGCCCCTGCGCCTGACGGGACAACCCACCGGCGGCATCGAGCAGGGCGTCGGCCGTCCGTTCGGTCTCGCGGGCGGCGTCGGACACGGCATCGATGCTGGTGGAGACCTGACGGGTGCCCTCCGCCGCCTCGCCGGCACTTCGCGCGATCTCGCCGGTGGCCGCACCCTGCTGCTGGACCGCGGCGGCGATCGAGGTGCCGATCTCGTCGCTGCGGGCGACGATGGAGCCGATCTCGCGGATCGCCGTCACCGCGGCGCGCGTGGCCTCCTGCACGTCGGAGATATGGCGGGCGATCTCCTCGGTCGCTTTGGCGGTCTGGTTGGCCAGCGTCTTCACCTCGCCCGCCACTACGGCGAATCCCTTGCCCATCTCGCCGGCGCGGGCGGCCTCGATGGTGGCGTTCAGCGCCAGCAGGTTGGTCTGCCCGGCGATGCCGGCGATCAGGTCGGCCACCTCGCCGATCTTCTGGGCGGCATGGCCCAGCCCATCGATCCGCTCGCCCGCCTTGTGCGACGCCTCCACCGCCTGGGTGGAGATGGTCGATGAGGTCACCACCTGCTCGCCGATCACCGCGATGGAGCCGGTCAGCTGCTCGGCCGCCGAGGCGACGGTCTGCACGCTGCTTGAGGCCTGCTGCGACGCGCTGGCGACGGAGGTCGCCTCGCGCCGGTTGCGGTCGGCGGTGGCGGACAGGGTGCGGGCGGTGGTTTCCAGCGTGGCGACGGCGGCGCCGACGGTGCGGATCGTCTCGGCGATGGTGGCGTCGAAGCGGTCGGTCAGCCGTTTCAGGGCGCCGGCGCGCTGTTCGGTGACCCGGTGCTCGATCTTCTGCCGGTCCCAATGATGGGCGAGATCGATCTGCTGGACTCGGAAGATCTCGACGGTGCGGGCCATGGCGCCGATCTCGTCGCCTCGGCCGAGTCCGGGAACCGCGACCGCACTGTCGCCGCCGGCCAGTTCCTGCATGACGCGGCCCAGCCCGTCCAGCGGCCGGACGATGGCCCGGCTGACCAGCAGGGCCAGCAGCACGGCGGTAAGCCCGATCAGCAGCCCGGTACCGGCCAGCCGCAGGGCGGCCTCGCGGAACGCAACGTCGACGTCGTCGATGTAGATGCCGGACCCGATCAGCCAGCCCCAGGGAGCGAAGCCCTTGACATAGGACAGCTTGGCCACCGGCTGCGCGGATCCCGGCTTCGGCCAGAGATAATCGACGAAGCCGGCGCCGTCGGCCTCCACCACCCGGACGAACTCCCGGAACAGCAGCTTGCCGTTGGGATCGGCGTTGCGCGACACGTCGGTGCCGTCCAGCTCCGGCTTGATCGGGTGCATGATCATGCGCGGAGCGAGGTCGGTGATGAAGAAATACTCTTCGCCATCGTGGCGCAGCGCCTTCAGCGCCGCCATGGCCTGCGCCTGGGCCTGGACGCGTGGAAGGGCGCCGGCGCGCTCCTGCGCCTCGAAATGGGCGATCAGGCTGTGGGCGACCTCGACGACGTTCCGGGTCTTGTCCTGCCGGTCGGCCATCATCTCGGCCCGCAGGCTCATCAGGCTGACCGCGGCGACCAGAACCAGCCCAAGGCCGGCTGCGGCCAGGATCAAAGCGATCTTGCCCTTGATGCTGATGCGTTCGAACAAGGCAACGGTCACGGCTGCGGCCCCCTCCGGCAACGAAACGGCGATATCCCCAAATTTTTCGGGACTTTTGCCGTGCCGCCGCCGAAGGTCAAGACCTGTTGTTCGTATATCCTACGTTCTGTTCAACGAAATGTCATAATTGCAACCATAGCAGGGTGTGTCCGGCGAGCGGAGCCGCCGCGGCCCGCGGGAGGCGCGGCAACCGCTCCTCCCGCGCAATCTGCCGATGAATGCCGGCGCTCAGAGCACCGTCAGCATGCTGGCGACCAGCGGATGGCGGACGATGTCCTTCTCGGTCAGCCGGGCGACGGCGATGCCCTCCACCGCTTCCAGCCGGCGGGCGATGTCGGCCAGCCCGGACAGATTGTCCAGCAGGTCGGTCTGGTCGGGATCGCCGGTCAGAACCATGGTGGAGTGCCAGCCCAGCCGTGTCAGCAGCATCTTGATCTGGGCATAGGTGCAGTTCTGCGCCTCGTCGATCACCACGAAGGCGTTGTTCAGGGTGCGGCCGCGCATGAAGCCGACCGGTGCGATCTCGATGGTGCCGTCGGCCATCATGGTGCGCAGCCGCTTGGAGCCCAGCCGGTCGGTCAGCGCGTCGTAGAGCGGCCGCAGGAAGGGCGCCATCTTCTCGTGCATGTCGCCGGGCAGATAGCCGATGCTCTCCCCCGCCTCGATGGCGGGGCGGGACAGGACGATGCGGTCGACGCTGCCCGATTCCAGAGCCTCCACCGCCGAGGAGATGGCGATGTAGGTCTTGCCGGTCCCCGCCGGTCCCAGCGCCACCACCAGATTGTGCGTCTTGATGGCGTCCATCAGAAGCTTCTGGTTGGGGTTCTGAGGCTTCACCTTGCGGAGATAGCTCTGGTCGCGGCGATCCTCGCTCCCACCGAGCGGGTCCCAGCCGAAGGCGGCGGGGGCGGTCATACCGGGGAACAGCGGGTGGACGGTGGAGTCGCCCGCGTCAGCGATGCCTTTGCTCGAACGCTTGGCCATGTCGCATCTCCTCGAATGGTGGGGGTGGAGCCGATTTCGCAAGCAAGACGTTTGGGCACAAAAAAGCCTCCCGCAGGGGGGAGGCTCGACCGGTCGCATGGATGCATGCTGATGAGTGCTTCGCCGGGGGCTGCTGCCGGGCGCCGTGCCGGATCCCGACATGCCGGACACGCAGATGCCCGTTCCGGACATAGGGATGCGGGCCGACGGGGGAGGTGCTTTGGAGGCGAAGCAAGGTGCAAGAGAACCTCGTCGTCGTTGGAAGCCACGCAACCTGACTGTACCGGTCATAACGCGGCGCGTCAGGCAAAATTGCGGCCGACGCAAAATATTCATACCAGATGTGGTGTGGGTGCCGCAGGAAAGCCGCCAGAGCGGGTTTGGTAACCCTTTCCGCCGAGCCGGTGCGGCCGGTGGCTTAGCCTTCCGACTGAGGCGGCCGAAAGGCTTTGCCGCTGCCGCAGGCTTTCATTACTATGGTCGGCCACGGGGGAAATCGAAAGACATGTTGCAACCCTGGCCTGTCCCGTTCCGGGGCGGGCTGCGATCTCAGGTCGTCGCGTCGAGCGATGGCTGGAGAGGGCGGGGGTTTGCCGAAGGGCAGGCGGCGGCACGGCTTCGGATTGTCACCCCTGCCGGCGGGGAAACTCTTGAATCCGACCGGTGTGGACGGCTAGAAGGCGCTGATTGGCTGGCTCGATGCCGGGGCTGCGCAACAGTGGTTCTGGGTTGGGACCGGGCACCTGGGTTGGCCGGATGCGGCGAACCGGATGCACGGCACGGGACGGCAGGAACGAACGGGAAGGCTACGGTGAGCAGCGCCAGTCAGGTCGCCGAACGGGATGTGCCGTTCCAGTTGCGTGGCAACTCCTTCACCATGATGGTGCTGAAGGTTTTCGCCCCGACATCGCCGAATTTCTTCACCCAGCTGAACGTCAAGGTGCGCCAGGCGCCCAACTTCTTCCACAATGCGCCGGTCGTCCTGGATTTCGACGAGCTGCCGGAGTCCGTCGTGTTCGACCTGGGCGCCTTCGTGGCGCAGGTGCAGGCCCTGCACCTGCTGCCGGTCGGCTTCCAGGGAGGCCCGCAGCCGGTGCGCGAGGCGGCGATGGCCGTCGGGCTGACGCCGATGCCGTCGGGCCGCGCCGCCAAGCTGGAAGAGGTGGTGAAGGCGCCCGATCCGCGCCAGAGCGACCAGCAGACCCCGATCCCGGCGCCGCAGGTGCTGATCGAGGTCGTCCACCGTCCGACCGTGGTGGTGACGGAGCCGGTACGCTCCGGCATGCGGGTCTATGCCGAGAAGACCGACCTGATCGTCACCAGCTCCGTCTCTCCCGGGGCGGAGCTGCTGGCCGACGGCAACATCCATGTCTATGGGGCGCTGCGCGGACGGGCGCTGGCCGGTTTCTCCGGCGACACCAACGCCCGCATCTTCTGCCACAGCCTGGAGGCCGAGGTGCTATCGGTCGCAGGCAATTATCGCGTCAGCGAAGACATCGGCAGTGACTTTTATAAGAAAGCCGTGCAGGTTTTCCTGCGCGACGGCGTCCTCAGCATGGACCTGCTGAAAACCGCCTGAGGGCTTTGGCGACGGGGACTTGTCCGAAGGCGGAAGTCTTCGGATGGTGTTTGGGTATCGGTGACGGCAACTTTGGGATTATGGGAGAGGCTCCGTTGAGCAAGATCATCGTCATGACCTCCGGCAAGGGCGGTGTCGGCAAGACGACCTCGTCCGCGGCCTTCGCAACCGGGCTGGCGCTTCGCGGCTTCAAGACGGTCGTCATCGATTTCGACGTTGGCCTGCGCAACCTGGACCTGGTGATGGGTTGCGAGCGCCGGGTGGTCTTCGACTTCATCAACGTCATCAACGGCGAAGCGAAGCTGAACCAGGCGCTGATCAAGGACAAGCGGATCGAGAACCTGTACATTCTCCCGACCTCGCAGACGCGCGACAAGGACGCGCTGACCCGCGAGGGCGTGGAGAAGGTTCTGAACGAGCTGTCCAAGGACTTCGACTATATCCTGTGCGACAGCCCGGCCGGCATCGAGCGCGGTGCGCTGATGTCGCTCTATTTCGCCGACCATGCGATCATCGTCACCAACCCGGAAGTTTCGTCGGTGCGCGACAGCGACCGCATCCTGGGCGTGCTGAACTCGCGCTCGCGCCGTGCCGAACAAGGGCTGGAGCCGGTGACGCAGCAGCTGCTGCTGACCCGCTACGACCCGGAGCGCGTCGAGAAGGGCGAGATGCTGAAGGTCGACGACGTGCTGGAGATCCTGGCGATCCCGCTGCTCGGCGTCATTCCGGAAAGCCAAGCAGTGCTGCGCGCCTCCAACGTCGGCATGCCGGTGATCCTGGACGAGGTTTCCAACGCCGGTCTGGCCTATTCGGACGCGGTCGGCCGCTTCCTTGGCGAAGACATCGAGCACCGCTTCGTCACCCCCCAGAAGAAGGGCCTGTTCAGCCGGCTCCTGCGGAGGAGCGCATGAGCATCTTCAACTTCTTCCGCGCGGCACCCCGCGCGTCGGCCGTCCAGGCCAAGGAGCGTCTGCAGATCGTCATGGCGCACGAGCGCGCCGGGCGCAGCGGCCCCGACTATCTGCCGATGCTCCAGCAGGAACTGCTGGCGGTCATCGCCAAATACGTCAACATCGACGAGAACAAGGTCGAGGTGAAGCTGGACCGGGGCGGCGACTGCTCGACGCTGGAGGTCAACATCGAGCTGCCAGCGCGCGAGCAGGCCAAGGCCGCCGCCGCGGCCAAGGCGGCGGAGAAGCCGGCCGGCAACGACGATGCCGCGGCCAAGCGCCCGGCCGGCGGCGCCGTCGGCAATGCCGGTGCGAAGAAGCGCATCTGAGCTGGCCCCCGCCGTTCGACCGTTCGGAATCCCTCCGGCGCCGCCGCGCCGGGGGGATTTTCGTTCCGGCCCTGCCGCCGTCCGCCGCGGATTCGGGATGCGGCATCGGACATAGGCCGTCCCTGATCCTCCGTCCGGGTTTACGGCCGGGCGGGGACGGGGTATCAACAGGGATACACCGCACGAAAGCCCAACGGCTCCAAAGGTCTGTCTTGAACGGCCTTGCTTCAACGGATTCCTGGGTGACGGGGTGGACCGACCACGGGACAAGAGGGTGCCGATGTTCCTCGATTGCTCGTCGCTGATCGCCGAGAACCCGCCGCGACCGTCGAATGGGATTGCGGTCACGGACATCGACGGCGACGGCGCCTTCGAGTTGGTCGTGGCCGGCTACCGCTCCGCCAACCTCGTCCTGAAATGGGTCGACGGCCGTCTGGTCGACATCGCCAACCCGCTGCTCGCCGATCCCGGCGGCCCGGCGCTGGGGCTGGCCGCCGCCGACATCGACGGCGACGGGCGGGAGGAGCTTTACATCGTCAATTCCGACCGGGCCACCGGAGCCAAGGACATGGCCGACCGGCTGTTCGCCTGCTTCGGCAAGCATTGGCTCGACCTGTTCGCGCAGGCGGAGAATGCCGGCGCGGCCAACCACACCGCCGCAGGCGCGGTGGCGGCCATCGACCGCTGGGGCCATGGCCGCTACGGCTTCCTGGTGGCGACCGACGGCGGTCCCTTGCGCCTGTACGAACTGACCCGGCGCGGCCGGCTGGAGGATGGCGCCGAGGAGGCGGGACTCGATTCCATCGGTGCCGCGCGCGGTGTCACGGTCCTCCCCATCGTGTCCGACCACATGGATGTGGTGACGGTCAATGACGGCGGTCCCAACCAGCTGTTCCGCAACCTGGGCGACGGCAATTTCGAGGAGATCGCCGAGGAGCGCGGCATCGCCGATTCGCGTCCGTCCGGTCGTGCGGTCGCTGCGCTGGATGTCGATGGCGACGGGCTCTTCGATCTGGTCGTCGGCACCTGGGACGGAGCGCAACGCCTCTTTCACCAGCGCATGGGCGGCGCCTTCGTCGAATCGGCCGGCGCCGACCTGTCGATGCCCGGCCGCATCTTCACCGTCGTCGCCGCCGACTTCGACAATGACGGTTATGAGGAGCTGTTCTTCCACGCCCATGGCGAGCCCAACCGCCTGTTCGGCTGGCGCAACGACCAGTGGCAGGAGCTGGAGCTTGGCGATGCGGCCGAGCCGAAGGGGCTGGGAACCGGTGCGGTCGCGGCCGATATCGACGGCGACGGCCGCCTGGAACTGGTGCTGGCGCACGGCAACAGCCATGGCGTCCAGGCCCATGGCATCCACGACGGAGCCGGACAGCCGCTGTCGGTCTACCGCCCGGCGGCCAGCAACAATGGCTGGTTGCGAGTCCAGCCGCTGACCCCCTTCGGTGCTCCCGCCCGCGGCGCGGTCGTCATCCTGACCGCCGGCGGACGGCGCCAGCGCCGGGCGGTCTGCGCCGGGTCCGGCTATCTGTGCCAGGGCGAACCGGTCGCCCATTTCGGGCTTGGGTCGCTGCACGAAGTCGAGCAGGTCGAGGTGCGCTGGCCCGACGGCACCGTGGTGACGGTGGACAACCCGCCGGCCGACCGGCTGCTGACGGTCCCCTACCCGCCGGAATGAGCGGAACCATCATCCGGTCGGATGATGGTCACCCAAATATTTCGGCCTCGCAATGGGTAGGGTCTTTCCTGTCGCCTTCCGTCACATTAGAGTGCATTTCGTTGCGGCTCCCGTATTGCGGGATATCGTGCGGCTTGCCGATCCGGACATATTCCGTTCCTGCCGCCGAAACCTGCTGCAATCGGGCGCTTGGGACCGTGCGGGTTTGGGAAGCGGGAGACCGGAAGGCACATGGCACGACGCGACGTCCCCCTGACGGGGGTGGAACGCTTCTTCGACCCGGATGAAGTCATCGTTTCCAAAACCGACCTGAAGGGGCGGATCACCTACGCGAACCGGGTGTTCCAGCGGGTCGCCGGCTATGACGAGGCCGACCTGATGGGCGCCCCCCATTCCATCGTCCGCCATCCCGACATGCCGCGCTGCGTCTTCAAGCTGCTGTGGGACACGCTGGCGGCGGGGAAAGAGATCTTCGCCTATGTGGTCAACCGAGCCCGCAACGGCGACCATTACTGGGTCTTCGCCCATGTCACGCCCAGCTTCGACGCCGAAGGGCGGGTGATCGGCTACCATTCCTCCCGCCGGGTGCCGGAACGGGCGGCTCTGGACAAGGTGATCCCGCTCTACCGTCAGCTTCTGGACATCGAGAACAGCCATGCCGACCGCAAGCAGGGGATGGAGGCGGGATTCGCCGCCGTCCTCGCCCTGCTGGCCGAGAAGGGGATCGGGTATGACGAATTCGTCTTCTCCCTCTAAGCCGTCCTCCTCGGGGCCATCGTCGCTGGCGCGGGCCGGCGGGCTGGCCGTGCTGGCCGGCACGGCTCTGGCGGCGCTGCTGGCTGCCGATCTGCTGGAGGTGGGCGGGCCGGCTCTGCGCGCCGGTCTGGCGGTGGCCGGTCTGGCGGCGCTGGGTGGGGCGCTGCTGTTCCTGCGCCGAGCCGGTGCTGCGGTCGACCAGCTGACGCGGGTGAACCGCGCCGTCGCCGCCGGCGATTTCGAGGCGCGGGTGATCGGCATCCGCGAGGGCGGGGCGCTGGGCGAGCTGATGCACGCCACCAACGACGCCATCGACCGCACCGACGCCTTCGTGCGCGAGGCGACCGCCTCGATGCATGCGGTGTCGGAACACAAGTATTTCCGCCGCATCGTGCTGCGCGGCATGCAGGGCGGCTTCCTGCACGCCAGCGGCACCATCAACGCGGCGACGGAGAGCATCTCGCAGAAGGTTGCCGGCTTCGCCGGCGTGACCCAGCGTTTCGAAGGCCAGATCCAGAGCGTGTGCAGCGAGGTGGCCGACACCGCCCACCGGCTGGAGGTCTCCGCCCGGACCATGGAGACGGATGCGACCCAGGCGACCGGCAAGGCGTCGTCGGTCGCGGCCTCCGCCGCGCAGACCGGCAGCAATGTCGGCAGCGTCGCCGCCGCGACGGAGGAGCTGTCCGCCTCCATCGCGGACATCTCCCGCCAGATCGGCGATGTCGCCCGTGTCGCCGAGACTGCGGTCGGCGAGGCCGAACGCTCCAACGCGCTGGTCGGCACCCTGTCCGGTGCGGCGCGCACGGTCGGCGACGTCGTCACCCTGATCAACGACATCGCCAGCCAGACCAACCTGCTGGCGCTCAACGCCACCATCGAGGCGGCGCGAGCCGGAGAGGCCGGCAAAGGCTTCGCCGTGGTGGCGCAGGAAGTGAAGCGGCTGGCCGATCAGACCGCCAAGGCCACCGGCGACATCGCCGCGCAGATCGCCGCCATCCAGTCCTCCACCGACGAGGCGGTGACCTCCATCGTCGGCATCGGTCACACCATCCAGTCGATCAACCGGATCGCCGCCGGCATCAGTGCCGGGATCGAGCAGCAGGGCTCCGCCGTGCGCGAGATCGTCGTGAACATGGAGCAGGCCGCCGCCGGCACCCGGGCGGTGTCCGACGACATCCGCGACGTCACCGACGCCGCGGGCCGCACCAGCGGCACCGCGCACGAGGTGTTCGCGGCCTCCGGACGCATGGCCGCGGAGGCGGACCGCCTGACCCGCGAGGTGCAGCTTTTCCTGGACGAGATGCACCGCGTCGCCTGATGCGGATGCTGCGGTGCATCGGTTCGCGCCGCACCGACTGCCCGGCGAATGTGCACAGGATGTGGACGGTCTTTTTGCAATGCGGAATTGATCTGGCGTCTGATGGTGCAGATAAGAATTTTTATTGCGAATTCGTGACGAATTCGTGTTACGTGTCCGCAACGAGACTGCCGCGCCTATGGCAAGTTCGCAATCTGTTGAGCAACCTGACGCCAGTATGCCTGCTGTTTCAGCAGCTTAACTGTATGCTAACCCTGATCGGGCGGGTGACGGACTGTCGGTTGCGGCCAAGTGCCGCGGAATCCGGGAGGGTGGCCCGCCTGGCGAGCGTTGGTGACCGTTGGCACGGCTTTTGATTTGGAGACTGCAGGGACGGTCATGACGGGGGACAAGACGATGAGCATGGCGGGCACCGATCTGTTCGAACTGTCGCGTGGCGTGCTGGATGTTGCCTCGAAGAAGGTGTCCTTGATCGAGGACATCACCCGGCGCACCAAGATGCTGGCCATGAATGCCCTGATCGAAGCGGCGCGGGCCGGCGATGCCGGGCGCGGCTTCGCCGTCGTCGCCAACGAGGTGTCGGAGATCTCGACACAGGTCAACAGCATCACCAAGGAGCTGCGGTCGGAGATCGTCGCGCGCGTCGACCATCTGACCACCACCGGCAGCGCCATGGTGCAGGAGATGCACGGCAAGCGGCTGGCCGACCTGTCGCTCAACATGATCGAGATCATCGACCGCAACCTGTATGAGCGGTCCTGCGACGTGCGCTGGTGGGCGACCGACAGCGCGGTGGTCGATTGCGCCGCCGATCCGACGGAGGAGGCGCGCCGCCATGCCTCGCGCCGGCTGGGCGTGATCCTGGAATCCTACACCGTCTATCTCGACCTCTGGATCGCCGACCGCAACGGCACCGTCATCGCCAACGGCCGGCCCGACCGCTATCCCGGTGCGCGCGGCGCCAACGTGTCGGATGAGCCGTGGTTCCGCCAGGCGCTGGCCACCCGCAACGGCGGCGAGTTCACCGTCGGCGATGTCGCCCGCAACCGCAGCCTGGATGACCGCGTCGTCGCCACCTACGCCACCGCCATCCGGCGCGACGGCGAGGCGGACAGCGACGCCATCGGCGTGCTCGGCATCTTCTTCGATTGGGAACCGCAGGCCGCCGCGGTGGTCGAGGGCGTGCGGCTGGAGGCCGGCGAGCGCGAAAAGTCGCGATGCCTGCTGCTCGACGCCCGCCATCGCGTCATCGCGTCATCCGATGGCCGCGGCCTGCTGACCGAGACGGTTCCGCTGCGCCGCACCGCCGGCACCATGGGCCATTACATCGACGACAAGAACCGTCTGGTCGGCTACGCCCTGACGCCGGGTTACGAGACCTACAAGGGGTTGGGCTGGTACGGCGTCATCGTCCAGGAACGCTGAGGCCGCCAACCTTTCCGCCTCAAGCCTGTCGCCTTACGGAACGGGGCCGGGATACACTCCCGGCCCTGTTCCGTTTCGGGGTTCCAGAGCATGTCCGCCCAACAGCTGACCGTCCGTCGGGAGAGTTTTCCCATCCGCGGCGCCTTCCGCATCTCGCGCGGGGCCAAGACCGAAGCCGTGGTCGTGGTGGCCGAGGTGACCGAAGGTCCACACCGCGGCCGCGGTGAATGCGTTCCTTACGCCCGCTATGGCGAGAGCGTCGACGGGGTCGTCGCCGCGCTGGAAGCGATGGCCGGTGCGGTGGCAGGCGGCCTCGACCGCCGGTCGCTGGGGCGGCTGATGCCGCCGGGTGCGGCCCGCAACGCGCTGGACTGCGCCCTATGGGACCTGGAGGCCAAGCGCAACGGCGTGCCGGCCTGGACACTCGCCGGTTTGGCGCAGCCGCCGGGTCCGCTCGTCACCTGCTACACGCTGAGCGTCGACGAACCCGAGGCGATGGCCGCCGCAGCGCGGGAGCGTGCGCCGCGCCATCCGCTGCTGAAGATGAAGCTGACGGGAGACGGCGATCTCGACCGTGTCAGCGCCGTCCGTGCGGCGGCCCCTGCCGCCCGGCTGGTCGTCGACGCCAACGAGGGCTGGACGCTGGACCAGCTGCACCGCTTCGCCCCGGTGCTGGCCGGGCTGGGCGTCGAGATGATCGAGCAGCCGCTGCCCGCCGGCCAGGACGAGGCGTTGCGCGGGGTCGATTGCCCGGTGCCGCTCGGTGCCGACGAATCCTGCCACGGGCTGGAGTCGCTGGAACGGCTGCGCGGGCTCTACCGGGTGGTGAACGTCAAGCTGGACAAGACCGGCGGCCTGAGCGAGGCGCTGGCCATGACCGCCGCCGCCCACGCCATGGGATTCGAAGTGATGGTCGGCTGCATGGTTGCAACGTCGCTGGCGATGGCGCCGGCCATGCTGGTCGGGCAGGGGGCGCGCTATGTCGACCTCGACGGCCCCCTGCTGCTCGCCCGGGACCGCGAGCCGGGTCTGGTCTATGACGGCGCGCTGGTGCAGCCGCCGGACGCGGAACTGTGGGGGTAGGGCAAAACCTTGCCCCCACCTGCGTTCCTCAGGCCCCCTGCACATAAGGCGGCGGCGGGGTCCCGACCGAGGCCGGAACATAGGGCGCGTCGGCCAGCCCGTTGACCTTCGCCGCCATGACGAAGTCGTTCTCGTGCAGGCCCTTGATCTTGTGGGTCCAGAAGGCGACGGAGCAATGGCCCCAGCCGTAATGGATCTCCGCATGGTGGCCTTCCGCCTCGCACAGGTTGCCCACCTGATTGGCGAAGGCCTGGGCCTGGACGAAATCGGGGAACCGGAAGTCGCGCTCGATGCGGTCGGGGCCTTCCTTCAGGACCCAGCCCGGCACCTGCACCAGATAGGACGCCGCCATAGCGCGGTCCATCGGCGGGATGCCGCCGCGGCAGGGTTCGCAGGTCTTGGCCGCCAGTTCCTGCGTCGTCGGCGCCTGTGGTGTCATCCCGGTCTCTCCCCTGTTGGTGGCCTTGGCTGGTGGTCTGCGCTAGAAGCGTACCGCCTAGAAGCTTGGGTTCCAGGCGATGCTTCGGCAAGTCCGGGACCCCGCCTGCATCCCCGCGATGCACTTTTGCCAGATGCACTTTTGGAACCGAGCCGATGACAGACCTGCGCACCGACATGCCCTTCGCCGACTACCAGTATCCGACCAAACCGGTGGACGGGCCGCGGCTCGCCATCGTCGGCGAGGCGCCGGGGGCGGAGGAGGCGCGGCAAGGCACTCCGTTCGTCGGGCGCAGCGGCAAGCTGCTGGACGAATCGCTGGCCGCGGTCGGCATCGAGCGGGCTGAATGCCTCGTCGCCAACGTCTTCCGTTACCAGCCGCCCGGCAACAAGGTGGGGCACTTCTTCTCCTCGCGCGCCCGCGCCCGCAAGGAGGGGAGGGAGATCGACGAGAGTTGGGGGACCTTCGGCACGTCGGACCGGCTGCTGGCCGAGTTCGCCGGCGAAATCGACCATCTGCGCGCCACCCTGGCCGACTACCGCCCTTCGGTGATCGTGGCGCTCGGCCGGACGCCCACCTGGGCGCTGACCGGGGAGAACGGCATCCTGCAGCTGCGCGGCAAAGTGCTGCCTTGCCGGCTGCTGGACGGGGTGGAGGTGGTGCCGACCTTCCACCCCAGCTACCTGCTGCGCGGCCAGCTGGTCGAGCAGCCGACCTTCCTGGCCGACCTGCGGCTGGCCGTGTCGCGTCTCAACCGTTAGGCATCACGCGTCGGGCAACAGGCGCCAGACGGTCGTTTCGCGCGCCTCCCGGTCCTCCAGCTCCAGCGAGGTCGGAACGGTGTAGGTCGCCACCTTCTCGACCCCGCTTGCCGGGAAATAGGCGCGGCCGGGATCGCCCAGCAGAACCAGCGTGCCGGTGGCGGCAACCTCGCGCAGCCATGCCGTGACCCGCTCCGCCATCGGCCGCTCATAACAGACGTCGCCGGCCAGAACCACGTCGATGCCCGGCAGCGGCCGGCCGACCAGATCGGCGCTGACCGGCTTGACCTCCACCCCGTTCGCTTCGGCGTTCAGCGCGATGGCGGCCAGCGAGAAGCGGTCGATGTCGCAGGACTGGACCCGTGCGGCTCCCGCCTTCATCGCGGCGATGCCGACCAGCCCGGTGCCTGCGGCAAAATCGAGCACCGACCTGCCGGCCACCAGCTCCGGCCGGTCGAGCACCAGCCGCGCCACGGCCTGTCCCCCCGGCCAAGCGAAAGCCCAGTATGGCGGTGGCAAATTCGTGGCAGCCAAGGTCTCCTCGGTGGCCTGCCAGAGTGGAGTGACTTCGGTGGCAAGATGAAGCTGGATTTCCGGCAACAGCGGCATGGTCGTCAGCGTCGTGTTATCGCGGACGAAATCTGGCGGGGATGGATTGTTCATACGAGGTTTCCCAAGGGGCTCCGCTGTTGGGAGGAGGGCAGGCGGCGGCTCATGAATGTTACATAATTCAAACGGTGTAGACACAGCTGCGAACCCGTGTTACCCGTTTCCACCAGGGGAAAACAGAGGGATTGGGGGAGTCATGCGGCAGAGGGGAACCGCCATCGGCCTTTCGTTTGCGGCTTTGATCGCGCTGAGCCCCCTTACCGTGTCGACGGCTGCCGCACAAGACGGCGATTGCGTCCGTACGGTCCGCTCCATCTCCGACTTCACCATACGCGGCGACGCCTGGACCTGGTGGGACCATGCCGCCGGCCAGTATGACCGCGAACACCGCCCCGCCATCGGCTCCGTTCTCGTCTTCAAGCGCACCGGCCACATGCGCCGCGGCCACGTCTCGCTGGTCAGCGCGGTGATCGACCGCCGCACCATCGAGGTCGACCACAGCTGGATCGATGGCGACGGGCTGCGCCGCGGCATGCGGGTGGTTGACGTGTCCCGCAACAACGACTGGTCGGCCGTCCGCGTCTGGCACGAGCCGACCGACCAGATGGGTCTGCGCGTCTACGCCGCCTATGGCTTCATCATGCCGGAAGGCGAATCGGACGCCCCGCGCGGCGGCCGGATGCTGGATGCCGGCGACCGCGGCATGGACCAAGGCTTCGCCAGCAGCCCGCGCGGCCGCGCCAAGGCCAACGGCCCGCGCATGATGGAAGCCTCGCTGCAGCCGCAGAAGAACCTCAGCGTCTCGGTTCCCGGCCGCAAGCCGCAGAGCCTGGCCACGACCGCCGTCGCCTCCCACACGCCGCAGAAGCCGCAGCGCATCGACGTCGCCGTGCTGCCGTCGCGCAAGCCGGCCGGCGCGCAGTCCGCCCCGGTCACGGTCGCCGAGCTTTCCGGTCCCGGCAGCCACCGCACCATCGCCCCCGGCCGCAAGCCGGGCTCCGGCAACGCCGTCGCCCAGCTGGCCGACACCGGCGAACGCTGAGCGGCATGGCGTCAGGCTTTCAGGAAGGGCGGGGCTTGGCTCCGCCCTTTTCGTTTGTGCAGGTGTCGGGCATCGACGCCGACACCTGCACAATGCCCGCTTAAATCTTCCCGGCCAGGATGGCCGCCAGCACCAGCCAGCCGAACCAGCGGTTGGACTTGAACTTGTCCAGGCAATCGCCCTGATCGTCCGGCCGCCACGTCGCGACCTGCCAGGCCAGCTGCAGAGCGGCAAGCGACAGCACCGGCAGGAACAGCCCGCCCAACCCCGCCAGACGGCCGGCGATGCCGATGCCGACATAGGTCAGGGTGTAGAATCCGTAGATCCAGATCTTGCTCTGGTCGCCCAGGCGCAGCGCGGTGGACTTCACGCCTATGCGGGCATCGTCCTCCTTGTCCTGGTGGGCATAGATGGTGTCGTAGCCCAGCGTCCAGGCGACGCCCGTTACATAGAGCGCCAAGGCCGGCCAGCCGACATCGTTCTGAACCGTGGCCCAGCCCATCAGGGCGCCCCAGTTGAAGGTCAGCCCCAGGAAAGCCTGCGGCCACCAGGTGATGCGCTTCATCAGAGGGTAGGTGAAGACCAGCAGCAGCGACAGTACCCCCAGCCCGATGGCCGTCGTCCCCAGTTGGACCAGGATCAGCAGCGACACCAGAAGCTGGGCGACGAGGAAGGCCAGGGCCTGGCGCACCGACACCTGACCCGACGGGATCGGGCGGGAGCGGGTGCGCTCGACCATCGCGTCGAACTTGCGGTCGAGGATGTCGTTGACGGTGCAGCCGGCGCCGCGCATCAGCACCGCGCCGACGCCGAACAGCGCCATCAGCCAGAGCAGCGTCGGCCAGTCATGGAAGGGCTGCGGCATGGCCAGCGCCACGCTCCACCAGCAGGGGAACAGAAGCAGCCATGTCCCGATGGGGCGGTCGAGTCGCGCCAGTGTGACATAAGGGCGCACGCGGCGCGGGAGCTTCCGCGCGATCCAGCCATCCTGGCGGATGTCGGTAAAGCCGGACTCGGGCAGAGTGGGGCCGGTGGAGGCAGTGGGCATGACGGCGGCGGTTCCGCTGTGCTATGAGAATGTCTGAACGGCCTGTCGGGGCGGCTATCAGGGCCATGATGCATGGCAATGATCCAGGCGAAAGTATCGGGCTGTCATCCGTGCGGCAAGCACCGTGCGGCAAATCACCCGAGCCCGAGCTTTGGAAAATTGCAGCCTGTGATCTTGCGCTCGTCAAAATCGTACCAATACTGTTTCTTTGTCATAACCTCAGCGGCCTGCAATCGTAAATGGACATGAGCGCACCACCGGACCGTTTCGCCGTCGTCATCGACGACGAGTCGATCATTCTGGCCGGGATGGAGATCATGCTGGACACCTGGGGCTATCAGGTGCTCGCCGCCGAGGATGTGGAAACCGTCCTGGCGAGGCTTCCCGACTGTCCCCTGCCCAACGTGATCCTGTCCGACTACCGGCTGCGCGACGGCTGGTCGGGAATCACCGCCGTGCGGGCGGTGCGGGAGGCCTGTGGGGTCACCGTGCCGGCGATCATCCTGACCGGAGACACCGGGGCGGACCTGATGGCCGCGGCCAAGGCGGACCAGATCCGCATCCTGCACAAGCCGGTCCAGCCCAACGACCTGCGCCGGCAAATCGATTCCCTGATCGCCGTCGGCTGACGCCAGTTCCCGGCCAGGGGTCGGTCCGCTCATCCGCGTCCGGTCGAAGCTTCATCATGCATATGGTGAAGCGCGTGAACCTTTGGCGTCGACTTCGAGGGCGGGATCCACGCTTCAAATCTGATCCGGTTTTGGCGCGATCCGCTCTATAGTCTCCACCGCCCCGCGGAGACGATGCCATGGCCGACCCGATCAAGACCCGCCTTTATGTCGACAGCCCGCTGGCCGAAGGCCAGTCGGTCGGGCTCGACCATGAGCGCGCCCATTTCCTGCGCCATGTCCTGCGGCTGGACCGCGGCGACTCCGTCGCGGTCTTCAACGGCCGCGACGGCGAATGGCGGGCGGCGATCGACGGCTTCGGCAAAGGCTGGTGCTCGCTGACCGTGGCGGAGCAGCGGCGGCAGCAGGACACCACCCCCGACCTGTGGCTGGTCTTCGCCCCGCTGAAGAAGGGGCGCATCGACTTCGTCGCGGAGAAGGCGACGGAGATGGGGGTTTCGCGGCTGTGGCCGGTCTTCACCCGCCGCACCGACCCCAACCGCGTCAACATCGACCGGCTGCGCGCCAACGCGGTCGAGGCGGCCGAGCAGTGCGAGCGGCTCAGCGTGCCCGAGATGGGCGAGGCGGTGCCGCTGGACCGTGCGCTTGCCGGCTGGCCGGCCGACCGCAGGCTCTATCTGTGCGCGGAAGCCGGGTCCGCCCGTCCGGTCGCCGAGGTGCTGCGCGATGCGCCGCCGGGGCCGGCCGCCTTGCTGGTCGGGCCGGAGGGCGGCTTCGACCAGTCGGAACTTGACGAACTGGCCAAACTTCCCTTTGTTGTTCCGGTGGGATTGGGTCCGCGCATTCTGCGGGCCGACACGGCGGTGGTGGCGGCGTTGGCTTGCTGGCAGTCCTTGGCCGGGGATTGGACTGCCGGGGGAAGCGACCGGCGTCCGCCTTTCCGCGCGCCGATCCCATAACCGGCCGTCACCCGGCCGATCCTCCGTCCACTTCCCGCGAGAGACTTCATGTCCGCACCCCCGACCACGCGCGGCGAACCCATCACCGACCGCCGCCAGCTTGCGGCCTATCTCGAATCCGGCTGCAAGCCGGCGCCCGACTGGCGCATCGGGACCGAGCACGAGAAATTTGCCTACCGCACCTCCGACCTGCGGCCGCTGCCCTATGACGGGCCCGACGGCATCCGCGAACTGCTGACCCGGATGACCCGCTTCGGCTGGCAGCCTGTGGAGGAGAAGGGCAACATCATTGCGTTGGTCCAGGACATGGCCAACATCACGCTGGAGCCCGGCGGGCAGGTCGAGCTGTCCGGCGCCCCGCTGGAGACCCTGCACCAGACCTGCGCGGAGGTGCACCGCCACCTGCGCCAGGTGAAGGAGGTCGGGGCCGAGCTGGGCATCGCCATGATGGGGCTGGGCTTCCAGCCGAAATGGACCCGCGACGACATCCCCTGGATGCCGAAGGGCCGCTACAAGATCATGCGCGACTACATGCCGAAGGTCGGCTCGCTCGGCCTCGACATGATGACGCGGACCTGCACCGTGCAGGTCAACCTCGACTTCGCGTCCGAAGCCGACATGGTGAAGAAGTTCCGCGTCTCGCTGGCCCTTCAGCCCATCGCGACCGCGCTGTTCGCCATGTCCCCCTTCACCGAGGGCAAGCCGAACGGCTTCCAGAGCTACCGCAGCCACATCTGGACCGACACCGATCCGGACCGCACCGGCGACATTCCCTTCGTGTTCGAGGACGGCTTCGGCTTCGAGCGCTATATCGACTATCTGCTCGACACGCCGATGTATTTCGTCTACCGCGACGGCACCTACATCGACGCGGCCGGCCAGTCCTTCCGCGACTTCCTCGACGGCAAGCTGCCGGCGCTGCCGGGCGAGCTGCCGCTGATCACCGACTGGGCCGACCACACCACCACGGCATTCCCGGAAGCGCGTCTGAAGAAGTATCTGGAGATGCGCGGCGCCGATGGCGGCCCGTGGCGCAGCCTGTGCGCGCTGCCGGCCCTGTGGGTCGGGCTGCTCTACGATCAGGTGGCGCTGGATGCCGCCTGGGATCTGGTCAAGGACTGGACGACGGCGGAGCGGGCGCATCTGCGTGCCGAAGTGCCGCGGTCGGGCCTGCGCACGAGCTTCCGCAACGGGACGGTGCGGAACGTGGCGCTGGAGATGCTGGCGATTGCCCGCGATGGTCTGGCCCGCCGCGCCCGCAACGACAATTGGGGCGACGACGAGACACACTTCCTCGACACGCTACAGGTCGTCGCCGAGACCGGCCGCAGCCCCGCCGATGAGCTTCTGGAGAAGTTCAACGGCCCCTGGGGCGGCAGCGTCGATCCGGTGTTCAAGGAATACGCGTACTGAAAAGGAAGGGGGGCTGGCGCCGGTGCGTCAGCCCCCGCTTTCAGAGTTTGTCCAATGCTTCAATAAGCATCGGACAAACTCTGAGCTTTTGGTTTTCCCGTGTGATCGCTTCAAGCGATTCCGCTTGAAGCGATCACACTCTACGCCGCCACCGGCGCATGGGTGATGCAGCTCTTCGAGCACACCTTGGAGCAGCTTTCGCAGCCGATGCAGTTGGCCGCTTCCTTCACCGTCATGATCTTCTTCTCGGCCTCGTCGTCGAAGGCGTCGACGATGTCGCCGTCCTCGGTCAGGCCGATCATGTCGAGCACGCCGCGGCCGCAGACCTTGAAGCAGCGGCCGCAGCCGATGCACTGTTTCTGGTCGATGGATTGGACGAATTTCGGGGTCCAGCTCTGACCACCGCGGGTGGTGCCGGTCAGGAACTCAGCCATGGGAATGCTCCTCTCGGGAAAGGGTGCGCCTAAGCTATTCTTTGGGAATGGCGGGGTTACGCCGTCTCCAGCGCTTTCAGCGCCGCCCGCTTCTCGGTCAGGGTCTTGAAGGCGTCATAGGTTTCCTGCGCCACCGTCAGGATGGTCTGCCAGTTCTGCGGAAGCTCTTCCGACAGATCGTGCAGGTCCATCTTCTTCTGGGTGGCGCGGGCGTTCAGTTTCTTGATCTCGTCCTTCAGGGCGTCGATCTCGCTCACGGTCGTGCTCCCGGTCGATCAGAGGTTCGCGACGTCGGGATAGTCCCGGATCAGCGCAACGGCTTCCTCGACCAGCCTGGCACCGTCGGCGGCGAGCTTTTCGATGGTGGGGAAGCCGAAGCGGTGGACATCGCGCAGCGACTTCGACACCACCACCAGCCGGCCGGTGGTGAGGATCATGCGGCCGAAGCCCTCATGGCTCATCTTCATCATCGGCGAGGCCATCAGGCCGGTCTGCTTTTCGACCGTGACGCCGACTGCCTTGTAGAACAGCTCCAGCCGCCACAACGTGTCCGGATCGGGGTCGCCGATGATCGGGATGGCGGCTCGCGCCTCCTTGTCCAGCACGAAGGGGGCGAGCAGGGCCTCGTCCGGCTTGCCCTCCCAGGCGCCATAGCTGTCCTCGGCACGGAACAGCAGGACCAGCGTCTTCACGAACTGGTCGGCGACGGACACGTCTGCCACATCGGCCATGCTCAGACCTCCTCCTCGTCGAAATGGAATTCGGGTGTTTCGCCCATCGCCTTGCGCAGCCAGGGCGGCGGATTGCCGTTTAGCGTCTGGACCAGCCGGTCGAGCAGGGCGGGGATGGTGTCGGTGGCCTCGACCTTCACCGGATGGATCTTCTTCGCCACCACGCGGGCGGCGGCCGATGCGCCGATGGCCGACAGATAGACGATGGCGACATCGGCCAGCGCCTCCAGCTTCGGCACCAGCTTGTCCTCGTTGCCGTCCTCGAACATCGAGCCGCCGAACTGGAAGGTCTCCAGAAAGGCATGGCCCTGGCGGTCGACCCGATAGACGGCGATGTTCTTGGCCCAGCCGAAATGCGCATCGACGTGCTGCATGTCCTGGGTGCAGAAAGCGACCTTCATCGATCCTCCTTTGGTCGGGCGTGGGTCCTGCACCACGCTCAGACGGCGTTGCATCCGCATGATCCGCCTCCGCAGCCGTGGGATTCGCCGTGGTCGTGGCTCTCGTGCCCGTGCTCGTGATCCATCTCGCGGGCGAGGAACAGGTTGCCGATGTCGCACAGCAGCTCCCGCGTGCCGCGGTAGCCGACCTGCACGCGCAGGCCGGCCCCCAGCCGGTCGAACATCGGCAGGCCCATGCGGTGCAGCGGCACGCCGATCCGCGCCGCTCCCTGCCGCCCGTGCGAGTTGGAGACGATCATGTCGGCGTCGCGGGCCAGCGTTTCCACGTCGGAATGGTCGCCGACCATGATGGTGGCGGCCTTCAGCCGCTCCAGCACCGGACTCTGCGTCGGCGACACCGCGGCGATCACCTCGGCCCCCATATCGGCCATGAAGCCGGTGACGGCATAGAGCAGGTCGGGTTCCAGCGCGACGGCGATACGCTTGCGGCTGTAGAAGAAATGCCCGTCCAGCATCGCATCGACCAGGCTTTCGCGCTGGCGCCGCAGCCGGGCGGGGGCCGGCTTGCCCGACAGCTCCGTCAGCAGCCGGACCAGCTTGTCCGTCGCCTCCAGCCCGGTCAGGCGGTTGAAGAAATGGCTGGGCACGTCGGTCTTCAGCTCCAGCGCGTTGCCGGCCACCCGCATATGCTCGCCGACCACGATGGTGGCGGCCGAGGCGCCCATGGCGCGGATCTGGTCGACCGTCACGCCGCCCAGCGAGGTGGCGGTGAAATCGGTCGGCTGGCGGCCCGCCATCGACAGCGAGAGGTCGGGCAGAAAGATCGGCGACAGGCCGAAGCCTTCGATGATGTCGCGCAGTTCCTCGACATCGCCGGGCGACAGATGGCAGCCGGCCAGCACATTGACCTGGGCCGGGATGCGCACCGGCGACGGTTCGACCAGCCGCTCGACCATGGCGGTGACTGCGGCGGCGAAGCCGTCCTCGAAGCCGCCGGCGAAATCGGGGGTGCTGGCGAAGACCAGCGCGGTATCGGCCATGTCGGGGTTGCGCTGGCGGAACAGCGTGTACTGGCCGCCCATGTCCTCGCCCTTGGTCTCGGTAACGCCGGTGGTGGCGACCCCGATCATGGCGGGCTGGTTGCGCTCGACGATGGTGCGGATCGCCTGTTCCAGATTGTCGTAGCCGCCGAGGATGGTGGAGACCTGATCCATCGCCGTCGTCTGCAGCGGGATCGCCTCGCGGAAATGGCGCACCAGCAGGACCAGCCCGAAGGCGGTGCAGCCCTGCGAGCCATGGAACAGCGGCAGACAGCGGTCGACGCCGAGATAGGCCAGCGCCGCGCCCAGCGGCTGGCTCATCTTCAGCGGGTTGGTCGAGGCGGCCTTGGCGGCGGAGGGGAAGCGTTGGATGTGGGACATCGCCGTCACTCCGCCGCCATTGAAGGCGCCAGAAGGGTGGAGGACGGGCCGGATTCCCATGGGGCCGGCTGGCGGACCTGACGCCAGATCGGGTTGGACAGCGTCTTGTCGATCTCCTCGCAGAGATTGACGATGCCGTCATAGCCGGCATAGGCGTGGTGGCGCTCCTGGTTGATGTCGAGCCAGGGAACCTTTGCCTTCAAGGAGATGAACTGCGACCGGCCGCCGGACATCATGATGTCGGCCCGGTTGTCGGCCAGCATCCTGTAGATGTCGCGCGGCTTCAGATCGTCCCACTGGTGGAACTCCTCGCCCTTCATCTTCTTGATGCGCTCCTTGTCCTCCCTGGTCGATTTCTTGGTGGAGGTGCCGAGGATGGTCAATCCGGCACCCTCCAGCGCGCTGACCATCGACCAGCTCTTGACGCCGCCGGTGAAGAGAAGGACGCGCTTGCCGTCGAAGCGCGGCTTGTAGGGTTCCAGCCGGCGCCAGACCCGGCTTTCCTCGCGGGCGATGACGCCTTCGGCCCGGTCGATCAGGCCTTTGTCGGCGCCGCGCTCCACCAGCATGCGGGCCATGATGCGCAGGGTGTCCGACATATCGGAGACGCCGTAGAAGGACCCCTCGAAATAGGGGATGCCGTAGCGCTCCTCCATCTTGCGGCCGACATTCACCAGGGCCTGACTGCACACCATCATGGTGACGCGGGCGCGGTGGGCCTGCGCAACCTCCCGGTAGCGGCCGTCGCCGGAGATGCAGGACAACAGGCGGATGCCGATCTCGTCCAGCAGCGGCTTGACCAGCCACAGCTCGCCGGCGAGGTTGTATTCGCCGATGATGCAGACGTCGGTCGGGGTGGTGTAGTCCGGCTCCACCGTGCCGATGACGTGGTCGAGCAAGGCTTCGCCGGCCAGCTTGTTGCCGAGATTCTTCGATCCGACGAAGCCGGGGGCTTCCACCGGGATCACCGGCTTGCCCAGTTTCTGCGTCGCGAATTTGCAGACCGCGGCGATGTCGTCGCCGGTCATGGCGGGCACGCAGGTCTGATAGACGAAGACGGCCGGCGGGTCGTATTGCTGAACGATCTCCTTGATGGCGCGGTAGAGCTTCTTCTCGCCGCCGCCGATGACGTCCAGTTCCGACAGGTCGGTGGTGAAGCCTGTGCGGTAGAGTTGCGAGCCGGAAGATTTGGAGCCGCGGTTGTCCCAGCTGTTGCCGAGGCAGGCGATGGGGCCATGGACCAGATGGGCGGCGTCGGCGATCGGCTGCAGCACGATCATCGCCCCGTCATAGGCGCAGCCGCCGGCCGCCGCCCCCGGTTTCAGCGACTTGGTGCAGCCCTTCTTCTTCTCCTTGGCCGATTTGGCCTGGTTGGTCGCGCAGCCCGGTTCGTTGAAGACGTCCTGGATCTTGTCCTGGAGCATGCCCGCTTCTCCCATCCTGGCGCCGGAAATGGCTCTGCATCGGACTGATGCAGGGGGCGTGCCAGCGGATAAATCATTGGAAAATAACGATTGTCTGGTTTTAATCCCTGTCCGATAGCTGACAATCGGAATCCTGCCCCAGGAGGCTTGTCAGGTGTCGCACATGCCGCGCAGGGGGTGGGGAGAGCCAGCCGTATCAGGACGGTTCGAACGGGTGGAACGCAACGATGCAACGATCCGGCAGGCGCTGGCGATATGTGGGCGCGATTTTGGCGGCGCTGGCGGCAGTCCCAGCCGCGTCGGCACAGGATGGCGCGGTGATCCGGCTGGCGCAGGAGCCGGGGGGTGAGATCGGGGTCGCGTGCCGTTTCCTCGACCTCGACCAACGGCCTGTCCCGCCGGAGGCCGGCATGCTTTGCGATGCCGCAGCCGATTTCGTCACCCGGAAGGCCGGCGGTCACGGCAAAACGGTGGTTCGCCTCGGCCTGAGCGCGGTAACGCCCGATGCCGAACCGGCGGAGATGCCGCCTGCCGTCGATGGCCCGATCCTGCTGGTCGTCCTCGAAGGCCGCCAGGACTGGAGCGGCGGCGCCCACCCCCGCCTGCTGCTGCGCGCCCGTCCGGTCCGCGACGGCATTGCCGCTCCGTCGGTCGGACTGCCGCCGACCTCGATTGAGCTGGGCGGCGAGGGCTGGCAGGCGGCGGCCGGCCGTGCACTGGAGCGGGTGGTCGGCTTCGCGCTGCGGGATGGCTGACCCATCGGCAAGAGAAACGTATCAATAAAAGAAACCCGGAGCGCGCCGTTGCCGACGCTCTCCGGGCTGGGGAGGTTGCCGCCGGGCTGGGGGATGGAAATCCCGGCCCGGCGGTTTGGCTGAACCGATACCTGAAGCGCCTGCGGCGGACCGCTCAGCGGATCAGGTCGAACGAGTAGTCGGTCTGGCCGACGATGTTGGTGTTGGCGTCGATGTCCTCGAAGATGCGGTCCAGGATCCGCACCAGCACGTTCAGCGCGCCCTGGTAGCCCCAGGTCGGGTAGCGGTGGTGGTGGTGGCGGTCGAAGATCGGGTAGGTCAGGCGGATCAGCGGAACCTTGGTGTCGCGCTCCAGATACTTGCCGTAGCTGTTGCCGATGATGTAGTCGACCTTGTCGGTGAAGATCAGCGAGCGCAGGTGCCACAGATCCTTGCCGCCATGGGCCGCACCCAACTTGCCGAAGGGCGAGGCGTCCAGCGCCTTCTGGACCTGCTTCTCCCACTTCTTGGAGCCCGACGTCGACAGGATGTGCACCGGCTCCGCACCCAGCTCCAGCAGGAACCTGGTCATGCCCAGGCAGAAGTCCGGGTCGCCGTAGACGGCGAAGCGCTTGCCGTGCATGTGGGTGTGGCTGTCGGCGATGGCGTCGACCAGACGGCCGCGCTCCAGCTTCAGGCTGGCCGGGACCGGCTTGCCCGACAGTTCGGCGAGCTTCAGCAGCAGCTCGTCGGTGCCGGTGACGCCCATCGGGTAGTTGAACTTGGCGACGTCCTGGCCCTTCTCCTTGCAGAATTGCAGGGTCTGGGTGGTGTTGTACTCCTGCATGGAGATAGTGGCCTTGGCGTGCAGGGCCTCCTTGGTCTCCTCGATGGTGGTGCCGCCGTCATACATGCGGTACTCGCCATCCATCGGCGTGTCGAAGTTGTCCGACACGTCGGACAGGATTTGCAGCTTCACGCCGAACTCGCCGGCGATGCGCTTCAGTTCGCGGTTGTTGCCGACCGCGAAGCCGTCGAAGCCGGGGATCAGGTTGATCTGCTCGGTCTTGGGGGTGTCGAAATTTTCCGAATTGCCCCAGAAGTTCGACAGGATCCCCTTGATCATGTTGTCGTAGCCGACGATGTGGCTGCCGACGAAGGCCGGGGTGTGGGCGTAGGGCACCGGGAAGTCGGCCGGGACGCTGTCCTTGTTCTTCGCGTTGGCGATGAAGCCCTGCAGATCGTCGCCGATGACTTCGGCCATGCAGGTGGTCATCACCGCGATCATCTTCGGCTTGTAGAGCGCATAGGCGTTCGCCAGGCCGTCGATCATGTTGTTCAGGCCGCCGAACACCGCCGCGTCTTCCGTCATCGACGAGGAGACCGCGCTGTTGGGCTCCTTGAAGTGGCGGGTCAGGTGGGTGCGGTAATAGGCGACGCAGCCCTGGGAGCCATGGACGAAGGGCAGGGTGCCTTCGAAGCCCTGGGCGGCGAACATCGCGCCGATCGGCTGGCAGGCCTTGGTCGGGTTGATGACGACCGCTTCACGGGCGAAGTTCTTCGCCTTGTAATCCTCGGACTTGGTCCATTCGGACACGCGGGCGACTTCCTCGTCCGAATGGCCGTACTCGAACTCGGTCTTCTTCTTCTCGAACATCGCCGCATATTCGGGCTGCCGGAAGAGGGTGTAGTGGTCGAGGACCTTGTCGGCGCTCTGCGAAAGCTTGTCGGTCATTCTCAAATTCTCCTGTTCCAGAGGCCGATGGTCAGAACGGGGCCTTCATCACGCCCCAGACGGGGTTGTTGATGGCCAGGTCCATGTCGCGGGCGAAGATCGCGAAGCCGTCATAGCCGTGGTACGGGCCGGAGTAGTCCCAGCTGTGCATCTGGCGGAACGGCAGGCCCATCTTCTGGAACACGTACTTTTCCTTGATGCCCGACGCGACGAGGTCGGGACGCATCGCCTCGACGAACTTCTCCAGTTCGAACGCGGTGACGTCGTCGTAGATCAGCGTGCCTTCCTTCACATAGTGCGGCGTGCGCTGATAATCGTCGTTGTGGGCGAACTCGTAGCCGGTGCCGATGATCTCCATGCCCAGGTCGTGATAGGCATCGACGACGTGGCGGGGACGCAGGCCGCCGACGTAGATCATGACCTTCTTGCCGTCCAGCCGCGGCTTGTACTTGGCGATGACCGCGTCGACCATCGGCTGATAGCGGGCGATGACCTTCTCGGCATTCTCCTTGATCTTGTCGTCGAAGAGAGCCGCGATCTTGCGCAGGGACTCGGCGATCTGGCTCGGGCCGAAGAAGTTGTATTCCATCCAAGGAATATTGAACTTCTCTTCCATGTGGCGCGCGATGTAGTTCATCGAGCGGTAGCAGTGGATCAGGTTGACCTTGGCCTTCGGCGTGTTCTCCAGCTCGGCCAGCGTGCCGTCCCCCGACCACTGGGCGATCACGCGCAGGCCGATCTCCTCCAGGAGGATGCGGGACGACCAGGCGTCGCCGCCGATGTTGTAGTCGCCGATGATGGTGACGTCATAGGGGGTGGAGACGAAGTCGGCCTTGGGTTCCGTCTTCTCGAACACCCAGTCGCGGATGGCGTCGTTGGCGATGTGGTGGCCCAGCGACTGGGACACGCCGCGGAAGCCCTCGCAACGCACGGGGATGACCGGCTTGCCGATTTCCGCCGACTTGGCGCGGGCGACAGCCTCGATGTCGTCGCCGATCAGGCCGATCGGGCATTCCGACTGGATCGAGATGCCGTTCACCAGCGGGAACAGCTCGTTGATTTCCTCGATGACCTTGTGCAGCTTCTTGTCGCCGCCGAAGACGATGTCCTTCTCCTGGAAGTCGGAGGTGAAGTGCATCGTGCCCCAGCTGTCCACACCGGTGTCGCCGATGTAGTAGTTGCGGCGGCCGGACCAGGAGTAGTAGCCGCAGCCGACCGGACCGTGGGAGATGTGGATCATGTCCTTGATCGGACCCCACACCACGCCCTTGGAGCCGGCATAGGCGCAGCCGCGGATCGTCATGACGCCGGGGATGGACTTGACGTTCGACTTGACGCCGCAGTCCTTGGCCTCGGCCTCCAGCACGTTCAGGTGCTTGGCGCGGCGCTTGCGGGATTTTTCGGGATAGGCTTCGAGGACTTCGTTGACGAGGTTCTTGACGTCGACCGTGGTGTTCTCGGACAGGCTCATAGCCGGCCTCCTGCTTGAATATTCGCGCCACTGCAGCGCGTGACCGAGCCCCTCCCTCCCACGCCGTCGCCCCTATGGTGGTTGGGTCGGCGTTGTGCGGGGCTGGGGATGGGGCCAGTGTTCAGGCGGTCCCCCCTGCGCGGCGGCAGGGGGGCCGGTAGGCAACCGTCGCTACGCCCGGGGTCAGGCGCCGGCCTTCGCCGCTTCCTTGGCGGCCAGCTCGGCGAGCTGCTGCTCCTCGGTCTTCATGATGCCGAAGTCCATCAGCATCTCTTCCAGCTCTTCCATGGTGATCGGGGTCGGGATGCAACCCTGGCCGGAATTCGCATGGATCTTGTTGGCGAGCGCGCGGTATTCGCCGGCCTGCTTGCTGTCCGGGGCGTACTCGATGACCGTCATGCGGCGCAGCTCGGCGTGCTGGACGATGTTGTCGCGCGGCACGAAGTGGATCAGCTTGGAGCCCAGGCGCTTGGCCAGCGCGTCGGCCAGATCCCATTCCTTGTCGGTCTGGCGCTCGTTGCAGATCAGGCCGCCGAGGCGGACGCCGCCGCTGTGCGCGTATTTCAGGATGCCCTTGGCGATGTTGTTGGCGGCGTAGAGCGCCATCATCTCGCCGGACATGACGATGTAGATTTCCTGGGCCTTGTTCTCGCGGATCGGCATGGCGAAGCCGCCGCACACCACGTCGCCCAGCACGTCGTAGGACACATAGTCCACGTCGTCGTAGGCGCCGTTCTCTTCCAGGAAGTTGATCGAGGTGATGACGCCGCGGCCGGCGCAGCCGACCCCCGGCTCCGGACCGCCGGACTCGACGCACTTGATGTTCTTGTAGCCGATCTTAAGGACGTCCTCGAGCTCCAGATCCTCGACCGAGCCGGCCTCGGCGGCCAGATGCAGGACGGTGTCCTGGGCCTTTGCGTGCAGGATCAGGCGGGTCGAGTCGGCCTTCGGGTCGCAGCCGACGATCAGGATCCTCTGATCCAGCTCGACCAGCGCGGCCAGCGTGTTCTGAGAGGTGGTGGACTTGCCGATACCGCCCTTGCCGTAAAAGGCGATCTGACGCAGAGGCGCTTTGGCCATGTGGGTCGCTCCTGTGCTTGGGTCGTGGGACTGTGTTTCGATCCGGTGCGGCCGGTTCGTGGCCGCTTCGGATTTCATGGATTGCACGACCCGTGCCAGAGTGCGGTTATTCAATAAGATATTGATATAATTGATATTATTTGCCGTAATGATTGGGGCAGGGGTTTGTCGGGGTCCCGACACACACGACAAAGCCCGACATTTTGTCGGGTCTTTACGGGAGAGGTTCTTTGGAAGCAGGCAGGCCCGGCCGATTCCTGCGCTTTAGCGCTCTTCGCCCAGCGCCTCGGCCGCGACGACGATGCGGAGCGCCAGCTCCTCGACAGCCTCGTCGCGGTTCATGTCGTAGAGCAGTTGGGCGAGCAAACGGCCGCGCGCCAACAGCCGGCGGGCGAGGGCGGGGTCGGCGGGCTTGGCCAGCAGCGCCTCGACCAGACGTTCGCCGGTCAGGCGGGCCAGCATGTCGCAACGGTTAACCAGCCGCTGCTTCAGCGTGTCCACGGCAGCCGGGCGGCCGGCGTGGGTCAGGTCGGCGCAGAAGTGATGCAGGCTGCGCAGTTGCCGCAGCAAAGCGGCGAACAGCAGGTCGTCAAGCTCGCCGCCGGCCGCGGCCTTGCCGACAAGATCGAACAACGTGTCGGAAAGGCGCCATGCCGCCGACAGCCAGTCGTTCATCGCCTTGCGGTCGGCCGGCTCGACGAAGGGGCCGGACTCCTCCTTGGTCTCCTCCTGGTCATCCAGATTGCGCAGCGCGATGACGATCAGCCCGTCGGCCTGGGCCAGGGTGGCGAGGCTGGCATGCAGCGTCTTCAGCCCGCGGTCGGCGACGAAGCCCTCGATCGCCTCGGTGGCGCGGCGCAGGGAATAGCGGGCCAGCCGTCGCGACTGATAGATGACGGTCTGCAGCGCGCCGCTGCCGCCCAGCACCTCCAGCGCCATCCGCCTCACCTCGAAGCGCAGCAGGGCACGGGCCAGCCGGTCGATGCCGCCGACATCGATGGGGCGGGTGTCCCTGGTCAGCGTGTCGGCGGTGGTGCGGGCATCGGTCTCGATGGCGGCGACGACGGCCTGGAGATGGCCCTTGCCGGCGCCGCGCATCCGGCCGACCAGCGCCCGCATCGCTTCGGCAAGGTCGACGGCGCCCGGCAGGCTGTCCTCATGGTCGGTGCGGCCGGCCACCAGCCGGTCGATCAGGTGATCGCGCACCCCCGGCAACAACACGTCGGTGACAATCTGCCCGATGGGCCGCAACAGCGCGTCGACCATCTGGCCCTGCGGCTTGCCGACCAATGCCGGCAGCGGGTTGACCGGCTTGGGCACCAGACGCGGCCGGTGCGGCTCCAGGATTTCCAGCACCGTGTCGCCGCGCAGGGGGGTGATCGTGCCGCGCAGCAACTGGGCCAGCCGCAGGGCGGTCCGGGCCTCGGCGACGCCGCGCGGCGGATCGCTGGAAGCCGTGCCGGGGCTGACGGGGGATGGCGTTGCGGCGGGCGTGCGGACAGGCGCCTGGGTGGGCAGCGGCGGAGTGCGCCGGCGCCGGCTGTCGTCGTACTTGGTCGGCCAGAAGGCCATGCGGGTGCCGCCGGATCGTAAGCGTCGCTGTACAGAGTATGGGGACGGATCGTTCGGCTTCAAATGGACAATGTTGCGACATGCGGTGACACAGCTTTGGCCGGTTGCAGCGGTGAAGGCTTGGCACGCAGAGGCTTATGCAATATCCATATAAGAAGTAATGGCATTGTGGTGGAGCGGAACGGCGTGGCGGACGGGGTGGTGACGAGCGATGGGATGGGCCGGACGCGGGAGTCCGACGCGCCGTCCGATTCACTGCTGGCGTTGCGCGCAAACCGCACCAACCTCGTCAATGTGCCGGCCGCCGTGCTGTGCGGCGAAGCCTACAATGACGAGCCGCGGCGCCTGCGCATCGGCGCCACCCGCAGCGAACACGCCGCCCTGTTCGAGGCGTTGGACGAGAGCCGCGACGCGCTGACGGCCTCCGACATCTTCCAGCGCCATATGGGCGCGGTGTTCGGGGTGAACCCCGATTTCTCCGGGACCGAAGGGCCGGACGGCAGGCGGCGTTTCCGCGCCAGCTATCTGCGTCTGCTGAAAGGCTGGATGTTCGACAGCAACCGGGCGGAAGGGGCGGTCCTGAAAGGCTGGGTGGAGAGCCGCTTCGGCCTGCTGCCGACCTTCCATGGCGAGCCGATCCGCCGCTTCGCCTCCGAAGCCTGGGCGGCCTATGGCGAGCAGAAACAATCGACCCGCTTCCACAACAACAACATCCACCTGCAACTCGACCTTCTGTACGAGTTCTGCCAGTGGACGATTCGCCGCGGTTGGCCCGATGCGCCGATGCCCAACTGGGCCTCGCACATCCGCCTCTTCCGCGGCGTCAACGATTTCGAGGAACACCACATCGTCGCCCGGCCGGACAAGCGCACCGCGGTGCTGCGGCTGAACAACCTGTGCTCCTTTTCCATCAACCGCGACATCGCCGGCCAGTTCGGCGACTACATCCTCGATGCGTGGGTGCCGCTGTCCAAGATCGTCTTCTTCCGCGACATCCTGCCGCGCTACCCGTTCCAGGGAGAAGGAGAATATCTGGTGATCGGCGGGGACTATCGCGTGGGTGTGTCGCTTCTCTGACAACCTCACGTCCGGCGGCGGCTTGCCTGCCGTCCGCGGGACGCACCAGGAAGGGACGGACCCTGTGCCCGACGGCATGACCGATCCGACGATATTGACGCCTGAAATCCGCTCCAGGGCACTGGGCGCCTATCTCGGCCTCGCCTGTGGCGACGCGCTGGGGGCGACGGTGGAGTTCCTGACCAAGGGCGAGATCGCCCACCAGTATGGCGTCCACAAGCACATCAAGGGCGGCGGCTGGCTGAAGCTGGCGGCAGGGCAGGTGACGGACGACACCGAGATGTCGCTCCATCTCGGCCGCGCCATCCTGTCAGGGCCGGAGTGGGAGGCCCGCCGTGCCGCCGAGGAATTCGCCGTCTGGCTGAAATCGGTGCCGGTCGATGTCGGCGATACGACACGCCGCGGCATCCGCCGCTTCATCATGAACGGCACGCTGGAGGAGCCGGAATCGGAATACCATGCCGGCAACGGGGCGGCGATGCGCAACCTGCCCGTGGCGCTGGCGACGCTGGGCGACGATGCCGCCTTCGAGCGCTGGTCGGTGGAGCAGTCGCACGTCACCCACTGCAACCAGCTGTCCGATTCCGCGGTGATCGCGCTCGGCCGGATGGTGCGGCGGCTGGTGCTGGGCGGCGGCATCGTCGCCGCGCGCGAGGAGGCCAACGCCCTGATCGCCAGGCATCGCCAGTTCAAGTTCGAACCTTACCGCGGCCTGTCGACCGCCTTCATCGTCGATACGGTGCAAACCATCTTCCACTATTACTTCCAGACCGATTCGGTCGAATCCTGCGTGGTGGAGACGGTCAACCAGGGCGGAGACGCCGACACCACCGGCGCCATCGCCGGGATGCTGGCCGGCGCCACCTATGGCGTGGAGTCGATCCCGCCGCGCTGGCTGCGCAAGCTGGACCGCAAGGTCCATGACGAGATCTGTCAGCAAACCGACGCGCTGCTGGCCCGCGCGCCGCTGTTCGGAGGGACATGACCATGGCCGACGTGATCTTTTTCGAAAAGCCCGGCTGCGGCGGCAATGCCCGGCAGAAGGCCATGCTGGAGCAGGCCGGCCACCGCGTGCTCGCCCGCGACCTGCTGAGCGAGCCCTGGACGCCCGGGACGCTCCGCCCCTTTTTCGGCGACCGTCCGGTGGCCGACTGGTTCAACCGCGCCGCCCCGGCGGTCAAGAGCGGCGAGGTTGTGCCGGAGAGGATGGACGAGGCCGCCGCGCTGGCCGCGATGGTCGAGCGCCCGCTGCTGATCCGCCGCCCGCTGATGCAGGTCGGCGACCGCCGCGACTGCGGGTTCGAGACCGACCGGGTCGATGCCTGGATCGGGCTGGGCGGCGCCGCCCCGGCACAGAAGATGGAGGGGTGCCTGCGGCCGGACATGCCGCCCTGCCCAAAACCATGAGGCCCAAAACCATGAGGCCAAAACCCTGACGTGCGCGCCGCCTCCGGCCATGTCCGCGCGTGACCTTGCGCACGGCCTGTCGTAGCTTGTCGCTCCCACGGGCGACGACCAGCGGCAGACGAGGACATCATGTGCGAACTCCTGGGCATGAGCGCCAACGTGCCCACGGACATCTGCTTCAGCTTCGCCGGCCTGATGCGCCGCGGCGGGCAGACCGGGCCGCACCGCGACGGCTGGGGCATCGCCTTCTATGAGGGGAAGGGCTGCCGCACTTTCCACGACCCGGCCCCCAGCGCCGAGTCGGAGATCGCCCGGCTGGTCAGCCGCTATTCGATCAAGTCCTGCACGGTGATCTCGCACATCCGCCGGGCCAACCGCGGCCGGGTGTCACTGGAGAACACCCATCCCTTCACCCGCGAGCTGTGGGGGCGGGTGTGGACCTTCGCCCACAACGGCCAGCTGAAGGGCATCAAGGACCGCATCCTGACCTTCTACGAACCGGTCGGCAGCACCGACAGCGAGCATGCCTTCTGCTGGCTGCTCGACCAGATCCGCATGCAGTATCCGGAGCCGCCGAAGACCACAGCCGGACTGATGAAGCTGATCCGCCATCTGGCCGCCGATCTGGGAACGCTGGGCGTCTTCAACATGCTGCTCAGCGACGGGCGCTATCTGTGGTGCCACTGCGCCACCAACCTCGCTTGGCTGACCCGCAAAGCGCCCTTCGGCGCCGCCACCCTGCTCGATGCCGACATGAGCATCGATTTCTCCCAGGAGACGACGCCCAACGACGTGGTCACCGTCATCGCCACCCGGCCGCTGACCAGGGACGAGGCCTGGACGGTGATGCAGCCGGGCCAGATGGCGGTCTTCCGCAGCGGGGCGCTGGTGGCGCGCTGATCCGGCTAGGCCGATTGTTGCTTTCCCAGAGACGATCTATCGCGCAGAACCCGGCTTAATCGCCGGAAAACAAAGGGGCATCTTGGGCGTCAGAACCCGGCCGGAGAAGACGGCCGCAACAACCAAGAGGCTCCTTCCGTCATGACCACGATCCTGCATGTCGACTCCAGCCCGCTCGGCACCTTCTCCGTCACCCGCCAGCTGACCGCCTCCATCGTCGAGGCCCTGGTGAAGGCCGACCCGGCCGCCACCGTCGTCACCCGCGACGTCGCCGCCAACCCGCCGGCTCATCTCGACGGCGAACTGCTGCCGGTCCTTAAGCTCGGCGTTGTGGATGGGCTGAGCGAGCGTCAGCGCGAAGAGCTGGCCCTGACCAATGTCCTGCTCGACGAGTTCCTGGCCGCCGACGTCGTCGTGGTCGGCGCGCCGATGTACAACTTCTCCGTCCCGACCCAGCTGAAAGCCTGGATCGACCGCCTCGCCCAGGCCGGCCGCACCTTCCGCTACACCGAGAAGGGCCCCGAGGGTCTGGCCGGCGGCAAGCGTGTGATCGTAGCCTCGGGCCGTGGCGGCGTCTATTCGACCAACCCGGCGCTGGCCGGTCTGGACCATCAGGAGGCCTATCTGCGCTCGGTGTTCGGCTTCTTCGGCATCACCGACGTGACCTTCATCCGCGCCGAGGGCGTCAGCATGGGTCAGGAAGCCAAGGACAAGGCGCTGGCCGCCGCGACCAAGGAAATCGAGAGCCTGCTGGCCGCTGCCTGAGGCCGAAGTCCGGGATTGAGATCGGGGCGGGTCTCGTACCCGCCCCCGTTCGTTTATTGGAACGCCACTTCCGCCAAGCTGCGCAGCTTGCGGGAGTGCAGCGTTTCCATTCCGTGCTCGCGCAGCAGTTCCATCGCCAGCACGCCGATTTTCAGATGCTGGTCGACTCGCTCGCGGTAGAAGCGGTCGGCCATGCCCGGCAGTTTCAGCTGCCCATGCATCGGCTTGTCCGACACGCACAGCAACGTCCCGTACGGCACGCGGAAGCGGAAGCCGTTGGCGGCGATCGTGGCACTTTCCATGTCCAGCGCGATGGCCCGGCTCTGGCTGAACCGCATCAGCGGCTCGCGGTGGTCGCGCAGCTCCCAGTTCCGGTTGTCGATGGTCGCCACCGTGCCGGTGCGCATGATGCTCTTCAGGTCGAAACCCGACAGCCCGGTCACCCGCTCGACCGCCGTCTCCAGCGCGCGCTGAACCTCCGCCAGGGCCGGCACCGGCACCCACAGCGGCAGGTCGGCGTCCAGCACATGGTCCTCGCGGACATAGCCGTGCGCCAGCACGTAATCGCCCAGACGCTGGGTGTGGCGCAGTCCGGCGCAGTGCCCCAGCATCAGCCAGGCATGCGGGCGCAGCACCGCGATGTGGTCGGTGATGGTCTTGGCGTTCGACGGGCCGACGCCGATGTTCACCAGCGTGATGCCGTTGCCGTCCGCCCGTTTCAGGTGATAGGCCGGCATCTGCGGCATCCGCATCAGCTTGCCCGCAGGGGCATCCACCGCGCCGCCCAGATTCTGGTTGGTGGTGACGATGTCGCCCGGCTCGACGAAGCTGTCATATTGGGCGCGGTAGGCCGCCAGATCGGCATCGCCGGTCGGCTCCATGATCTCGCGCGACAGCCGGATGAACTCGTCGACATAGAACTGGTAGTTGGTGAACAGGACGAAGTTCTGGAAATGCTCGGGCGCCGTCGCCGTATAGTGGCGCAGCCGGTGCAGCGAGAAATCCACCCGGGGAGCGGTGAACAGTGCCAGCGGCTTCACCGCGTCCGGCCCTCCGTCGAAGGTGCCGTTGACGATGGTGTCGTCCATCCGCGCCAGATCGGGCAGGTCGAACAGGTCCGGCAGCTTGGTCAGGCGGTCCGGCGGCAGGTCGCCTTCCACATACATGCCGTTGGGGAAGGCGAAATGGATCGGGATCGCCTCCTCGCTGACGCCGACCTCCAGCGGGACGCCGTGGTTGCGCAGCAGAAGCGTGAACTGCTCCAGCAGATAGCGCTCGAACAGGTCGGGCCGCGTCACCGTGGTGGAATGGACGCCGACCCCTTCGACAAAGCCGTAGGACAGCCGGGTATCGACCGCGGCCCCCGACACGGCGGTCAGCCGCACATAGGGGTAATAGGCCCGGTTCCGCCCGCCTTCCTCATCGCCCTGGGTGTAGGCGGCAAAGCGGTCGCGCAGGTAGGCGGTGTTGCGCTCGTAAATGTCGCGCACGCAGGCCAGTGCTGCTTTGGCATCGGTGAAGCGCCCGGCCGAACCGGGCTGGAACGGGGCTTTATCAGTCATGTCGACAAAGATGGGGTACGAACGACCGGCTGGGAAGGCCGAATTTCGGCCAACCCCCGGTGCTTACCCATTCAGGCCCCGTCGGAGAGGGGGGAATGTCCCCGCCGGTCAGTCGGCGCTCAAGCCCATCAGCGACTTGGCGAAGGCATCGGCATCGAATGGGCGCAGATCGTACACGCCCTCGCCGACGCCGATGGCGTGGACGGGAATCCTGAACTTCTCCGCCAGCGAGACCAGGACGCCGCCGCGGGCGGAGCCGTCCAGCTTGGTCAGGATCAGGCCGTTGACGTTGACCATGTCGCGGAAGATCTCGACCTGGCTGTGCGCATTCTGGCCGGTGGTGGCGTCCAGCGTCAGCAGGGTGGTGTGCGGCGCCGTCTCGTCCAGCTTCTTGATGACGCGGACGATCTTGCGCAGCTCCTCCATCAGGCCGGTCTTGTTCTGCAGCCGGCCGGCGGTGTCGATCAGCAGCACGTCGACGCCCTCGGCCTTCGCCCGCTCCAGCGCGTCATAGGCAAGGCCGGCGGCATCCGCGCCGGTGTCGCGGGCGACGACCGGGCAGCCAGTGCGCTCGCCCCAGATCTTCAGCTGGCTGACCGCGGCGGCGCGGAAGGTGTCGCCGGCGGCCAGCATCACGCTCTTGCCTTCCGCCTTGAACTGCCGGGCCAGCTTGCCGATTGTCGTGGTCTTGCCGGTGCCGTTGACGCCGACGACCAGGATGACATGCGGCTTCAGCGCCGGGTCCAGCACCAGCGGCTTGGCCACGGGCGTGACGATCTTCGACACCTCGGCCGCCAGGGTGGTCTTGACCTCCTCCGGCGAAACCTCCTTGCCGAAGCGGGTGCGCGCCAGCTCCGCCGTCACCTTCGCCGCGGTGGCCGGGCCGAGGTCGGCGGTGATCAGCAGCTCCTCCAGCTCCTCCAGCGCCTCGTCGTCGAGCTTGCGCTTGGTGAAGATGCTGGTGATGCCGTCGGTCAGCTTGGACGAGGACTTCGACAGCCCTTCCTTCAGCTTGGCGAACCAGCCCTTCTTGGTCGGCGGCGCTTCCTCGGTGGCCACGACGGGAGCCGGGGTGGGCGCCGGTGCCGGCGGCAGTTCCGGAACGGGGTCCGGTTCCGGTGCCGGGGTGGGGAGCGCCGGGGCGGGAACCTGAACGGGGGCGGGTGGCGGCTCGACCGGCGCAGGAGCCGTGACCGGGATCGGCGCGACCGGAGCCTGCACGGCGGGGGCGGGCGACGCGGGCGGCGGCTCAGCGGCCGGCGGGGCAGGCGTCAGTTCCGGCACCGGTTCGGTTTCCGGCTTGGGCGCTGGCGCGGCGGCAGGCGGCTCCGGCGTTTTCTCCGGCTCCGGTTCCGGCGCGGGGGTGGAAGACTCCAGAGCGACCGATTCGTCCTTTGCCGCCTCGTCCTTGGGCGCGGTCTCTTCGGGCTTCTTGCGGCCGAACCAGCGGAAAATCATGGAGTGTCCACTATAAGAGGGGTCAGAGCGGGGTGCCGGTCAGCACGCCGTTCTCGATGCCGGTGATGGCGGCGGGCACCAGCGAGCCGGGCGGGAAGATCCGGCCCAGGCGGATCGCGGCGAAATGCTCGGTGCGTCCCAGATCGTCCTTCTCCACCAGCACCGTGGCGGTGCGGCCGACGAGGCCTGCCAGCGTACGGGCCTCCGCCGCCTCGCCGACGGCGCGCAGACGGGCGGCACGCTCCTTGCGGATGGCACCGTCGACCTGCGGCATGCGGGCGGCCGGCGTACCGGGTCGCGGGCTGTAGGGGAAGACATGGAGCCAAGTCAGACCGCATTCCTCCACCAGCCGCATGGTGTTCTGGAACATCTCCTCGGTCTCCGTCGGGAAACCGGCGATGAAGTCGGCACCGAACACCACGTCAGGGCGGACCGAACGAACCCGTTCGCAGAAGGCGATGGAGTCGGCGCGGCCGTGGCGGCGCTTCATCCGCTTCAGCACCATGTCGTCACCGGCCTGGAGTGACAGGTGCAGGTGCGGCATCAGGCGCGGCTCGTTCTCGATCAGGCGCCAGAGGTCGTCGTCCATCTCGATGCAATCGATGGAGGACAGGCGCAGACGCGGCAGTTCCGGCACCAGCGCCAGCAGCCGGCGAACCATCTGCCCCAGCGACGGCGATCCCGGCAGGTCGGGGCCATAGCTGGTGATGTCGACGCCGGACAGCACCACCTCGTTGTAGCCGGCCTTCACCAGCGCCTGGACCTGCTCGACGATGCCGCCGATGGGGACGGAGCGCGAGGGCCCGCGGCCATAGGGAATGATGCAGAAGGTGCAGCGGTGGTCGCAGCCCTGCTGGACCTGGACGAAGGCGCGGGCGCGGTCCTCGAAGCCGCCGATCAGGTGGCCGGCGGTCTCCTTGACCGACATGATGTCGTTGACCAGCACCTTCTCGGCCGGCGGCAGGCCCCAGCTTTCCGGCTGGAGCTTTTCCTGGTTGCCCAGGACCTGATCGACCTCCGGCATCGCCGCGAAGCGCTGCGGGTCGATCTGCGCGGCGCAGCCGGTGACGACGATGCGCGCATCCGGCCGTTCGCGGCGCAGCTTGCGGATGGTCTGCCGCGCCTGCCGTTCAGCTTCCGACGTCACGGCGCAGGTGTTGACGATCACCACATCGTCCAGCCCGGCGCTGCGCACATGGTTGCGCATCACCTCGGACTCGTAGGTGTTCAGGCGGCAGCCGAAGGTGACGATCTCGGGGCCGGTCTGCGTCGTGCTGTCGGTGCTGTCGCTCATTCCGCAACCAGTTCGGCCGGTACCAGTTCAGCCGACAGCCGGCCGCTGAAGGCCAGGGCAACCGGGCCGGTCATCAGGACGCGGTCGTCCTCGGTCCATTCGATGGTCAGGGTGCCGCCGTCCAGGATGATGTCGGCCTTGCGGTCGGTCAGGCCGCGTCGCACCGCGGCGACCAGCGTGGCGCAGGACCCCGACCCGCAGGCTTGGGTGATGCCGGCGCCGCGCTCCCAAACCCGCATGCGGATGGCGGTGGGCGACAGCACCTGCGCGAACTCGATGTTGGCGCGCTCGGGGAAGGCCGGGTGGTTCTCGAACACCGGGCCGACCTCGTCCAGCGGCACCGCCTCGGCATCGTCGACGAAGAAGACGGCGTGCGGGTTGCCCATGTTCACCGCGACCGGGGCGGCGAAACCGCCATGCTCCACCGTCTCGACCCGCAGCGTGTCGCTGGGGGCTGCCAGCGGAATCGCCGCCCAGTCGAGGCGGGGAGCGCCCATGTCGACGGTGATGCGGCCATTGTCGGCACGGGCGGCATGCAGCAGACCCGCGGCGGTCTGGAAGCTGGCGCGGTCGCGCCCGCTTTCCTCCATCAGCAGCCAGCCGACGCAGCGCGACGCGTTGCCGCAGGCCGCGGCCTCGCTGCCGTCGGCGTTGCGGATGCGCATGAAGGCGTCGGCGCCCGGCGCGTCGGTCTTCTCCAGCACGATGAACTGGTCGCACCCGACGCCCATCCGGCGGTCGGCGATGGCGCGCACCTCAGCACCCGAGGGGCGGTAAGGTTCGGAACGGGCGTCGATCACGACGAAGTCGTTGCCGAGGCCGTGCATCTTCAGGAATTCGCGGGTCATGGCCGCCGTTATATGGCGAGCCGCGGGGATAAGTCCATAAGGCGCCGCGCAAGGCAGATTCGCGGGCGCGGCCAAAGGGCGAAGCTCTCTGCTACGCTCCCTTGAACACCAGATGCTTCGACGCCGCGAAGTTGAAGAACATGCCGGCGATGGAGCCGGCGGCCACCGCCAGGAACGGGTGTTCGGCGACCATCTGCACGCTCGATTCCAGCCCGACCGAGACGCCGTAGTTCACCACGCCGCCGATGGCGTTGGCGGCGATGAACTTGGCCCACTGGCGGTGCAGCGGCTCGTCCACGGCACCACGGAAGGTGAAGGCGCGGTTCAGCGCCCAGGTCGCCGTTGCCGCCGCGAAGAAGGACGGGACGCGGGCGGCGAAGAACTGGAGACCCAACGCCAGGCCGGCGTAGAGCACCACCGTGTCCACCACCAGGCCGATGATGCCGACCGCGCCGAACTTGGCGAACTGTACCCCGAGCCGGCCGAGCCGGCTGTCCAACACTTTCGCGACCGATGCCATCACCGGCGCCCGTCCTCGCAGGTGCCGGCCCCGCGCTCCGCCGCCAGCGGCCGGTGGTGGCCCGGTGCGCGCAGCGACAGGTAGCTCATGCGCTTGGCCTCGCGGCGGCCATGGGTGACGGTGTCGAGGATCAGGCCGCAGGTCAGGCTGAGGAAGGCCAGCAGCATCAGACCGGTGGCGAGCAGGGCGGTGGGGAAGCGCGGGACCAGCCCGGTCTGGAAATAGGTCGCAATGACCGGCACGCCCAGGATCACCGACAGCAGCGCCAGCAGCCCGAAGGCGGCGGAGAAGAAGGGCAGGGGCCGCTCCTCCTTCACCAGCATGATGATGGCGCGCAGGATGCGGATGCCGTCGCGGATGGTGTTCAGCTTGCTGTGCGATCCGGGCGGCCGGTCCTTGTAGGGGGTCTTCACCTCGGCGATGGGCATGCGCAGTTCCAGCGCATGGACGGTCAGCTCCGTTTCGGTCTCGAAACCGCTGGCCAGCGCCGGGAAGGACTTCACGAAGCGGCGGGAGAACACCCGGTAGCCCGACAGCATGTCGCCGATGCGGCTGCCGAAGATCTTGGCGACCATGCCGGTCAGCACGAGGTTCCCGAAACGGTGGCCGGGGCGGTAGGCGGCGACGATCTCCGTCACCCGCGCGCCGTTGACCATGTCCAGCTGTTCGTCCCACAGGCGCCTGACCAGTTCCGGCGCACTGGCGGCATGATAGGTGTCGTCGCCGTCGACCAGCACATACACGTCCGCCTCGATGTCGGCGAACATGCGGCGCATGACGTTGCCCTTGCCCTGCAACGGCTCGGTGCGGACCACGGCGCCCGCGGCACGCGCGACCTCCACCGTCCTGTCCTTCGAGTTGTTGTCGTAGACATAGACGATGGCGTCGGGCAGGGCCGCGCGGAAGTCCTGCACCACCTTGCCGATTGCCGCCTCCTCGTTGTAGCAGGGGATCAGCACCGCGATGGTGGGAGCCGGGCCGACCGCCGCGGCCGCCGAAGGCGTTCCGGAAGCGCCGGCATCCGGAACGAGGGCGGGGCTGTCGGCAGTGCGGTCGAGGGTCGATACGGTCATGGCGCTGGCTTCTGGCTGGAGTCGGGACAGATTGGGCTGTCAGCAGATCGGGCTGTCTGCGGCGATAAACAGCACAAACGCCGCGATTATTCCACTGTCTCCCTTTTGCCGCCCTCGCGGTCAACGGCGCATAGGTTCAGGGTCTCACCCAGATTGTTGGGGATCGGCCGGCAGCGCTGCGGGTCGAGCCGCAGGCCGAGCAGCTCCGCGGCCTTCGCCGCGCCGGGCGTGTCGGGAATGGTGCTCAGCATCAGGAAGGGGCCGCGGTGGGAGGCCACCTTGTCCTTCATGATGGCGAGATAGCCGTTGCCGACGGAATCCGGCTGCAGGAAGTTGGACTGGATGCGCACGAAGGTGACGCGCGGCGGGAAGGACGGAATGACGTGCGAGATGGCCCAATAGCCGGCCATCAGCACCATGGTATCGTCGGGATCCTCGATGGCCGGCACCTCGGCCTTTACCCAGTTGTCCGCCCAGGCGACGCGACCCCAGTCGGCCGGCTGCACCGTCAGCTGCACCGCGGCCAGCAGCGCCACCGCCAGCCCGATGCGCAGCCGGCGGGCCAGCGGCAGCAGCCCGACCGCCATCGCCAGCCCCAGCGGCGCCAGCATCTCCAGCGGCACCAGATAGCGGTAGATGCAGAACATCACCACCCACAGCGCGTAGGTGACGGTCATCGCCGCCAGCAGGAACCGGGTCGCCGGCACGGCGGTCAACCAGTCGTTCCGCTTCCCCAACATCCCCGTGGCGACCGCGCAGACGATTCCGACCGGCACCAGAACGAACAGCGCCAGCACCCGCAGGTCGAAGAACGGCACCTCACCCACCGTCAGCGGCGAGACGGTGAAGATGAACGGGAAGAACAGCCGCTGCCACGGGCCGGGCGGGAAGAAGCTGACATTGACGTAGTCGGACAGCGCGGCGAAGGGCGACTTGAAGATGTGGTTCATGTGCGGGAAGACCGGGTTCCCGTAATCGTGCCACAGATGCGCCATCCAGACGCCGCCGCCCAGCGCCAGACCGGCCAGCACGCCGATGCCGAAGAAGAAGGCCAGCCACAGCCGGCGCCACGGCCGGGCCGGCAGTGCCAGGAAGCCAAGGCACAGCCCGACCGCGTAGATCACCGTCGGGTTCTTCAATCCCATTGCCGCCCCGGCCAGCAGCCCGGCCGCCGCGACCCGTGCGAAGCTGGGCAGCGGCCGGCCGTCGAGGATGCCGGGAAGGCTGCCGGCGACGACCGCCGCAGCACCCAGCACGCCCAGGCTGACCACATTGTCCTGGAAGGTGGTGCCGATCAGCCCCAGCGTCCCGCCGCCCAGTCCGCCCATCACCGCGAGCGCCATGGCGATCAGCGTCCGTTTCAGGACCGGAACGTTCCGGAAGGAAAAGAATGCAAGCAGGTACAGCAGCGACAGGTTGATGCCCTGAAGCGTTCCCCACAGAAATCCGGCCAGCCGTGCCGGAAGATGGGTCGCCAGCCAATAGAAGGGCACGTCCAGGAACGGGCTGTAGAAAGTCGGCATCTGAGCGGCCAGCAGATCGCGGCCGATCCGCCCGGTCAGCATCGCATAGCCGTTGTACCAGTGGTAATTCCGCAGGTCCCAGTTCGCATCCATCCCGAAGGCCAGCGTCAGCAGCCCATAGGCCGGCGGCGCCAGCAGCAGGAAGGCGATGCCGATCAGGCGGGCGCTACGGTCGTCGTCATGTGTCGGCATCGGATCGGGCGGGCCTTCGTTCGTTCAATTGGGCGTTCGTTCAAATGGCCGTTCGTTCAGGCGGCCGTGTCGACCGGCTGTGCGACTTGGTAGGCGGGTTGGGGCGCCCGCCGCAAGGGGTTGGTCTCCGCCCGATGAACAGCCGGGGCTTGGGCGCTATTCCCGGCTCCGCGATTCCCATACCGGTCCGTGTGCTGCGTTCCGGCGCCCGCAATCGGTCCTGACCGCGATGATCCTTGATCCGGCGCGCAACAATAATGCGTGCCGGTGCATTCGCGCATGCCTGTTCGCTCAGTGCGTGCCGGGAAAAGGGCAAGCTTCCTCTGGCAATGGCTTGTTTGGTCTGCTATTCACCACGCTCTGCATGCGCACGCTTGCGCTTTCTTGCGCGACAGGATTTCTGGCGATGGAAAAGTTCACGGTTCTCACCGGCGTTGCGGCGCCGCTGCCGATGATCAACGTCGATACCGACATGATCATCCCGAAGCAGTTCCTGAAGACCATCAAGCGGACGGGGCTTGGCAAGCATCTGTTCGACGAGATGCGTTACACCCCGGACGGGCAGGAGATCCCGGACTTCGTCCTGAACAAGCCGGCCTACCGCAAGGCCAGCATCATGGTGGCGGGCGACAATTTCGGCTGCGGCTCCTCGCGCGAGCATGCACCGTGGGCGCTGGCCGATTTCGGCATCCGCTGCATCATCGCCCCCAGCTTCGCCGACATCTTCTACAACAACTGTTTCAAGAACGGCATCCTGCCGATCAAGTTGCCGAAGGAGCAGGTCGACCTGCTGCTCGACGACGCGTCGCGCGGGTCGAACGCCGTCATCACGGTCGACCTTGAGAAGCAGACCATCACCGGCCCGGACGGCGGCACAATCTCCTTCGAGCTGGACCCCTTCCGCAAGCATTGCCTGCTGAACGGCCTGGACGACATCGGCCTGACCCTGCAGCAGTCGGCCCATATCGACGGGTACGAGGGCAAGCAGCGCGCCGGCCAGCCGTGGATGTGGGGCTGAGTCCTCCGTCCTCCCCCGATTCTCTTCAACTCCTGTCTTCTTGACGTCTGACATTTGGGAGTGCGCCCGCCATGGCCGCCAATAAGAAGCTTCTGTTCCTCCCCGGCGACGGTATCGGTCCGGAGGTGATGCGCCAGGTTCGCCGGGTCATCGACTGGATGGACCGCAAGCGCAAGATCACCTTCGACGTGTCCGAAGGGCTGGTCGGCGGCGCGGCCATCGACGCCCACGGCGTTCCGCTGTCCGACGCCACCCTGGCCGAGGCGCTGGCGGTGGACGCGGTGATGCTGGGTGCCGTCGGCGGTCCGAAGTGGGACAACCCGACCGACTACACCAAGCGCCCGGAAGCCGGCCTGCTGACCCTGCGCAAGGAGCTGGGCCTGTTCGCCAACCTGCGCCCGGCGGTGGTATTCGACGCGCTGGTCGACGCCTCGACCCTGAAGGCCGACATCATCCGTGGGCTGGACATCCTGATCGTCCGCGAGCTGACCGGCGGCGTCTATTTCGGTGAGCCGCGCGGCATCACCGAGATCGGCGACGGCGAGCGCCGCGGCGTCAACACCCAGGTCTACACCACCTCGGAAATCCGTCGCGTCGCCCGCGTGGCGTTCGAGCTGGCCCGCAAGCGCGGCAACAAGCTCTGCTCGATGGAGAAGGCGAACGTCATGGAATCCGGCCTGCTGTGGCGGCAGGAAGTGACGAAGCTGCACGGGGAAGAGTTCCAGGACGTCGAGCTGAGCCACATGTATGCCGACAACGGCGCCATGCAGCTGCTGAAGAACCCGAAGCAGTTCGACGTGATCGTCACCGACAACCTGTTCGGCGACATCCTGTCGGACGAGGCGGCGATGATGACCGGCTCGCTCGGCATGCTGCCGTCGGCCTCGCTCGGTGCCCCGGATGCCAATGGCAACCGCAAGGCGCTCTACGAGCCGGTGCACGGGTCCGCCCCGGACATCGCCGGCCGCGATCTGGCCAACCCCTGCGCCACGCTGCTGTCCTTCGCGATGTGCCTGCGCTACTCGTTCAACCTGGACGAGGATGCCAAGTTGATCGAGCGGGCCATCCAGAACGTGCTGGGCGGCGGCATGCGCACGTCCGACATCATGGCCCCGGGCATGGCGCGCTGCTCCACCACCGTGATGGGCGACTCGATCCTGCGCGAGCTGGACAAGCTGGCCTCCTGACCGGTCGCCCGGCAGCACTGCCGACAGCATTGAAAGAAAAGGCCCCCGTCCGCAAGGACGGGGGCCTTTTCGTCTGCACGATACCCAACTCTTCAAACTCCCCGGTCAATCGCCTCCGGCCGGCCGGTCGGCCGTGCGGCCGCCATGGCTTGCCTGTCCACCCTTGCGGCCGGCTTCGGCCGCCAGGGACGGGTTCTTGGAGAAGCTGCGCGAGGATGCGGGCACGCTGCGCCCACCCTTGCGTCCCGCCTCCGCCGCGAGTTCCGGATTCTTCGAAAAGCTGCGTTTGTCGGCCGGTACGCTTTCACCGCCTTTGCTGGCGATCTGGCGTTGCCGATCAGGGTCCATCGACGCGAAGCCGCGGCCCGACGTACGATTGCTCTCTTTCGAGGCCATAACCAACCTCCGACTGTGCCTTGCTGACTCGACAACCAATCGGCCAGAGGGTGGTTCCCACTTCGACTTATAAAAACTGTCCTTATGGCCTGTGGCGTGAGGGCGCCGGTTTGCCGGAGTCCGCTTTTTGGCCTACGGAAAGGTTGCGCGGAAGCATTTGATTTTCACCTAGGGACGGCAAATCAAAAAACTTGTCGCGCTTGAGATGATATGCGGCGAAATGATGCGGGCATAGGCGGTGCCGGCGATAAGAAACAGCATAAGAAATTATTTGTTCGTTTTGGAAAGATGGTTTTGAGTTGCCAGAGCAATTCTGCGGCATTGAAACGCTTTTTTGCATAGATGAGGCGTATGCTTGTGCTGAAATACCGAAATTTTTGCACCGCAATTATTCGGAAAATCCAGAAATCAGAAGATTTTTTTCGATTATCGATGGCTATATTAAGGTATTTTCAATGAATGTCAGAGCCTGATTAGGGTGCGGCGGATTCGATGCCGGGCCGGCTTCAAATGGACAGGAGGGGAAAATGCCAACCGTACTTGTGGTTGACGATGATCCCGCTCTGCGTCTGACGCTGCGTCGCCTTCTCGAAAAAGCCGGGGTGGAGGTTGCCGAGGCCGAGGATGGCCAGGAGGCCATGCGGCTGTTCCGGGCGAACCGGCCGGATCTTGTGATCTGCGATCTGGTGATGCCGTTCGCCGATGGTCTCCAGACCATAATGCGCATGCGGCGGTTGGCTCCTTCGATCAAGATCATTGCCATTTCCAGTGGCGGACGCAGCAAGGCAATGGACTTGCTTGCGGTCGCCCGGCAAATGGGCGCCGATCACGCGCTGGCGAAGCCGATCGAGCGCAGCCACATCGATCTTATCGTCGATTTCTGCGGCCGCGGATCCGGTGGTCCCGCGCCGCGCACCCTCTGACGCGCCGGGAGCGGCGAGAGGAGTTGCGGTATCGTGACGCGGACGATCGCCTCCATGCGGCGTCTGCTGCGCCGGTGGTTCAGCCAGTCCGGGGCAGCCGGTTCTCAGCCGACCGTTGCCGGCCGCACCGGCGGTGCCGACAGACCGTTGCCGGCCTTGCCGGTGGAGAACGGAGAGGAGTTGCGCGCCCTGGAACAGCGGCTATGGCGGCTGCTGATGCAACCGGCGGTCGCCTCGACCGGCCGGGTTCATCTGCTCGATCTCGGCATGATGCGGGATCGCCTGGGCCCCGGTTGGCCTGCTCTGCGCCTGCGGGTTCTGGCTGCCGCGGACGCGATCGTCGACCGTTGTCTCACCCGCAACGACATCCGCTTCAAAACCGCGAGCGACGATTTCATTCTGGTGTTCGCGACGCTCGACCGGCATGCCGCCGATTTGGTCTGCGCAAGGATCGCGCACGAACTGCTGCAGCTTTTTCTCGGCGACGACCGGTCAGCCGACCTGCGGATCTCGACCGCCGTTGGGGTGGCGGATGGGCAAATTCAGTTCGAGCATGCTCTTGCCAAGGCTCTGCTGGCGGACGCGCGGCCGCAGCCTGCGGCCGTCCGGTCAACCGAGGGCTCGAGTGCCGTCGGTTCTCCGGCGATGTCCGGCCCGAGCATTCACGCTGACGAAGGTGGCGGCAAGGGGCGGCCCGGCCTGCGTCAGCTGCAGCTCTCCCCCGAGGATGTCGGCCAGTTCAGCATCCGTTACAGGCCGGTCTGGGATATCGGGAAACTGGTCATCTCGACCTATATGGGCACGCCGGTACGCATCTTTCCCGACGGTTCCTTCCTGGAAGGGACGGCGGCACTGAATTCCCTGTCGGATCCCATGGAGATTCTACGGCTCGATGCGGATGCGCTGGTCGAATCCGTGGAAATCCTGAATGGGCTGTTCCGCAACAGGTCGCGGCTGATGATGTCGGTGCCGATCTGCTTCGAAACGCTGGCGGCCCGCCGCACCCGGCTGCCCTTCCTGGAGATCTGCCAGTCGATTCCCGACTATCTGCGCCGCTTTCTCATCTTCGAGCTCCTGCGCTTTCCGCCCGGGGTGCCGACCGGGCGGCTCAACGAACTGTTGCATGAGGTCAGGCCCTATTGCCGTTGGACCTTCATGCGGATCGAGTTCAAGTCGCAGAGCCTTTCCGGGCTTTCCGGCAACGGCCTGAGCGGGATCACCGTGGCGATGCCGGCGGACCGCTCGGCCGAAGCCCGGTTGATGGAGGAGATGAACGGCATCGTCACCGCGGCGGACCGCGCCGGCCTGATGATCTGCGTCGCCGGGCTGTCGACCACCAGCATGGTGGTGGCGGCGCGGGCATCGGGAGTCAGGCTGGCCGCCGGAAACCGCATCGGCCCGCCGCAAGACCGGCCACGGTCGATGATCCGCTTCGACTGGCCCGACCTGTACCGCGATGGGGAGGGTGGGTGATACCGCCCGTCAGACGGCTCGGCCCGCCTCAGAGCGCGTCGATCGCCTCGGCCAGCGTCACCAGCCGGCGGGCGTTCTCGACATGCAGGTTCTCCACCAGCTTGCCATCGACCAGCACCACGCCCTTGCCGGCCGCCGCCGCCTCCGCATGGGCGGCGATGATGCGGTGAGCCTGGGCGATCTCCTCGGCATCGGGGGCGAAGGCGGCATTGCAGGCGGCAATCGTCTTGGGGTGGATCAGCGTCTTGCCGTCGAAGCCCAGTTCGCGCCCCTGCCGGCAGGAGGCGGCGAAACCGTCGTCGTCGTTCAGGTCCAGATGCACGCCGTCCAGCACCGCCAGCCCATAGGCCCGCGCCGCCAGCAGGCACAGCCCCAGGCTGGTGATCATCGGCAACCGCTGCGCCGTGTGGGCGGCGTGCAGGTCCTTGGCGAGGTCCGAGGTGCCGAGCACCAGCGCGCCGACGGCGGGGGACGAGCCCGCGATCTCCTTGACGTTCAGGATGCCGAGTGGTGTTTCCATCATGCACCAGACCGTCTGGCGCGCCGGCGCGCCGGCGGCGCGCAGCACCGCCTCGGCCTGCCGGACCGTGTCGGCGCTCTCCACCTTCGGCAGCAGCACGGCGTCGGCGCCGCTGGCCGCCGCCATGCGCAGATCGTCATAGCCCCAGGGCGTGTTCAGCCCATTGACCCGGACGATCAGTTCCCGGCCGCCATAGCCGCCGCCGGCCAGCGCGGCGGCGATGGTGTCGCGCGCCGTCGCCTTTGCATCCGGGGCGACCGCATCCTCAAGGTCCAGAATCAGCCCGTCCGCCGGCAGGCTGCGCCCCTTCTCCAGGGCGCGGGCGTTCGAGCCCGGCATGTAGAGCACGCTGCGGCGGGGGCGGACTGTGGTGGCCATGGCGGTATCCCGGAAATGCGGATGATGGAACGGGCCAGCTTTAGACGTGCGCCGTTCCCCTGTCCATGGTCCAGGCCGTCACAGCCCTGTCCCCGCATGGCCCGGTGCATGGCAGCCATGATGCCCGACCCTGCCGTCGCGGTGGAGGCGGCGGCTTTACGCCCGGCGGAGCGTCGCTTACGCTTGCCCTCATGAAAAGCGTCCTCACCATCCAATCGCACGTCGCCTATGGCTATGTCGGCAACCGCGCCGCGGTGTTTCCGCTGCAACGGCTGGGGATCGACGCCACGGCGGTGAACACCGTCCAGTTCTCCAACCACACCGGCTATGGCGCCTGGACCGGGCAGGTCTTCACGGCGGAGCATATCGCCGAGATCGTCGACGGCATCGCCGCCCGCGGCGTGCTGCCGGTGCAGGACGCGGTGCTGTCCGGCTATATGGGTGCCGTGGAACTGGGGCAGGTCATCATCGAAACGGCGGCGCGGGTGAAGGCCGCCAATCCCAAGGCGATCTACTGCTGCGATCCGGTGATGGGCGATGTCGGCCGCGGTTTCTTCGTGCGGCCCGGCCTGCCGGAGTTCATCCGCGACCATGCGGTTCCCGCCGCCGACCTGATGACGCCGAACCAGTTCGAGCTGGAGTATCTGACCGACCGCAAGGTGGCGACGCTGGACGACGCGCTGGCCGCCACTGCGGCGCTGCGGGCGCACGGGCCGCGGCTGGTCCTGGTCACCAGCCTGACCCGCAGCGATGCCGATCCCGACAGCATCGAGATGCTGGTGGACGGCGCCGACGGTGCCTGGCTGGTGTCGACGCCGCGCCTGACCTTCGACCCGCCGCCCAACGGCTCGGGCGACGCGGTGGCGGCCCTGTTCCTCGCCCATTACCTGACCGCCTTCGACCCGGCCGATGCGCTGGAAAATGCGGCGGCGGCGATCTTCGCCATCTTCGAGACGACCCGGCGGATGGGTACGCGCGAGCTTCAGCTGATCGCCGCCCAGGACGATTTCGTCGATCCGCCCCGGCGCTTCTCCGCAACGCGTCTGAGATAACGCGACCACAGGCCGACTGCGCCGAAACGTCTTCAGGCCGCGGGTGCCGGGTTGCGGCTGTCGATGTGGCTGGGCTGTCCGATCACCCGTCCGGCCGGCAGCCGCACCGTCATCGTGGTGCCGGCGCCCGGCGTGCTGCGGCAGGTCAGCGTGCCGCCATGCAGGTCGACGAAATTCTTCGAGATCGACAGGCCCAGCCCGGTGCCCTCGTAGCGGCGGTTGGTGGCATTCTCCGCCTGACGGAAGGGCTGGAACAGGTCGGCCATGAAGTCGGGCGGGATGCCGATCCCGGTGTCTGCGACGGCCAGTGCGAAGCCGCGATTCTGTTCCATCCCGGCCGTTATGGTGATGCTGCCGCCGCCGGGCGTGAATTTCACCGCGTTGGACAGCAGGTTCAGGATCACCTGCTTGAAGGCCCGGCGGTCGACCCACAGGGTGGCGATGGCGGCCGCCACCTCGTTGTGGATGGCGACCCCGCCGGCGGCGGCGCGGTCGCGCACCATCATCAGGCACTGGCCGACCGCCTCATGCACCTCCACCGCCTCCTCGCACAGCTCGAACTGCCCGGCTTCCAGCTTCGACATGTCCAGCACGGCGTTGACGATGTCCAGCAGGTGCCGGCCGCTGTCGTGGATGTCGGTGATGCAGGACTTCTGCCGCTCGTTGACGGTGCCGAAGAACTCGCTGTCCAGCACCTCGGCGAAGCCGATGATGGCGTTCAGCGGGGTGCGCAGCTCATGGCTCATGTTGGCCAGGAATTCGCTCTTCGCCCGGTTCGCCAGTTCCGCCTGGGTCTTCGAGGCGATCAGCTCCGCCTCCTGCTGCTTGCGGCGCGTCATGTCGCGGATGACGCCGACAAAAATGCGCGGTTCGTCCGGACGCACCGCACCGGTCCCGCCGCCCAGCCGCAGATCGCTGACGGTGAAGCCGACCGGAAAGGCATGGCCGTCGCGGCGCAGGGCGGTCAGGTCGCGGTCGTTGGCGCCGCCGCGCGCGTCGGGGATCAGCGCCTCGATCGGCTGGCCGATCATCTCGCGCTCCGGAACGGCGAACATCATCTCCGCCGCGCGGTTGAAGGTGACGATGCGACCGGCGCTGTCGAAGGTCACCACAGGGTCCAGCATGGAATCGAGAATACCGCGAATGCGGCGCGAGGCGCGGGCCAGCCGGGCCTGATCCTCATCCCGCCGGGCATGCTGGCGGACGACGAAGGCGGTCAGCAGGGCGATGGCGATGGTCATCACCGTGCCGATGGAGGTCCAGGCCGCGGTGTCGCGCCGCCATTCGGCCAACGCCGCCGCCACCGGCAGCGTCGCGACGATGACGAACGGGTAGCCCTGCACCCGCCGCACGCTGATCAGACTGTCGGCGGCGCCTCCAGGTCCGGGGACCGTGTCGCGGATGGTGGCCTCGTCATGGGTGGCGAGCGCAGTCCACACCGCCGGCCAGTCGGTCAGCCGGCCCGGCCCGCCGTGATTTCCGCCATGACTCCCGCCTTGCCCCTGCGGCCGTTCCAGCAGGATGGTTCCATCGCCAAGCGCCAGGATCACGCTGCCCTTGCGGTCGATATCCCGCGATTCCAGCGTCGCCGCCAGACGTGTCGGGTCGACCATGGCGACCAGCACGCCGCGGAAGCCGCCATCCGTATCCAGCCAGCGCCTGCTGAACGGGATGATCTGCGTGCCGGGCCTCACCCGGCTGGTGATGGCGGCGCTGACATGCAGATCCCGGCCGCCGTCACGCGGCCCGGTGAAATAGGCGCGGTCGGACAACGCAACCGTCGGCAGCGGCAGTTCGGCCGAATGATGGAGGGCGTGGCCCTCGCCGTCGACCACCACCAGATCGGCCAGTTCGGCGAAATTGTCGCGCCGCTGGCGCAGATGGGTGTGGATCGCGGTGCTGCCGCGGCGGGAGCCGTCGGGAAGCGTGTCGAGCGCGAAGGACAGGTCGCGCAGCAGCTGGTCAACCGAGAAGGCCGTCCGCAACGTCTGCGATTCCAGCATGCGGGCCAGATCGCGCGTCGCCCGCTCGCCGGCGTCCAGCGCCTCGCGCCGGCCCTGGAGGATGCCGTAGCCGATCAGCGTGTTCACCACCAGGATGAAGGCGAGGCCGGATGCGGTCATCAGGAAGCGCACCGATCCAAGCCGGCCATGCAACGCCCCCGCCAGACCGGCGGTGGAGCGGGGCGGCGGCGGAGTGGCGGACCCGGGAGCGGGCATCGGCGTCGGTTTTTCCTGTGGCGGTTGCGGCCGGACGGCCAGCCCTGATTAACGGCGCCGACACATTAAAGAAAGTGTAAGCAAACAGAAATGCGAGCTATTCCACTGCGCGCACATGCCGCGCCGCCAATGCGGCTTGTCCTGGCTGCCGCCGCCACCCTGCCATTCCCCATGACCTTCCCGTCGGCGGTTGCCGTAGCCGGTTCCATCCGCTAGGTAAGGGCCATCTTGGCAGCCGGATCGCGCATATCCCCATGACCGACGGACCGCTTTCGCTCTACCGCGCCCGCCGCGGCAGCGGCACTCTTCGCCCCGATCCCGACCAGGAGCTGGCGGCCGAGAAGTTCCAAAGCCTGTATCAGGCGTTGAAGGGCTATCAGCCGCAGCCCGTCGGCGACGACAAGCCGGCAGGGGGAGGGTGGCTGGAGCGCTTCGGTCTGGGCCGCCGCCGCGCCGCGCCGCCGCCGCCGGACATCGCCTCAACCGCGCCGCAGGGGCTGTACATCTACGGCAGCGTCGGACGCGGCAAGTCGATGCTGATGGACCTGTTTTACGAGACCGCCCCGGTCGACAAGAAGCGGCGCGTCCATTTCCACGAATTCATGCTGGAGATCCACCAGCGCATCCATGACCACCGCCAGTCGGGCAAAGGCAAGGGTGATGGCCCGGACGAGGCGCTGCCCGAACTGGCCCGCGCGCTGGCCGACGAGGCGTGGCTGCTCTGCTTCGACGAGTTCCACGTCACCAACATCGTCGACGCGATGATTTTGGGGCGCCTGTTCACCAACCTGTTCGACCTTGGCGTGGTGGTGGTAGCGACCTCCAACTGGCCGCCGGACATGCTGTACAAGGACGGTCTCCAGCGCGAGCTGTTCCTGCCCTTCATCGCCCTGCTGAAGGAAAAGCTCGACATCCTGTCGCTGGACGGCCCGACCGACTACCGGCTGGACAGGCTGAAGGGCGTGCCGATCTACCATCACCCGCTGGGTCCGGCCTCGGACGCAGCACTCGCCAAGGCCTTCTCCGACCTGACCGGCGGTGCGGCGGGCGAGCCTTGCAGCCTCACGGTGCAGGGGCGTCGGGTGGAAATCGCGCGTGCGGCCAAATGCGTGGCCTGGGTCGATTTCTGGGACCTGTGCGGCAAGCCGCTGGGGGCGGCCGATTATCTGGCGATCGCCACCCATTTCCACACGGTGCTGATCGACCATGTGCCCACGATGAAGGACGAACTGCGCAACGAGGCCAAGCGCTTCATGACGCTGATCGACGCGCTGTACGAGCACAAGGTCAACGTCGTCATCGCCGCCGAAGGGCCGCCGGAACGCCTCTATCCCGAAGGCACCCATGCCTTCGAGTTCGAGCGGACCGTCAGCCGCCTGATGGAGATGCAGAGCGAGGACTACCTGCAAAGGCAGCATTTGACTTAGGTCCGAGGGGCTGGAACGCGCGCGGTGTCACAGCCGTGTCACGGCAGAGGGAGGGTGCCCCTCGGTGATGCCGCGCCTTCGCCTCCGACGCGCCGACCGTTCCGGCGCCGATACGACCCAACCGCAGGTCGACGCCGCAAGGTGACAGGGTCCGCCATGACGTGTAAGCTTGAGCGCTTGCATGAGGTGAATGGTGAGCCGGTCAGCCAACTTCAGCTTCCTCGCGAAACACAGCGTCCAGCTTGAACGGCTTGGTGCGCTCGGCGAGCGCTTCTTCGCGGATGACGCCAATACCGCGATCCTCAAGATGCGGCAGTTCGCCGAGCTGCTGGCCCAGCTGACGGCCGCCAAGCTCGGCATGTGGACCTCGCCCGAGGAAACGCAGGACCAGTTGCTCCGTCGCCTACGCGACCGTGGCGCCCTGCCGCGCGAGGTCGGCGACCTGTTCCACTACATCCGCAAGACCGGCAACGCCGCCAACCACGACCTTGCCGGCGATCAGGCGATGGCGCTGTCCTGCCTGAAGCATGGCCGAACTCTGGGCGTCTGGTTCCACCGCACCGTGATCGGCGACCGCGCTTTCAACCCCGGCCCCTTCGTGCCGCCGCGCGATCCGCGTGCCGAGAGCGCCGCGATGAAGGCGGAGCTGGACCGGCTGCGCGGCGAACTCCAGGCGCAGCAATCGGCCCACGAGCGCATGGCGGCCGAAGCGCAGGCCGAGGCCGAGCGCCGCCTGACCGCGGAGGAGCGCGCCGCCAAGGCCGAGGCGGACCGGCTGGAGTGGGAGCGGCTGGCCCAGCAGGTCGAGGCCGACCGTGCCCGCCTGGAAGCCGAGCTGCTGACCAGCGTTCAGGCACAGGCTGCCACCATGCCGGCGCACGCCATCCAGCAGACCGTCGAGCTGGCGCAGGAGGTCGGGCAGGGCATCGACCTGGACGAGCGCGAAACCCGCCGCCTGATCGATGCCCAGCTGCGCGAAGCTGGCTGGGACGCCGACAGCGAGACGCTGAGCTACGCCGCCGGCACCCGCCCGCAGAAGGGCCGCAACCTCGCCATCGCCGAATGGCCCACGGCGGACGGCCGGGCCGATTACGCCCTGTTCGTCGGCCTGACCATCGTCGGCATGGTCGAGGCGAAGCGCCGCAACACCAACGCCTCCGAATACATCGAGCGGGCGGCCCGCTACAGCCGCGGCTACGTCCGCCGGGCCGACGAGGCGCCGCCGTCCGAAGGGCCGTGGGGGGAGGGCGAGGCACGCTATCCGGTGCCCTTCCTGTTCTCGACCAACGGCCGGCCCTTCCTGCGCCAATTCGAGGAGCTGTCGGGCGTCTGGTTCCGCGACGCCCGCCATCCGCACAACCATGCCAAGGCGCTCGACGGCTGGTACACCCCGGCCGGCTTGCTGGAGGCGCTCCGCAACGATCCGCGGGCCGCGCAGGACCGGCTTGCCCGCGACCCCTTCGGCTATAACTTCCCGCTGCGCGACTATCAGGAGCGGGCCATCCGCGCCGTCGAGGCCGCCATCGGTGCCGGCCGGCGCGACATCCTGGTCGCCATGGCCACCGGCACCGGCAAGACCAAGACCTGCATCGCGCTCGTCTATCGCCTGCTGAAGGCGCAGCGCTTCCGCCGCATCCTGTTCTTGGTCGACCGCACCGCGCTGGGCGAGCAGGCCGGCAACGCGTTCAAGGAAACGCGTATGGAGCAGCAGCAGGTCTTCGCCGACATCTTCCAGGTCAAGGAGCTGGGCGACATCGTCCCGGACGCCGAAACCAAGCTGCACATCGCGACGGTCCAATCCCTAGTCCGCCGCATCCTGGACGGCGATGCGCCGCCGCCCATCGACGAGTACGACTGCATCGTCGTCGACGAGTGCCATCGCGGCTATCTGCTCGACCGCGAGATGGGGGACGAGGAGCTGAGCTTCCGCGACCAGGGCGACTACATCTCCAAGTACCGGCGCGTGCTCGACCGCTTCGACGCCGTGAGGATCGGCCTGACCGCGACCCCGGCCCTGCACACCGTCGACATCTTCGGCGAGCCGGTGATCCACTACACCTACCAGGAGGCCGTCATCGACGGCTGGCTGGTCGATCATGAGCCGCCCATCCGCGCCCACACCGCGCTCAGCCAGGAGGGCATCCATTGGGATGCAGGCGCGGCGGTGGACGTGCTGGACACCCGCACCGGCCAACTCGACCTGATCCATCTGCCGGACGAGGTCCGCTATGACGTCCAGGACTTCAACCGCCGCGTCCTGACGCGCGACTTCAACCGGGTCATCGCCGAATGGCTGGCCGGTCACATCGACCCCAGCCTGCCCGGCAAGACGCTGGTCTTCTGCGCGACCGACCTGCACGCCGAAACGATGGTCGGCGCGCTGCGAACGGCCTTCGCCGACCGCTATGGCGGCATTGACAACGACGCCGTCGCCAAGATCACCGGCCGGTCGGACGACCCGATGCGGCAAATCCGCCGCTTCAAGAACGAGGAGCTGCCGAAGGTCGCCGTCACCGTCGACCTGCTGACCACCGGCATCGACGTGCCGGAAATCGTCAATCTGGTCTTCGTTCGCCGGGTCAACAGCCGCATCCTGTACGAGCAGATGATCGGCCGCGGCACCCGCCTGTGCGAGGATCTGTTCGGCCCCGGCCGCCACAAGACCGCATTCCGCATCTTCGATGCCGTCGGCATCTATGCGGCGATGGAAGCCATGTCCCAGATGCGGCCGGTGGTGACCAACCCGAACATCACCTTCGCCACTCTGATGGAGGAGCTGGCCGGAACGACCGGCACGCCCCTGCCGGTGCAGGAGCCACCGTCCCCGGCGCTTCCGCTGACCGGCTTCGCGGAGGAGGGGCAGGCCCCGTTCCTCGGCCCCGATGACCAGCCCCCGCCCACGCCGGAGGACCCACAGGCCGCTGAGCGCCGCCGGCAGCAGGCGCGCTGGCTGGTCGGCCAGATCGTCGCCAAGCTGCACCGCAAGCGCCGCCGGCTGACCGAGGCGGGCGAGCGCCGCTTCCGCGACCTTGCCGGCACCGACTCCGAAACCTTCGTCCGCCGCCTGCGCGACGCGGCGCCGGAGGAGGCCGCCCGCATCCTGATCGACCACCGGGCGCTGATGGAGCTGCTGGACACCCGCATCGGCGACGACCCGATCCATGTCCCGCTCTATGACGGCACCGACGAGTTCCGGCGCGAGGAAACCGGCTACGGCGTCAACATCACCCGGCCGGAGGATTACATCGCCAGCTTCCGCCGCTATCTGGACGAGAACATGAACCGGGTGCCGGCGCTGAACGCCGTCGCCAACGCCCCGCGCGAGCTGACCCGCGCCCAACTGCGTGAGGTCCGCCTGCTGCTGGAGCGTGACGGCTTCGGCGAGGCGGAGCTGCGGGCGGCCTTCCGCGACATGGACAACGCCGACATCGCCGCATCGGTGATCGGCTACATCCGCCGGGCGGCGCTGGGCGATGCGCTGGTGCCTTATGACGAGCGTGTGGACCGGGCGATGCGCCGGGTGCTATCCAGCCGTCCCTGGACGAAGGCGCAACGCGACTGGCTGGAACGGATCGCTCGGCATCTGAAGAAGGAGGTCGTTGTTGATCGTGACACGCTCGACCAGGGCGAGTTCCGCCAGCAAGGTGGCGGGTTTGCGCGGCTGGACCGGGTGTTCGATGGGCAACTGGCGGAGCATCTGTCAAAGATCAATGAAGAGCTTTGGCAGGATGCAGGGTAAGTGCCCTCCGCTTCATTCGGATATGCGATGATGACAGCAGACATTGCCGAAAAGCTTGCCGACGAATTCGACCGCTCACCCTATCGGAAGGGTAGGGCCGTGTTGAACGCCTGGGGCGCATCGATGGACAACGGCCTGCACCATTTGCCGAATGGGGTGAGCGTGCCTGATGAGTGCGCGCCGGTTTATGCCACCGACCTGAACATGATTGCCCTTATCGAACGGCACGTCGGCATGTATGACGATTACTTCGAGGTCATGCATTGTGCCGGAGAATGGCGGGTCACCCGATCCGATGCCGCCAGCGAAAAGCCCAAGATCGACAGCGGTTATTGGGACACCGAAGCGGACGCCCGCGCCTTTGCGATCGTTCTGCATGCATATGCCATGCGCAACGGCCTGCGCCGTTTGTCGAACTATTCCGAGGATTGATACGCGCGCCATGAACGCCACCAACGACATCGTCTCCAAGCTCTGGGGGCTGTGCCATATCCTGCGGGATGACGGCATCACCTATCACCAGTATGTGACCGAGCTGACCTACCTGATCTTCCTCAAGATGGAAGCGGAGACGCGGACTGCCACACGACAAGCGGAACTGCCCGAAGGCTATCGGTGGGAAGACATCCGGGCCAAGCAGGGCATTGAGCAGCTGACCTTCTACAAGGAGATGCTGATCCATCTTGGCGCCTATGGCTCAGCGCACGTCCAGTCGATCTTCCAGAACGCCCAGACCAGCCTGCGCCAGCCGCGCATCCTCAAGGCGCTGGTCGAGGCAATCGAGGGGATGGACTGGTATTCCGCCCGCCAGGAAGGGCTGGGCGACATGTATGAGGGCCTGCTGGAGCGCAACGCGACGGAGAAGAAGTCGGGCGCCGGCCAGTACTTCACCCCGCGCCCGCTGATCGACAGCATGGTGGCGCTGGTCAAGCCGCAGGCGGGCGAATATGTGCAGGACCCGGCGGCCGGCACCGGCGGTTTCCTGATCGCCGCCGACCGCTGGGTCAAGGCGCACACCAACGACCTGTGGGACCTGAGCGAGGCAGAGCAGTATTTCCAGCGCCACCATGCCTTCGTCGGCATGGAGTTGGTGCCGGACGCCCACCGGCTTGGCCTGATGAACCTGATGCTGCACGATGTCACCGGTGACCTCCAGCTTGGCGACGCGCTGTCGGAGCAGGGGGCGCGGCTGCCGAAGGTCAACGTCATGCTGACCAACCCGCCCTTCGGCACCAAGAAGGGCGGCGGCCTGCCGAGCCGCGATGACTTCACCTACCCGACCTCGAACAAGCAGCTGGCCTTCCTCCAGCACATCTATCGCGGCCTGAAGCCCGGCGGCCGGGCGGCCGTGGTGCTGCCGGACAATGTGCTGTTCGAGGACAACGCCGGCCGCGACATCCGCCGCGACCTGATGGACAAGTGCGACCTGCACACCATCCTGCGTCTGCCGACCGGCATCTTCTACAGCCAGGGCGTCAAGACCAACGTCCTGTTCTTCACCCGCGGCCGCAGCGACAAGGCCAACACCGGCGAGGTCTGGGTCTATGACATGCGGTCCAACATGCCGCAGTTCGGCAAAACCCGCCCCCTGACCCGCGACCATTTCGCCGCCTTCGAGGCCGCCTACGGTGCCGACCCGCTGGGCAAGGCCCCCCGCGTGGACGAAGGCGAGCAGGGCCGCTTCCGCCGCTTCACCCGCGACCAGATCGCCGCGCGCGGCGATAACCTGGACCTCATTTGGCTGCGCGACGAGAGTGCCGAAACCGAACTGCCCGAACCGGACGTGATCGCCGCCGAAATCATCGACACCCTGCGCGTGGCGCTGGAGGAGATGGAGGCGCTGGCTGATCTGCTGGGGGGTGACGAGGCGGCGGACAGCGCCGTGGCGGAGGCTGCGGAATGAGCGGGCGGGAACTGCCGGCGGGGTGGACTCTGGCAACACTAGCTGAATTGGGTGAGCTGGCTCGCGGAAAATCAAAGCATCGCCCGCGAAATGATTTAAAACTATTTGGCGATAAATACCCGTTTATTCAGACGGGGGATGTTTCTAATGCGCAAGGAGAAATAACGTCTGCAAAGGCATTTTATAGCGATTTTGGCCTTAATCAGAGCAGGCTTTGGCCAAAGGGGACTCTTTGCATAACTATTGCTGCAAATATCGCGGAGACAGCTATTTTAGGATTCGACGCATGCTTTCCCGACAGCGTAGTAGGATTTTGTGGTGATCTTGCATGCGATACAAAGTATATATCGTATTACTTCCCAACAGTAAAAGGGGATCTGCAGAAATTCGCGCCTGCCACGGCTCAGAAAAATATTAATCTCGAAACACTTAGCAATGTTGTGGTTCCGCTGCCACCCCTTCCCGAACAACGCCGCATCGTCGAAAAGATCGAGGCGCTGGGGACCCGGTCGCGCCGGGCGCGTGAGGCGCTGGACACGCTGCCGGCCCTGATCGACCGCTACCGCCAATCCATCCTCGCCGCCGCCTTCCGTGGCGACCTAACGGCAGATTGGCGCGCCCGTTCTGCGTACACGCCGATTGCCAAGACGTTGGCGGCTGTCGCTCCTCCTTCGCAGTCGCGTGGCGGTCGGGAAGCTACAGATGCCATCATACCGGGCGTCGGTGGCATTGCTGTAAATGATCCAGGCACGCCCTTGCCGGACGGATGGGCTTGGGTCGCCTTGCGGCGGGTTGCACGTCAGGAAACAGGGCACACCCCCAGCCGCTCAGTCGCAGAATATTGGGATGGCAATATTGCATGGCTCGGTATTAAGGACGCGAACATTCACCATGGGAAAGTAATTTCCGATACGGTGCAACATATTACAGAGGAAGGACTTGATAATTCATCGGCTCGCCTGTTGCCAAGTGGCACGGTGTGCTTGTCGAGGACCGCGTCTGTGGGCTATGTCACGATCATGGGCAAAGACATGGCAACGTCACAAGATTTTGCGACCTGGACGTGTGGCGATGCTCTTGACCCTCATTACCTGATGTACGCGCTGATGTCGGAAGGCGATAATATACGCCGCTTTGGCGAGGGGTCCACGCACACCACCATTTACTTCCCGGAAATCCGTGCGTTCCATATCGCTATGGCTCCGGTGGAGGAGCAGAGGGAAATTGTTCGCCGGATCAAGGCGGCTATGGCAACGGTCGATGTGCTGGAAAGGCAATTGCGGGCCGCCACCTCCCGCCTCGCCAGCCTCGACCAATCCATCCTCGCCAAGGCGTTCCGCGGCGAGCTGGCGCCGCAGGATCCCAACGACGAGCCAGCCTCGGTCCTGCTGGAGCGCATCCGCGCCGAACGTGCTGCGGCCGGACCAGCACCCCGCCGTGGGCGGCGGCCGAAAGCGGCGGGCGGCGACTGACCGCATCACGCCCATCCTGCGCATTCCGCCGTTTCCCTGCCTGCAAGAGGCCCCGCATGCCCCCCAAGACCTGGATGGTCCGCGCCGGAAAGCGCGGCGCGCTGATCGACCGCTTCCGCACCGCCGGGCGGGTCGCCATCGGCTGGGCCGAACTCGGTTCGCTGGCGGCGGTCGCCGACCGGCCGGCAATGGTGGCGCTGGTGCGAACCCGTTGGCCGGACTGGAACGTCTATGAGGTCGGCAACAATGCCGGCCAACTCCATCGCTTCCGCAGCGACATCCAGGTTGGCGACCGCGTCATCTCCTATGACCCCGACGGCCGCGTCTATCATGTCGGCACCGTGACCGGCCCCTATGCCCATGAGCCGGCCTTCGACGCCGATTATCCCAATGTCCGGCCGGTGACCTGGGGCGGGTCGGTTCCGCGGGATGTGCTGGGCGTCTCCGCCAAGAACTCGCTGGGATCGGTCACCACCGTCTTCCAGGTGCCGGCGGAGACAGCCGTCGAAATCGACACCGCGCTGGCCGGCCCGGACGCTCCGGCAGCCAAGCAGGCGGGTGCCGTCGTGCAGGACGGTGCCGACCTCGACGCCGTCACCGTCGCCGACCCGACGGCAGAGGCCGCGGCCGAGCAGGATCTGTTCGAGGATCTGGAAGCCAAGGCGCTGGAGTTCATCAAGGACCGGCTGGTGAAGCTCAGCCCGCGCGACATGGAGCTGTTCGTTGCCGGCCTGCTGCGGGCGATGGGCTACAAGACGCGCGTGTCGCCGGTCGGCCCCGACCGTGGCCGCGACATCTTCGCCTCGCCCGACGGGCTGGGGTTGGAGGACCCCCGCATCTTCGTCGAGGTCAAGCACCGCTCCGGCCCCATCGGTGCCCCGTCCGTGCGCTCCTTCCTCGGCGGCCGGCGCCCTGGCGACCGCGGCCTCTACGTCTCCACCGGCGGCTTCGCCCGTGATGCGAAGTACGAAGCCGACCGGGCGCCCATCCCCTTGTCGCTGCTGGACCTCGACGACCTCGTCGCCCTGGCGCTGGAGCATTACGACGGGCTTGACGTCGACTCGAAGCGCTTGCTGCCCCTCAAGCGCCTCTACTGGCCGGCATAGGCGCCCGCGCGGCGCCGCTACCCGCTTGTTCGTCTGTCGCATACGCCGATATGTTTTCCTCTGTCCGGTCAGCCTGCGGCCGGCCGGCGGCGTTCAACATGAGGGGTATGGGAAATGGCCGTGCGACCAGTCGACCAAGCTGCGGGCGGAAGCAGCCATGACCGGCAGGGTCGCGAATGGGACAAGGTCGTCGCCAACTGCGCTGCCGTTGTCGAGAAGGCGAAAGGCGAGTCGCTGACGGCCGTCGAGATGGACATGATGGCCAAGGGCGTCAGCGAGGCGATCAACGCCTACAGCACCTTGCAGGAAGATCGCAGCGCCCAGGACCGCAAGCACCTTACGGAAACGGCCGAACTGATCGAAAAGCTGCTCCCGCGGCTGTGCGAGATGCAAGGCTCGATGGCCCTGCATCGTGTCGAACTGGCGGAACGGCGGCAGTCCCAGGATGATGACAGCGACACGGATGACGTGAGCGCACCAAGCCGATCCGCCTCATATCTGCGAGCCGCGATTGAGGCGCTGAGCGACCTGCAAGCCCCCATGGCCGGTGCCATCGCCGCTTTGGCGCAGGAACCGGCACAGAAGGGCCGAAAGCCCGACCACAGGTTCCTCATGCTGGTCCATCACATGTCAGTCGTCTGGGAGCGCCTGCTGCCGGGGCAGAAGGCGGGGACCAGCTCCATACCCGATTCCAACGACCGTGACGGCCCGTTCGTGCGCTTCATCGCTGAGACGGTGCCTCTGCTGTCCGGCTACGATGGGGTTCAACTGGGCGGCAAGGTCAAGAATGCGCTGGAAGAGCTGGCGAAGTCAGCCCGGTAGGGGAGTTAATGGCTTCAAAATCCGGGAATTAACTCCCCGTCCGACCGCCAGGAGGCGCCGGTAAATCAGTCCTGTCGCAATGGGCGACCTCAATGAGACAGGAAGTTCCATGAACACCAAGATCTACATGAACGAGGAGGAGGCGGCCAAGCTCATCGGCCTGTCGCGCCGCACCCTCCAGCGCTTCCGCACCGAGGGCAACGGCCCGGCCTTCCTCCGCGTCGCCTCCCGCCGGATCATGTATGCCAGCGCGGACATCAAGTCCTGGACCAAGCGCTGCCGCCAGGGCGGTATGGCGTTCTCCAGCGGGGAGGGCAAGTGATGGCTTCTCCGGCTTTCGTCGCAGGGTGGGAATTCAAGACCACCTATAACGATGACGTGATCTTCAACGGCAAGATGAGCCACCCGTCGTCGCGCCCGGCCGGCCAGGGCTGGGCCGTGAACGAGGTCCGTATGCATACGACCATCTGGGTGCGTAAGCGCTATCAGCTGCTGCAAGATGTGGGGAAGCCTTTCCCGGAAGAGCTGACCCACTTCGAACTGGCGCTCTTGAAGTCCGATGCCGCCTACGCCCAGGATTTCGCTGAATGAGCCACAAGGCTTCCCACAACTTCGTCGAGACGGCCGCCATCAAGGCGGCCGTTTTGCATCATGAGCACGCCGTCCTGGCCGCTCTCCGCATCAACTGGCAAGCCGGGCGTGGTCCGCACATCGACTGCCCCTACCCGGACCACGGCGGCAAGAACGATTTCCGCTGGGACGACCAGCAGGCGAAGGCGTTCTGCTCCTGCCGCACCGCCCATGACATCTTCGATGTGGTGCAGGGCATGACCGGCGCTGACTTCGCGGCCGCCAAGCTCTTCGTCGCCGAAACCATCGGCCGCTCCGACCTCATCCGGGGGAAGTCCGACCGTCAGGGCACCTATCGCCGTGTTGAGGACCTCCTTGCCCCGCCGGACGGCAATCGCGACGACAGCTTGCCGCTGACCTATCTGGCGCACCGCCTGGGTGTGCCGGTCAGCGACGTCCTGATCCCCTCCACGCGGGTCGCTGGCCACAAGGCGCTGAGCTACTACGATCCGCCGTCCGTCGGCGCCGCTAAGCCCGTTCTCGTGGCCCAGCCGCCCTGCGCCGTTTACGAAACCGTCGCCGCTGACGGCCGTGTCCACGCGATGCGCATCTACCTCGCCGAGGGCGGGCGCGGAAAGGCCGACTTGGGCGGGCGCGATCCGAAGAAGTCTGTCCGCGTGCCGGAAGGCTCGGTCAGCACCTCCGGCTGTGGCGTCGTCTGGGGCGATGCGAAGGGCGCCGAGCACGTCTACGTGTGCGAGGGGATCGAAACCGGTGCCGCAATCGCCTACGCCATGACGCCGGCGATCGGTATCGGCAATGTCGCCGTCGTGGCGGCCATCTCGGCCGGCGGCATGGAAGAGTTCCGTCCGTGGCCGGCGACCAAGCTGGTCACGGTGGCTGCCGACCGCGACGAAGGTGCCGCGCCGGGCAAGCAGCCCAGCCGCCGCGGAGAGATGGCTGCCCGCAAGCTGGGCCTGTCCTTGCGTGATCGTGTGTCGGTCAGCATCGCCCTGCCGGGCGGCGCGGGCGAGAAGGTCGACTGGCTGGACATCCATGTGCGGGACGGCGCCGATGCCGTGCGGTGCGGTCTGGATGCGGCGGTGCCGTTCGTGCCGACCGCCGAAGAAGTGGGTATGGCGCCTGCCTCCAATCAGGAAGGGGCGCGGAACACGAAGCTGACGCGGCTCCGGTTCTCTGAGCTGCATGCCCGCATCGACACCGATGACTTTGTGCAGGGGCTGCTGACGACGACCGCGCTGTCAGTCTTCTACGGCGACTCCAACGCTGGCAAGACATTCGTCGTCCTCGACTTGGCCCTTCATATCGCGCTGGGCTGGCCCTGGCACGGACGGCGCGTCGAGCGAGGGGGCGTCGTCTATGTCGCGGCCGAAGGCGGCAGTGGCGTCCTCAACCGCATCGAGGCATTCAAGCGCCATCACGGCCTCGCGCCGAACCTTGAGGTACCCTTCAGCTTGGTGCCCAGCCCGGTGAACCTGCTCGACCCTGAGGCTGATGTCGAGGAACTGATCGCCCTCATCCAGGGCGAAGCAGTCGGCTTGGGCGCGCCGGTCAAGCTGGTCGTGATCGACACCCTCTCCCGTGCGCTGGCCGGCGGCAACGAGAATGCCAGCGAGGACATGGGGGCGCTGGTCATGAACGTGGATCGCATCCGCAAAGAGACAGGCGCCCACCTGCTGCTCATCCACCATTGCGGCAAGGATGCGGCCAAGGGCGCCCGCGGCCACTCCCTCCTGCGGGCCGCCACGGATACGGAGGTCGAGATTGCGCGCTCCGAAAGCGCGAAGGGCGGGGCGATCACGGTGACCAAGCAGCGCGACCTCCCGATCCCCGCGCCCTTCGGCTACGGCTTGACGACGATCGAGCTTGGAGTTAACCGCCACGGTGAGACGGTCACGAGCTGCGTCGTTGAGCCGTGCGACCATCAGGGCGCAGCCGGCAACCGGAAGAAGATGACTGACCTCGCGCTCGACATGCAGGCGCTCCGGAACGTCCTTGCCGACAAGGGAGCTATTGTGAAGGGCCGGGGAGTTGCGTCGATGCGGAGCGTCCAGACCACCGACTTCTATGAGATGTTGAAGTCTCAGGCGAGGATCGGGGCGACCCGGAAGGACACGGAAATGAAGCAGGGGCAGCGTATCGTCGAAAAGCTGCGTAAGGCAGGCTTTGCCGCGACCGGCGGCGATCGCATCTGGATCATCAACCCCGAAGAACTCTCGCCTTAGGTCATCTTCAGTCGTCGTAACGGACATCAGGACAAGCCGCGAAAAATGTCCAGTTGTCGTGATGTCGTCCCGCCGTCCTTCAGCGGAGGGATAGACGACACGACGACAGCACCCTAAGGGGTGTCGTCTTGTCGTTACCCAGATGGGACCTGCATCGGACTGGCATCCAACACCAGGAACCATCTAAAAGCTGCTCTGGAACTTCACCAAAATAACGCCAATTTAATGTTATTTGTTTGGCGCGGATGCGCAAACGCACCGGTCGGCTGCCCGGCAAATCCGGCAGCAAGGTCTCTGGCGGGACAGCCATAGCTTCGCAGCCCTATAAGTCCGCTGCCGTTTGTGGCCCAGCAACTTCCCCTTACCGCCCGGTCAGCGCGACCACCTTGTCCGTCGCCTTCGCCGCCGCCCGTGCCCGTTCCAGGATCCATGTCTCGGCGGTCGTAAGCGCTTCAAGCATCTGCTTTTGTCGGCGGCTGCGGTCATAGACGCGACTGGTCACATCGGCGCCTGCATGGCCGAGAATGCGCTTCTGAACCGCCTCAACGACATCGCGCTCACCCAGGATGCTCGCCAGCGTGCGGCGCAGATCATGTGTGGTCCACTTGCGCCCCTCCGCATCGCGATGGCCCAGCTTATCGGCCAGTTGCGACGCGGCGTAGCCCAGCCCGCTTACCGTCAGGCATTCGACGGACTTCCCGCTCGGTGTCGGGAATAGCTGACCGTGTTTCGCCTGCTTCTGACGGCGACGGACGATGCTCAGGGCCAAGGGCGGAAGAGGGATGTCTCGGCGCGCTGCGGCAGTCTTGCCGCCGCGGGAGGCGATCCGCAGAACGGTCATTCCGGTTTCCGGGTCATCGACGACATCCTCGCTCATCAGGGCCGTCACCTCGCCACCGCGCAGCCCCAGCAGCAGCGCCAGCGCCATTGCATCAATGGTGCCCCTGTCGGACGGGCGATGGCCGTTGTCCTGCCGGTCGTAGAAGGTCTTTCCGTCCAGCAGGCCGAGGGCGAAGGCAACGCTGCCGAGTTCCTGGTCGGACAACACGCGGTCGCGTGGCTGTTCCGCGGCAACCGAAACCAGCAGGCGGTCGGCTTCGCCGCGGCGGACCAGCCAGCCCTTATCCTCCAGGAACCGCCACATCGCTGTGATGACGCTGGCCAGCCTGCGGGCTTGGACCCCCTTCTGCTTGGCCTTCAACTGGCGCTTTGCCTCCTGCTCGACGATGGCCGAGAGCATTGCGCGGTCGACATCCTGCGGGGACAGCTTGCCCAGCTTCGGCAGCAGGTAGAGGGTCAGGAGGCGGGAGCGTTCCGACACATAGCTCTTGGCTCGCCCGCCGGCTTCAAGATGGTCGCTGTAGAGCTTTGCGGCTGCCGCTACCGTTTTGGGCTTCCCGGTTCCCAGGGAGGAGCGGGCCGCCGCTGCCTTCGGATCACGTCCGGTTCGCGCCTCTGAGCGGATGCGTGCTGCTTCCATGCGGGCGTCGGACAGCGACACGGCAGGATAGGCGCCGAGCGGGATGCGCCGCTGAAGGCCGGTCCCACCATCCTCGCTCTTGACCCGCGCCCGGAGATACCAGGACTTCACGCCCTTCGCCGTGACCTGCAACTCCAGCCCACCGCCATCGGACAGCACGAGGCGATCGCCCGTTTTGACGCGCGCGTTGCGGATCATCGTGTCGGTAAGCAAGCCCATCGTCATCCCCTACGCCCCCGTCTGTGACACGGGTCGTTCCGTGTCACAGACGGTGTCACACCAGATATTGGCTGCACGCTTCCGCTTGTGGCGAGAGGTGTCATCTTGGGGCGCAGTATGGCGAGACGGTCAGGCGACTGTCAAGTGTCACAAATCCGCATAGAACATAGAAAAATCAGTGATTTAGCCGCGACGGTGTTAGCGAAAGCTCAGGCTTGGTGCGGGATTGGGCATGCCGCCGAGCCGATCAAGAAATAGGGGGTGTTACTGCTGGAGATGCAGAGCGAGGACTACCTGCAAAGGCAGCATTTGACATGAGCGCGAGTTTCCGCAAAGCCTGAAAGCTGTAGCCGGTTGTTGCTTGTCGCGTTTCGGGCGGTCCGTCACTGGACTGGGTGCCGTCCTCGCGAAATAGGCCTATGACGTGGATTATTTTGTATCGACGCCTTGTTCGTGTCGATTGAAAGTAATCCACGGCGGGGCATCCATTATGATGGCGCGTTTTATTGTATTCGGCTGCCTGATGGCGGCCGGGTTGGCCGGTTGCGTCCCAAGTCCACGCTTCGAAACGACGACGAACTATTTCCTGCCGGCCAGCGAGGCCGGAAAACTGTGCGTGGCCCAGTGCAGGCAGGTGCAGTCCATGTGCGAGTCTGCGAGGGAATTGGCTCTCCAAACCTGCCGGGCCGAGGGGTTGACCCGCGCACACGCGGACTACCGCGCTTATCTCAAGTCGTTGCCGAAGGATTACAATAAGAAAAAGATGAAGACACTCAGCGATTTCGAGCGGGAAATCAGCTGCTCCAGCAATCTCTACTGCTCTTCCGATTACGATCAATGTTTCAAGTCCTGTGGCGGCCGGATCGAGCAGCAGACCTTCTGCGTCAAGGATTGCAAGCTGATGAAGCCGCCACAGCCGGATGGGGTCGCGGTTGGGCCAAAGACCGCGCTGTGATGCTCAGCCCTTCGCCGCCGCCCGCCGCCGCAACTCCTCGAAGTCGCGGCCGGCATGGTGGGAGGAGCGGGTCAGCGGCGTTGCCGACACCATCAGGAAGCCCTTCGCCCGCGCCATCGTCGCGTAGCGCTCGAACTCATCGGGCGTGACGTGGCGGGCGACCGGGTGATGGGTGGGGGTGGGGCGGAGATACTGGCCGATGGTCAGGAAATCGACGCCCGCCGCCCGCAGATCGTCCATCACCTGCAACACCTCAGCCGGCTCCTCGCCCAGCCCGACCATGATGCCGGACTTGGTGAAGATGGCCGGGTCGCGCTCCTTGACCCGCTCCAGCAGGCGGAGCGATCCGTAATAGCGCGCACCCGGCCGCACATCGGCGTAGAGTCGCGGCACGGTCTCCAGATTGTGGTTGTAGACATCGGGGCGGGCATCGGCGACCGCCTCCGCCGCCCCCGGCTTGTTGCGGAAATCGGGGGTCAGCACCTCCACCGTCGTGGCCGGCGCGGTTTCCCGCAGACGGCGGATGCAGCGGGCGAAATGAGCGGCACCGCCGTCCGGCAGATCGTCGCGGTCGACCGAGGTGATGACGACATGGGCGAGGCCCAGTTCGCCCAGCGCTTCGGCCAGCCGGTCCGGCTCGTGGGGATCGAGCGCGTCCGGCCGGCCGGTGGCGACGTTGCAGAAGGCGCAGGCCCGCGTGCACACGCTGCCCAGGATCATCACCGTGGCGTGCCGCTTGCTCCAGCATTCGCCGATGTTGGGGCAGGCGGCCTCCTCGCAGACCGTGTTCAGGCCGTGGCGGCGGACGAGCGACTGCGTGTCCTCGAACGCCGCACCGGCGGGCGCGCGGGCGCGGAGCCAGGCCGGCTTCTCGGCCCGGTGTTCCGGGCGGGGCTTGTGCATCGCGGGCAGGGCCATCAGTGGACGAGCTCCGGCTGTTCGGCGGCAGCAAGGACCGCCTGCGGCTGCACGATGATCTTCACGTTGCGGTCCTTGTGGGCGACCAGTTCCTCGAAGCCGCCGCTGACGATGTCGCTCAGGGTGATGCGGCCGGTGATCAGCGGCTGTACGTCGATGCGGCCGTCTGCGATGAAGCGGATGACGTCGGCGAACTCGCCATTGTAGGCCAGCGAGCCGATGACCTGCTTCTCGGTGGCGACGATCTCGAAGAAATTGAAGGAACTCGGCTCCTCGAAGATGCCGACCAGCACCGTCTTGCCGGCCTTGCGGATCACGTCGATGGCGAGCTTGGCGGTGTCGCGGTGGCCGATGCATTCGAAGGACACGTCGGCGCCGTAGCCGCCGGTCAGCGCCTTGACCCCCGCCACCGCGTCGCACTCCTTGGGGTCGAGCACGATGCTGGCGCCGACTTCCAGCGCCTTGGCCTTGCGGGCTGCCGACATCTCCAGGACGATGATGCGGCCGGCCCCGGCCGCCTTCGCGCACATGATGGTGCAGAGGCCGATGGTGCCGGCGCCGACCACCACCACCGTCTCGCCGACGATGCTGCCGGCCTTCTTCACCGCATGCATGCCGACCGCCAGCGGTTCGATCAGGGCGCCGGCCTCGGTCGGGAAGCCGTCGGGCAGCTTGTAGAGCAGTTCGGCCGGGACGTTGACCAGGCTGGCGAAGGCGCCGTTGTTCATCAGGCCGGTGAAGGCCAGCTTCTCGCAGATGTTGTACATGCCATGCTTGCAGTAATAGCACTCGCCGCAATGCTGGCAGGCGTCCGCCGCCACCCGGTCGCCGACGGCAAAGCCGGTGACGCCCTCGCCCAGCGTCGCGATCTCGCCGCTGAACTCGTGGCCGAGGATGCACTGGCCCTTCAGGCCGGTCAGCGGGTGGGGGGTGTCGACGGGGATGAAGACCGGGCCGGCGACATACTCATGCAGGTCCGACCCGCAGATGCCGCACCAATGCACCTTGATCTGCACCCAGCCGGCGGGCGGGGCGCCCGGCAATGGCACGTCCTCGACCCGGATGTCCTTGCGGCCATGCCAGACGGCGGCCTTCATCGACGTGGCACTCATGGTGTTGTCCTCCGGATTTATCGTTGTGGGGCGAGCGCTGAAAGGCGGTCAGGCGAACACCATCCCGCCATCGACCAGCAGGGACTGGCCGGTCATGAAATCGCTGTCGGACGAGGCGAGGAAACGGGCAACGCCGACCAGATCGTCGGGCCGCGACGGGCGTCCCAGCACGGCGCCGGCGGCAAACATGTCGAAGGCCTCGTTCTCCGACTTGGTGATGCCGGTGTCGCGGAAGCCCTGGTCGATGATCTTCCACATCTCGGTCGCCACCACGCCCGGACAGATGGCGTTGGCGGTGATGCCGTCCTTGCCGAAGCCGCGGGCAGCGGCCTGGGTCAGGGCCACCACGGCGAATTTGCTGGCGGAATAGTGGGCCAGCGGCTCATAGCCCTGCTTGCCGGCGATGGAGGCGGTGTTGACGATCTTGCCGCCGCTGCCTTGTTTCCTGAACGTCTTGATCGCTTCCTGCATGCCGATCAGCACGCCCAGCGCGTTGACGTCGTTGACCGTGTGCCAGTCGTCCTCGGTGATGTCGAGGAAGGGCTTGGTCTGGGCGATGCCGGCATTGTTGAAGAGAACGTCGAGCCGGCCGTGGGCCTTCACCGTCTCGTCGATCATGCGGCGGACGGCGGCGCGGTCGCGGACATCGACGGTGACGGCGATTGCCGTGCCGCCGGCTGCACGGATGGCTTCGGCGACCTGCTGGGCGTCGGCCGCGTTGCGGTCGGCGATGGTCAGCCTGGCGCCGTCGGCGGCGAGCGCCTTGGCGATGGTGGCGCCGATGCCGCGACCGGCGCCGGTGACGATGATGCTCTTGTTCTTGAGATCGGGCATGAACGGTCTCCTGCCGGCGCGCTGGCGGACAGCCCGCACGCCGGTGGCGAGGGGTTCGGGAACCGGGAAAGGGGCGGGAAGGGGGCTGGCCTCCTCAGTCCGCCTTGGCGATGTGGTCCTTCAGCAGCGCGTTCACCTTGCCGGCCGCCTCCATCTGCACCATGTGGCCGGCGCCGGGGAGGACGGCGACCTGGGCCGTGTTCGCCAGCGCCTGGGCGTGGTCGGCGGGGATGACGCGATCCTCTTCGCCCCACACCACCAGCGTGGGCGTCCCGGCTTCCGCGATCCCCGAAGCGAGCACGCTGGCCTGCCGGCCCTCGGCGAACAGCGACGCCGACAGCGCCCGCAGCGCCTCGTCCACGCCGTCCAGCCGCTTGTACTTCAACAGGTCGTCGACCATCTGGCGGCTGACAAGGCCGCGGTCGGCGAACAGCGTCTCCAGGACCGGTTTCAGGTCGCGGCGCGATGTCGCACCGACGAAACCCTGGATGTAGCCGTGGTCGATCTGCTCGCCCAAACCGGCCGACGCGATCAGCGACAGCGACGCCACCCGGCCCGGCGCGTCGAGCGCCGTGCGCATCGACACCGCACCGCCCATCGAATGGCCGACGAAATGGGCGCGCTCCACTCCGACGGCGTCGAGGAAGCCCAGCACCGCCTTCGACAGGCCGGACAGGCTGGGGTCGGCGATCCGCTTGGTCGACTGGCCATGGCCGGGCAGGTCGAGCGCATAGACGGTGGCCTTCTCCGCCAGCGCGTCGATGGTGAACAGCCAGTTGTCGAGATCGCCGCCGAAGCCGTGGACCAGCAGGACGGTCGGCCCGCCCTCGCCCCGCTTGGCATAGCGGATGGTGCCGGCGGGCGTCTCGGCGGTGTGGTACTGCGGGCCGGCCTCGGCCTCGCCGTCGTCTTCGCTGGCCGGGACGGCATAGGCGCTGATGAAGGCGTCGATGTCGTCGTCGGGCACATCGGGTTCGGCCAGCACGGCGATCAGCGCCTTGACCGGATAGACGGTGCCGGGTTCACCCAGCACCCGGCGCAGCACGCCGGTCTCGCCCGCCTCGACCACGTTGGTGATCTTGTCGGTCTCGACCTCCAGCAGCTCATCGCCGACGGAGATGGTGGATCCCGGCCGCTTCAGCCAGCCGGTGACCTTGCCTTCCGACATGGACAGGCCCCATTTCGGCATGACGATGGGCTTGATGCGCTCGTTCAACATGGACCTCGGTCTCCTGGGAATGCTTTTTTGCTTGGCGCACACCCCTCCCGTCACTCCCGCGCAGGCGGGAATGAGGGAGCGGGGCGGCTCGTGCGTGCTGTGTGGTGTGAGGCCGGTCTGCTACGCCGCGATCCGCGGCGATGCGCCCTTGGGCGACAGTGTGCGCTTCACGGCGCTGGCGATGCTGTCGGCGCTGGGAACGTACAGGTCTTCCAGCGAGGGCGCGAAGGGCACCGGGGTGTGCGGCGCCGTCACCATCTGGATGCCGGCCTTCAGCGCGCCGAAGGCGTTCTGCCCGACGAAGGCAGCGATGTCGGTGGCGAGGTTGCAGCGCGGGTGCGCCTCGTCCACCACCACCAGCCGGCCGGTGCGCTCGACGCTCTCGACGATGGTGTCCCAGTCGATGGGCGACAGGGTGCGCAGGTCGATGACTTCGGCCTCGGTGCCGTCCTTCGCCAGGGCCGCCGCGGCTTCCATCGCGCGGTGGACGGTCAGGCCGTAGCTGACGATGGTCACGTCGTCGCCGTCGCGCAGCACGTTCGCCTCGCCGAAGGGGATGGCGTAGCTCTCGGCCGGAACCTCGCATTCCAGGCCGTAGAGGTTCTTGTGCTCGCAGAAGATCACGGGATCGTTGTCGCGGATCGACTGGATCAGCAGGCCCTTGGCGTCATAGGCGTTGCTGGGGCAGACCACCTTCAGGCCGGGGATGTGGGTGAACAGCGGGGTGAGCATCTGCGAATGCTGGGCGGCGGCGCGGAAACCGGCGCCGACCATGCCGCGGATCACCACCGGCGTCTCGGCCTTGCCGCCGAACATGTAGCGGAACTTGGCGGCCTGGTTGAAGATTTGGTCGAAGCAGACGCCCATGAAGTCGAGGAACATCAGCTCCGCCACCGGCCGCAGCCCGCAGGCGGCGGCACCGATGGCCGCACCGATATAGGCGGATTCCGACAGCGGCGTGTCCATCAGCCGGTCGCCATGCTTGGCGTACAGCCCCTTGGTGACGCCCAGCACGCCGCCCCAGGCGTCGTCCTCGCCCTGGGCGCCGGTGCCGCCGACGATGTCCTCGCCCATCACGATGACGGTGGGGTCGCGGCGCATCTCCAGGTCCAGGGCCTCGTTGATCGCCTGCTTCATGCTAATCTTGCGGGACATGTGTTTCCTCCGCGCGTTTCGCGTCTCTTGGATTGGGATTGGCTCAGTAGGCGACGTAAACGTCGCGCAGCAGGTCTTCCGGCACCGGCAGCGGGGCGGCCTTGGCGGCGCGCGTGGCGTCCTCGATCAGCGCGTTGACCTCGCGGTCGATGGCCTGCAACTCGTCGCGGCCGATCACGCCGGCCTCGATCACCCGTTCCGACAGGATGGTCAGGCAGTCGCGGGACGCGCGGATCGCCTCCAGCTCGCCCTTGGCGCGGTAGGTCTGGGCATCGCCTTCGAAATGGCCGTAGAAGCGGACCATGTTGCATTCCAGCAGGGCCGGGCCGCCGCCGTCGCGGGCGCGGCGGATGATCTCGCCGGCCGCCTCGTACACCGCGAAGAAGTCGGTGCCGTCCACGGTGACGCCCGGCATGCCGAAGCCGGTGGCGCGGTCGACATAGCTGTCGCAGGACACCGCCCATTCCATCGCGGTGGATTCGGCATAGCCGTTGTTCTCCACCACGAAGACCACCGGCAGGTTCCACACCGCGGCGAGGTTCAGGCTCTCCAGGAAGGTGCCCTGGTTCGACGCGCCGTCGCCGACGAAGGTGATGCCGACGCCGCGGTCGCCACGCACCTTTGCCGCCAGTGCCGCGCCGCAGATCAGCGGTGCCCCGGCGCCGAGGATGCCGTTGGCGCCCATCATGCCCTTGGACAGGTCGGCGATGTGCATCGACCCGCCCTTGCCCCGGCAGGCGCCGGTGCTGCGGCCATAGATCTCCGCCATCATCGCGTGGACGTCGACGCCCTTGGCGATGCAGTGGCCATGGCCGCGATGCGTGGAGGCGATGCGGTCATTGTCGTTCAGGTGCATCATGATGCCGGTGGCGCAGGCCTCCTCGCCGGCATAGAGGTGGACGAAACCGGGGATGTCGCCCTTGGCGAAATCGACGTGCAGCCGTTCCTCGAACTCGCGGATCGTCCGCATGGTGCGGTAGGCCTTCAGCAGTTCGTCCTTGCCGAGGGGGAAGGGATTCTGGGCCATGAGGTGTTTTCTCCCTGATTGCTGTTTGATGCTTAAAAGGCTGCGGCGACCGGCACGGGCGTGCCGGTCAGCAGCCGGTTCTGGCCGGCGTGCCGCATCACTGCGGCGACGTTGACCGTGCGGAAGGCGTCGTCCCGGAGCGTCAGGGACAGACGGTCGCGTTCGGTGAAGGACAGCTCGCGCTCGCCGTCCAGCGCGACCGAGCCGGCGGCGACCTCCGGCACGAAGGCCACGCCGGCCGGCATGCGGCGCCAGTCGGTGACGCCGACCCGCGCCATCATTCCCGGCGCGATGGGGGCGTTGAGGGTGGTGATGCCCTTGTGGCAGGTGCCATCCGGTGACAGCCGCACCATCAGACCGCCGCTTTCGTCGCGGCCGACGGGTTCCAGCAGGCCGGCGATGGCCGACATGCCGATCACCTCCGGATCGGCGAAGGTGACGTAGAGTTCGCGGAAATTCTCGGTCCGCCACAGGGCGCGGGCGCCGATGTAGCGCTCCGTCACCAGCGCGACATCGACCAGCGCCATCTCGGTGACGGTGGCGCCGTTCGCCCCGTTGACGAGGGACACGTCGATGCGCTTGTTGGCGGAAAACGCGATGTGCGCCGGCACCCGGCCGGTGACCGCCAGCCCGGTGGCGAGCCCGGTGATCGTCGGTTCGCGATGTTCGGGGAAGGCGTTGTTGGTGCCGGTGGAGATGCCGGCGATGGGCACCGTCCCGCATTCGGCCGCCACCGCCCGGTGGGTGCCGTCGCCGCCCAGCACCACCAAGGCCGACACGCCGGCCCGCCGCATTTCCGCGGTGGCGCGGTGGGTGTCGGCGACGGTGCCGGTGACCGGCATTGAGACGGTGTGGAGGGCAGGGTAGATGTCCTCGCCGCGCGAGGCGCCATTCCCCCTGGCCCGCAACAGCCCGCGCTCGACATGGGCGCGGATGCCGCCATTCTCCGGCATCATCAGCACGTCGCGGACGCCGCAGGCACGCAGCGCCGCCAGCACCCGCAGCAGGATGTTCGCCCGGTCGGCGATCTGCAGGCTGGTGGCATTGGCGACGACCCGGCGGATGTCGCGGGCTGAAACCGGATTGGCGACGATGCCGACGACCGGAGCCAAGATGGCGCCTCCCCCTCGCTGATGCGCGCCGTTGATCGACGCGCGGTTCGAGGGGGGTAAGAGCAACTGCCGTGCCAGATGTTCGGTTCAGCGGATTTTCTTGATTTTCAACGGTTCGGGGCTGTGCGGCGGGGTGAGGCGTTGCAACACCTGTTGCACGGACTGTTGCGCCGCCGATGCAACAGGTGTGGCGCCACCTTTGTGTGTTCGGAGCCCGCCCGCCGCACGCCGGCATTCCACCGTTGCGCAACAGCCGTCTTGCCAAGCGCTTGCCCGCCGCTCTAGCTTCCTTTGGTCATACCAATGAACCGTCCAGCGGGGAGGACAACACCCATGACCGTCATCGCCACCACCCAGCCGCGCGCGGCCCTGACCGAGGAGGCCCGGGCCGAGCTGACGGCTCTGCTGGGCGACCGGTTCACCACCTCCCTGCCGGTGCGCGAGCATCACGGCAAGGACGAGTCCTATCACACGCCCTTCCCGCCGGACGGCGTCGCCTTCGCCAATTCGACCGAAGAGGTCAGCGCGATCGTGAAGATCTGCGCCAAGCACAAGCTGCCGATCATCCCTTTCGGCACCGGCACCTCGCTGGAGGGCGGCATCGCCGCGCTGGCTGGCGGCATCACCATCGACCTGTCGGGCATGCAGCAGATCCTGCGTGTCAGCCCGGAGGATCTGGATGTGACCGTCCAGGCCGGCGTGACCCGCAAGCAGCTGAACGAGCATCTCCGCGACACCGGCCTGTTCTTTCCCATCGATCCCGGCGCCAACGCCTCGCTCGGCGGCATGTCGGCGACGCGGGCCAGCGGCACCAACGCGGTGCGCTACGGCACCATGCGCGAGAATGTGCTGGGCCTGACCGTGGTGCTGGCCGACGGCCGCGTCATCAAGACCGGCGGGCGGGCGCGCAAGTCGGCGGCCGGCTATGACCTGACCCGGCTGTTCGTCGGCTCCGAAGGCACGCTCGGCATCATCACCGAGGTGACGCTGAAGCTCTACGGCATCCCGGAAGCCATCTCGTCCGCGGTCTGCGCCTTCACGACCATCAAGGGCGCCGTCGACACGGTGATCCAGACCATCCAGGTCGGCGTGCCGGTCGCCCGCATCGAGCTGCTGGACGAGGTGCAGATCGACGCCGTCAACAAATACTCCAAGCTCGACTACGCCGTCGCCCCGACCCTGTTCTTCGAGTTCCACGGCACCGAGGCCGGGGTGAAGGAGCAGGCGGAGATGGTCGCCGCCATCGCAGCCGAGCATGGCGGGATGGAGTTCGCCTGGGCCACCCGGCCGGAGGACCGGTCCAAGCTGTGGCAGGCCCGGCACGACGCCTATTATGCGGCACTCGCGCTGCGTCCGGGGTCGAAGGGCTGGCCGACCGACGTCTGCGTGCCGATCTCGCGGCTTGCCGACTGCATCCTGGACACCAAGCAGGATCTGGCGGAGTCCAACATGCTGGCCCCGATGGTCGGCCATGTCGGCGACGGCAATTTCCACCTCGTCTATGTCCTCGACCCGGAGAATCCGGCCGAGCTGGCCGAGGCGCAGCGCCTTGCCGACAAGATGGTGACCCGCGCCCTGGAGATGGGCGGCACCTGCACCGGCGAGCACGGCATCGGCTATGGCAAGATGGCGTTCCTGGAACAGGAGACCGGCGAGGCGTTCAGCGTCATGGGCGACCTGAAGCGGGCCTTCGATCCGGACAACCTGCTGAATCCGGGCAAGGTGGTACGGGTGTAAGGGGGCTTCGGCCCCCTCCTTCCCTTCACCGGAACTTCGGTCGCCGCCCCGCCTTCAGCGCCTGGACCGCCTGGTCCAGCGTCTGGAGGAATTGCGACTTGTCGCGCTGGCTCATCGGGGCGTTGCCGCCGCTGACCACGCCCATGTCGCGCAAATCCTGCATCAGCGCGCGGGTGGCCAGCGCCGAGCCGACGCTGTCAGGCGTGAAGGGGCGTCCCGTCGGGCCGATCACCACCGCGTTTCGCTTCACGCAGCGGTCGGCCAGCTGGATGTCCGCCGTCACCACGACGTCGGTCGGGCCTGCATGCTCGGCGATCCAGTTGTCGGCGGCGTCGAAGCCGTCGCTGACCACCACCAGCTCCGCCATGCACTCCGTCGGCAGGCGCAAGGGCGCGTTGGCGACGATCCACACCTTGCAGCCGGTGCGGCCGGCGACCTTGTAGATCTCGGCCTTGACCGGGCAGGCGTCGGCATCGACGTAGATTTCGACCTTGGGACTGACCAATCCTGTTCCTCCTGTTGCCGCCCGATCCCGGCGGGCGGCTCAACAAGGTTTCATGAAAGCCCCTTATGCGCTAAAACCAGTCCCTAGCGACAGGGTGCCGTAGAACCATCGGGATGGGGCGGCGCCAATTCTCACATTTTTTCGGAAGGTCGGAGCGGCGCATGGCGTCCTACCAGTATGTCTATGTCATGAAGGGCCTGACCAAGGTCTATCCTGGCGGCAAGAAGGTTCTCGACAACGTCTGGCTCTCGTTCCTGCCGGGTGTGAAGATCGGCGTGCTCGGCGTCAACGGTTCCGGTAAGTCGACCCTGATGAAGATCATGGCCGGCCTGGACAAGGACTACTCCGGCGAGGCCTGGTCGGCCGAGGGCGCCAAGGTCGGCTACCTGCCGCAGGAGCCGCAGCTCGACCCGACCAAAAACGTCCATGAGAACGTCATGGAAGCGCTGGGCGAGACCAAGGCGCTGCTCGACCGCTTCAACGAAGTGTCGAACCTGATGGCCGACCCGGACGCCGACTTCGACGCGCTGCTGGCCGAACAGGGCGAGCTGCAGGAGAAGATCGACGCCGCCGACGCCTGGGACATCGACCGCACGGTCGAGATCGCCATGGACGCGCTGCGCTGCCCGCCGGGCGACGCCGACGTGACCAAGCTGTCAGGCGGCGAGAAGCGCCGCATCGCGCTCTGCAAGCTGCTGCTCGAAAAGCCCGACCTGTTGCTGCTCGACGAGCCGACCAACCACCTCGACGCCGAATCGGTCGCTTGGCTCCAGAAGCATCTGGAGGACTACAAGGGCACCGTCGTCCTGGTCACCCACGACCGCTACTTCCTGGACAGCGTCACCGGCTGGATCCTCGAACTCGACCGTGGGTCGGGGATTCCGTGGGAAGGCAACTATTCGTCCTGGCTGGAGCAGAAGCAGAAGCGCCTGGAGCAGGAAGGCCGCCAGGAAGAGTCGCGCCAGAAGCAGCTGGCCACCGAACTCGAGTGGATCCGGCAGAGCCCCCGCGCCCGTCAGGCCAAGAGCAAGGCGCGCATCACCGCCTACGAGACCTTGCTGGCCGAAAGCGGCAAGGAACAGGCCGGCGAGACGAAGATCGTCATCCCGGTGCCGCCGCGTCTCGGCAACGTCGTCATCGAGGCGGAGAGCATCGCCAAGGGCTTCGGCGACCGGCTGCTGATCGACGGGCTGTCCTTCCGCCTGCCGCCGGGCGGCATCGTCGGCGTCATCGGCCCGAACGGCGCCGGCAAGACCACGCTGTTCCGCATGATCACCGGGCAGGACGGGCCGGATGCCGGCACCTTCCGCGTCGGCGACACGGTGAAGCTCGGCTATGTCGACCAGAGCCGTGACAGCCTCGACGCCAAGAAGACGGTGTGGGAGGAGATCTCCGACGGGCTGGATCTGGTGGAACTGGGCAAGAAGACCATGCCCAGCCGCGCCTATGTCTCCAGCTTCAACTTCCGCGGCCCCGACCAGCAGAAGAAGGTCGGCCAGCTGTCGGGCGGTGAGCGCAACCGCGTCCACCTCGCCAAGATGCTGAAGTCCGGCGCCAACGTCCTGCTGCTCGACGAACCGACCAACGATTTGGACGTCGATACGCTGCGGGCGCTGGAAGACGCGTTGCAGAGCTTCGCTGGCTGCGCCGTGGTCATCAGCCACGACCGCTGGTTCCTCGACCGCATCGCCACACACATCCTGGCCTTCGAGGGCGACAGCCACGTCGAATGGTTCGAAGGCAACTTCCAGGATTACGAGGTCGACAAGAAGCGCCGCCTGGGCGCCGACGCCGACCAGCCGCACCGCATCAAGTACAAGCCGCTGGTGCGCAACTGAGGGCCGGGAGGCTTTCTCCCGATTGAAGAAGGGCCGCCGGTCAGTCAGACCGGCGGCCCTTTTTTTATCGACCCCTGTCAGGGCGGGCTCAGTTGGCCCGCTTGACCGACAGCGGCGTTCCGACCTCGCCGGGATAAACGGCCAGCAGCCGCACCGGTTCGCTGCCCTCATTGATGCCTTCGTGCCAGTCGGTGCGCTCCATATAGGCGTCGCCTTCCTTGTAGGTGGTGCTCTCGCCGTTCTCGCCGCGGATCGTCAGCTTGCCGCCCAGGATATAGACGAACAGCGGGATCTGGTGCGTATGCACGCCGGTCCGCACGCCGGGCGGGATTTCGGTGATGCGCGCGGTGATCTGCGCCGTTCCCTTCGGGTAGACGATCGGCGTGCCGTTGGAGTTCGTTTCCGTCTGCAAGAGCGGGATCGAGCGCGGAGCTGCCGATGCCGCCGGCGGGGTGGCAGCAGCCTGCGCAAAGGCCTGGGACGGCAATGCGAAGGACAGCAGGCAGGAACCGGTCAGAAGACCGGCGAACAGGATGGCTGCCGGACGGCGGCGAGGGTGGGCGAGGGACCGTGACATGCTGGTCAAGCTCTCCGGTGCGGGAAACTGGGGATGCCGAACGCCGGAATCCCGTTGTCCATACACGATAGAGAGGTGCCGGATGCCGCGAACTGCGCATTTGGTCGCATATAATTTAATAACAACAACCTTCGCGCATCCTCGCCCAATCCCTGACCGGAGTCGGCGGGATCAGCGGGTAACGTCGTCCGGCCGGTCTGTGCGTCGGTTGCGCAGGTTTTCGTCCCGCGTATCCTCGATCTCCACCTCGGTGCGGCGGACGGTGTCGTGGATGCTTTCTGCGCGCTCCTCGACATCCTTGCGGACCACGACGGTTTCGCGGACATGGGCGGTCTTGCTGACCACCGCTTCCTCGTCGGTCTCCGTCACCTCGATGGTGCGCTCGCGGAAGGCGTCGGCCGGAACCTCGCTGCTCCCCACCATGCCTCCGGGGCGGCGCTCGACGGTGACGGTCTCGTCGCGCAGGCGGACCTGCTCCTCGACCGGCGTCTCGACGACATAGCTGCGGACTCGGATG
>Ga0206116_1000156_pt1 | contig 103625 bp, 91 predicted proteins | sample 3A1Ametagenome_FD_178000 | JGI IMG/M metagenome (GOLD analysis project Ga0206116, IMG submission 178000) | Enriched microbial communities from leaf-cutter ant dump, University of Wisconsin, Madison, United States - 3A1A | ecosystem: Environmental > Terrestrial > Nest > Insects nest > Nest dump...
TTTGACAATCCAAATATTCCTTGTCCAACTTTTAGTTTTGGATGCTTGTCTTGGATTTTCTTATTTACAAAATCATAATGTGGGTGAATACCATTTGCCACCTCATCAGCTGTTAGTTTAAACGCCCCTTTATTTTCGACTTTTTGTAAGATTTTTTCAATAATAGGAGGATTGAAATTTATTGTTTTCCCGATATAATTTGATGAGACCATATTAAAAATGAATTTTTCACTATAATCATTAGTAATATTAAACTGCAAAAATTCATTTAACTGAATTTTATTAATCTTATCATCTTTTAATATAGAATATTTAAGGGGATACTCCTGTCTTGATTTTTCCTTTTTCAATAAAAAAATCATTGTTTGAATTCCTGCGCTTTCAAAAATTTTAAAATCATTAAAGTCCACAAACAATTTAATTTGAGTTTCTTTTAAAACTTTGTCTCTTAGAATTGACGCACCGTTACTTGTAATCCAGTTGTTTTGAGCAATAAAGCAGATGTGTCCATTCGTTTTTACAATATCAATCGCAACACAAGAAAAAGCATACCAAATATCCATTTTACCTTTATAATACTTTGTATTTCGTATCCCATCAAATGCTGATTTATTTGTATATTCCTTTATATACGGCGGATTTCCAATCACCACATCGAACCCCTCTTCTAATCCAAACATCCATTCCGGGTCAAAGAAAGGAGAACTTGCATTTTGGTCGTAGGGATTCCATTGAGCAATTTGCTTAGCATCTTTGGCATCGTAAAAATGGCTTTCTTCTAATAGAGTTACTAATTTCGTTCTCAGTTCAGCATCTTTATCTCTTAAATCTTTTTTCTTGTAGGCTGATTTGGCATAGAAATGTTCTTTCCTTATTTCTAAAATTTCCTTTTTAATGTTTTCTATTTGAGGGTCTTCAAACAAATTAGTTTGCGCCTCTTTTTTGTGCATCCCAATCAATGTATTTGCTGCCACAAACTTTGTTTCCAGATTGGGCAAAGTCAATACACCGTAGTTTTCTTCGGGTTTAGATAAATCCATTTCTTCCTGCTCCACAATCAGTGAAATGAAGAAACGTAATTTGCTGATTTGTGCCGCAATGGTTTGTATATCCACCCCATAAATACACTCTTCAATCAAATGCAATTTTAAATCGTGATGCGATGCTTTGTTTTCAGCATCTAACTTTTCCAAAACATCTACCATTCGGTTCAATATTCCCATAGGAAAAGCTCCAGAACCACAAGCAGGATCAAGGATTTTTACAGCACGGAGTTTTGTTGAGATTTTTTCGCATAAATCGTGGTTGTTTGCTAAAAATTCAGGTAGTGTATCTTGGTCAAATAGTTGACGGATTAATTCTTCGTCCAAATCAGGTAACGCATTATGCAAATAAGCAATCAAAGATTCGTCCACCATATAGGCAACAATCTCTTTCGGTGTGTAGAAAGAGCCGGATTGTTTACGAGCGGATTCTTTTGTTTCAGGATTGAAAGCTCCCAAAAGGTTTTCAAAAACGTTTCCTAATAATTCAGGGTCTAATGCCACTTGAACTTCATTTGGGGCATTTTCTTCTACCGTAAAATTGTAGCGTTCTAATAAAGGAATTAGTCCTTCGTTTTTATCATCGCCAAAGAATACGACATTGGGAATAAATGCCCGATGCTTAAAGTTTCCGTTTGCAAACTTTTTATCGCTTCTGCTAAAACCGTCCAAATGGTATTTTACACCATCGGTGCTTTCTTCTTTGTCTAAACATTCAAACAGTCCTCCGTTAAGGAAAGGAATCGGACGGAATAAGTCTAAAATTTGCTCTTCGGAAATTGTGAACATTTCTGCATAGCGGTATCGGGTTTTTATATCACGTTTGTCAGCCAGTTTTGCAAATTCTCTTTCTGTTACTGCTTTATTCAGTGTTGCAAAAAATAAGTTTTGCAAGATGGCATTGTAGTAATTTCCGTTGGTGGAACTATTAGCATCAAAATCTTTTAGAATTTCTGATAGTTTTTCTGTTTTAAACAAATCATCCGGCACCAAATGTTTTTGTTTGATAAACCAAACAAAAAGCAAACGAGTAATCAGGCGAATCATTTGCTCTTCCAGCTTTACACGGTCGTCTTCGGAAATAGTTGTATTATTCGGAAATGTAATTCCTACTTCCGGAGTTAATGCCCATTGATACCATTTGAATAAATCGTTGTAAAATTCCTTAGTTAGTTTTTCAACAGAGAACGCCTCTTGTATTTCATCTAAACTTTTAAAAGCACAAGCATTGATACGCTCTTTAAAAGTTTTATTGGTTTCAGCCGAATCAACAAAATAGGTATAGCGTTTCCAGGTGCTGTATTTCTTGTCTCCTTTTTCGCCATAATTTCTTCGGATAAAACTTAACCGAAATTTTCCCTGAGTATCATAAAAAATGAAAATAGCTCCGTCTTTAAAATCTTCTTTCAGTATTTTCTTAGCAATTTCAAATTGCTGCTTTTTAGCGCTTCTGTCCGTTAGCTCCTTTTTGTATTCACAGGTAAACACCAACAGTTCTTCACTACCTTCCAGATTTGCCTGTCCTATTTTCACCGGAGTAGAATAAGAAGATGCATCATTTACGACATTAGTAAAAACATCCTTTTCCGGTTTAAACGAATGAATTTTCTTTTGAAAAAAAAGATTGATTTCGTCATTTGAGAAATGGTTTATTAAATTATCAATTGAGCTCATATATGGACAAAAATTTTTAGAATCTTAAAATTAAGAATCTTTTTGAGATCGTTTTTAAAATCGCCTGAAATACTTCATTAATTATACAAATTATTCATCATCCAATTTTCTTCTTGCTAATCGAAAAGTAAGGTACTAATGACCGTTTTGGCTACGTCCGTATGCTGAGATAACACTTCTATCTCAACATTTAATCAAAAACACTCAACTCAATCTCAATAATGCGTCGAATAATAATCAAAATATTTGCAGTTTGATTTGATTTCTTTGTAAAAACCGGTGGATGAATATTTTTTCAGCTCTTTGAAATAAGCCCTGTATTTTCGGACTTTCACCGCCATCATTTTGTTCTCGTAAGCATTGTAATCATTCCAGTCATATTCAATATTTTTTAATTCGGGATCACTATCCATGGCATTGTAAAAAACAGCCTGTTCGCATTTTGAAAGCCCAAAAAGTATCCTCGCCTTCAGCTCATCAGACTCTGCGAGATTCAAAGCCGATTTTAAAATCGACATCGGCCGGTTGTAATCGTCCGGATAATTATAATTCCAATCATAATTTTTTAAATAAAATACATTCAAATCCGAATTGTCACCATATCCGCTGTGGTATTTCGGGCCGTTGCTGTTGTTGACATCAAAATTGAGCAATTCTCTGAAATAGCCCATTGAAGTGGTATTGTAAAAGAAATTCCCCAAAAGATAATTTGCTTTAGCTGATTTTTCACCCTTTTTCTTTGATTCTTCCTCAAGCCGAATCAAAGCTTCTGAAAGTTCTTTTTTATTCATATTTCTTTTGATAAAATTGAACTCATCCAGAAAATCAGTACGCATCACCATGCTCTCAGGACATTCAAAACATTCGATACGGTTGTATCCGAAAACCGAAGACGAAACATTCGAAAATCCGTTGTAAACTCCTTTTTTGTATCCGACATTCCAATCTTCATCCGTATAAATCCGGCCGGCGCGAAGCGAGAAATTCGGATCCACTTTTTTGAAAAATTCCAAGGCGGTTTTGAAATCAGCTTTTGAAAGTGCAATGGTCCCTTCAAAATTTGCAACATAAGATTTGAAATCAAATGCAATCTCGTTTTTTAGCTGAGTCGGTACCGAAAAAGTCCTGTCAATCGCCGATTTGATGTGTTGTTCAAATTCATTTTTGTCTTCTTTGTCATATAATTTCTCAATGTCGTTCAGCAGTTTCAAATCCGGATTTGACTCCAGTGCAGTCACTTTGTTCAACAAAAGAAAAGATTTTGCATATTCTTTCTGAAGAAAATATCGATTCGCCAAAATATCCAAAACAAAATCTTTGGTCGAATTTCCGGCCTGATAATAATAACCATTGTCTTCAGCCGAATTGTCATTCCCGATTTCAAAGAATTCTTTGTAACGGCTCATCAGCTTTTTTTCAAAATCAGAATCGATAACCGACTGAGAAGCAATATCAATCAGCATTTCAAACTTCTTTTTCTCATCTTTGTACAATGGGTCGGTCGAATTGACTTTGGCGAGATACTCGGATGATTTTTTGTAATCTTTTTTCAGAAAATAAAGATAGGCAGCAGTCAGATTCCAAAAATCCGTTTCTTTTGCATTTTTTGACTGCTGAACCGCAATTTCAATGGATGAATTCAAACGGACATTCAGCTTCGGGTTCAGCGCCACCGGCAGCCTTTTGTCTTTCAGACCGGTCAGACAATCTTCGCGCAAATAAGTTTCAGGATCATAATCACAATGATAAACAATTGGCAGATATTCTCTTTCCAGACTGTTGACTTCCCTCGCCATCAGCACTTTTGCCTGAACCGCATCGGCCGAAATGGCAATGATTTTCTTCAATTCATTCATTGGATCATTAAATTTTCTATACCCCAAAAGCATATAGAGATCAAAACGCTCATTGTCGGTTTTGGCTGATTTGAGCATATTTTCAAAATCCAAATCCTGAGTGATTTTCATCGAAGTATAAGCATCGGTTTTTCGGTTTTTGGTATGGGTGAAAAATTGAAAGAAATCAAAATTTGCCTGCAGATAATTACCCAAAGCCCGCTCCGCACCGCCTTTCTGATCCAATGCATAATAATACATAATGGCTTTGTAATTCAGACTTTCAACATACTGATTGAACCAACTGATCGCCTGATCATATTTCTGATAATAATGTGCAAATCTCACCAGCTGATAACCGTACCTCAATTTCAGCTCTTTGTCGGACTCAGCTTTCCAGCTTTTAATCAGCACATCGGTCACTTTTGAATAATCGAGGTCGGCAACCGTCTTTTCGGGCAGATCAGCCCAATAATAAAAAGCATCATTCCGATCGCCCTTTTTGAATGCCATATAGGGTTCAAGGTATTTGGCATAAGCCAGATAAAGCAAAGCCTGCTTGAATTTGGTCTTGAAATTTGAATCGATGAATTTCAGATTTTTATCTGACGAACTGTTTCCTTTTGCCAGTTTCTGCACCTCCTCCCGATCGGCTTTGAAAACCAGATAATAAGCCTGACTGTATGAAATTCCAAAATACCGCTGCCAATCTTCTATATTTTCATTTTGCTGATTGTCATAGGTTTCCGAACCAAAATAAGGTTCCTCCCAAACCAGCAGAAACGGCTCGTACATCGGCGAATTGATTGCAGTCTGCGCAAACAGATTGTAGTATTCATATTCGGGATCCCACCAGGCACAACCGAATGTCTGTGAGAAAATTAACGAGAACAGAAAAGTGAAAGCTGAATTTTTCATAATCGGGCAGTTTAACAGCAAATTTAAAATTATAAGTAAAATTAATCAATACCAGCCAGAATGTCAATCCCATAAACAGCTTAGATTTATTTCAAATCAGCAATTGTATATCTTTTCAAAAACATTTGATCGAGATGATAATAGACAATCTCAAAATCTGATTTGATTTTTGAATCCAGAAATTCTCTGGTCTGTCTGAGCAATTCGGCGGAAATCGTTTCCAGTTTGACTTCAAAACCTTTGTTGAGATAAATTCCTTTCAAAAAAGTATCTGCTTCAATCCTGTAAAAACCGTCTTTTAATTTTTTATAATTTTCATTGTCCAAATCAGATGCTGAAACACCGTTGATCAGTTTCTTTTTTCCAAGATGATTGGTCACAATCGCCCATGAATAAATCGGCAGTGCCACATCTGTTTTCAGCGGATACCGGTCAACATCATTCAGATAATCTTTGAGCAATTCCAAATCCAAAATCGAGTTTTTCTCAATTTCCTCAATCGGGCTCGAAGTTGCGTAACACATCAGATAAACCTTGTCGGCGGGCGGAATTCCGGTTTTGTTTCTGAATTTGACCTGATGAAGCCGAAGCGTGCTGCCAATATTTTTTTGAGAAATTTCTTTTAATTCTTTTAAAAATTGAAAATAAGAATCACGCGTGGATTCAGTCCAGTCGCAGTCGATCTGGATTTCATCAAAGTTTTCAAAACCGTAATTTTTTGAAATATTACGAATCAGTTCAAAAACATTTTCTGCCAGTTTTTGATTTTCGGCTGCAGAAAGTTTGTAAAAAACTTCATTGACAAAATAAACGGTCGGTATGTATGCGGTATTTAATTTTTTTGAATCAAAATTCTGAAGCACAGCCGTCGGCTCGGGTCTGCCGCCTTTCTGCACAACATCAAACAACCTGATATAGAGCTTGTTTGAATTTAATTCTTTGAAATATTCAATTTCAGTCTGACCGATGTCGGCATTTGATTTCCAATGATAAAACTGTATCGGATGTGATTTTTGTTCCGGTTTACAGCCAAAGAAAATCGTCTGAAAAAACAGCAGAAAGATGAGTTTTTTCATTTTAGTTTCGGGTGTTCACTTCACCATAACCGACCAGCAAATCATAACGCACACCCCACGGCCGGTAATAAAACAGTGCCTGATACTGATTTTCGGTCTGCCAGAAACTTCCGTTGATTTCGGAATAATTCACCTTTTGGGTCGAATTGTCAAAAACCGCATACTGATAGTTGTAGTATCCCTGTTTGAGCAGCACCGCCACTTCCCAGTAATTGCTGTCGGTCAGCATCAGCCGGTATTCGGGCGAAAGCTGCCAGTTGTTGAATGCGCCGACGATATAGAGTTCACGCGTTCCGCCTTTGTCGTCAAATTCGTCCAATGCAAAATGAACCCAGGTGTAATCCGCTTCGGAGCCGGATTGAGTTTGATCGGGCACTCTTACGTTTCGAATATAAAAAGCTCCGTTTACATCCTGATTGTCAAAATAACCCAGATTGGCCGACGGTGAATCTGGTCGCAAAACCGTGTGATAAATGCTGTCCTGCTTAAAAATCCTTTCGGTGCTCATTGCCGCAACTTCCAGATTTTTTGTATCAAACCAAAGGTATTCGCTGCCTCCTTCAAAAACGATTTTCTGGTCTTTGTAGGTCAGCTGACCCGGATTCATAAACTGTGGTCTGTTCAGCACCAGATTGTCTTCCCAGTTTCCGTTTTTCATAATAAACAGAGTGGCTCCGTCGGGTGTTTCGGTCAGATTCATCTGTCCGCTGCCTGCCACCACACTGATTCGCTGATTCAGATTTCCGCTGCCAATTGCTCTTTCCTCACTGATTCCCACACTTACTTTATTGGGATCGTAAATCGCAAATCTTTTTGTGAAAACCGGTTTATTTTCATCGGTCGTATAAACCTTAATCACATAATTTCCGGGAAGTTTCATGCTGACATCCCGGTTTGGAATCGTCAGTTCGTAATGGGTATAATTCTGATAGGTATTGAATGAATTTGTGTAATCTCTGATGTAATTTGAACTGTATCCGTTCAGATATTCTGACTGAAAAATCCCCGAAGGCGTCCAGTCTGCATTGTAATGTTCGATTTTGTAATTGTATTCTTTGAAGCCCTGAACCAAATCGTCAAACGACAAAATCAGATATTCGCCCATCCTGATTACAGGCGTTTCGTCGTTTGTCTGCGGATTGAACAGTTGGACGGTTTTGATATTTTTTTCCGGCAGGATTTCACGGTAAACCTGGGCTTCTGCAAATTGAGAAGCCAAAAACAACAGCAGCAGTATTCCATTTTTCATAAGTCCAAATATACAAAATCAAATTATAGAAAAATGAAGCACAAAAATCAACGGATTATTGTGACAAAACATCTTTAATTTCGTCGGTTTTGTCAAATACACTTTTCGCATACGGACAGAGCGGAATGATTTTCAAGCCTTTTTCTCTTGCAAATTCAACCGCCGCATCGACTAACTTTCTCCCGAAACCTCTTCCGCCAAATTCGGGATAAACCTCTGTGTGGTCGATGATGAATTTATCTTCACCCGCCCAAACATAGGTCATGTGACCGGCTTTGACATCGGCTTCGTACAATGTAAATTCGCCTTTCTTGCCATCGTCTGTTCTTTCAATCTTTATCATAATTGTTAATTTAATTCGCTTTCAATCTGCACCGTTCCCTCAATGATTCTGTGTACCGGGCATTTGGCTCCGATTTCATAAATTCTCTGTTTCTGTGCATCATCCAGATTCCCAATCAGTTCAATTTTTTTTGAAAAAGTTGTCACACCGTTTTTGATATCTCTCACAAAATCGACTTCGACGATTGCTTCCTGCAAATCCCATCCTTTTCGGGCTGCATACATTTTCATTGTAATCGCTGTACAGGCAGACAATGCAGCATTCAAAAGTTCGGTAGGTTTCGGCCCCAGATCCTGACCGTTTTCATCAATCGGTTCGTCAGCAACCAGCTGATGATTGCTCATGGTCAGTTCGGTGGTGTAAAGTTGCTGTTTGATGATTCCTTTTACGTTATGGCTCATATTTGATTGCTTATGTTGTTATTTTAATCTGATTCTCGGATTCTGGGGCGGCAGCGGCACAAATTCGGTTTCGCCCGGAACTTTCGGAAAAGTCTGATCCAGCCAGCCCTGTTTTGCTTTCTCAATTTTTTCACGGCTGCTCGAAACAAAATTCCAATAAATAAATCTTTCTTCCGGAAAAGGCTCACCGCCAAACAGATAAACAACTGTGTTTTCAGCCATCTCAAATTCACACAGTTTTGTGTTCTTTGCAATCAGCATGTGATTTTCCCGGTAAGTAAAACCGCCGTCAGAAATCTTTCCTTCCAGAATATACAATCCGGACTCACCAAAAAGTTCGCTTCCGATTTTTACCTTTCCACCATTGTCTGACTTGATTTCAATCAGATACAGTTTGCTGTGAACCGGCACACCCGATTTTTTGCCCATCACTTCGCCGGCGATCAGTTTGAATTTTAAACCGTCTTCTTCCCATTCGGGCAAAGCCGAAGATTCAATATGAGTAAAGGACGGTTCCATGTCTTCAAGCTCTTTTGGCAAAGCTACCCAAATCTGAATCCCATGCAGTTTTTTGTCGGTCGTTCTGAGGTTTTCAGGTGTTCTTTCAGAATGCACCACTCCTTTTCCGGCAGTCATCCAGTTGACTGCCCCCGGTTCAATCACAATATCCGAGCCGATGCTGTCCCGATGACGGATTGCACCTTCAAACAGATATGTCAGCGTTGACAAACCTATATGCGGATGCGGCGCCACATCGAGATTCTGATAATCTTTCAGTTCTGCCGGCCCCATGTGGTCGATAAATGCAAACGGCCCCACCGTTCTTTTTTGTTTGAACGGAAGCAGTCGTCCCACCATAAAATTCCCGATATCCGCTGCTCTTTCTTCTATAATCAGTCCAACGTTTGACATAATTTGATTTTTGATAAAATTAAAAAGAATTATTCTGACCCAAATTGACTTATATCAAGAATCAACCGGTTTTGAAATTTTTCATTGCCAATTCTTTTCTGACACGGCTCAGTGACTCGGGTGTGATACCGAGATAGGAAGCGACCATCCATTGCGGAACACGCAGCAGTATGTCGGGATACATGCTGATGAAATCCATATATCTTTCTTCGGCAGTTGCGCTCAGCAGCTGGTTGATTCTGTTCTGAAGGTGTCTGATATGATTGTGAAGCAGAAACATATTGAATTTCTGAAATTCAGGACTCAGCTCACCTAATTTTTCAAAAGTTTCAAATTCAATCAGAATCACTTCGCTGTCTTCAACCGCTTCGATGAATTGCTTTGATTTGTCGCCAAAAAGTATGCTGGAACGATCAGATATGAACCAGTCTTCGGGTGCAAACTGAAGGATATGCTCTTTTCCGTTTTGATTGATGGTAAAAGCGCGAAGCAGACCTTTTGCCACAAAAAAGGTGTATTTGCAGTTTTCGCCCTGTCTGAGCAGCACCTCATCTTTTGAAACTGTTCTTTGCTGAAGTTCATTGTCAATCAGCCGGTTTTGTTCTTCGTTGAGCACAACCGAGTGATTTGAAAAATAATTTTTAATCGATTCAAACATCATTTGAAAAACTTTGGTTGAATTTACGATTTAATTTCAGTTTGAAACGAATTAATTTTTGATTCAAAAAAAGCCTTTCAAATCACAGCTGATCAGAAAGGCTTATTTTATAATTAATTTGAGCTGAATTATCCTTTCAACACCGCTCTTGAAATCACGATTTTCTGAACTTCGGAAGTCCCTTCATAAATCTGAGTAATTTTAGCATCTCTCATCAGTCTTTCCACATGATAATCTTTCACATAGCCGTAACCGCCGTGGATTTGAACCGCCTCAACAGTTACGTCCATCGCCACTTGAGAAGCAAAAAGTTTGGCCATTGCGCCTTCTTTGTCAAAATTTTTGTGCTGATCCTTCAACCAGGCAGCATGAAGCACCATAAATCTGGCTGCGTCTATATTGGTCGCCATGTCTGCGAGTTTGAATGCAATCGCCTGATGTTGTGAAATTGGTTTTCCAAATGCCTGTCTTTCTTTTGAATATTTGATTGCGAGCTCCAAAGCGCCGCTTGCGATTCCCAATGCCTGAGCCGCAATTCCGATTCTTCCGCCCGAGAGGGTTTGCATCGCAAAACTGAATCCGAAACCATCCTCGCCCACTCTGTTTTCTTTTGGAACTTTCACATCCTGAAACATCAGCGAATGTGTATCCGAACCTCTGATTCCCAATTTGTTTTCTTTTGGCCCGACAGTGAAACCTTCCATACCTTTTTCAACAATCAGACAATTGATGCCGTGATGTCCTTTTTCGGGATGGGTCTGAGCCATCACAAGATATACAGACGCATTGTTTCCGTTGGTGATCCAGTTTTTGGTTCCGTTCAGCAGATAATGATCGCCTTTGTCAACCGCAGTTGTTCTTTGGTGGGTAGCATCAGATCCGGCTTCGGGTTCTGACAGACAGAATGCACCGATGATTTCTCCGGTTGCCAGTCTGGTCAGATATTTTTGTTTTTGCTCTTCATTTCCGAATTTTTCCAATCCCCAGCAGACCAGAGAGTTGTTCACCGACATCACCACCGAAGCAGATGCATCTATTTTTGAAATCTCTTCCATTGCCAATGCATAAGAGATGGTATCCATTCCGGCACCTCCGTATTTTGGGTCAACCATAATTCCGAGAAATCCGAGTTCACCCATTTTTTTGATCTGCTCAGCCGGAAATTTCTGATGTTCGTCTCTTTCGATCACACCGGGCAACAGTTCAGATTGTGCAAAGTCTCTTGCTGCCTGCCTGATCATTAGTTGTTCTTCTGTCAATTGAAAATCCATTGTATTTGTATTTTATTTGCCCAAAAGTACATATTTTTTTTCATTGGGAAGTTTACAAAAGAATCCAATTCGGAAATTTTAAAGCAGATGAAATCCGGTTCTAAATCAGCTGTTCAATCAGTTCATCATTCAACGGTTTTTTCAGCAGATCAATATTTGCACCGAGCATTTCTGCCAGCTGATTCAGCAGCGGAAAAAATTTGCTTTCAGTTGCAGTTTCCGGATTCATAAACGGAATCAGATAACTCAGGATTGCCGACAGCAGCAGCATATTGATCATGATTCCAAAAACAGCTCCGCCCAAACGGTTGAACAATCCCAAACCGACAGCTTTTACCAAACCGGTGAAGATTTTTGCAATCAGTTTGATGACCAGATAAACCAGAATTACAGTAAAGACAATCGAAGCATACGGAATCCATTCTTCAGAAACCAGATTTGAATCAGCGACTGTTTTTTCGAGCAGTCCCGAAAACTTAAATCCTGCCCAAACAGCTGCTCCAATTGCAACAAAACCCAAAATTGCTTTGATAAATCCGTTTTTGAATCCCCAGAAAGCTCCAAGGACAGCTGCAATTATGATTATGCCGTCGAGCAGATTCATCAGCTCACTGCCAGATGTTTTTTACTGATGTTTTTCAATGCATCAACCAGTACATCGACTTCATCCTTGGTATTGTAGATGCTGAATGAAATCCTCATCGGCGAACAGACTGAAGATTTGCCTTCTTCAAGTACAGATTCGAGTACCGGCGAAACCTGCGCCGCTCCCGAGCTGCATGCACTGCCCTGAGAAACTGCAATTCCCTGAAGCTCCATTTCAAAACCAATCAGATTGTCTGAAAACGGAAGGCAGATGCTCAAAACGGTATAAAGACTTTTGTCAAAATCATCAGAAAAACCATTGAATTCAACCCCCGGAATATTTGCTTCGAGTTTTTTGATGGTATATCTTTTCAATTCTTCGATATGACTTTTGTGTTTGTCCATATCTCTGATTGCCATTTCAAAAGCCTTTGCCATTCCGGCTACACCATACACATTTTCGGTTCCCGATCGAAGTCCGCGCTCCTGCCCACCGCCTGTAATCTGAGGATGAAAACCGGTTGACTGTTTGATGTATGCAAAACCGATCCCCTTGGGGCCGTGAAGTTTATGTGCGCTGCAGGATGCAAAATCGACTTTCAGCTCTTTCAGATCCAGCGGATAGTGTCCCATTGTCTGAACCGTGTCGGTATGGAACAATGCGCCGGTTTCTTCACACAGCTGCTGTACTCTCTTCAAATCGAGCAGATTCCCGATCTCATTGTTGGCATGCATCAGCGTGACCAGCGTTTTTTTGTCTGATGATTTTAATTTTTGTTCCAAATCATCATAATCAATTGCACCTCTTTCACAGGTTTTCACTTTCAGCAGTTCAACTCTGCCGAGTCTGCCCATTTCTGAAGTGGTTTCCTTTACGCATTTGTGCTCAAGATCAGAAGTGATGATTCTTTTCACATCCAGATATTCAACGCATGAACGGATGATTAGATTGTTTGATTCCGTACCGCATGAGGTGAAAATGATTTCGTTGGCAGCCACATTCAGACCCGAAGCGATTTTTTTTCTTGCCAATTCTATTTTTGCCTTTGCTTCTCTCCCAAAAACATGGGTTGAGGACGGATTGCCGTAATTATTTCTCATACAGTCCGCCATCTCATCGATTACTTCGGGATGAAGCGGTGTAGTTGCTGCATTGTCAAAATAAATTTTTTTCATTTGTGTGTGTATGTTATTGCGGGTTATATGTTATTGAGTATGTTAATCCCGAGAAATCTGCTGAAAATTAAGCTCCGGATGATCCACCTTTTTGACCATAATCAGCATGATGGGTGCTGTGATTGCGTCGGTTCCGATTTCTGAGGATGTGATACTGTATTCAACATTGATTTGATTTCCTTCAATATTTACAGCAGAGATTGTATATTCATTTCCGCCCGTATTCTGGCTTTGAAAATCTTTTCTGATAATCATTTTGGTATCGGGGTTAAATTTAGGCGCACTCAATGCCGGCTGATAGGTCAGTTCAGCCCAAAACAATGACCATTCGCGCAAATCGGTAATGACTTCGGCCCGATCGATACCCGAACCGCCGTATTCAGAGTTATAGAGTACGGTAAAAGTTTCATTTGAATTGGAATCAGAATCATTTACGGTGGGCATAGAATTGTTGCATGAACAAAGAAACGACAAAAGCGGTATGAGAATCAATAATTTTGGCATTTGAATTCTTTTTGCACAAAATTACACAAAAAACCGTTATGACTATTTGGTTTCGTTGTCCAAAAATTTGAATCTCATCAGATCTGAGGTCATAAAGCGCCATTCGGGCGTCAGAAGTTCCCCTTCCTTCAGCTGATACCACGGACTGAGTTCCTGGTTGTTCGGATTTGAAATGATCTGTATTTCCTGTGCCGGTCTGAATCCCTGAGCAAGCAGGAAGAGTTTTTCACCTTTCCTGTTTTCAACCATATCGACTACAATCACCACATGTCCGTTGGGAAGATTATTTTGAACAAAGACATCGCCGATCTGAATGTTTTCAAGTTTTTCGGGTCTCAGATCAGAGCAAAAACTCGGTGTGGAAGCTCTTTCCATCACAAAATCCATGTATCTGTGGAATTCCGCTTTTGAATAATCTCCATTTGAAAATTTGGCAAAACTGATTTTCTGATTTTGGGTATGAAAAGCAATTTTATCATATTCCTGATTAGTGAAAAGATATTCGGAAACCAGTCTGATGATCGAACTGGCTGACATCTGAATGTTTTTGGAAGAAATCGGGAGATCCACAACAGCTACATAAATATTGTTGTCGTTTAATTTTGATTTCCCATTGTAATAGTGAGCCATCGAACCATGGGGAAGAAGTTCAAGCGTTCTGAGGAATGTTGCAAAAGTATTTTGTTTGACCGGAACACGTGTATATCCGAGCGGCGAATCAAATCTTTCCAAAACCGTATTTCCGTAATTGTTCACCAAAGGAGAGCCTTCTGCAAATCCCATTGCCCCCGAATAGAGCAAGCCTTCCGAGTTCAGTGTATTGCAGGAACAGAGTCCTGTTAAAACCAGAATCAATAGAATTCGCTTCATTTATACTGTTTGAAAAACTTTGTCCTGAGTCGGTTTCATCAAAATCTGTTCCAATCAAAATACAATTCTCATAAAAAAAGCGCCCGCATAGGGCGCTCCACTGTATCAAATAACAATTTTATCTTGCAATGTTGACTGCCCTCGTTTCTCTGATTACGGTTACCCTGACCTGACCCGGATAGGTCAGTTCGTTTTGGATTTTGTCAGAAATCAAATAAGACAATTCGGAAGCTTTTTCATCGTCAACCTTATCGCTTTCAACCATTACCCTGAGTTCACGCCCGGCCTGAATTGCATAAGCTTTCTCAACCCCATCAAAGCTCAACGCCGTGGTTTCCAAATCTTTAAGCCTCTGAATATAGGATTCCATCACCTGTCTTCTTGCGCCCGGTCTTGCACCGCTGATTGCATCCGCAACCTGAACAATCGGTGAAATCAGTGCAGTCATTTCAATCTCGTCGTGGTGCGCACCGATTGCATTGATTACATCAGGATGTTCTCCGAATTTTTCAGCCCACTGCATACCAAGGATGGCGTGCGGAAGTTCTGATTCCTGCTCGGGAACTTTTCCGATATCATGAAGCAAACCGGCTCTTTTTGCCAATTTCGGATTCAATCCGAGTTCAGATGCAATTACACCTGCCAGATGTGCAACTTCTCTTGAGTGCTGAAGCAGGTTCTGACCGTAAGACGAACGGTATTTCATACGCCCGACGATTTTCACCAGATCTTTGTGCAGTCCGTGGATTCCGAGATCCATCACGGTTTTCTTACCCACTTCAATGATTTCATCGTCAATCTGTTTGGTGGTTTTTGCCACCACTTCTTCGATTCTCGCCGGATGAATTCTTCCGTCGGTCACCAGTTTGTGCAGTGACAGACGTGCTATTTCTCTTCTGATTGGATCAAAACATGAAAGGATAATCGCTTCGGGAGTATCGTCAACTATGATTTCAACGCCGGTTGCAGCTTCTATTGCACGGATGTTTCGTCCTTCGCGGCCTATGATTCTGCCTTTGATGTCGTCAGATTCTATATTGAATACAGAAACTGCATTCTCAATCGCCTGTTCGGTTCCGATTCTCTGAATCGACTGAATGATGATTTTTTTGGCCTCATTTTTTGCATTCAGTTCGGCTTCTTCCATGATTTCCCGGATATGAGCCTGCGCCTTGACGCGGGCTTCTTCTTTCAGAGTTTCAAGCAATTCTGCTTTTGCTTCTTCGGCCGTATAATTTGAAACTTTCTCAAGCACTTCCACCTGGCGTTTGTGCATAGCATCCACTTCTTTCTGTCTCAGATTCAATTTATCCTGACGCGATTGAAGATTGTTTTGTTCATTTCTCAAAAGATCTTTCTGTCTTTGAATTTCTGAAAATTCAGTTTTGATCTTTTCTTCTCTTTCTTTAATTCTGGATTCCATTTCAGCCATTTTCTTTTCACGCTGGTTGATGGTTTCCTCGTGTGCCGATTTCAGTTCAAGGAATTTTTCCTTTGCCTGAAAGATTTTTTCTTTTTTAATCGCTTCGCCTTCTCTCTCCGAATCGCTGACAATCTCCTTTGCCCTTCTTTGGGCATCGTCAATCAGAATCTGATTTTGTTTGTCAACCGATTTCTTTGCCAGAAAGTAGCCGACAGCGGCTCCAATCAATATTCCGGCCAAACCAATTATAATACTTGTCATCTCCATTTTTTTAATTTTAGGTCATAAAAAAATCCTACACTAGTTAAAAGAGTTTTGAGTAAACTCCTGAAAAACAGGATTTGGGTTATTTTGCCATTCAGGAATCCGCCGTCAAAAATTTGATCAGCCTAAACTGTGCGGCCCGCCTTCAGGACAACTTTCGCCCGGTAACAAAACTTATGTTGAGTTTACCAAAAAATGTTAGAACTAATGTAGGATAAATATTTGTACTGCTCTCAAGCAGCTGAACGTCTCTGTGTTTATTTAATTTTCTTGTTCCAATTCTCTCTCAATGAACTCGGTGAGTTCAGACACTTTTTCATTCAATTCCCGATCGCTTCCCTCACCCGACTGTCTCAGCAGATTCAATTTTGATGCCATTTGCAATGCAACCATAGAAATTGCATCCTGCTTGTCGGTTACGGCATAGCGGTCTTCAAACTCCTGTACCAGCCGATTGATTTCTTTTCCGGCATTTCTTACCGCTTCCTCTTCTTCAACATTGATGGTCAAAGGATAAAATCTTCCTGCAATATTGATCTTTACCTTCAGACTGCTCATTTCTTGTGATTTTTAACCTGAGAGATACAAACGTCCAATTCCTTGATCAGTCTGTTCACCCTCGTTTTCATCAATCTTCTGTGATTTTCATCTCCCAAAAGTGCACTGGCTACTTTCAGCCTGTCGTTGTCACTCTTCATCATCAGTGCTTCTGACTGCATCACACTCAATTTTTTGTTCAATGCTTCAATTTCTTCCTCAAGTGTCTTCTTTTCTTTTATAATATCTTTGTAGGCAGCTGCCAAACGGCGAACTCCCTTTTCAAGCTTCATAAAATTTTGCCTGTTTTCATTCATTTGATAAGAGAACTTTAATTAGTCCCAACTTATTTAAGGCAAAGTTAATGTTTTTTGTTTTATTTCAATCATCACATTAATTTTAATTTGGCATTAAAACTGCTGCTTGCTTTGAAATTTTTATTTTTGTCCAAACCGAACAAATGAGAAAATCCATCATCAGCCTGATTTGTATTCCAATCATTTCAATCACTGTCAATGCACAGCAAACAGAAATTGTATATCCAAAAAATGATTTCAGAAATCCACTCGGCATCACAAATTATCTCGCCGGAAATTTTGGCGAACTCAGAACCAATCATTTTCACAGCGGAATCGACATAAAAACCAATCAGAAAGAAGGTTACAGAGTTTATGCTGCCGCAGACGGTTATATTTCAAGAATCAATGTTTCTCCGGTAGGATATGGAAATGCAATCTATGTGGATCATCCGAACGGATACACCACAGTGTACGGGCATTTGCAAAAATTCAACGATGATATTCAAAAATATGTGAGAGAATATCAGTACAGTCATCAGTCATTTGCGGTTGAAATTTATCCCGAAAAAAATGAGCTGACCGTAAAATCGGGCGATGTGATCGCGCTATCCGGAAATTCGGGGAGTTCGGGCGGGCCTCATCTTCATTTTGAAATCAGAGATACAAAAACAGAGGAACCGCTGAATCCGTTTTTATTCGGATTCGATATTCCGGATACATCAAAACCGCTGATCAACGGTCTTTATGCCTATCCGATTGAGGGAACCGTAAACGGAAAGAAATCAAGACTGCTCATTTCAAACGGAGCTGCGCTTGATGTTTCGGGCAAAATCGGTTTTGGAATCAAAACTTATGACAAACAGAACGGTGCAGAAAATATGAACGGAACCTACAAAATCAGCCTGTTTGTAAATGATGAACCTTATTTTGTTTACACCGCCAACCGATTGAACTGGGACGATATGAGAGGCGTCAACCGACTGATTGACTATGAAGACAAATCAAAAAATTTCAGCTGGGTTTATCAGCTTTTTCAACCCGAGGGAAATCCTTTAAAAATGTTTTCGGATGTAAAAAATCACGGCATCATCGAAGCTGAAGAAGGAAAAACATACAGTGTCAGAATTGAAACCATGGATTTTGCAGGAAATAAAAATACGGTGAACTTTAAAATCAACGGAAAAGCAGCAGCTGTTGAAACTCAAAAAGATCCGGATGCACTGATTTTCCATTGGGACAAAGAAAACCATTTCAAAAAAGACGGAATTGAAATTTTTATGCCCAAGGGAACAATCTATGACGATCTGGAATTCAAATACAGAAAATCTGTAAACGGAAAATATTTTGTACACGACTGGAATGTGCCGGTTCATACCTATTACACCATCGCAATCGAGCCCGAAGGAATTCCGTCCGGACAATTGGGCAAAGCGGTGCTCAAAAGAGAGTATCAGTACAGAGGCGCATGGAAATCAGAATTTATTCCGGCTGAATACAGAGACGGCAGAGTGATAGCGCAGGTCAGGGATTTTGGCGCATTTTCTGTGGACATTGACAATACAAAACCCTCAATTACTCCTGTTAATATCAAAGAAAACAGTACATTTACCGCCTCAAACGGAGTCATCCGATTTACAATAAAAGACAGTCAGACCGGCATTGGCGGTTTTTCTGCCTTTATCGACGGAAACTGGGTCTTGACCGAATATGATCAAAAAACAAACCGACTGACCATCGATCTGAATCGTGAAGGGATTTCGAACGGGAAACATCAACTGGAATTAAAAGTTTGGGATGAAAAAGAAAACACTGCAACTTACACCGCAAATTTCAACAAGAATTAATCTGATTCTTGTTTTTGTTTTATTATTTGGTTTTTCAAAGGCTCAGCAGGCAACTGTCAGCGGTCAGGTGATCGATGAATTTCAGTTTCCGCTGATGGATGTAGAAGTAACAGACGGCAGCGAAACTGTCTATACCGATACCGACGGGAAATACAGTCTGAATGTGGAAGCCGGAACCGATGTGACGCTTCATTTTGAACAGGAAGGCAGGGTTTCTTACACTGAAACCCTTCATCTCGAAGCCGGTGAAAATCGCGATCTCCATGTGATGATGACACCCGATACCCAAAGCGTTTTGCTCGGCGAAGCAGTAATTTTTCAAAAAGTAGTTGACAAACCGCTCAACAGTATTTCATTTGATCCGAGAACAATGGAAACCAATATCGGGATTACCGGCGGTGTAGTTGAAATGATCGGCAGTCTGCCAACGGTGAGTGTCGGCTCTGAGCTGACTTCCCAATATCGTGTCCGCGGCGGAAATTATGATGAAAACCTGATTTATGTAAACGGAATTGAAATCTACAAACCTCAGCTGATCCGGTCGGGCGAACAGGAAGGCCTCGGTTTTGTCAATCCGACAATGACTGATGCTGTCAATTTTTCGGCTGGCGGCTGGGAACCAAAATATGGTGATAAAATGTCGAGTGTGCTCGATATCATTTATAAAAGACCAAAATCATTTGAAGGAACTTTTGAAGCGAGCCTGATGGGCGGAAGTCTGACTTTGGGAACCGCTTCAAAGAATCAGAAATTCTCGGCAATCATCGGCGGACGCTATCAGAACAGAAATCTGGTGCTGAACACACTGGACAGCAATTCTGACCTGAATCCGGTTTATTATGATGTACAGGCAAATTTGAATTACAGATTCAATTCAAAATGGGACATTTCATTTTTGGGAGCAAAGACAGACAGCAAATTTGAGATGAAACCAAGAGACCGTGAAACCAAATTCGGTACGCTCGATAATCCGATGAGTCTGAAAGTTTTTTATGACGGTAACGAAGAAGACCGTTTTGCAACCGAAACCGCATCCTTATCACTGCATCACAAGCCCAATTCAAAACTTGATCTGGTTATCGACGCATTTGGTTTTCATTCAAAAGAACAGGAATATTTCGATATCTACGGCGCTTATCTGATCAATGAACTGGACGGCGACGGAAATGCGATTTCGACTTATGACATCGGCAGTCAGATCGATCATGCAAGAAACAATCTGGATGCTTTGGTCCTGGGAGTTCAGCACAGAGGAAAATATAAATTTGATGTGAACAATGACATCGAATGGGGATTGAAATTCCAGAGAGAAGACATCAGAGACATGCTCAGCGAATGGCAGTATCTGGATTCGACCGGTTATTCGATTCCGAATGTTTATCATCCGGGCGAATTGGACAACGGCGATCTGATTCTGAATTACAGCGTACATGCAAAAAACAAACTTGAGTCAAACCGATATGCTGCCTATGCACAATACACCAAAAAATTCTTTTGGGGCAAATCAAAAGTACTGGTCAACGGTGGTGTGCGGGCAACTTACTGGGATTTCAACGAAGAATGGAACATCAGTCCGAGAGCGCAGATTGCAATCAAACCCGATTGGAAAAAAACGGATATGACTTTCAGGTTCAATACCGGCCTTTATTATCAACCGCCTTTTTATCGTGAAATCAGAGATATGAACGGCGATCTGAACAAAGACGTGAAAGCGCAGCAGTCAATTCATTTTATACTTGGAAACGATTATGAATTCAAGATGTGGAATCGAGATTTCAGGATGACGACAGAAGCTTATTACAAAATATTCAACGATCTGAATCCTTATTTTGTGGACAATGTAAGAATCAGATACACAGCCGACAACAATTCAAAAGGATACGGTTACGGTCTTGATTTCAGACTGTTTGGTCAGTTTGTGGAAGGCGTTGATTCGTGGTTGAGTCTTTCTTATGCAAGGGCTTATCAAAACATCGGTGACAGAGGAAATATTCCGCTGCCGACCGACCCGAGATTCAAAGCTTCGATTTTCTTCCAGGATTATATGCCGATTTTGCCTTCATTCAAGGTCAATGTGAATTTGGTTTATGCGTCGGGACTTCCAAACGGCGCGCCGCCATTGACAAACCCCTATGACTATACTTCATATCTGAGCGATTACAAAAGGGTTGACATCGGTTTTATCAAAGAAATCATCAATCAGGATGATCTGAAAGCAAAAGGAAATTTCTGGAGTAAATTCAAAGAACTGTCGATCGGTTTGGATGTATTCAATATTTTTGACATCAGAAACGAAATCAGCAATACCTGGGTGAGAGATGTGAATTCATCAAGAATTTACGGTGTCCCCAACCGATTGACCGGAAGATTCCTAAATGCAAAAATCAGAATGAAGTTCTGATACTTTAAATCTTTATTTTTTGCCGGTAGGTTTCAGAATATTCGGCATTGAATCCAAGTCCAATGCATCTGCAATTGAGCGATTGAAGTTTAGCATGATGGAATCACGGTTGAAATAGGCTGATGTTTTTTTAATCATTTTCCATCCAAATAAAATCCCGGCTGAATGTTTTCATTTTTTCCGTTTCGGTAAAGCTGATAACTAAATCCTTCGTGAATGGAATACGCCCCGACTTCGCCTTTTTTGTTGACTGCAATATAACCGACCTGAAAATCTCTTCTGTCCGGTTCTTTTTTCATAATCCGTTCAACCGCTTCTTCACAAGCCTGTTGCGGGGTTCTGCCTTGTCGCATCAATTCTACAATCAGAAATGAACCGACCGTTTTCAAAACTTCTTCGCCTAATCCTGTAGCCGTTGCCGCCCCGATTTCATTGTCCACAAACAATCCCGAACCGATGATGGGCGAATCCCCTACTCTTCCCTGCATTTTATACGCCAACCCGCTGGTAGTACAACCGCCGGAAAGATTTCCGTTTTTGTCCAATGCCAGCATTCCGATGGTGTCGTGGTTTTCGATGTTAATCACCGGTTTGTATTCAGATTTGATTTTCCATTCTTCCCAGGCTTTCCGCGATTTTTCGGTCAAAAGATTTTTGCGTTCAAATCCTTGTGAAACAGCAAATTCTTCCGCGCCTTTCCCTGCCAACATTACGTGCGGTGTTTCTTCCATCACTTTTCGGGCAACAGAAATCGCCTGTACAATATTTTGCATAAAAACCACCGAACCGTAATTTCCTTTTTCGTCCATCACGCAGGCATCCAAAGTTACGTTTCCATCCCGATCCGGCAGTCCGCCGTAGCCGACAGACGAATTGTTAGGATCTTCTTCTTCCACATTGCATCCTTTTTCGACGGCATCCAATGCAGACTTTCCGGATTGTAGTGTTTCCCATGCTTTTGAAACCGCATTGGGTACATTCCAGGTCGCAATCACCAGCGGATAGTTTTCTTTGTTAATTTCGGTATTTTGATTTGATTCGGAGACTGTTTTTGCCAATACCGAAGTTCCGACGGTCAGCCCCAAGCCGGACAAAGCTGTGTTTTGAAGAAATTTCCTGCGGTTCATCTTTGTGTGATCAAATGTTTTAAGTCAGGCTAATTTCAGTGTTTTAATTGAGATTTGCAATTTAATTTAACAGAGGATTAATGACCGAATTCAATTCAATCCGGTTTCCGCCCAAACCCTCACCTTTATATATTTGACCGGTGACATCCTGATTTGAAATCATTAATATTTGAATCAGTCCGGCAGGCTCAGCTCCCGGTTCATTGGTTTGAATTTGACCAAAAACAATCACAGGAATCAGAAAAAAGAGAATCGGAAGTTTCATTTTCTAATTTTTTTCAATTCATTCCATCTGCAAATTAACCCAAAAAACTCATTTCACATCAAAGGCATCTCTGAGCACATTTCCAAAGACATTGAATGCAAGCACCAGCAGCATAATTGCAATCCCCGGAAACAGAGCGAGATGCGCATCGCCGAGAATGATGTGAGAATAATTTTCTTTGATCAGATTTCCCCACGAAGGCGTGGGCGGCTGTGCACCGATTCCCAGAAAGCTGAGTCCGCTTTCTACCAGAATTGCAGCTGCAAAATTTGCCGCAGAAATCACAATGACCGGCGCCAAAATATTGGGCAGAATTTCTTTGAATATAATTCTTCGGTCGCCAAAACCCATTGCACGTGCGGCTTCCACAAATTCATTTTCCCGATAACTGATAAACTGTCCGCGGACAATCCTCGCCACTTCAACCCACATCGTCAGTCCGACCGCCACAAATATCTGCCAGAATCCCTTGCCCAATGCAAGTGTGATGGCTATGACCAGCAGCAGCGTCGGAATCGACCAGACCACATTGATCAGCCACATGATGAAATCGTCCGCCTTTCCGCGATAATATCCGCCGATTGCACCAATCGGAATGCCGACAATCAGCGAAATAAATACTGCAATAAATCCGATCAGAAATGAAATTCGTGTACCAATGACCAGGCGCGAAAAGAAGTCACGGCCGTAAGCATCGGTTCCAAAAATAAATTTCTTTTCGTAAACAAATTTTTTACCGATTTTGTCTTTTGGAATTCCTTTTTCGGTCCAGTTTGAGATTGGCAGCGAAGCGGCTTCACCGCTCAGACCTTCTCCCAAATAGGGAACATAATGCACCGAGTCATTCCCAATCTGATAGGATTCAATGGCAATCTGTTCGGTTTCAACCTGTTTGCCAAAAAAGAAATCAGAAACTGAATTTCGGCTGGTATAATTTTCGAGCGGAACTTCGAGAATCAGTTGTTTGTATCCCATAGGCCTGTGTGCAAGCACGATGTTCTGCTGATTGGCTTCTTTGACCTTGTCGGGTGAGATGGCATACGAAAAAACGGTAATCAGCGCAGCCAGCACAATCAACAGAAATGACACCACACCCAGCGGATTTCGCCTGATTTTCCGGATGGCATTTCTGTTAAAAGAGCCGGATGACTGTTGCATTTGTTTTATGAAATATCTTTCAGAACATTTACAGATTCTTCCACATAAAAGTCATTTGACACATCTTTATGCCATGATTTTCTTCTTTCCAACAATACGGTATCTGATTCAAATTTGGGCAGTTCCCATTTTGGGGATTCAACTTTGAATCTGGTTTTGTAGATATTGATTGAATCATATTTTTTTGACTGCTCTTCTCTCATTTTTCGCTCTGATTTGTATTTCTCAAGATTAAGCGAAACCCTGTCGATCTTGTCCAGGTCTTTGTAATATTGCGCTGCCTGATCCATCAGATTCAGATACGAATTCCCCTTCAGTCTTAAGGCGCTGTTTTGTTTTACTTTGGCCAAATCAAAAGTTGGTTCCCATTGATTGAATTTCACAGCTTTGATCTGATCCCAGGGCAGTGCATCTTCAGAGTTTGATTCGCTGATATCTGAATAGGTCAGCATATCGGTCAGTGTGATATCGGGCGTTACACCTTTTATCTGTGTCGAGCCGCCGTTAATTCTGTAAAATTTTTGGATGGTCAGTTTGAGCGAGCCCATGTCGTCCGGATCCATACTTCTCTGATCAAGCGGAATAAAAGTCTGAACCGTTCCCTTTCCAAAAGTCTTGTTGCTGCCCACGATTACCGCTCTTTTGTAATCCTGCATGGCAGCCGCAAAAATTTCTGAAGCCGAGGCCGAAGTCTCATTGACAAGCACCACCATCGGGCCGTCGTACTGAACCGCAGGATCTGTATCCTCATACACCCGCATCTGTCCATCGCTTCTTTTTACCTGAACGATGGGTCCTTTGGGAATAAACAGACCTGCAATCTGCACTGCTTCGTCGAGTGAGCCGCCGCCATTGTATCTCAGGTCAAAAATAAGTCCTTTGATTCCTTCCTGTTTGAGTCCTTCGATTTCTTTGACAATGTCGTCAGACGGATCCCTTCCGTTTTTGTCATTGAAATTGGTATAAAATTCGGGCAGATAAATGATTCCGTATTTCTCGCCGTTGTCATCGATGACCGCACTTCTTGCAAATGCTTCTTCCTGTTCGATGACATCTCTGATTAGTTTGATATCCTTCATGGTACCGTCTTTCTTTTTGACGGTCAGCGTAACTTCTGTTCCTTTTTTCCCTCTGATATGGCTGATTGCATCATCGAGAAGCATACCGACAATGTTGACGGGATCTTCATCTTTTTGTTTGACCATTACAATCTGGTCGCCGACCTCAATCTGCCCGTCTTTCCAGGCAGGGCCGCCGATTACCAGTTCCATAATCGTCGCATATCCTTTTTTGTCCTGAAGCAGTGCACCGATTCCTTCGAGCTGGCCGGAAATACTCACATCAAATTTGTCTTTGTCCTGTGGCGAAAAATAACTGGTGTGCGGATCGTATCGTTCTGCAAAAGAGTTGATGTAATAACCCAAAAATTTGTCTTTTTTGAGCTGTGTCTGTCTTCTGAAGAAATCTGAAATATTTTCGGATACGTTTTTTCTTGCTTCTTTTTCGAGCTCGGCAAACGGCAGATCGGCTTTGGCTGAATCTTCCTGCAGCCTGATCAGTTCGTTCAGCGCATTGTATTTCAGATATTTTCTCCAATAATCTTTTGCCTGATTTTTATCTCTCGCGTAGGTCAGCACATCTTCACCAATCAAAAAATCCTCATCAACCGTATAATCAAAAGGTTCTTTCAGAATTTCTTCCGAATAAACTTCTGCATCCTTGAATCTCTGAAACAAAGTATCAATGGTTGAATTAAAAAATGTCAAATCCTGATTGTTGAAATAATCATCAAGATTATGGTAATCCTTTTTGAAATAATCATAATCAGACTTCAGCAAATATCTTTTGCCGGGATCGATTTTTTCAAAATAGGCATTGAACACTTCCTCAGAAAAATTATCATTGATAATCTGGGGTCGGTAATGCATATAGGTCAGTGTATTTTTTACATTTCTTATAATGCTCTTAATTTTCGAATCGTCATTTGTATTTCCGGGTGTGCAGAAGCAGAACGCCAAAAAACACATGGACAAAAATGAAAGTATCACAAAAGTTCTTTTCATCAGCATAAAATACTTATATTGGGTCATTAAATTTCTAACAAATATAGAGCCAAAAACCGGTATGAAAACAATTGGCCTTAAAACTTTCAAATATAAATGAATCCAAACAATAAACCATTAATTCTGGTCACCAATGATGACGGAATAACGGCTCCCGGCATCAGGGCGCTGATCAAGATGATGAACGAAATCGGTGAGGTCTATGTGATTGCTCCCGACAGTCCGCAGAGCGGAATGGGGCATGCAATCACAATTGATTCCACTTTGTTTTGCGAAAAAGTAAAGATTGACGACGGCTCACAGTCAGACCGTGAATGGGCGTGTTCGGGTACGCCGGTGGACTGTGTGAAGCTGGCAGTCAACCGGATACTGCCGAGAAGACCCGATATCTGTGTTTCGGGTATCAATCACGGTTCCAATTCATCGATCAATGTGATTTATTCGGGAACCATGTCGGCGGCTGTTGAGGCAGGTGTGGACGGAATCCCGGCAATTGGTTTCTCGCTTTGTGATTTTTCATACAGCGCAGATTTCTTTGCGGCAAAAAATTATATCCAGCAGATTGTCAGAAGTGCGATTGAAAACAAAATGAAAAAAGGAATGGTGCTGAATGTCAATATTCCGAAACTTCCGGAACAGGAACTGAAAGGCATCAGAGTCTGCAGACAGGCAAAAGCGATTTGGCAGGAGGAATACGATCAGAGAAAAGATCCGAGAGGAAGAACCTACTTCTGGCTGACCGGGAGATTTGTCAATCTGGACAGTGGAGACGATACCGATGAGCGTGCTTTGGAGGAAGGATATATTTCGGTGGTCCCGATTCAGTACGATATGACGGCTCATGACTATATTTCTGTACTGAACAGCTGGGAGTTGTGATTTTTACAGTGTGGCTGATTGTTTTATATTGGTCTGTTACAAAGTTCCGTTTTTCAGACAATTAAAACTCAAATCTCAAAATTCAGGTGGATTAAAATGGAACTTCCAGGTCGCCAAAGGACATTGGATTTAAACTGCAAAAATCCACTTTGTTCCAATTTTTGTTTAATTTAGTTCCTGAAAAATGCTTTTGTTGCATTTGGATTTTGTCGAAGCTTCGGCCTCTCTATTCCCGCGAAACACAAAGCCGACGGGACATTACAGGCGAACTTACGAACAACTGTGCTAAAAAAATCGAACTAAAACAGAAATGACAGAAAACCTAAAGAATATAACTTCTGAATTGATTGAGAAATACATCAATATTTTAGAACTAAACGGAGAACCCAACGAAGCATACAAATATTTGGCAATAAATACCTTTCAGGAAAATTGGGATTTGGAAGCAGAAGATTTTTATCAAATGTTTCGGGATTCGTTTAGTAAAGTTTCTAATCTACTTTATCAAAATTCTTGGGGATTTATTGAGAAGTCAGCCAAAAATTTTCCTGAAGAAACCAAAGAAATGTTTCGCAATTTATATGATGAGTCGGTGGGAATTGCAGAAAGAATTCAAACTTTTCAGAATTCAGCAGAACAATTATTGCCTAAAGTTCGACAAGCATTGAACCGAACAAACCTCAATGCGCAACAGGACGAAAGAACCATTTCTGTTTATCTGGCGTTTCGTTTTCCGGAGAAATATGTGTTGTACAAAGCAGATTATTATAAAAAATTCTGTGAACAATTAGAAATTAACCCCAAAAAGGCGGGCGAACGATTTTTACATTTTCAGGAATTGGCAAATCAAATCGTTCAAGAAGGTTTATTGGAAGACGAAAAATTTCAAAATACTTATCGGGAATTTTATCCGAAACCCAATTGGAATGATTATTTTCTGATGATACAAAATGTTTTGTATGTAACTTTTAGAAGTGATTTTAAACAAATGGATTTAGTAAAATTATTGAAAGATTTTGACCGAAAAGATTTAGAAGATTATTACAATTTCTTGGATGAAATCATTGAGAAATTTGAACTTCAAGAAAACGATAACAGATTGGTTTTTAATTTTACAAATAAAATTCTTGTATTAACCATTGGTCAAAGATATATTTTATATGTAAAGAAAGCGAAAAGTACAGATTATAAATTTAGAGTAATTTCAGAAAATCCAATATGCAATGACTATATAAATTTTGATGGAAAACCTGAAGCATATTTAAATAGAATTAAAGATTTTAGACAGATTAAATCAAATTCAGCATCAATCTTAAATGCTATTGAAAAAGAATTAAATAGAAGCCGAAATTCAAGTTATTCCAAACACAACAAAAAAGAATTGGAACAAATGGCTTTTGATGTAGATTTCAGAAATGAAATTTTAAGTCAATTGGAATATCAACCAACAAATGAAAACAAAATGGAAGAGAAAAATTCAGACCCAAATATTCCGTTAAATCAAATTCTTTTTGGTGCGCCGGGAACAGGAAAAACCTATAATACCAAACGAATTGCCGTTGAAATTATCAATGGCAAAAAAGAAAGAACCCGAGAGGAAATCAACAAAGAATATCAAGAACTTGTCAATGCCAAGCAAATTGTGTTTACCACATTTCATCAGAGTTTGAGTTATGAGGATTTTATTGAGGGAATAAAGCCAATTATCTTTGAAGATAGTGATGAAAACAAATCTGTTGTTTATGAAATAAGAAATGGTATTTTTAAAGAATTATGCCGACAAGCTCAGATTCAGCCAAAAGTCATTAAAAATGAAATTGAAAATTATGATTTCGACAGTGCTTGGAATGATTTAGTGGAAGAAATAAATGGTTTCATTCAAAATGAAAAAATATTTGAACTTTCCATACTAACGCCAAATAAAGGATTGAATGTTACAGAAATAACAAATAATGGAAACCTTAAATTAAAGCCGAAAAGTAGCGAGATAGACAGAGAATATACCGTTTCTTATAACCGTGCAAAAAAATTGCAGGAAGCCTTTCCAGATTTAACTTTGATAAAAAACATTGATAAAGAATTTCGTTCTGTAATTGGTGGTTCTAATTCCACAGCTTATTGGTCTGTACTGAATTATATCAACAATAAAATCACTTCAAATTCAAAAAATAGAGCGGTTGAAACCTTTCTTCCACCTAAAAAACACGTTATTATCATCGACGAAATCAACCGAGGAAATGTTTCGGCGATTTTTGGTGAATTAATCACGCTTTTGGAAGAAGACAAACGAAAAGGTAATAAAGAACAAACCGAAGTTATCTTGCCGTATTCCAACGATAAATTTTCCGTGCCCAATAATGTGTATCTCATCGGAACGATGAACACCGCCGACCGAAGTGTGGAAGCTTTGGATACGGCGCTCAGAAGACGTTTTTCCTTTGTGGAAATGCAACCCAATCCGGAAGTTTTAAGCAATTCCAATTATCAAGATGTTGATTTAAAACGTTTGTTGGAAACCATCAATCAACGCATTGAAGTTTTGATTAACAAAGACCATCAAATCGGGCATTCGTATTTCATCGGAATTCAAAATCTGGATGATTTAAAGTGTGTTTTTAAAGATAAAATTATTCCGCTTTTGGAAGAATATTTTTACGGGGATTTCGGAAAAATCGGATTGGTTTTGGGCGGAAGTTTCATTTATCAGGAAGAAAACACGGCGAAATTCCCGAAAAACTTCACGTATGAAAACGACTTTTTAGAAGATAAAAAAGTATATCGTTTTACGCCATTTGAAAGTTGGGATGAACAAACGTTTAGTTCTGTTTACGAAGAGTAAAATTAGGTAAATTATGTCTTACACCCGAATTATATATCATCTTGTTTTCCGCACAAAATACAGTGTGAAAGCCATTCCTTTGGAACAGGCGCCGGAATTGTATCGGTATATTTGGGGCATTATCAAAAACAAAAAATGTTTTCTGTACCGCATCAACGGAATGGAAGACCACGTTCATATTTTGTTGGAAGTTCATCCTTCGGTTGCTTTGTCCGATTTGGTCAAAAGCATCAAAGTAGCTTCTTCAAAATGGATGAAAGAGTCGGGGCTTTTTCCTGATTTTCAAGGTTGGGGAATTAAATATTGTGCTTTAACTTATTCGATAAAAGAAAAAGAAACGCTGATTAATTACATCAAAAATCAGCAAGCACATCACAAAACCGAAACTTTTCAGGATGAAATTCATCGTTTATGGAAAGAAGGCGATTTTGAAGATGATATCAAGTGGTTTTGGGTAGATAGTTGAACTCCTACGGAGTTCTGACTTGCTTAGCGCAGATGTGAAAACCCTGAACTGCGCTTCGCTGGTTAAGGGTAAAGCGAATAGGACTCCTACGGAGTTCCGGCAGGCGAACTAACTCCGTAGGAGTTACACAGTTCCGAACGCAACCTATAAGAACTCCGTAGGAGTTACACTTGCATCACCCTGAACGCAGTTCAGGGATAAAAAAAAGAACAAAAAACAACTCCGTAGGAGTTGAACTTACATTACTCCGAATTCGGGGCTTTGCACATCCCGAACGCAGTTCGGGGATAAAAAGAAAAAAATGAAACAACATATACAAGTATTCGAGCACCAAAAACTACGGTATGATGATTCGGGAAAATTCCGAAAACATCACTTTGATGCTATGGTGAAATTCAACGAATTGCATCAGAATAAATACTTTACGATTATCCATAAAGGAATTCGATTTGGAAATTATGTTGGGGTAATTCAAGTTGGTGGATTAACGATTGAAATTCTTCCAAAAGCCGATAACAACGAAAATGCCGACAAAAATCTGTGGCAAAACGTTTTGTTGAATATGCTGAAAATCTGCAAACGTATTCAGGTAGAAACCGTTTCGGAAACGCAACTCAAAAAGCGTTATCATTCTATTTTGGATGTTTATTTTGAATTGTATTTAAACGAAATTGAACGATTGGTCAAAAAAGGTTTGATTAAAAAATACCGAAAAAATCAATCGAACCAAACCGCTTTGAAAGGAAAATTGTTGTTTTCTCAAAACATTCAGCAGAATTTGGTTCATAAAGAACGTTTTTATTGCGAACATCAGGTTTACGACAAAAACCATTTGTTACATCAGATTTTATACAAAGGATTGTTGATTTTGAAAAATTTCGTCAATGATACATTAAAAGATAAATTAAATCGTTTATTGTTTGAGTTTCAATATTTTGACAATATCAATATCCAGAAAAAACATTTTGACCAGATTATATTCGACCGAAAAAATCACGATTATCAAAAAGCGATTGAAATTGCGAAAATCATTATTTTGAATTATTCACCGAGTTTAAATTACGGAAACGAAAATTTGCTCACGCTTTTGTTTGATATGAATGCGTTGTGGGAAGAATATATTTTCCGAATTCTTCAAAAACACAAAACCGACGAAATGGAAGTTTCTTTTCAAAATTCAGACAAATTCTGGGAAAACAAACGCATTCGCCCCGACATTGTCTTGAAAACCAAAGAGGAAACTTTTGTCATCGATACCAAATGGAAAATTGTGGAAGCCAATAATCCTTCAGACGATGATTTGAAACAAATGTTCGTTTACAATCTGCATTGGAAAGCCGAAAAAACTTTATTACTTTATCCAAAAATCAATCAAACCGACAGCGATTTTGGAAAGTTTCATTACGATAATTTAGGGAAGAAATGTAAATTAGGTTTCGTCAATATCATTGAAAATAATTACACAATGATGAAAGGAAATCTTTTGGCAAATCAAATTTTTGAAAAGTTAAATTGAATCTTTTTTGTGCTTAAATAATCAAAGTAAACCAAATTCAAAACAATATTTGATAAGTTGTGCGGTGTTTTTGGATTCGGTTTTTTCCAACAAACTTTTGCGGTGGCTGATGACCGTTAATTGACTGATGAACAATTGGTCGGCGATTTCCTGATTGGTCAATCCTTCGGCTATTAAAGCCAAAACTTCTTTTTCACGCTTGGTAAAAACGGGCGTTTTGGAACTCGGTGAAGAATTCTCATTCAAGATTTTCTTGATTTCCGGTGAGAGGTATTTTTTTCCCGATGAAACTTTTTCAATCGCTTCGATGAGTTCTTCTGAACTTGCATTTTTCAGCAAATAAGAATCGGCGCCGTTTTCCAGCATTTTATTGATGATTCCGGCTTGGTTAAAGGTACTCAGCGCAATGATTCCGATTTTGGGAAATTCCTGTTTGATGCTTACACAGAATTCAATTCCGTTGCCGTCCGGCAAATTGATGTCGAGCAAAACGATATCGGTTTCCGGATTTTGGCGCAAAAATTCCAAACCTGCATTTCCTTCAGAAGTATGCGCAACATTTTCGATATAATCCAATTCGTTCAGCATCGCCGAAATTCCTTCGGCAACGACTTGGTGGTCTTCAATCATCAATATTTTCATTATACCAAAGTTTTAATTATACCTTATTCGGAATTTCTATATGAACCGCCGTGCCGGAATTTTGGTCAGAGTCAATTTCCAATTTTCCTTTCCAATAATTCACTCTTGACTGGATTCCGTTCAGCCCCATTCCGGATTCTTTGTTCGTCGAATTTATATCAAAACCTTTTCCATTGTCTTCTACATCCAAAATTAAAAGGTTTTCGTCTTTTCTGATTTGCACCAGAATTTCATTGGCTTCCGAATGTTTGATGGCGTTGTTGACCAATTCCTGAATGATTCTGTAAACCGAAATATCAAGCTGTTTTCCCAATCCGTTTTCGATGTGATAAGATTGATAAACGATGTTCATATTTTCGTTTTGAATGCTTTGCAAAAATTCTTTTATCGCGCCATCCAATCCGAATTTCAGGATGCTTTCGGGCATTAAATTGTGAGCAACTCTTCGCAATTCGCTGATGGATTTGTCCAACAAATGAATGGATTTTTCAAAAGCCGTTCCGTCTTCTTCTGTGATGATTAGTTTTTTGTGCATATTATTTAGATTGAGTTTTACGCCGCTGAGCAGTCCGCCCAAACCGTCGTGCAGTTCTTTTGCCATTCGGCTTCTTTCGTTTTCCTGTCCCTGCAACAGGGCTTGCGTAGCAGAAAGTTGTTTTTCGGTTTCGAGTTCGGTGATGCGTTGCGCTTGTATTTTTTGTTTGTTTTTGTAATTTTTATAAAGAAGAAATCCGATGATTCCGCCAACCAAAAGAAGAGCAGCCAAAGCGAAATTAATCGAATTTTTCTGTCTGATTTTCAGTGTATTTGCTTCTTTTTCGGCATTGAGTGCTTTGATTTCGGCTTCGTTTTTTTCGAATTGGTATTTGGCTTCCAAGCCCAACATTCGGTTTTTATTTTCTTCTAATTGAACTTCGGAATTGAGTTTTTCATATTCGCGGTTGTGTTCCAATGCTTTTTTGAAATCGCCCAAGTTTTCATAGGCTTCCGATGCTTTTTTGTGGAAATCGGCAAGTTCATATTTTGAGTCTAATTCTTTTGCCAAAGGAATTCCTTTTTCTAAATTTTCTGCGGCTTCTCTGTATTTTTTATGGTAAAGATAAATTTCGCCCAAACACAAATAAGCATAATATTCACTTTCAGGAAAATCGTGTTTTCGTGCTTCTGAAATGGCTAAGTTCAAATATTGAATTCCTTGGTTTAAATTCATTTTGCCCAAACAATTTCCTTTGATGAGATAAGTATCTACAATTTCATAAGGGTCTTTGGATTTGAGTGCGATTTTTTCCAATCTATCAATGTATTCCAATGCTTTTTCAAAATGATTTTCTGAGATTTCAACTTCAGCCAAATTATATAAAGGTGCAATCATCTTTAAATCATCACCCATATTTTCGGCAATTTTCAGGGCTTCTTCTCCATACATTTTTGATTTTTCGTATTCTTTCAATTCAAAGAAAGTGGCACACAAATTATTGTTGACAGTGCGTTGTGTAATTTCATCCTGAATAGAGTCTCCGATTTTTTTTGCTTCCAGATAATAATTTATGGTTGATTCGAAATCAGAAAAATAACGGGATTGTCTGCCCAAATTCAGATAAGCAGTTGCCAAATCTTTCGGGCTGTCGAGTTTTTTATATTTTTCTAACGCATCTTGAGTCAGTGCAAAAGCTTCGGCAAATTTTCCTTCTTTGTTTAGGATGACAATTGCAAAACTCGCATAACGTGCTTCACCGAATGCAAAATCATTTTTCTGAGCAAAATCTCTTGCAACCGCATACCAATACAGCGCAGAATCAAATTGGGTGTTTTCATACAACTCACCCAATTTATAGAGATTATCTGTTTTTTTGACAATATCTTTTTCCTGTTCAATCAGTTTTCTTAAACTGTCGATTTTTGATTTTTCCTGCGAAAATGCAGTGACAGAAAAAATCAGCGTCCATATAACAAAATAGAGTTTTCTCAAAATCTTTACACTTTAGTATTTGTAAAATTGATAAGATTCAGGTGGCTGAGTGTCTTTTCAAATATAATAAAAAACAAGAACGCCCGAGGACTTGACATCCTTGTTTTTCTTTGATAATGAATTTTTATAAAAGCAAGAGCGTTTGAGTAGAAACGCTCTTGCTCATTAAGAAAAACTAAATTAATTTGCCGCGTATAAAATATTTGGACTTTGATCCCAATGAGGATTTTCGTTGAAATTATTATATAGCCCTTTCCAATCTCCTGCTGTTGGAAAAGAAGCATTTCCGTCGCCATTGGTGTCGCCACCGTGTTCATCGTCTTTATAGGAAGTTAAAATGGCAGTAGAAGCAATGTTTATGTTTTGAGGGGCCTCTCTTTGAAGTCCTGCACTTGAATTCATAAATTTAACCACAACATTAGCACCTATATTTATGGTAGCAGGGTCAAAAACCTGAGAATATTGGTCAAAAACATAGGGAACTTCTGTATTGTTCCAGTTTACAGTCGTGCCGGAAGCACTGCCGTTATAATGCAGATAGATTCCGTTATGTGTATTTTTCTGCGAAGGATCTTCCGGATTATGGAAAATATTACTTGGATCCAAATTATAAAATGCACTTAAATGAATCGGTTTACCACTGTCATAAATCGCATTGTTGGTAAATTTACTTACGTTGGCATCTCTCATCTCAGAACTTCCCTCAAAAGCACAAGAACTATTGTAAGACGAGTTTTGGTAAAAAGTATGTGCAATTCTACAATGATCAAACGTAAAAGCAACCGATTGATTCCAAGTGATTTCTACGGCGTGACTTTCTCCTCCGCTGTTTTGTCCGGCATAAAAAATATCTACATATTTAAATACCGAGCCGATGCTTCCGCTAAGCTGAATACCTTTCCAATCCCCTTTTTCAGCATCACTCGAATTTCCATCGCCGTTCGTATCACCACACTGACTGTCATCTGCAAGTGAGGTGAACACAATGCGTTTATTCGCCGTGCCTTCTGCTAAAATTTTTCCGTCTTGCAAAATGTTAATTCGTGCATTTCTAAGTTTAATAATCGCACCCGGTTCAATGGTCAAAACAGAGTGAACACCTATATCCGAACCGTTGATTACATAAACGAAACCATCTTCCCAAACCGTAGGTTCATTGATGTTATCCAAAACCTCAATAATATTACAAATTGCTACGGGATCGTCAATGTTTTCTTCGTCGTCTGAGTCTGTACAAGCCGTCATCAAAAGTCCGGCAAACAATAGAAATAATAGTTTTTTCATTTTAAATTAATTTATTGATTTTAATTGATGACAAAATTATTTCCGGCGGTCAAGTGCGGCAATCCTCATAAATGAGGATTTTTATAAAAATTGTTTTGAATTGTTGTTTATGAAATTCACCGATCTCAGTACTCAAGTGGCTTACAGGCTTAAATCACAGAATAATTTTGGCGTAAAAATTTTCATCCCTGCATACGAAAAAATACATTTTTTTTATCTTTGAATTGTTGGAAGAAGGGAAACTTACATGTGCAACCTCTCTCCTGCCGAAGAAAAACTTGGTTGAGTTAAGTTGCCAAAGACTCTTTTTAACATTGAAAATAAACAAACCAATTCGGTATTCGTCAGAATATCTTTAATACTATAAACGATAAATCATGAAAACAAATCAATCAAAATTTGTGAACTTTATTTTCTCTATTGCTTCCTTAAAGTCATTGAGGGCAATGAACAAAACAAGTTTCATACACCAATTACTGGCGAACCATCAGATTCGAATAGCTTTCATTCTGTTTTTTTTCATTGGAAGTCTGCAATCTGCAACAGCCCAATATACAGCTCCCGACTCGATTTCCGAAAATGTTGAATTCCTACGAAACCAACATCAGTCCGCTAAAGAATATATTTTGGATCTGTTCAACAGATACGACATTGTGATTTTTGGCGAAAGGAGACATGATGAATTAACCCAATATTATTTACTGGCCGACCTGTTTTCTGACCCGCGATTTTATAGTCAGGTGGGTGACATTTTTATGGAAATGGGCGGAAGTAATTTTGACGAAATGATCAACCGGTACTTACTTTCCCCGGATTTGACTCAAAACCAAAGCAATGCAAAAGCTTTAGAAATTCAGCAAAGCTCGTCCTGGTATCCCATTTGGCCGCGATATAACTATCATTATCTGTTGACATCACTGTATGAAGTAAACAAAAATCTCCCGGCAGATAAAAAGCTGAAACTGCATCCTACGGATATTGCAATTGATTGGAAAGAAATTAAAACCCGTGAAGATGTCATTCAAAAAATAGCAGCTCCCGAAATTCAGAAAGGCAGAGATTCGGTTATGGCAAATAATATACTTGCTTTGATCAGAAAAAACTCAGAACAAAAAAACGTCCGAAAGAAATATTTTTTGATCCTTAACAGTCCTCATGCCGCAAATGGGGCATATGCTGTCCAGGGCATTGCAACAAAATCGGCAGCATCCTATATTTTTGATAACTACCCGCAATCTACAGCCAATGTTCTGATCAATTCCGAAAATAAAAGAAATATAATCAGCAGCACCATTATGGCGCCCGAAACTCTCCCCATATTGGACGGGAAGCTGGATGCGGCGTTTGAATATGCGGGAATCGACAACCTTGGTTTTGACATAAAAAACTCCCCGCTTCAGGCTAAGGCTGTTGAAGACATACCGATGGAAGACACAAACGCAACTTACGAAAATATCTTTACAGGATACGTTTTTTATACAGCCTTCCCCGGACATAAGTTTGTGGAGGGAGTTCCGGGATTAGTTGATGAAAATTTTCTGACTGAGTTAAAACGAAGATACAATCTGTTTGGCTGGCCGGCAAACGATGAACAATTGCTTCAATTGAACACAATTGTCAGCAAAAGACCCGAGGATCTGGTTTCCTTTTGGCAAAAGGTGATCTACTGGTCAGGCGGAGGAAAGTCAGTTTACGGATTTTACAACCAATCAGAATCTATTGACAATACAATCAAATTCATTCTTGATGAGAAACAAAAAGGGAGCAATACACTTTTTAATGTAAGTGAAACAGGGCTCAACGAACTCGGGTACACATTGGTATTTCAAGGAAAAGATGAGGATGCCTTGAAAATATTTGAACTCAACACCAACCTCTATCCAAACGCTGCCAATACCTACGACAGTTATGGAGAAATATTACTTAAACTCAATCACACACAGGAAGCTTTAAAGGCATATAAAAAGGCATTGGAATTAAATTCACAAAATGTGAAAGCAGCCCAAATCATAGACCAATTGGAAAAACAATTGAACAGCAAAGAACATTAAATCAATTCATTAATTATCCCGATAAGGCGGATTTAACTTCGTTCAGCTCGGCAAAGCTTCGTGTGCAATCCGTGACTGTTCAAAAATTGAGTTTATTTACATAAAACTGAAAAAGACGACTGTTAAACAAGCCGCTTCCCCCGGAGTGAAAAAAGAAAACACTTATCTTTGGGGATGAGAAATTCATTCAAATCCAAAAATTATCTTATTGTATAAATATGAAAACAATTAAAGCCTACGGAAGTTATTCCGCCACAGAGCAATTACAGCCTTTGACCATAGAAAGAAGAGACATTTTACCTCATGACGTAGATATAGAAATCCTCTATTGCGGCGTTTGTCACAGTGATATCCATACGGCAAGAAGCGAATGGGGGCCGGCAAGATACCCTGTAGTTCCGGGGCATGAAATCATCGGAAAGGTAACAAATACAGGTGCTGAAGTGCAAAAATTCAAAATAGGCGATACTGTGGGAGTGGGTTGCATCGTGGATTCATGCCGTACCTGTCATTCCTGCCGGGATGGTCTGGAACAATACTGCGAGAACGGCATGACCGGAACTTACAACAGCCCCGACAAAGTCTCGGGCGGACATACTTTTGGGGGATATTCGGAAAGAATCATTGTAGATGAAAAATATGTTTTGTCAATCCCTTCCAATCTCGACATTTCAAAGGTTGCGCCTCTGCTTTGCGCCGGTATCACAACTTGGTCTCCCTTGGTTCACTGGAACATAAAAGCAGGCGAAAAAGTAGGCATCATCGGTTTGGGCGGACTGGGACACATGGGAATCAAATTTGCCCGTGCCATGGGCGCCCATGTTGTGATGATTACAACTTCTCCCGAAAAAGGAAAAGACGCTACCCTTTTGGGCGCAGACGAAATCCTTCTGTCAAACGACCCCGAAGCCATAAAAGCGCACACCAATTCATTTGATTTTCTCTTAAATACAATTCCGGTCAGACACAATGTGGACAAATATATCCAACTGCTGAAAAGAGACAAAACCATGGTCATGGTCGGTGCCATCGAACCTTTGGATGACGTAAACAGCGCTCTTCTGGTTTCAAAAAGAAAATCCATAGCCGGCTCGCTTATTGGAGGAATTAAAGAAACCCAGGAAATGCTTGATTTCTGCGGACAACATAATATTTTGCCGGAAGTTGAAATGATCAACATACAAAATATAAACCAGGCATGGGACAGAGTTGTAAAAGCCGATATAAAATACCGTTTTGTAATTGATATGAAATCTTTGAAAGATGAATGAATTGATTCTTTTGAATGAGTCATTTTACAAATGAACCCATTGCAACCCAAATCAGTAAAGAAGAAATATAAAAATATTTGGGATTTGAAGGAAATTAGTTCCTATGTGATCTCTTCACATAGGAATGATTGATTAAATGAAAAAACAATTAATTTACTGTTGATGATGTTTTTACTTTTTTCCCTGTTTTGAAAGAGGTTGTGTCCAAAAATGTTGGTAAAAGAAAAATCAATATCTTTAGTTTTGAATTGTTGGAAGAAGGGGGATTTACAGTGAATTTTGGTTGGTGGTATTGCCATTGCCCAATTGCCCGAACACATTGTTGCCCATTGCCCAAAGGCTGTGGTCTGATTTGACGAAGAAGCTGTAATTTTTTCCGGCAGCGATGGCAATGATATTTTCTGCGATTTGAACCGCTGAGCTTTGATTTTCGGTGTTGCCCGTTCCCAATTGTCCGTTATCATTGTCACCTACCACCCAAAGGGTTTTGTCCGTTTTGAGCATCAGCGTATGGTATTCGCCCGAAGCGATGGCAGAGATGTTTTCTACAGATTTTATCGGAAGAAATTGGGTGCCGGATGAGGAAAAACCCAATTGGCTGCTGCTGTTATTTCCGCAGGCATAAAGTTGGTTGTGGTCGTCGATAAAAAAGCTGGCATTGGTTCCGGTAAATGTTTTCATAATTTTTGTATTTAAAGTGGTTGAATTGCTTGTGTCTTTGTCCGACGAACAGGCGGCGATACAAAGAAGTGTGAACAGAAACAGAAAATAGTGTTGAGTCTTCATGGCAAAAATTTTAATATTGATGTAAAATTATATGGTTCGTCAGGACCGGGCAATCCCATAAATGGGGGAGGGAAATTTTTTAGCAAATACTTAAAAAAATCCGTTCATCAGCGATCCGTCGGATTCAAACCGTATCACCGTTAAAACATGTTCATCCATAAACATTTCATACAGAGCGTTGTTGTCCACATCTGCAACTGTCGGCGGTGCATAAGTTCAAATTCATTAATATTTTGCTGTTCGGTTCAATATTTCAAAATAATTAGTACATTTGCAACCCAAAAATGTAAATAACAGGGACAGAGTTCCCGCAAATACATATCAGTAAATGGCAACAAAAATCAGATTGCAAAGACACGGAAGAAAAGGTAAACCATTCTTCCACATCGTAGTAGCCGACTCAAGATCCAAAAGAGACGGCCGTTTCATCGAAAAAATCGGAACTTACAATCCAATCACCAATCCTGCGACCATTGATTTAAATTTGGACAGAGCAGTACATTGGCTGATGGTAGGTGCAGAACCGAGCAACACCGCAAGAAATATTCTTTCTTACAAAGGTGCGCTGATGAAAAAACACTTATTGGGCGGCGTTGCAAAAGGTGCGTTCAGCGAAGAAGAAGCAGAGAAGAGATTCAATGCATGGCTTGAAGAAAGAAATCAGGCAGTTGAAAACAAGAAAACAAATCTGGCAAAAGCAAAAGACAGCGCTAAAGCTGCTGCACTTGAGGCTGAGAAGAAAAAAGCAGAGTCAAGAGTAGCTGTTGAAGAAGAAGCGACTGCAGAAGAAGCTGAAGCTGCAACCGAAGAAACCGCGGTTGAAGAAACTGCTGCTGCTGAAGCAACAGAAGAAACAACCGAAGCTGCAGACGAAGCATCTTCGGAAGAAGCTGCGCCGGAAGAATAAATTCCTTTTCGTTATGCAAAAGGAGGATTGCTATTATCTGGGCAAAATCACAAAAAAGCACGGCTTTAAAGGCAATCTGATCCTACATCTGGAAACAGACGAACCCGAATTTTACCAAAACATGGAATCAGTATTCATTGAAACAAACGGAATACTGGTTCCATTTTTCTTTGAAACCATCGGCTCTCATTCAAAAAATAAACTGCTGGTCAAATTTGAAGATTTGTCGCCCGAAGAAGCCGAAAAATTAGTCAATCGTTCTGTATGGCTGCCTTTGAGTACGCTGCCCGAATTGGAAGACGATGCATTTTATTATCATGAAATCATTGGTTACAAAGTCATCGACAGCCGCAAAGGTGAAATCGGTTCCATAAAAAATGTAAATGACAGCGGGATTCAGGCATTGTTTGAAATTGATTGTGACGGAAAGCAAATCCTGATTCCGGTGGTGGATGACTGGATACTTGAGGTCAATAAGGACGAGAAATTCATCAGAATCGATACGCCGGATGGGCTGATTGAGCTTTATCTCTAACGTGATTTTGAACTGAAAATTTACGGGAAACAAGGGGGTGCAGGCCGGAAAAGCTGATTTTCCATCCGGTTTTGGGTAATATCATTTCATACACTATCCATACTTTATCCATGGAGTATCTCAGCATCAGCGTTTTTTAATTTCAGGATAAATTGCTGTAAAACAGCCGAATGTGCAAATATTTAAAAATGACATTTGTGCACATTTGTGACAAAAGGAGACATTTGTGCCGTTTTGTTGATTTGGAGACATTTGTGCCAAATTCATTGGAGGACGCTGCACAAAACAAGTTTAAGGAGGGGTGAATTTTGCAGGTGAAATTGATCAGAAATTTAAATTTTGAACGATTGGAATTTTTGGGGAATTTACATGGTGAATTTTAACACTTTTTATTGGGAAGAGGCAGAGTAAATATTAAAAAATGAAGACGAATCAAGTCTTAATGACCTTAATGCCTTCATGGTAAAAAATCTCCCAATTATTATGCACTGTGAGTATTCTTTATAATTTTGCTTTGAAATAATTGTACATGTCCGTCCAATACATTTTTGAAATCCTCGGAACCATCGTTTTTGCCATATCGGGAGCATCTGCTGCCGACGAAAAATCGGGTCATGACTGGTTCGGGGTCACCTTTGTCGGATTTATCACAGCCATCGGCGGCGGTAGTCTCAGAGACATGCTGCTCGGCAGTTATCCGCTGGTTTGGGTCAACGACGTGAACTTTATATATGCCATCATCATCGGAATCGTACTGATACGGATTATGAATACATCCATCGACAAATACAGACGCGAAATTGCACTTTTCGACACCATGGGAATTGCGCTTTTCACGGTTTTGGGCACCGCAAAAACGCTCGATCTCGGCTTTCATCCGGTCATTGCAGCCATCATGGGAATGTTTACCGCTGTGATGGGCGGTGTGCTGAGAGACACGCTGATCAACGCCACGCCCGTGATTTTCAGAAAAGAAATCTATGCAACCGCCTGTCTGGCCAGTGCGGTTCTTTTTTTGATCTTCGATTCATTTGATGTGAACAGAACCTTTAACTTTGTAGTGTCGGGAATGCTGATCATCACGGTCAGACAGCTGGCGATTTATTATCACTGGAGCCTGCCCAAATTTGGAAAATCATGATTGAATTAACAAACAAAAATATATGGACCGGCCGTTTTGACGATGAAGACGGCGAACTCGGAACCAGATGGCATCAGAAAGTTGAGATCAAAAGTTTTGGAAATCTCACAGCTGCAAATCAACCCAACATCGCACTGCTGGGATTTTGTTCTGATGAAGGCGTAAGACGAAACAAAGGCAGAACCGGCGCAAAAGATGCACCCGACCGGATCAGGAAATCTCTTGCCAATCTGCCGTATAATTTTGACTCAAAAAAATCGATTTTTGATTTTGGAAATATAATTCCCGAAAATCAGAATCTTGAAAAAGCTCGGGAACAGCAGACCGAATGTGTGTCTGAACTGATTCGGAACAATTATTTTCCGATCGTTCTGGGCGGCGGACATGAAACTGCATTTGGAGATTTTTTGGGATTTGAACCGCATTTTGAAAACATCGGAATCATCAATATAGATGCTCATTTCGACATCAGAATTCCGGTTGAACACAGCACTTCGGGCACACCTTTTTTTGAAATGTCCCAACATTGTCAGACGATCGGAAAGGAATTCAATTATTTTGTAATCGGCATACAGCCGACTGGAAATACAAAGGCACTTTTCAGCCGTGCCGGAACCTTGGGAATTCATACTGTGCTTGCGGATGAAGTTCATACCGATTTGAATTTTGGTTTGAGGAAACTCGAAGATTTTATCCAAAAAACTAATGCAGTTTATCTCAGCCTTGATCTGGATGTGCTCGATGCCGCATTTGCTCCGGGTGTGAGTGCGCCCTGTGTCAACGGACTGACAGCGTTTCAGGTGAAATCTATTGTTCAGAAAGTTATTCAATCCGGAAAATTAAAACTTTTTGATGTGGTCGAATACAATCCCGAATACGACATCGACAACCGGACAGCCAAATTGGCCGCTCATTTTATTTCTGAATTTTTGTAATTTGATTATTATATGAAATCATTGCTGAACCTTTTCGTCATTCTGACTTTTGGTTTTGTCTTCGGACAGCAGAATTTTCAATTGGCCGATAAGAATTGGGAAATTGACCTGCCTGAAAATTATTTTCAGGATATTTCAATCCCAATGACTGAATCGACTGAATCGACTGACAGTCAGATTGTAACAATCATCAAAAAAGAAGATGACAGTATGAATCAGCTGATTGCAATGTATATTAAAAACGATGATCTGGTCAAACTGACACCCGCGGTTTATGCTCAGTCATTTTCAAAATCTCTGCCCGGGTTTTTTGAACAGGATGGTCTCAGGGTCAGTACAAATGAAATCGAACTCAGGAAAATTAACGGTATCAGTTTTTATCTGATTAGTGTCAGCGTCAGTCAGGATGAAGAAGATTATGTGTATCATCTTGATTTTTATCTGACCGAAATTGGCGGAAAGGAATTTAATGTCTCTCTTTTTTATGACAATGATGAAGACAAAGAAGCTTTGGAAAATTCATTCTTTAATTCAAAATTCAAATGAAGCTTTATCCTTTAAAATTTGAACCGATCACCCAATACAGAATCTGGGGCGGCAACCGGCTGAATGCTGCTGTTGCACCGGAACTTAGAATTGAGAAATTGGGCGAAATATGGAGCATTTCGGGTGTTGACGGAAATATCAGCCGAATTGAAAATGGCGAATTGAAAGGAGAAAATTTGAAGGAAATTATTTCCCAATACAAAGAAAGACTGGTCGGAAGAAAGGTTTGGGAAAATTTCGGAACCGACTTTCCGGTTCTGATCAAATTCATAGATGCGGCAGACCGGCTTTCGGTTCAGGTTCATCCCAATGACCGTCAGGCAAAGGAACTGCACAATTCTTTGGGCAAATCCGAGATGTGGTACATCATAGAAGCAGATCCGGATTCTGAACTGATCATTGGTTTCAAAGAAGGTGTCGGCAAAGAAGATTACAAAAAACATCTTGAAGATGAAACGCTCGAAGAGATTCTGAACCGGATCAGGGTTCAAAAAGGTGATGCAGTCTATATTCCGGCGGGCAGGGTGCATGCAATCGGCGCGGGGGTGATTCTTGCCGAAATTCAGCAGACATCGGATGTGACCTATCGGATTTATGATTACAACCGGATTGACAAAAACGGTCAGAAAAGAGAACTGCATACCGATTTGGCGCTGAGTGCAATCGATTTTGACCCGATCAGTGAAATCAAAACCAATTACAATCAGGCTGAAAATCAATTCAGTCCTTTGGTCGAATCAGTTTATTTTGAAACAAAGATTTTCAGCGGAAACAAAGAAATTTCGATTCGTAACAATGACCAAATGCGGATTTATATCTGTACTTCGGGCAATGCAGAATTCATTTCGGATGGAAATTCAACGGTTTTGAACCCTTATCAGAGTTTGCTGCTGCCGGCAGAAATTTCAAATTTTCAGATCAGACCGACAGCTGAAGTTTCACTGATAGAGGTAATGATTCCATAAGTCTTCAGGCGTTTGAAACCCTCGAAGCGATTTTAGGCATATTTCCCTCTTTGGATTCATATTGAATTTCATCCCTTCAGCGGCTTTTTCCAAAAATTTTCAACTTCTGACAGAATAATGTAGTTTTGCATTCACAGATACACGGTATGGAAGAACTAAAATCAGTCATTGAAAATGCATGGCAAAACAGAGAACTGCTTACAGATAAAACCACCCAAACATCGGTCAGAGAAGTTATCCGGCTGCTCGACGACGGAAAGCTCAGAGTCGCAGAGCCAACTGCCGACGGATGGCAGCTGAATGAATGGGTAAAAAAAGCAGTGGTGATGTATTTCCCGATACAGCAGATGGAAACATTTGAAGTCGGGATTTTTGAATTTCATGACAAAATTCCGCTCAAAAAAAATTATGCCGAAAAAGGTGTCCGGGTCGTACCGCATGCCATCGCGCGTTACGGCTCCTATGTGTCAAAAGGTGTGATCATGATGCCTTCTTATGTAAATATTGGTGCTTATGTTGATGAGGGGAGCATGGTCGATACCTGGGCGACCGTCGGCAGCTGTGCACAGATCGGAAAGAATGTCCATCTGAGCGGCGGCGTCGGAATCGGCGGTGTGCTGGAACCGCTACAGGCGGCTCCGGTCATCATCGAAGACAATGCTTTTATCGGTTCGCGCTGTATCGTAGTCGAAGGCGTCAGAGTGGGCAGTGAAGCGGTGCTGGGCGCAAACGTGGTGCTGACCGCTTCAACGAAAATCATAGATGTAACCGGCAGCAAACCAATTGAAATGAAAGGAGAAGTCCCGCCGCGTTCGGTAGTGATTCCGGGCAGTTATTCCAAAAAATTTCCGGCAGGCGATTTCAGTGTGAGCTGCGCACTGATTATCGGCAGGCGAAAAGAAAGTACCGACAAAAAGACCTCTCTGAACGACGCGCTCAGAACACACAATGTAGCTGTCTGATATGAATAACTACCGACCCGTCATATTGCTCCTGCTCAAAAGACTGCTGCTGATTATTGCACTTTATCAGCTTTGCAGACTGGTCTTTTATTTTTGGAATCGCAGCTCATTCTCAAATGCAGGACTGATGGAATTCGTCGGCGGAATCCGTTTTGACCTTTCTGCAATTTTCTACATCAACTCGGTGCTGATTATTGCACATCTGATTCCCGGAAATTTCAAATACGGAAAAACATATCAGAAAATTCTCAAAATCCTGTTTTTTTTGGTCAATCTGATTTTTCTGGTGACCAATTTTATTGATGTTCCTTATTACAATTTCACTTCGAGAAGAAGCACGCTTGCGCTGATTACTGCTTCGGGTATGCAACAGGATGTCATCAGGCTGATACCGGCTTTTGCAAAAGATTACTGGATGCTGATCGTCGGGTTTGTGCTTTTGGCGATTGTTTTCTGGAAACTGATACCGAATTTGAAACCAAAACAGGATTCAGTACCGGATTACAGAAAACCGATTCCCTGGCTGGTATTTCTAATTTCAATTCCGGTTATACTGATCATCGGAAGAGGCGGATTGCAAAGGGTTCCGCTCAAAATCGTCCATGCGGTTCAGTACACAAAAAACCCGAATTATACCGCGCTGGTGCTCAACACGCCATTTTCAATTCTGAAAACAATTTCAAAAAATGACAATCTGAAAGAACTTCATTATTTTTCGGATGAAAAAGTCGCCAAAATATTTCAGCCGGTGATCGAATTGAAGAATGATGGTGAATTTGAGAAAAAAAACGTGGTGCTAATCATCATTGAGAGCATGGGCGAGGAAAATCTTTTTCTTGAGTTTGACGGAAAAAAACTGACCCCATTTCTGGATTCGCTCACCCAAAACAGTCTGTATTTCAAAAGGGCATACGCCAACGGAAGAAAATCAATTGATGCAGTTCCGTCCGCCATCACTTCGATTCCGTATCTGATGGAAATTTCATATATCTCGTCACCCTATTCGTTCAATGAAATTGACGGAATGACCAAAGTGCTCAAACAAAAAGGATATCATACTTCGTTTTTTCACGGTGCATTCAACGGCAGTCAGAATTTTGACAAATTTGCCGCTATTGCAGATTTTGATGATTATTTCGGCAGAGAACAATATGACCGACCGGGGGATTATGACGGCTATTGGGGGATTTTTGATGAAGAATTCCTGCAGTTTGCCAACCGAAAATTCAAAACATTCAAAACACCGTTTTTTGCAACAATTTTCACAATTTCATCACACAATCCCTATACGATTCCCGAAAAACACAAAGGAAAATTCCCAAAAGGCAACCGGATCATCCACGAATCCATCGGATATGCCGATTATTCGCTCAGAAAATTTTTTGAAGCAGCCAAAAAAGAAGACTGGTATCAAAATACGGTTTTTGTCATCACACCCGATCATACTTCGGGCGACGACAAAGCCAATTCCTACTATACCAGCGCAATGGGAAATTACAAAATCCCGCTGATGATCATAGATCCGTCACACCCTGAAATCAATTCAGTCAATCAAAAACTGATTCAGCAGATTGACATTATGCCGGAAGTGCTTGATTATCTGAATTATTCAGGAAAAATTTTCAGCTACGGAAATCATCCCGAAAAAATAAATGATCGGATGGTGGCAGATTTTAATGAAGGACTTTATCATTTCATAATCAACAATTACTATGTTTGTTTTGACGGAAAATCAGTGGTCAGAGTCTGCGATATCGTAAAAGATTCTTTGCTGAAAAATGATTTGACCGTTTACCCGAAAAATTTACAAACTCAGATTGAAGCATACATACAACAGTACAACAACCGAATTATAAAAAACCAGACAACACTCAAAAACATTGAAAAAGGCACTGATCATACAAAATAAATTTATAGGCGATGTACTTGCCTCTTCGCTAATTGCCGAAAATCTGAAACAGATTTTTCCGGACATCAGGGTTGATTTTTTTTGTTACAAACCTGCACTTTCGGTGCTTGAAAACAATCCATATATCGACCGAATCATCGATTTTGATCAGAAAGATTTGAAAAAAATTTCGGTTTTGAATTATTATGCAAATATGATTCGAAAAGAGCAATACGATATTGTGATTGATCCGTATGCAAAATTGCAAAGCCGCTTCATCACCCTGAAATCGGGTGCTTCAAGAAGAATCAGCTACGACAAACCGTTTTTCAAATACATCTATACCGATCGGGTTGAAAAAGAAAAATTCTCGACTTCAAGAGCAAACTGTACTGCCATTGACAACCGGGTTTCACTGGTGCTGCCGCTGAGTCCCAAAAACATGAAACTGAGACTCGATATGAAGATTTATCTGACGGACGAAGAAAAAACTGAAGGCAGAAGAATCCTTGAAGAAGGCGGTTTGGATTTTAATCGAAAAACGCTGATGATTGGGATTATGGGCAGCAGTGAGGAGAAATCCTGGCCGATCGACTATATGGCAAAACTGATTGCACATATCCATAAGTTTTACGATTTCAATATACTTTTTAACTATACACCCGATCAGAAAGCTGTGGTGGACAAGATCATGGAAGTTCAGGAATCAACCGAAAAAATTTATCCGAAAATCATCGGAAAAAGCGTTCGTGAATTTTTAAAAATCCTATACCACTGCGATGCTTTTATCGGCAATGAGGGTGGCGCGGTCAATATGTCAAAAGGTTTTGATCTGCCGACTTTCAGCATCTATTCACCTCACAAGTTTCCGGTTGACTGGGGCTGTTATGAGGACAATTTCAAACACATGAGCGTCCATCTTCAGGATTTGGACAAAAAGCTGATCAACACCCATACTGACAAACAGCTGCTTCGGAAAACACCGAAGATCTATCGGAAACTCAATTACGATTATGTACGTTCAGAAGCCGATAAATTTCTTCAGAATAATTTTGGTGAAGTCGATCTGCCCAATGAGCTGATACCGGAACTGCCAAAGATTTCTGCGCTGCTAATCACCTACAATGAAGAAAGAAACATTCAGAAATTTCTGGACGAAGCCTGGTATGCGGATGAAATCATCATCGTTGATTCAGAGAGTACCGACCGGACGGCTGAGATCGCAAAAAAACATCCGAAGGTGAAATTCATCGTCAGAAAATTTGATAATTTCACCGATCAGAAAAATTTTGCAATCGATCAGGCGAGAAATGAATGGGTGACTTTTTTTGATGCAGACGAAAGAATTCCCAAAGCTCTGATTTATGAGACGATTGATGAAGTCAAAAAAAATGAAGCAGATGCATTTTTTGTGTACCGCCGTTTTTACTTTATGAACAAATACATCAAACATTCAGGCTGGCAAAATGACAAGGTAATCCGTCTGTTCAAAAAATCAAAAAACAGATATGGCAGCGGGAGGCTGGTGCACGAATTGATTGACAGTCAGGGGAAGACAAAATTCCTCAGAAACAAGCTCGATCATTATTCCTATTTCTCGGTCGAAGAATACGACCGAAAACTCACCCAATACTCAATGCTGAGGGCAAAAGAACTGTATATCAAAAAACTGAAACCGAATGTATTCCATTTCTGGATCAAACCCTGGTACCGTTTTATGCACCATTATGTACTGCGGCTTGGGATTCTCGACGGAGGCGAAGGATACATCATCTCAAAACTCCATGCCCATTCGGTTTTCAAACGCTATCTGTTTTTGTCGAAGATGTGGGAAAACGAGAAAGAAAAGAAAAAAAGAAAGAAAAAATAAGTAAATTTATCAGTTAAAATCATTCATTTATGAAAGCATATGTTTTTCCGGGTCAGGGCGCCCAATTCACAGGAATGGGAAAAAATCTGTATGATAACTCCGGGGCTGCACGGAAAATGTTTGAAAAAGCAAACGAAATTCTGGGTTTCGACATTTCAAAAATCATGTTTGAAGGAAGCGCCGAAGAGCAGAAACAAACCAAAGTGACCCAGCCTGCAGTTTTTCTGCACTCGGTGATACTCGCAAAAACGCTTGACAATTTCAAACCCGATATGGTTGCCGGGCACTCGCTTGGTGAATTTTCGGCATTGGTTGCAGCCGATGCTTTATCATTTGAGTCGGGGCTCGATCTGGTGCACAAAAGGGCGATGGCGATGCAGCGTGCATGCGAATTGCAGCCTTCCACCATGGCTGCAATTTTGGGATTGGATGATGAAACGGTCGAAAAAATCTGTGCCGAAGTTGACGGCATTGTGGTTCCTGCCAACTACAACTGTCCGGGACAACTGGTGATTTCGGGTGAGATTCCGGCAGTTGAAACTGCCTGTGAAAAACTGAAGGAAGCGGGTGCCAGAAGAGCTCTGATTCTCTCTGTTGGCGGTGCTTTCCACTCTCCGCTGATGAAACCGGCAGAAGAAGAACTTGCCGAAGCAATCAATCAGACAGAATTTAAAAATCCGATTTGTCCGATTTATCAGAATGTGAGCACAAAAGCGGAAACCGATCCGGCTGAAATCAGAAAAAACCTGATTACACAGCTGACTTCTTCGGTCAGATGGACACAGTCGGTTCAGAATATGATCAAACACGGTGCAACGGAATTTATTGAGGTAGGTCCCGGAAATACGCTTCAGGGACTGGTCAGAAAGATTGACTCAAATGCGGCGACCTCCTCTGCCCTATCCAATTAAAAACAAAGATTTTGAATTTCAGAGCCAACGGGAAATTACTGATTTCGGGCGAATATGCAGTACTCGACGGTTCGCTCGCATTGGCGGTTCCCTCCAGGTTTGGGCAGTCAATGTCGGTTGAATCCGGTGAAATTTCGAATTCACCGGTTTTGGACTGGCAGGCATTTTTGCCAAATAACGAATTTTGGTTTTCCGTAAAAATCAATTTGAAAACCATTTCAGTGATTGAAACAGACAATCCCAAACTTGCCCAAAAACTGATTGATCTTTTTGAAATCATTGAGAAATTGAATCACGGATTTTTTAAAAATCAAAACCGAAACATCAATTGCAAAACCCGACTTGAATTTCCAAAAGACTGGGGATTGGGCAGCAGCTCCACATTGGTCAGCCTGCTGGCTCAATTTTCCGGAACCGATGCTTATGAACTGAACCGGCTGAGCTTTGGCAGCAGCGGTTATGACATCGCCTGCGCAACTTCAAAATCAGCTCTGCTTTATCAGCTGAAGAAAGGAAAACCAAATGCTGAAGCAGTTGAGTTCAATCCAAGTTTTAAGGACAAACTGTATTTTGTACATCTCAACAAAAAACAGGATACCCAATTGAATGTTTCAGAAAATTACAAAGATCTGAAACCCGAAAAAGACTGGCTGAACGGGATTTCTTCCATATCGTACAATATGCTGAAAACCGATTCGATAGACGAATTTGAACAGCTGATGAATCTGCATGAAGAGATGATTTCGTCACGGCTTGGATTTCGGAAGGTGAAAGAACTGTATTTTTCGGATTATAAGGGATGTGTCAAAAGTCTCGGCGCCTGGGGTGGTGATTTTGTGATGATTACAGCAAAAGAAGATTTCAAAGAATATTTTGAATCCAGAGGATTTGAGACAATACTTTCTTTTGATGAAATGGCGGGAAACGGCGCACAGACTGCCCGTTGTTCACATTCCTCTCAAAATAAGGATTTTGGCTGAAGAATTTCAGTTGATTCTGAATCAGTATTTTGATCGGCTTTCTCTTCACTCATTCTGAATGAGAAAAATCAATAAAAATAAATTTTTCAAGGTTTCTTTATCGTTAAACTATCGAATTGAAAAAAATCTTTTGTAACAAATTCCGCTTTTGTTGCTACCAATTAAACAAATTCGAATCCAAATGTTGAGAAAATTTTTGAAATTAGAATGGAAAGCGTTTTTCAGGTCGGCAAATCTGAACAAAAATTTAGCCGTCAAAATTTTCCTTGGTTTTATGGCGATTTATCTGGCTTTTTCCGCTTTGGCACTCGGAATTGCGCTTTATCCGGCACTGAAAGAATTTTTTCCCGAACAAAAACCGATGTTCGTTCTCAATCGTTTCATCTTAATTTGGTTCGTTTGCGAATTGATGATGCGCTACATTTTGCAGAATTTACCGGTGCTCAATATGAAACCGTTTTTGGTTCAAAACATCAAAAGAAAAGAAATCGTGCGCGTTTTGCTCATCAAAAATTTCTTTTCGTTTTACAATTTATTGGCGCCGCTTTTCTTCATTCCGTTTGCGATTTGGAACATTGTGAAAAACGATTTTTCGGTAATTCAAATTCTGGGTTGGATTGTCGCTTTGCTCTCATTGGTTTTGGTCGCCAATAGTTTGAACATCTGGATTCAGAAAAAAATCACAGCCAATCTGAAAACCTTGATTCCATTTTTGGCAATTATTTCAATTTTATATGGATTGGAATATTTCGACATATTTTCCATCACGAATTTAACCGGAAATTTCTTCAATTTAATTTTAATTTATCCTTATCTCGGATTGATTTTCTTGCCCGTCATTTTGATTTTATATTATGTGAATTTCAAATTATTCAATGAAAATCTTTATTTGGACGCTTATCTGAAAACCGATTCCGAAAAATTCAACGATTCCGATTTTTCGTGGACACAAAGATTCGGGAAATCTGCGCCGTTTATGCAATTGGATTTAAAATTAATTCGACGAAACAAAAGACCGAAAAACACGGTTATTCTGGGAATTATATTTCTGCTTTACGGACTTTTATTTTATCCGAACCCGATGTATCAACACGGACCAATGCTCGTTTTTGTAGGAATTTTCATCACGGGAATTTTTGCAATTAATTTCGGGCAATTCGTTCCGGCTTGGGACAGCAGTTATTATTCGATGATGATGTCGCAAAACATTCCGATGCGGCTTTATTTAGAGTCAAAAGTTACGCTGATGTATTTTTCCATCGCCGTTTTATTCATTCTTTCCACGCCCTATCTTTATTTCGGGAAACATATTTTGATACTCAATCTGGCTTGTGCGATTTATAATTTGGGCGTAAATGTTCCGATTTTGATGTATTGCGGTTCGTTCAACAAAAAACGGGTTGATTTGGACAAATCATCGTTCGGAAATTACCAGGGAATGGGCGCGGCACAATGGATTGTCGCAATTCCGATTCTGCTGATTCCGATTACTGTTTGGGGAATTCCTTATTATTTCGGCGGATTTTACATCGCAACCGCAATTTTGGCAATCGTCGGTTTGATTGGAATTCTTAGTAAAAATTATTGGATGAATTTCCTTACAACCGCCTATCTGAAAAAGAAATATGTGATGGTGGACGGATTTAAACAAAAAGACAACTAAAAAATCAGAAAAATGATAGAAATTAATTCATTATCAAAAGTTTATAACGGTGTCAGCGTGCTGAATATTCCGAATTTAACGATTAACAAAGGCGAAAGCGTTGGTTTGGTCGGAAATAACGGCGCAGGAAAAACGACTTTGTTCAGTTTGATTTTAGATTTAATTCAACCGACAACGGGCGAAATCATCAACAACGGCATAAAAGTCAGCGAAAGCGAAGATTGGAAGAAATTCACGACTTCTTTCATCGACGAAAGTTTTCTGATTGGTTATCTCACGCCGAACGAATATTTCTATTTCATCGGTGAATTGCGTGGTGAAAACAAAGAAAGTGTGGATGCACTTTTGGCGAAATACGAAGATTTTTTCAATGATGAAATCTTGGGTAAAAAGAAATATCTGCGCGACCTTTCGAAAGGAAATCAGAAAAAAGTCGGCATTATTTCTACGTTAATCGGAAATCCGGAAGTGATTATTTTGGATGAACCTTTTGCGAATTTAGACCCTTCGACACAAATCAGATTGAAATCCATCATCAGAGAATTGGCAGAAAAACACGACAAAATCATTTTGGTTTCGAGCCACGATTTGAACCATACGGTGGAAGTTTCCGACCGGATTATTGCGCTCAACAAAGGCGAATTGGTCAAAGATATCAAAACTTCTTCCGAAACAATGCGCGAACTGGAACAGTTTTTTGCGGTTTAAATTTGGATTAAATCAAATTTCGAATTTAAATGTACAGACGCAATGCATTGCGTCTCTATGTTTCCTTGACAAAAAACAAATTTCATATTGAGTCAAATAATGTGTTATGATTAAATTTTTTAATTTTATGGGAAATTTATAATCAAATCATAACCGCCAAAAATGCAAATCGTCAATTACCAATCTTTATTGAGCGACATCAAATCTGCGATACATAAGGCGCGGGTAAGAGCTGTTTTAGCTGTGAATTCAGAGATGATTATGCTTTATTGGCAAACCGGAAAAATGATTGCTGAACGTCAGAATCAGGAAGGTTGGTCGTCAAAAGTCATTCCGCGTTTAGCAGTAGATTTAAAAAATGAATTTTCAGATTTAAAGGGTTATTCTGAACGAAATCTGAGTTATATGCTTCGTTTTGCATTGGAATATCCCGATGCTTCAATTTTGCAACAGATTGTTGCAAAATTACCTTGGGGTCATAATATCTTGTTAATTGAGAAAATAAAAGACAGAGAAATTCGTGATTGGTACATTCGTCAATGTATTGAAAATCAATGGAGCAGAGAAACTTTGTCAAACCAAATTAAAAATCAACTTCATACGCGACAAGGTAAAGCGGTAACAAATTTTTCAGAAACCTCACCGGTAGATAATTCAGACATTATTCAGCAAACTTTTAAAGATCCTTATATCTTCGATTTTTTGAGTTTGGCTGATGATTATCGCGAAAAAGATATTGAAAACCAATTGGTTTTGCACGTTCAGAAATTTTTACTTGAACTCGGAAAAGGTTTTGCTTTTATCGGGCAGCAATTTCATTTAAAAATAGAAGAAAATGACTACTACATAGATTTATTGTTTTATCACACACGGTTAAAATGTTATGTGGTAATTGAATTGAAAAACACCAAATTTCAGCCGGAATACATTGGAAAATTAAATTTTTATCTTTCAGCGGTGGATAGTTTGATAAAACAAGAAGACGACAAACCTACAATTGGTTTACTTTTGTGTAAGCAGAAAAATAGTATAGAAGCTGAATTTGCTTTACGAGGAATTCATAAACCTGTGGGAGTGAGCGAATTCCAAATAACCCAACATTTGCCTGAAAACCTAAAATCGTCCTTGCCGACAATCGAAGAAATAGAAAATGAATTGAAAAATTAAAATAAATGACATTTCAACAACAAATACAACAAGGAATTCCAAGTGAATTGCCGCAAAATAAACCCTTAAATTCAAAATTCAGTCACGCGCCGAAACGAAAAGAAATTCTTTCGGAAGAAGAAAAAAAATTGGCACTGAAAAACGCTTTGCGTTATTTTGAGCCGAAATTTCACGCTGAATTAATTCCCGAATTCAAAGAAGAATTAGAAAAATACGGGCGCATTTATATGTACCGATTTCGTCCGGATTATGAAATGTACGCTCGTCCGATTGACGAATATCCCGGAAAATGCCAACAGGCAAAAGCAATTCAATTGATGATTCAGAACAATCTCAATCCCGCTGTGGCACAACATCCGGAAGAATTAATCACTTACGGTGGAAACGGTGCGGTTTTCCAAAATTGGGCGCAATATCTTTTGACGATGAAATATTTGTCGGAAATGACTGACGAACAAACTTTGGTGATGTATTCCGGTCATCCGCTCGGATTATTTCCTTCGCATAAAAATGCGCCGAGAGTGGTCGTAACCAACGGAATGATGATTCCGAATTATTCCAAACCCGATGATTGGGAAAAATTCAATGCGCTGGGTGTAACGCAATACGGACAAATGACCGCCGGAAGTTATATGTACATCGGGCCGCAGGGAATTGTTCACGGAACCACGATTACGGTTTTGAATGGTTGCCGAAAAATTTCGAACACTGAGCGTAGTCGAAGTGAAGGAACAGCCGGAAAACTCTTTGTTACCGCAGGTTTGGGCGGAATGTCGGGCGCGCAGCCCAAAGCCGGAAATATTGCCGGCGTGGTTTCGGTAACGGCAGAAGTCAATCCGGCAGCGACTTACAAACGTTATGAGCAAGGTTGGGTGGATGAAGTGATTTCCGATTTGGATGAATTGGTGAAAAGAGTTCGCGAAGCAAAAGAAAAGAAAGAAGTTGTTTCGATAGCTTATGACGGAAATGTGGTGGATGTTTGGGAAAAATTTGACGAAGAAAATATTTACATCGATTTGGGTTCTGACCAAACTTCTTTGCATAATCCTTGGGCGGGCGGCTATTATCCGGTCGGATTGAGTTTTGAAGAGTCGAACCGAATGATGGCGGAAAATCCGGATTTATTCAAAGAAAAAGTACAGGAAAGTTTGCGCCGACACGCTGCTGCAGTCAATAAACATACGGCGAAAGGCACTTATTTCTTCGATTACGGAAACGCATTTTTGTTGGAAGCAAGTCGCGCCGGTGCCGATGTGATGGCGGAAAACGGAATTGATTTCAAATATCCGAGCTACGTTCAGGACATTATGGGGCCGATGTGTTTCGATTACGGATTCGGGCCGTTCCGTTGGGTTTGTACTTCGGGAAAACCGGAAGATTTGCAGAAAACCGATGATTTGGCTTGTGAAGTTCTGGAAGGAATTATGAAAAATTCGCCCAAAGAAATTCAGCAACAAATGCAGGACAACATTACTTGGATCAAAGGTGCGCAAGAAAATAAATTGGTGGTAGGTTCTCAGGCAAGGATTTTATATGCCGATGCCGAAGGTCGAATTAAAATTGCAAAAGCGTTCAACGATGCGATTGCCAAAGGCGAAATCGGGCCGGTTGTTTTGGGGCGTGATCATCACGATGTTTCGGGAACGGATTCGCCTTTCAGAGAAACTTCCAATATTTATGACGGTTCGAAATTTACGGCGGATATGGCAATTCAAAATGTGATTGGCGACAGTTTCCGCGGTGCGACCTGGGTTTCGATTCACAATGGCGGCGGTGTCGGTTGGGGCGAAGTCATCAACGGCGGATTCGGAATGTTGCTGGACGGAACGGCGGAAGCGGAAAATCGATTGAAATCGATGCTTCACTGGGATGTGAACAACGGAATTGCGCGCAGAAGCTGGGCAAGAAACGACGAAGCGATTTTCGCCATCAAACGTGCAATGCAAGACGAACCTTTGCTGAAAGTTACTTTGCCGAATTTGGTGGATGAGGGGTTGTTGTAAATTAAATCATATTTCAAAAAATCAAAAATGAAGAAAGTATTTGCAGTATTTTGTGTTTTGATATTTGTTATTTCTTGTTCGCCCTTTTCAAGATATTCAAAAACAAACCAATATTTAAATCAGAAATGCCCTAATTCAAAAATGGATATACCTACCGTATCGAATCCTGCGTTGGGAATTTCAACCATAACTTTTGGGGACTTCAAGTTTGCCAATTCCAAAAAAGAATTTAAAGCAATCAATTCATCAGCAAAACCTGAGTTCAAAAATATTTTGTTTTATGGAATTACAGATGATTATGAATATTATGTTTTGTTGAATTTTGAAGGTAAATTACCAGAAAACTACATTTCGAGTGATACAATCATTGGCGAAAATAAATTTGTTTTGGCTACCTCGAATTCAATTCACGAATATGATTTCAATTATTTAAAGACACATATTTATGCATTTGGAAGCAATTACTTGGAAAATGTTTGTTTTTAATGAATTTTGAATTAGAATTGCGATTTAATTTTTTCAATCTTTTTTCTTCAATAAGAGCTAACTGTTTCGTTTCAAATTCTTTGACATAAACAATTTTCCAATCTTTTGTTTGAGAAGTAAATTTGGAATGACTTGTCAAATGGTATTCCAAGCGTTTTTGGACATCGGTTGAAAATCCCTTGTAATAGACATTCAAAGATGGCGAATAAAGAATATACACAAAATACCTTTCCATTTTGTCGAATTAATTCAAAACAAAAAAGCACCTCAACTCTGAAGTGCTTTTTGCGATCCGGACGGGACTCGAACCCGCGACCACCTGCGTGACAGGCAGGTATTCTAACCAACTGAACTACCGGATCAGTCAATTTTGGACTGCAAATATACACGAATTTTCATTCTCAGCAAATAATTTTTGAACCGATGCCTTATTTTTCGGAGAGATTAAAATTCACCCGATTTACCGATTTCTATTTCTCTGAAATTCAATGATTAAGATTGATCATAAATTGAATTGGACGGTCAATTGAGTCATATTCCTGAATTCGACCCAAAAAATAAAAATCAAAAACATAACTTTGTCAAATGCGCGATCTCATCATTGCAATCGACGGCTATTCGTCAACCGGAAAAAGTACGCTGGCAAAACTGATTGCCGGCAGACTCGGTTATATCCATATCGATTCGGGCGCGATGTATCGTGCCATCACGCTGTTTGCGATTCAAAATCGGATGATCGAAGGTGAAACCGTCGATGAAAAAACTTTGATTGATGGGCTGAAATCAGTTGATATTCATTTTGAAATCAATCCCGAAAACGGACAAAATGAAATTTTTCTGAACGGCAAAAATGTTGAAAAGGAAATCCGCGATATGGAAGTCTCGTCAAAAGTCAGCCTGATTGCAAAAATTCCCGAAGTACGGAATCATGCAGTGGCTCAGCAGCGAAAACTCGGACTGAAAAAAAGGATTGTAATGGATGGCCGCGACATTGGAACCACCGTTTTTCCGAATGCGGATTTAAAATTATTTTTAAACACTTCTGCCGAAATCAGAGCCCAAAGAAGATATCTGGAACTGCTCAAAACCGAACATCCGGCAACTTATGAAGAGGTGCTTGAAAATATAACCGACAGAGACCGGATGGACAGCAACCGTGAAGTATCGCCGCTCAGAAAAGCAGATGACGCAATAGAGGTGGACAACGGGAATCTAAGTCCCGACGAGACACTTGAAAAAATTCTTGAAATCATCAGTGAGAAATTCGGAGATGATACAGTATCCCAGTAAAAATCAAAAAAACCGGTCTGCGACCGGAAATCGGGCACCCGTTAAAGACATCATTTAGAATGACTCTAAATAATATTTTTAACGTAACTTTGGACTCGTTTAAAACAAAGATTGAATGAAACTTAATAATACAGAACAAACTCAGGCGGTATTGATTGGCGCCGGAATCATGAGCGCCACGCTCGCTGTGATTCTCAGAAAATTAAATCCGGATACCAGAATCATCATTTATGAAAAACTCGACCGGGTTTCGGGCGAGAGCTCGGATGCGCTGAACAATGCAGGGACAGGCCACTCGGGTTTTTGCGAATTGAATTATACACCCGAAAAAGAAGATGGCAGCATCGACATTGAAAAAGCAGTCAATACCGCCGCTTCATTTGAATTGTCAAGAGAGTTTTGGGCCCATCTGACCGAAAAAGGCTTCATCAAAGATCCGTCTGAATTTATTCATCCGGTGCCGCACATGAGTCTAGTGAGCGGTGAAGATGATGTGAAATTTCTTGAAAAAAGATGGAAAGCGCTGACTGAACATCCGCTTTTTGAAGGCATGCAGTTTTCAAAAGATTATGGACAAATGAAGGAATGGATTCCTCTGATAATGGAAGACAGAGACAAAGACTGGGCAGGTGCGGCGACCAAAATGGATTTGGGAACCGATGTCAACTACGGCGCACTGACCCGAATACTGATTCGAAATCTGCTGATCAATAACGAAGTGGAGCTTCATCTGGCACACGAAGTCAAAAATCTGAAAAAGAAAGAAGGCAAGTGGAGAATTAAAACAAAAAATCTGACCACCGGCGAGAAAATTAAAGTCGATGCAGACTTTGTATTTATAGGTGCAGGCGGTGGTTCCATCCAGCTGCTCGACAAATCGGGAATTCCCGAAGGCGAAGGCTACGGCGGTTTTCCGGTCAGCGGTCAGTGGCTGATTTGCAACAATCCGGACATCATCAACAGGCATCACGCAAAAGTTTACGGAAAAGCAAAAATAGGTGCTCCACCCATGTCGGTTCCGCATTTGGATTCAAGAGTCATCGGCGGCAAACCGTCTCTTCTGTTTGGACCGTTTGCAGGTTTTTCTACCAAATTTTTGAAAAACGGCTCTTATTGGGATCTTCCGCTTTCGATAGAATGGAGCAACATCAAACCGATGCTTTCAGTCGGACTGCACAATATTCCGCTGACCAAATATCTGATTGAACAGGTGAGTCAGAACAAGGAAGACAAAATGAATACGCTGAGGGAATTTTTCAGCAAAGCAAAAACCGAAGATTGGGATGAAGCGGTTGCCGGACAAAGAGTTCAAATCATCAAAAAAGATGAAAATGAAGGCGGTGTACTGCAGTTTGGAACCGAGATTGTGAGTGCGCATGACGGAACCATTGCGGCATTGCTCGGAGCTTCGCCGGGAGCTTCAACTGCTGTAAAAATCATGCTGGATCTGATCGAACAGTGCTTTCCGGAAAATATAAGCGAATGGAAATCAGAAATTCAAAAAATGATTCCTTCTTACAAAAATCCTGAAGTCGGTGGTGATTATTACAGAAACAGCCGAAAAAGGACTTCCGAGCTTTTGAAGCTGAATGAATTTTCTTAAAACATTTGAGCTGCATTTATTCAATCGTTCCAATCACATTTTCTGTAAGATTGATTAATTTTTGTGTGGGATTGTGCTTTTTATGCAGTTTTTGAGTGGCTGAACAGGTACTGGGATGGAAGGGAAAAAGACAAAAACGATGAAAACCGGCATGTTTGTTTTGAAACAACATGGTGAAAAGCTCCGTCCGATTTTGGAAGAATTGGCAGACATCCTTATTGCCAAAGAATATTTTTCCTTTGCAGAGACAGCTGATGTAAATACAATAAAAGTCAGCAGTCCGGTTTCGAGCGAACGGTTTGAACCAAACTCGGGTGTGAAAATTTTATAGGGTGATTCGTTGTTGTCTTTCAATATAAAATAGGACACAGACAGCACCGAAATCAATGCAATCACAATTCCGATCAACGAATAGAAATAAACATCAAAAGCAAGCAGCTCGTGAAATACAAACTGTTTTGAATTTTGGCCTTCGACGGCTCCCATTTCCTTTCCGAATATCAGAACAGCGACCAGCAAAATCAATGAAAAAATATAGATGAACGGACTGTAAACTTCAAAGAAATTGGGCGTTTCGGGCGGCAATTATCCCGAACTTTCAGGCGATATACTTTCAGTCAATTATACATTGGGGAGCGGCAGTTCACAGTCAGATGTTTCAATTGTATTTGAAAAAAATAAAAACGGAAATTACAAATTCAAAGAATATGATTCTGTCACAAGAAATTACGGAAAAGAAGATGTTTCTGCCCGACAAAAAATAACGGCGGCACAAATCGGAGAAATCTTTTTTTTCGGCAGAATTAACAGAAGAATCCATTCTGGAAAAGGCAAAATCCCCCAATACACAAACCGACAAAAATGATTATCAATATGAACCCGCTGTATCCAAAATCAGCGGCACTTTGATTGAAAAACAATTTTACGGTAGCCCGAATTATGGCGAAACACCCGAAACAGATGAGAAAGTTATGGTTTTCATCCTGAAAACCGATGATCCGGTCAATGTGCTGGCTGCGCCCAATCAGCCCGATCCTGAAACCGCAGATCAGTCGGTGTACGGAATCACTGAAATTCAAGCCTATACGATGAACAAAAAATTAAATTTGTCAAAATACCTCAACAAAAAAGTGATTTTGCAGGGCACTCTGATGGCTGCAATAAGCGGACACCATTACACAAAAATACTGATGGAAGTGAAACAAATCGATCGCTAACAATTTTCTAAACTTTCGCATATTTAACAACAGCAGTTTTTCAAAGAAAGTCCGGTAACCGACATACAATTTTTATCGCTTTCTGTCTCAGCCGAATGAAAATAAAAAGTCTGTTTTTGACAAAAAATTCACATTCTTACCAAAAAAATGAGATTTCTGATTCGGCTGTCCGATATTTGAGGATTAATTTTTTTTGCAATGAGTCAACAGTCAATTTTGAAAAACGCTGATGAATTTATCAGGAGGAAATTTAGCGGTGAAGGTAGCGGGCACGATTATTTTCATATCGAAAGGGTAGTCAATACTGCAATAAAAATTGCAAAAGAAGAAAATGCAGATTTGTTTTTGGTCGAATTGGCAGCACGACTGCATGATCTTGGCGATTACAAACTCAACGGCGGAAAAGACAGATCGGAAGAACTGATTACCGAATTTCTGAAATCACAGAACGCAGATACAGAACTGATTTCAAAAATCGTAGAAATCGTTTCTCAGGTTTCCTTCAGCAAAGGAAACAAGGCGGTTTCGATCGAAGCAAAGATCGTTCAGGATGCTGACCGGCTCGATGCGATGGGTGCCATCGGGATAGCGAGATGTTTTGCTTATGGCGGAAAAAAAGAAAGGGAAATCTGGAATCCCGAAAAGCCCGAAATGACTTCCGTACAGCATTTCTATGACAAATTACTGAAATTAAAAGAGCTGATGAACACCCGGACAGGACGCGAAATGGCAGAGGAAAGACACCTGTTTCTGGAAAAATTCCTGACCGAATTCCAAAAAGAATGGAATCCGAAATGAAAAAAACAATCCGAATGCTGCAATCAGTCAAATCATGACGGCTTGAATTCATCCTTTCAAAATAAGTTTTAAGTTTATATTTGCAACAATTTTCAAAAACAGCTTTACAATGAAATGTGGAATCGTCGGTCTGCCGAATGTCGGAAAATCAACACTGTTCAACTGTCTTTCAAACGCAAAGGCACAATCGGCCAATTATCCGTTTTGTACAATTGAACCCAATGTGGGAACGGTTTCCGTACCCGACCCGAGAATTTATAAACTCGAAGAACTGATCAAACCCGAAAGAGTGGTTCCCGCAGTGGTTGAAATCGTGGACATTGCAGGTCTGGTCAAAGGAGCGAGCAAAGGCGAAGGACTCGGCAACCAGTTTCTGGCCAACATCAGGGAATGCAATGCAATCATCCATGTTCTGAGATGTTTTGACAATGACAATATCACCCATGTGGACGGTTCGATTGACCCGATCAGAGACAAAGGAACAATAGACACCGAACTGCAGATCAAAGATTTGGAAACTGTTGACAAACGGATTGACAAAGCAAAAAAGATGGCAAAAGGAGGCAACAGGGAGGAATTAAAAATTGCCGAAGTGCTTGAATCTGCCAAATCTTTTTTGGAACAGGGAAGAAATCTCAGAGAAATGGATGTGGATGAAATCGAAGCCGAGATACTCGACAGTTTTCACCTGCTGACTTTCAAACCTGTTCTTTATTTGTGCAATGTGGACGAAGCAGCCGTAAAAAGTGGCAACAAATATGTGGATGCAGTCCGTGCTGCGGTCAAAGATGAAAATGCAGAAGTTTTGGTGCTGGCTGCTCAGATCGAAGCAGATATCACAGAGCTTGAAACCTATGAAGAAAGACAGATTTTTCTCGAAGAACTCGGCCTGGAAGAACCCGGTGTCAACCGGCTGATTCGTTCTGCCTATCGACTGCTGAAACTTCAGACTTATTTCACTGCCGGTGTCAAAGAGGTTCGCGCCTGGACGATTCACGAAGGCTCAACGGCTCCTCAGGCTGCCGGAGTCATCCACACCGATTTTGAAAAAGGATTTATACGTGCAGAAGTGATTTCTTATGACAATTTTGTAAAATACGGCTCGGAAGCCAAAGCAAGAGACGCCGGTAAACTGAGCACCGAAGGAAAATCATATATCGTTCACGACGGCGATGTCATGCACTTTTTGTTCAATGTTTAAATTTATTTCCGCATATCGATTTGAAATTTTCGGGTCAATTCTGTTTTTGACTTTATTTTATTTTTTGACTTCAAATGTCCCGATATTTGGTGATGCCAATTCAAAATCAGTCCGTGCGACCTGGTTTTTTGACCATAATTTTTCACAATTTATAATTCCCACAGAAATCAGCGCAGGCCATCCGCCATTGTGGGAACTGCTGATTGCCTTTGTGTGGAAACTGTTTGGAAGACAGCTGGAAATCAGCCGGCTATTGCTGCTGACAGTTAATATTCTCGCCTACTGGCAGTTGATCAGATTCTTCAGAGACAACAGAGGAACAGCAGTGCCGAGACCTGCAATACTGCTGATTCTGATCGAACCCGTACTGCTTGCACAAAGCGTTTTTGTGAACAACGATATGATGCTTTTGTTTTTCACACTGCTGGCTTTGAATTCAATATACAGAAATGAAAAACTGCTTTATTCAATCGCACTGACCGGCGTGCTTTTCTCAAATCTGAGAGGAGTCAGTGTTTTTGCCGCACTGGTCTTGATTGATTTTCTTTATTCATGGTTTCGGTTAAAGAAGGAAAATCAAAAATTATTGTGGCAGTCATATCTCATGCCGATTCTTATTTTTGGCGGTTTTCTGGTTTATCATTATCAGTTGCTGGGCTGGGTGCTCAAAGTTCCGCATCACTCGCACAGAGAGCTGGCATCAGAGAGCCAGATGATTCACAATATACTTGCAATCATCAAGAATACCATCGATTACGGACATCTGTTCATATACGGGCTTGTACTTTTGCTTACAGTCAAATTATTCAAAACAAAGAAATGGAAACAGTTTTCGGCCGAAAACAAACGGCTGATACTGTCATTTGCAGTATTCTTTGGTGTATTCAGCGGTCTGTTCATCGTGCTGACCAATCCGCTCGGACCCAGATATTATTTGATAGCCTATCTAATCATCGGTATTTTGTGTATCAATCTAATTTTTGAAATAATTCAGAATTTAAAGATTCGAAGACTGACTGTCGCTTTTATGGCCACAGTTTACATCAGCGGTCATTTCTGGATATGGCCGCCCACCATTGCACAGGGCTGGGATGCTACACTGGTCTGTCTTGCTTATTTTCCGCTTCGCGACAAAATGGAAAATTATATTGAAGAAAATCATTTGAAAAAAGAAGAAATCGGCACCGAACTGATTTTGAATCAACCCGAGTTTACAGATTTGAAAGAACCTGCAACTTCTTTTTTTGCGGATTTGGATACCTCAAAAAACAAATACATCATCTTTTCAAATATCGACAATCAGACTTCGGATGAAGACATTTATCTGTTGGAACACAAATGGATTTTAGTGAAATCCTACAAACGTTTGGGTGTATTTATGAATTTGTATAAAAATCCTGATTTCAGATAAATCGGAAAATTAAATCCGAATCAGTCTTTCTACCGCTTTTTCAATGGTTTCCTCTTTTTTTGCAAAACAAAAACGAACCAGCTTTTGTTCGGGCGGATCGTTGTAAAATGCATAAACCGGTATTACTGCAACTTTGTGATTTACAGTCAGCCATTTTGAAAATTCAAATTCATTCAAATCTGATATTTCGGAGTAATCGGCCAGCAGAAAATAACTTCCTTTGGGTTTCAAAATCTTAAATCCCGACTGATTCAGACCGTCAATAAAAAAATCTCTTTTTTTCTGAAAAAAATCGGGCAGACTCAAATATTCATCTTTTCTTTTCAGAAATTCAGCCAGGCCGTACTGAATCGGTGTGTTTACACAAAAAACATTGAACTGATGCACCTTTCTGAATTCTTTGGTCAACGGTTCGGGCGCCAGACAATAACCGAGCTTCCAGCCGGTGATGTGATAAAGTTTTCCAAAAGAAGCGACCACAAAACTTCTTTCTTTCAGTTCGGGAAAACGGCTGATGCTCAAATGTTTCAAACCGTCAAAAACAATATGTTCATAAACTTCGTCGCTAATAATCACAATATCAGTGTCTCTGACGATTTTTGCCAATTCCAGAAAATCATTTTCGGTCAGAACTGAAGTTGCCGGATTGTTCGGATTGTTGACAATAATCAGTTTTGTTTTTGAGCTGATCAGCGATCTGACGATTTCCCAGTCGATTTGAAAATCGGGTCCGGTCAGTCTGACCGACTTTACAATTCCGCCAAAAAGTTCGATCGCAGGCCGATAAAGATCATAAGCAGGCTCAAAAATAATCGCTTCATCGTCAGGCCGAATGACAGCTGCAATCGCCGAAAACAAAGCTTCGGCACCGCCGGCGGTTACCGTTACTTCGGCATCGGGATGATAATCGGATTTGTGAATTTCAGACTGTTTCCAACTGATTTGTTCTCTGAGTTCTCTGACTCCGCTCATCGGCGAATACTGGTTCAGACCTTTTTTCATTGCATCGGCAACCAGATTTATCAGATCGGGCGAACAGTCAAAATCGGGAAATCCCTGAGACAGATTGATTGCATTATGTTGCTGCGCAAGTTGCGACATTACGGTAAAAATAGTCGTTCCCACTTCGGGAAGTTTGGAATGCAGATTCATTTTGTAAAGTTATTCATCTTCCGCAAATTCCAAAATATCGCCCGGCTGACAATCCAAAGCTTTGCAAATGGCTTCCAATGTACTGAATCTCACAGCTTTTGCTTTTCCGGTTTTCAGAATTGAAAGGTTTGAAAGCGTGATATCGACTTTTTCGGAAAGTTCGTTGAGCGACATTTTCCGTTTCGCCATCATCACATCGAGATTTACAATGATTGCCATAATTTAAACCGTTAATTCGTTTTCTTGCTGAATTTCAATTCCGCGTTTGAAAATCTGGGAAATGATGTAAATAATTCCCGCCATAAACAAGAAATTACTATGTCCCGCCCTGAATCCTACTCTTATGAAGTATTTAAAATTCCATTCCAAAAATCCGTTCGCAATGACCGAAACGATGAAAATTCCGAATAAATAATAAGCCATTTTTTCCAAATGTTTCGCAATTTCCATCGAAAAAGGATTTTTTAAATTCAATTTGTCAAAAAGTTTGATGACAAGAAACCAAAAATAACTAATCATACAAGCCATTACAACAATCAACGAAAAAGCACAAACGAACACAAACGTACTTTTTTCTTTCAAAATAAAAATATTCGAATCCACATTGTACATTTTACTTGCAATTTCAGGATTGAAGAAACTTAGAACAAACGAAATCAGTAAACTTCCGGCTGTGATTAAATAACCAAAAAACACAAACCAAGAAAAAATTTTCAAGAACATTAACATTTTTTCTGTTTTCATAATTAATTAATTTTTATGCAATATTAATAATTATTTATCGAAAAACAATAAATTTTTATTTTTAATTAAATAATTAATTTATCAAAAAATAATTTCTACAAACGACAGACAAAATAGGAACAAACCTTTTCGTTGAAAACCATTTGAAAATCATATTTTTTTCTGCTTGAATTGACAGACTAAATTTTCTATTTTTGTGGCTATGGCAGAAAATCTTTTGGAAAACCCCTTATCACAGGCAAATTCAAATTATACCGAAGACAACATCAAAACCCTCGACTGGCGCGAACACATACGTATGCGCCCCGGTATGTACATCGGAAAATTGGGTGATGGCTCTTCGCAGGACGACGGAATTTACATACTCTTGAAAGAAATCATTGACAATTCAATAGATGAGTTTGTAATGGGTGCGGGTAAAACGATAGAAATCAACCTGACAGAAAGTGAAGTTACCGTACGTGATTACGGTCGCGGAATTCCTTTGGGTAAAATGGTGGACGTAGTTTCCAAAATGAATACCGGTGGGAAATATGATTCGCGCGCTTTCAAAAAATCGGTCGGATTGAACGGTGTCGGAACCAAAGCTGTAAATGCGCTTTCTTCTTATTTCAGGGTACAATCTATACGTGACAATAAAACCCGAATTGCGGAATTTCAGTACGGTAATCTCATCAATGAAGAAGCGGAAAAGGAAACAACCATCAGAAAAGGAACAAAAATGACCTTTATTCCCGATCCGGAAGTTTTTAAAAATTACAAATTCAGAAAAGAATATGTAGAGCGAATGCTCAAAAATTATGTTTACCTGAATCCGGGATTGAAAATCATTTTTAATGGCGAAGAATTTTATTCGGAAAACGGATTAAAGGATTTATTACAAGAAAATATTGATGAAGAAATCATCTACGACATCATTCATTTAAAAGGCGAAGACATCGAAATCGCTTTAACACACAGTGGAAAATCTTATTCGGAAACTTATTATTCGTTCGTCAACGGACAAAATACAACACAAGGCGGAACGCATCTGACAGCTTTCAAAGAAGCGATTGTAAAAACCGTCCGTGAGTTTTACAACAAGAATTACGACCCGAGCGACATCAGAAAATCCATTATTTCTGCAATTGCAGTTAAAGTTGAAGAACCGGTTTTTGAGTCGCAAACCAAAACCAAATTGGGCTCCACCGATATGGGTCCGGGATTACCAACTGTCAGAACTTTTGTGAATGATTTTATCAAAACCAATCTGGACAATTATCTGCACAAAAATCCGGAAGTTGCACAGAATTTAGAAAAGAAAATCAAACAAGCCGAATTAGAACGAAAAGAACTTTCGGGCATTCAGAAACTGGCACGCGAACGGGCGAAAAAAGTCAGTTTGCACAATAAAAAATTGCGCGATTGCCGTCAGCATTACAACGACCAAAAGTCAGAATTAAAATTAGATACCACGATTTTCATTACCGAAGGTGATTCTGCCAGCGGTTCGATTACAAAAAGTCGAAATGTAGAAACCCAGGCGGTTTTCAGTTTACGAGGTAAACCATTGAATTCTTATGGATTAACAAAAAAAATCGTGTATGAAAATGAGGAATTTAATTTATTGCAAGCCGCACTCAATATCGAAAACGGTTTGGAAGAATTACGCTACAACAACGTCGTAATCGCAACCGATGCCGACGTGGACGGAATGCACATTCGGTTGTTGTTGATTACATTTTTCCTTCAATTTTTCCCGGATTTAATTCGTGAAGGACATTTGTACATTTTGCAAACACCGCTTTTCAGAGTTCGAAATAAAAAAGAAACAAGATATTGTTATACGGAAGATGAACGCGTGAATGCGATTAATGAATTAGGAAAAAATCCTGAAATTACACGATTCAAAGGTTTGGGAGAAATTTCACCTGATGAATTTAAAAATTTCATCGGAAAAGATATGCGTCTCGAGCCGGTGATGATTGGCCGGGACACGACGATTGAAGGTCTTTTGGAATTCTACATGGGAAAAAACACACCTGACCGTCAGGAATTTATCGTAAAAAATCTGAGAGTTGATCTTTGAGAAAAACCTGAAACGAGATGAGAATTAACAACAAAAGAGTCATTCCGATTGTCAACATCGTTTACACCCTGCTGATGCTGGGCATACTTTGCGGTCTGCTGCTGATTCTGGTACCGATACCTGCAATCATCAACCTGGTTCCGCATGAACTCAGACGGGAATTTCCTTATCTGATTATTTGCTTATTTACGCTTCTGATTTTTTGTTTCAAAAAAACAGGGCCGCAGCAGTTCGAGTACAGCAGCGACGGAGAAACAATTACCATACGAACAAAAGATCCGTTTTGGGCAAAATATTTCCCTCAAAATGTGAGAATGGTCGATTTTCCAAAGAGAAAACTCATCGGTTTCAAAATCAAAAAGAAATCATTCGGCAAAAAACTTGAACTGCACATCAAAAGTAAAAGAAGCAAAGACGGAATCAACAAGGTAAATCTGAATATCAAATATCTGAATGGCAAAGAAATATCTGATCTGAGAAGATCACTTCACAAGGTCATTCAAAAAAATAAGGAAGCAGAATCAATGAAGAACAAAGAAGAAGAGTACAATGAACGATCACAATAACGAAGAAACCATAAAAAAAATATCGGGCATGTATCAGGACTGGTTCCTTGATTATGCCTCTTATGTTATTCTTGAAAGAGCCATCCCTTCAATTTTTGACGGACTCAAACCGGTTCAGCGAAGGATTATGCATTCGATGCGGGAGCTGGAAGACGGCCGATACAACAAGGTGGCGAATATCGTCGGAAATACAATGAAATATCATCCGCACGGCGATGCTGCCATCACTGATGCAATCGTACAAATCGGACAGAAAGAACTGCTGATCGATACCCAGGGAAACTGGGGAAACGTTTTGACCGGAGACGGTGCGGCGGCAGCCCGATACATTGAAGCCAGACTGACCCCCTTTGCGCTCGAAGTGGTCTTTAATCCAAAAACTACAACCTGGCTTCCTTCCTATGACGGCAGAAACAAAGAACCTGAAAATCTTCCGGTCAAATTCCCTTTGCTGCTTGCACAGGGAGTAGAAGGAATCGCAGTCGGACTTTCAACAAAGATTCTGCCGCATAACTTCATTGAACTGATTGATGCTTCAATCGCATATCTGAAAGGCAAAAAATTTGTGCTTTATCCCGATTTCCTGACCGGCGGGCTGATTGATGTCAGCGATTACAACGACGGACAAAGAGGCGGAAAAATCAGATGCCGTGCAAAAATTCATCAGGAAGACAAAAATACGCTGAAAATTACAGAAATTCCGTTTGGAACCACCACCGGAAGTCTGATTGATTCTATCATCAAAGCGAATGACAAAGGAAAAATAAAAATCAAAAAAATCGAAGACAATACTTCGAGCAATGTTGAAATTTTGGTTCACCTCATGCCCGGTGTTTCACCCGACAAGATGATCGATGCACTGTATGCATTTACGGATTGTGAAATTTCGATTTCGCCAAATGCTTGTGTGATCAATGTGAACACACCCGAGTTTCTGACAGTCAGCGACATACTGAGGAGCGACACCGATTTTACGGTCGAACTGCTCAAAAAAGAACTTGAAATTGAATTGAACGAACTTCAGGAACAATGGCATTTTTCATCGCTGGAAAGAATTTTTATCGAAAACCGAATCTATCACGATATCGAAAATGAGGAAACCTGGGAAGGTGTGATCAAAGCAATTGACAAAGGCCTGAAGCCGCATACCGCTCATCTGCTGAGAGAAGTTACCGAAGAAGACATCGTCCGGCTGACCGAAATCAGAATCAAAAGGATATCAAAATTCGATATGGACAAGGCGCAGCAGTACATAGAATCGCTTGAAGACAAAATCGCAAATGTCAAACATCATCTCGAAAATCTGATTGAATATGCAATTGATTATTTTAAAAATCTGAAATCAAAATACGGAAAAGGGAAAGAAAGAAAAACCGAAATCAGAATTTTTGACAATATCGATGCCACCAAAGTTGCTGCCGCCAATGTGAAGTTTTATGTGAATACAGAGGAAGGATTTATCGGGACTTCGCTCAAGAAAGACGAATTCCTGTTTGAATGTTCGGACATTGACGACATCATCGTTTTCAGGAGAGACGGCGTGATGATGGTGACCAAAGTTGACTCAAAAACCTTTGTCGGAAAAGGAATCATCCATGTTGCAGTTTGGAACAAAAACGACAAACGGACGATTTACAATATGATATACAGAGACGGCAAAAACGGGCCGTCTTATCAGAAACGTTTTGCTGTTACCTCGATCACCCGGGATCGCGAATACGATCTGACCAACGGAAACAAAGGTTCGGAAGTGCTTTATTTTTCGGCCAATCCAAACGGTGAAGCCGAAGTTGTCCAAATATTGCTGAAACCTTCACAGAGACTGAAAAAACTGAAATTTGATCTCGATTTTTCGGAACTGGCGGTCAAAGGCAGAAACAGCAAGGGAAATCTGGTTTCTAAATATCCGATCAAAAAAGTCGAACTCAAAGAAGAAGGTGTTTCGACACTTGCCCCCAGAAAAATCTGGTTTGACGATACCGTGAAAAGACTGAATGCAGACGGAAGAGGAGAACTGCTGGGCGCTTTCAAAGGAACCGATAAGATTCTGACCATCAACGACAAAGGCGAAGTCAAACTTACCAGTTTTGATCTGAGTAACCGTTATGATGACGAACTGCTGGCAATTGAAAAATGGAAGCCCGAAAAACCGATTTCGTGCATTTATTATGATGCGGACAAAGACCGCTATTATGTCAAAAGATTTTTGGCGGAAGATACGCTGAAACCGCAGCCGTTTTATTTTTCCGAAAATCCGAATTCATTCATCGAACTGGTTACTGCACAGAAAAAACCTGTGGTTGATCTGATTTTTTCAAAGGTCAAAGGAGTTGAAAGAGAGCCCGAAACAGTTGATCTGGAAGAATTCATTGCGGTAAAGGGAATCAGTGCACAGGGCAATCAGCTGACCACAGACAAAATCAAACAAATCAATCTCCATCCGCCGGTTGAGGAGCCGGAAGAGGAAGAAGAATTGGAAATTGAGCCGGATGACAGCGAAGGCAGCATCGGTGAACAGGCTTCTTTGTTTGATTTTCCGGATGAAAATGATGATTCAGCCACCGAAAACAATGAAGAATGATAGATCCGATTACAATCGCTATTATTGCGATCACAGTGATTTTCAGCTACAAAGGATTTGGAGATTACAATTTTTTTGACCGATTTAAATTTCAGCCCGGACCGATTGTCCGATACAATCAGTATGACCGGCTGTTGACTTCCGGTTTTCTGCATGTGAACACCACCCATCTGCTGTTCAATATGCTGACGCTGTATTTTTTTGCCTGGTATGTGATTGGTTTCTTTTCAGCTCACACCGGTTCGGTTGCAAACGGCCAGCTGGTTTTTGCCATTGTCTATCTGGCAGCAATCATCGGCGGGAATCTGCTGTCACTGTTTTTTCAGCGAAACAATTACAGTTATTCCGCGGTCGGTGCATCGGGCGGCGTTTCGGGCATATTGTTTGCGTCAATTGTCATCGAACCGAATTTGGAACTCTATCTGTTTTTCTTTCTACCAATCAAAGGATGGATTTTTGCCATCGCCTATCTCGGTTATTCGGTGTACGGAATGAGAAAACAATTAGGAAATATCGGACACGAAGCACATTTGGGCGGTTCCATCGTCGGACTGATCGCACCGATTCTGGTATTTCCGGACATATTTGAGCAAAACAAAATCTATATACTCGGCATGCTGATTCCGATTGCAGTATTGTTTGTGATGGCATTAAAAGAAAAGAAATAATCATGCTGAAAGAACTTTGTGGAATTCAATATCTGGAACGAAAACCAAATCAAATTACAGAAAAACCAAAACTGATGCTGCTGATACACGGCTATGGCAGCAATGAGGAAGATCTGTTCAGTTTTTCGGAAGCTTTTCCGGATGATTTTTATGTGGTCAGTGTGCGCGGCATTCACAATCTTTCATTTGGAATGTATGCCTGGTATGAAATCAATTTTTTGGATGCCGGCAAATTCAACAATATACCGCAGGGATTGGAATCAAGAGACAAACTGGTTCGTTTTATTGATGAATTTACAGCAAAAGAAAACTGCGACAGGGATGAGGTTTGGGTTTGCGGATTCAGTCAGGGAGCGATTCTGAGTTATTCGATTGCACTGAATTTTCCGAACAGAGTGAGACATGTGGCGATACTGAGCGGTTATCCCGAAGATGAATTTATCGGCAGCATTGATTCGGAAAAAGATTATTCAAAACTCGATTTTTACATTTCTCACGGAACTGCCGATCCGGTGATTCCGATTGAATGGGCAAGAAAAGGAAAACCGCTGCTCGACGGTCTGAATATCAAAAACGAATACCGTGAATATCATCAGGGACACGGTTTGAATCCCCAGAATTACACCGATTTTATGAAGTGGGTGAAGCAAAGCAGGGAAATTAATCAGAGAAAATGATTTGAATTTCCCAAAGACTTACCGCACTGACGAAGTTTACAACGCTTCCTTTTTCAATTGATTTTCATTAAATGATGAATTCTCACAAAGACAGTAAACCAAAATTAGATTTTTATCAAAGTTTCATAATCCGATTCCGATTCATAACTTTGCATCAAATCAAACTCAAAAAATGAGCAATCCGGACAGAAAACCAATTGTAGCCATTTCGGTGGGAGACTTCAACGGCATCGGTTATGAAATCATCGTAAAAACCCTGGCTGACAAAGATATTCTTGATTTTTTCACACCGGTCATCTTTGGTTCTACCAAGCATCTGAATTATTACAAAAATTTGATCAACAACAATTCAATCCAATTTTTTGGGATCAATGAAGCTTCGGCTGCAGTCGAAAGAAAGATCAACGTAATCAATCTTTGGAAAGAGCCGGCTCAAATGGAATTCGGTGTTTCTTCCGAAACCGCCGGAACCTATGCTTATGAATCGCTCAAAGCAGCAGCCGATGCGGTGAAAAAAGGCGATTGCGATGTGCTGGTCACTGCACCGATCAACAAACAAAACATTCAGTCGGATAAATTTCATTTTCCGGGACACACCGAATTTTTGGGTGAAGCCTGGGGCGGAGATCCGCTGATGTTTTTGGTCTCCGAAAAACTCAAAGTCAGTTTGGTTACCCAGCATATACCGCTGAAAGATGTGGCCGGTAAAATCAGTCAAAAAAGTATTGTTCAAAAAATCAATCAGATACACGATTCGCTGGTGCAGGATTACAGAATCAGCAAGCCCAAAATTGCAGTTTTGGGTCTGAATCCTCATTCGGGCGACGACGGACTGCTTGGAAAAGAAGAGCAGGAAATCATCATTCCGGCGATACAGTCTTTGTATGAAAAAGGCATGCTGGTCTATGGCCCTTACGCGGCTGACAGTTTTTTTAACCCCGAAAACATTGAGGTTTTTGATGCAGTCCTGGGCATGTACCACGATCAGGTACTGATTCCGTTCAAGACTTTGTGTTTTGACGAAGGAGTAAATTACACGGCTTCGCTGCCATTTGTGAGAACTTCACCCGACCATGGCGTTGCTTATGACATTGCCGGAAAAGGAATTGCAGACCCGACCTCTTTCAGAGAAGCGATTTATACCGCAATCGATATTTTTAAAACCAGAAAAGAATACAAAGAATTGACATCCAATGTGCTGAAAACCCATAAATTATCGGCAGACAGAGATGAATAAACCAAGGATTAAATTCTGAATGATTAATTAAAGAATTCAGGCTCATATCTTTGTACTTATTAAATAACCGGGGATTAAATTTTGAACAGAAACGAACTTCAGTCCAAATTTATAATTTTGTTCTTTTTTTAATATTTAAATGGAAATTGGCTGTTTCCGTAAACCAAATTAATTTGAAGCCAATTTGAGCGTTTTTAAAAACAACAGCAGGAAAGTTCGTTTGAGGGCAAATCTGTTCAATAACAGTACAGAAAAAAAATCGTCCAAAACCCGAAAATCAGAAAAAAAAGAAAAACTTAAAAATCCTGTTGTTTTTCAGTCAGATGTATTATCTTTGCCACCCGTTTTGAGTTATGGAAAAGTTCAGAAATTATGATATTTCCTTTTCAGGATTGAAGTTGGGAAGACATGAGTTTGAATTTCAGATCACTCAGCCGTTCTTTGATTTGTTTGAATTTGATCAGGATTTCGGCAGACCCGATGTGAAGGTGATCACGGTTTTGGACAAGAAAAATAATTTTCTTGAATTGATTTTCAAATTGTCCGGTACGGTCGAACTGATTTGTGATGTTACAAATGAACCGTATGATCAGCCGATTGAAGGCGAGAATGAAATCATCGTAAAATTTGGTGAAGATTATGATGTTTCTGATGATGAGGTTTGGGTGATTCCATACGGAGAACATTCGGTCAATGTTGCACAGCTGATTTATGAAATGATTCTGCTGGCAATACCGGTCAAAAGGATTCATCCGGATGTACTGAACGGAGAAAGCAATTCCGAAATGATCGAACTGCTTGAAAAATACAGTCCGCATGAGCATCAAAACTCAAACGAAGAGGCAATCGACCCGAGATGGGAAGTACTGAAAAAATTAAAAAAATAATAATAACTGAAAAGAATATAAGTTATGGCACATCCTAAGAGAAGACAATCGACTACGAGAAGAGATAAACGTAGAACGCATTACAAGATTGAGGCTCCGCAGATTGCGGTTGACAAAACCACCGGAGTTTCACATCTGTACCACAGAGCATACTGGCACGAAGGAAAAATGTACTACAGAGGCAAAGTGGTAATGGAAAGAGAAATTGAAGAAAGCGAGGATTAATCCGATCTTTTTGTCAAAGATTTAAAAGCTGCTTCTTTTAATGAAGTCAGCTTTTCTTTTTTTTATACCTTTGAAATTCTATTCCATTTAATAAATACACATTATGGACATTAAAGAAATACAAAATTTAATCAAATTCGTTTCAAAATCAGATGTTGCAGAAGTCAGTCTGAAAATGAAAGATTTTGAAATCAAAGTCAAGAACATCGGCGGTCAGACTGTCAGTTATGCGCCTCAGGCAGTAATTCCGCAACAGGTGCTCGCACCTCAGCCGGCAGTTGCAGAAACATCCGCTCAACCGGCAGCTGCTCCAAGCGCCGAAACAGAAGACGATTCAAAGTATATCACTGTCAAATCACCGATGATCGGAACTTTCTATCGTGCATCGGGACCTGACAAAGAACCTTTTGTACAGGTGGGCGACAGCGTTGCTCCGGGTACTGTACTTTGTATCGTGGAAGCAATGAAACTGTTCAATGAAATCGAGTCGGAAGTATCGGGTAAAATTGTAAAAATATTGGTAGATGACACCACTCCGGTTGAGTACGATCAGCCATTGTTCCTGATAGAACCTTAATTCTCCAAAGCGCAAAAATATGTTTAAAAAGATATTAATTGCCAACAGGGGTGAGATTGCGATGCGTATCATTCGTACCGCAAAGGAAATGGGAATCAAAACGGTTGCTGTCTATTCAACCGCCGACCGAGACAGTCTCCATGTGAGATTTGCAGATGAAGCGGTCTGTGTGGGGCCGCCCGCCAGCGCACAATCCTATCTGAAGATTTCAAATATCATTGCGGCAGCAGAAATCACAGATGCAGATGCAATCCATCCCGGCTACGGATTTCTGTCGGAAAATTCAAAATTCTCAAAAACCTGTAAAGACACAGGCATCAAATTCATCGGCGCACTTCCGGAACAGATCGACCGTATGGGTGACAAGGCAAGTGCAAAGGCGACCATGATTGAAGCCGGAGTTCCTGTTGTCCCCGGTTCCAAAGGAATTCTGAAAGATTTGGATGACGCAAAAAAAACGGCGAAGAAAATCGGTTATCCGGTGATGATCAAAGCAACCGCAGGCGGAGGCGGGAAAGGAATGAGAGAGATTTTCAGCGACAAAGACCTCGACAAACATTTTGACTCTGCCGTCCAGGAAGCAACCGCAGCATTTGGGAACGGAGGTATGTATATGGAGAAACTGATTGTGAATCCGAGACATATTGAAGTTCAGATTGCGGGCGATTCAAGAGGAAGAGCCTGCCACCTGTCAGAAAGAGACTGCTCGATCCAGAGAAGACACCAGAAACTGACCGAAGAGACTCCTTCGCCATTTATGACACCCGAACTGCGTGCAAAAATGGGTGAAGCTGCTGTAAAAGCAGCCGAATACATCGGTTACGAAGGTGTGGGAACCATTGAATTTCTGGTTGACAAAGACGGGAATTTCTATTTTATGGAAATGAATACCCGTATTCAGGTAGAACACCCGATTACAGAACAGGTGATCGATTATGATCTGGTCAAAGAACAGATACTGATTGCTGCCGGTCAGCCGATTTCGGGTAAAAATTATCTGCCCAAACTGCATGCAATTGAATGCAGAATCAATGCGGAAGATCCGTACAACAATTTCAGACCGTCTCCGGGAACGATTACAAACATCAATATTCCGGGCGGACACGGCGTGAGAGTCGATACCCATGTGTATGCCGGCTATCAGATTCCGTCTTATTATGATTCGATGATTGCAAAACTGATTGTAACCGCTCAGACCAGAGAAGAATCTTTGGCAAAAATGAGAAGGGCACTTGAGGAATTCTATATAGAAGGAATCAAAACAACGGTTCCGTTCCACAGACAGCTGATGGACAATCCGACCTATATCAAAGGCGATTATACCACCGCATTTATGGAAACTTTTGAGATGGATCCGTCCTACGAAAATCAGTTTTAAATAAAATTCAATTCATAACAAAAGCCGGAGTCATCAGATTCCGGCTTTTTATTTATGATAGACTTGAAAAAGATGAGGAGCGATAATTTTTCAATTACCGCTCGCTCACTCATCCTTTGAGTCCCCCCAAAGAAAGCAACCAACCTAAACGAAACTCTTAATCCACATTGTCATGCAGAAAATTATTGGGTCGTATCTTAGTTTCCTTCTGACTGTTCTCGCTGATGACAAAATCAGATGGTGAATTGTCTTCTCTTTCGCTCAGTTCCACGCCCTGTCTTTTGTAGGCTGGAACGCTCTCAATCTCATCAACCGTTTTGTTGCTGACCGAATTTTTGAATTTATAATTGAACTGTTTCAGTCTCGCCCTTCTTTCTTCGATCGCATGTGAAAGCGTCTGTGAAAGCGGTTCGTCAAACGGATTGTTTTCAACTTCGGGAACGGCTTTCGGCTTTTCCCCGACCGCTGCTTTCACCTCAGTTTTGGTCTGAACTTCTGCGGCCGGCGCTTTGGTCTGTTTTGAAACCGGTTCGGCCTGAATTTCTGTAATTTCATCTTCTATATCTCCGTCAAGCGTAAACATGATGGTCTGCGGAAATTCATTTACCTCCTCTGCAGGCTGTTCCTCAATCGCTTCAAACGGCGCTTCTGCTTCCGGTTCAAAATTGAGTTCATCTTTAAACTGAATTTCATTTTCGGTTTTCAGAACGGGTTCCCAATCGCTTTCTTCTTTGGCTGCAACCGGTTCTTCTTCAAAAGGTTCTTCTTCGACCTGATCTTCCAGTTCAAATTTGATCTGTTCGGTTGTTTCTTTCGCTGTTTGTTCCGGTTCTTCTGCTTTTTCAGGCATTTTTTTCAGTCTGACCGGAAATGGTGTTTCGGTCGAAAGCACTTGGGTCAGCGGCTGTTCTTCTTCCAAAGTATGCACAATCTTTTCATCCTCTTTTCCGGTATAAGCCTGACCGTCGCTCGGGAAACCGGTTGCAACGATGGTCACTGCAATTTTGTCTTCGAGCGACAAATCTTCGCCCACTCCCATGATGATGTTTGCGTTGTGTCCCGCTTCGGTCTGTATGTGTTCGTTGATGACTCCGATTTCGTCCATCGTAATTTCATCATTGCCCGAAACGATCAGCAGCAGCACATTGGTTGCGCCCGAAATTTTGTTGTTGTTGAGCAAAGGTGAATCCAGCGCAGCTTTGACTGCTTCTTTTGCTTTGTTTTCACCGCTTGCTTTTCCGGTTCCCATAATCGCAGTTCCCGAATCAGCCAAAACAGTTCTGGCGTCTTTCAGGTCGATATTGGTCGAATAATGTTTTGAAATTACTTCCGCAATTCCTTTGGCGCCGGTGGTCAATACTTCATCTGCCTTTGCAAAACTTGCTTTGTAACCGAGATTTCCGTAGAGTTCTCTCAACTTGTTGTTGTTGATGACAATCAGCGAATCTACATTTTCCTGCAGTTTTCTGATTCCCTGTTCTGCCTGTTCCAGTCTCATTTTTCCTTCAAAACTGAATGGAGCGGTAACGATACCGACGGTGAGGATTCCCATGTCTTTGGCCACTCCGGCTATGATCGGCGCTGCACCCGTTCCGGTACCTCCGCCCATACCCGCTGTGATAAAGACCATTTTTGAATTGGCATCCAGCAAACCTTTGATTTCATCAATACTCTCCAATGCAGCCTGCTCGCCCACTTCGGGATTGGCTCCTGCGCCGAGTCCTTCGGTAATTGCCTGTCCCAGCTGAATTTTGTTTGGAACCGGGCTGCTGTTCAGCGCCTGAGCGTCTGTGTTGCAGACTACAAAATCAACTCCTTCTATTCCCTGTTGAAACATGTAATTTACCGCATTGCTTCCGCCTCCCCCAACACCGATCACCTTAATCGATGATGAATGGTGTTTTGGCAGGTCAAACAAAAAATCTTCAGTTTTCATATCTGTTGTTTTTTAATTCAAATTATTCCGATTCATTAATCATTTGGATAAATTTATCCGTCCATCTTGACCAGATCGTGGAGGCTTTTGACTTATTTGGTATTTTTGCTTTGACCGATTTCTTTGTGTCCTCAGTTGTATCCTCAACAGTCTGAAGTCCGATCCCGGCATTGTTTTCCTCAAGTTCGTCCGATTCGGAAACGATTTCGTCATCATCATCTTCTTCGTAATCCTCTGCGTTTTCAAGACCTTTCATCAGCAAACCGATCACGGTAGCGAATTCCGGGCCCGAAATTTTCTGTTCTTCAACCAAAGCTCCAACCAGGTGTTCGTCCGAATAGCCGATTCTGACATCCATACCCGAGATGTATTCGGACAGCTGACGGATGTGTTTCAGCTTTGAACCTCCGCCGGTCATCACGATTCCTGCTATCAGCCTTCGTTTCTGATCTTCGCAGCCGTAATGTCTCAATTCCTGATAGCATTGTTCAAGAATTTCCTGAGTTCTTGCGTGTATGATTTGGGAAAGTCTTTTCATCGAGATTTCTTTCGGTTCTCTGCCTCTCAGTCCCGGAATCGAAATGATTTCATTCTCTTTGTTTTCGCCCGGCCATGCGGAACCGTATTTTTCTTTCATCAGTTCGGCCTGTCTTTCGATGATTGAACAGCCTACCTTGATGTCCTCGGTAATCACATTGCCGCCATAAGGAATCACCGATGTATGACGGATCATATTGTCTTTAAAAACCGCAATGTCTGTGGTCCCGCCGCCTATATCGACCAGCGCAACACCTGCTTCTTTTTCTTCACTGCTCAGCGTTGCATCAGCAGAAGCAAGCGGTTCGAGTGTGATGGCGGTCAGATTCAGGCCTGCATTTTTCACGCAGCGTGCAATATTCTTTATAGAGGCAACCTGACCGACTACCACATGGAAGTTCGCTTCCAGGCGGCTGCCGTACATACCGATTGGCTCGGTGGTTTCCTGACTGTCCACTTTGTATTCCTGCGGGAGAACGTGAATGATTTCTTCGCCGGGCAGCATCACCAATTTGTGTACCTGGCTGACTAATTTTTTCAAATCATTTTCGTCAATCACATCCTCAAAATTCGGACGTGTGATATAATCGCTGTGCTGAAGCGAACGGATATGCTGACCGGCTATGCCTACCGTAACATCCCTGATTTGAATTCCGGACATCTTTTCTGCCTGCTCTACCGCTTCTTTGATTGAATCAACGGTTTGGGTGATGTGGGTTACCACTCCTCTTTTCACGCCGAGGCTTTTGGATCTTCCAACACCGAGCACTTCGATTTTGCCATGTTCGTTTTTTCGGCCGACCATAGCGACAATCTTGGTTGTTCCTATATCAAGTCCGACCGCAATTTTGTTAGTTCTCATCATTTTTTCTTTTGGTTGCTACAATTTGGTTTTTATATTTCAGGTTAATTTTGCTGTAATAATTCAGTCCGACCTTGTCGAGATACTGATCATAAAACAGTTTCAATTTTTCGAATTTTTCATCAAAATCCCTTAATTCACCAAATTCAATGATGTAATTCCCTTTGTTAACAAACAAATTAAATGAATTTGGCGCCACCTTTTTAACAGCGATAATATGTTTTTTCAACAACTTATCAGCCGAAATCGCCTCTGACATTGCCTTCAGCCCGCTAAAATCAGACTTTTTGATGTCTCCGCCTGCCAATAAAACCTGGGCGGAATACTGATTTGACAATGGGATTTTGGTCAGCTGATCTGACAGATAATATTCTTCAACTCCGGTGTTGACACGCATTACAGGAGTTTTCTGATTGATTTTCACACTCAGATTTCCATCCACATCTTTGAATACCTGAGATTCTTTTACAAACGGACTGCCGTTCAATGTATTTTCAATTTTTCTGATATTTAGATTTCCGAGCGGTGTTGAACTGACGCGCAGTTCCTTGCTGTCGAGCAAATTTCTGATCAGTTCATCGTTCACAAAACGATTTTCGGAGCTGTGATCGACCATGATCCAAATCTCTTCAACCGGTTTGCAGGCATGTCTTTTGGCCGAAAAGCTCACCAAAAAGATGAACACCGCAATGCCCAAAAACAGTTTCAGTATTTTGAGTTTAGTTTTCATACAGCCAGTGTTTTATCGGTTTGACCAAAGTATCGATATTGCCCGCACCTGCGGTTACAATCACATCAAAAGTTCCGGCTTTTATTTTGTCCATCGCATCTGCAAGCGAACTGACTTCTTTGTCTTTCAAATTCACTTTTTTGAGCAATTTCTCAGAAGTAATCCCTTCGATTGGAAGTTCGCGAGCCGGGTAAATATCGAGCAGCAGCAGTTCGTCAAATCTTGAAAGTGAATCCGCCATTTCATCCATAAAATCTCTGGTTCGGGTATAGAGATGCGGCTGAAAAATTCCAAAAATCTTTTTGCCCGGAAACATTTCTCTCAACGTATGGGTCAGCGCATTCAGCTCGGTCGGATGATGCGCATAATCGTCTATATAAATTTTTCCGCCAATGTCCCAGCGGTTGAATCTCCTTTTGACTCCTTTGAAATCAGCCAATGCTTTTTTGATGATTTCAACCGGAATTTTCAGATAAAGCGAAACCGCGATTGCAGCCGTAGAATTTTCAACATTATGTCTGCCCGGATGATTCAGTACAAATTCGGGAATCAGTCCGTCGGGTGTTTTCACATCAAAATGATATGCTCCGTCCACAATTTTGACATTGACCGCATCATAATCTGCGCCGCATTCAACTCCGTAGGTCGATCCGTTTCCGAGCTGAAGGCCTTTTCTGAAAAACAGTTTTTCGGTAATCTTACGGCTGAATTCAACAAAACTCTGTTTGAAATGTTCGGAATCGCCGTAAATATCCAAATGATCCGGATCGATCGAAGTGATTACTCCGATTTTGGGTGCAAGTTTCAGAAACGAACGATCATATTCATCCGCTTCTGCCACCGTATATTTGTTTCCTTTGTACAGAAAATTGGTGTCATAATTCTCAACGATTCCGCCCAAAAATGAAGCACATTCCAAATCTGCTTCATACAGTATATGTCCGATCAGCGAAGAAGTCGTTGTTTTTCCGTGGCTGCCCGCAACAGCAATTCCGTAGGTTACTTTTGTAATTTCTCCGAGCACCTCTGACCTTTTGATTATTTTGAAACCGTGATTCAGAAAATAAAGGTATTCGGAATGTTCTTTTGGAACCGCCGGTGTATAAATCACCAAAGTATTTTCGGGTGTGAGTTCTTTTGGAATAAATTTCACATCGTCCTCAAAATGAAGAACCGCACCTTCTCTTTCCAGATGGTCTGTCAATTCTGTTCTGACCCGGTCATAACCGAAGACTTCTTTGCCCAGAAATCTGAAATAGCGCGCAAGTGCGCTCATCCCGATTCCTCCGGCTCCGATGAAATAATAGTATTTTTTATCGGTTACTGTCATTTGATCCGACTCATTAAGATATCCACAATTTCCTTTGTTGCATCGGGTTTTCCCAGTTGCTTTATATTTTCGGAAAGCATTTTCTGCCTTTCCTCATCTTTGATCAATTCCAATACGGTGCCGATCAGTTTTTCAGCAGCTTCTGCATCGCTCATCACCACGGCGGCTCCTCTGACGGCCAGAGATTCCGCATTTTTTGTCTGATGGTCTTCGGCTGCATACGGAAAAGGGAGCAGCACCACCGGTTTGCCTACCAGACAGAGTTCCGAAATTGCCATCGCGCCTGCTCTTGATACAATCAAATCTGCTGACGCAAAGGCTGTTTTCATTTCATAAATAAATTCGGTCAGATGAATTCGGGAATCGTCATTTTTTATTTCTCTTTTGAGGTTTTCGAAATCCAGCTTGCCTGTCTGCCAGATCAGCTGAACATCATTTTTCAGAATTTGCGAGATTCCGGCTTTCCATGCATTATTGAGTGTCTTCGAACCCTGACTGCCACCTATCGACAATATTGTCTTTTTGTCCGGGTCCAGACCAAACGATCTGACTGCATCTGATTTTTCGGGAAGCTTTGTGAAAATATCTGACCGAATCGGGTTTCCGGTATAAAAGGTTTTGTCAGCCGGGAACTGACTGATACCCTGATAAGCAACACAAATTGCGGTTGCTTTGTTTTTTAATAATTTATTGGTGATTCCCGGAAATGAATTCTGCTCCTGAATCACTACCGGAATTCCTTTCTTTGACGCCTGCCACAGAAGCGGTCCGCTGGCATATCCGCCGGTGCCGATGGCAGCATCGGGTTTGAATTCCGAGATAATCTTTTTGGCAAGCCTCAGGCTTTTGATGAGTTTGAACGGAAATTTAAAATTAGACAACAGATTTCCCCTGTCAAATCCTTCGATCGGGAGACCCTTGATCGGATAGCCCGCCATGGGCACTTTCTCCATTTCCATTTTTCCAAGCGCACCCACAAACAGTATTTCGGCATCGGGATAACGATTCCTGATCTCATCCGCAATTGCAATTGCAGGATAGATATGACCGCCGGTTCCGCCTCCGCTGATAATGATTTTAGGCGATGTCCTGGATGACTTCATCTGTATTTTTTCTTTCTTCCGATTTAATTTCTTCGGGCGACATAATTGCCCTGCTCACACTCAAAACGATTCCAAACGCAATACAGGTAACCCAGAGCGAGGTTCCGCCATAACTGATCATTGGAAGCGGCTGCCCCGTTACCGGGAAAAGGCTTACTGCGACACCCATATTGATAAATGCCTGGAAAATTACAGGAAGACCGACTGCACAGACCACAAGTGTTCCAAATATGGTGTGGATCTTGGTTGCGATAACCGTCATCCTGAAAAGAATCAATAAATAAACAAAAATCAGTCCTCCTGCTCCGAGGATTCCGTATTCTTCAACTATAATTGCAAAAATAAAGTCGGATGAAGACTGCGGCAGGGTCTGTTTGAAAACGCTTTTGCCCGGACCAACGCCCCAGAGTCCGCCGCGATTGATGGCAGCTTTGGCGTGATGTACCTGATAGGATTCGAGGCCGTCATCATTTGAAAAATTCTCTATCCTCGACTGCCAGGTATGTACCCGCGAACTCGGCAGAATTTCGGGATGATTCATTGCCACATAAATAAACGCACCGACGGAAAGTATTCCGGTGCCGACAATCACCAGCAGATATTTGATCGGGAAGCCGCCAATAAACAGAAGCACCAGACACATTGAAAAAAGGATGGCTGCGGTGGATCCGTTCGCAGGCAGAATCAGACCAATGATTGCAAACATCGGCAAAAACAAAGGCAGTATCGTAGAGCCGAAACTGATTTCTTTGTCTCTGATTTTGGTCAGATAACGTGCCACATAAATCAGCAGCGCCATGGAAGCAAAGGTGGATGTTTGTATGGTGATTGAAGTTCCGGGAAGTGTAATCCAGCGCGAAGCATTTGCTCCGTCTATGGTTTTTCCCTGGAGCAGAGTGTAGGCGAGCAATGCAGCAGAAATAATCACCGCTATAAATGCAAAACCTCCAAAATATTTGTAATTCACCTTTTGGATTCCGACGATGATCAGCATTCCTACCACTAAGAAAATCGCATGTTTGCCCATGTGTGAAATCACAGAGCCTTTACCGACCGTATAAACCAGATTGGAACTTGCCGAGTAAACAGGCAGGAATGAGAAAACAGCCAGCAGGCCAATGAAAGCCCACAGGTATTTGTCGCCTTTTATCAATTCTTTAAAAAAGTTCATTCCTTATAAGTCATTATAATTTTTTCACTTCTTCCTTAAACTGTCTTCCTCTGTCTTCGTAATTTTTGAACAAATCAAAACTTGCACAGCAGGGCGAAAGCAGTACTGTATCTCCTTTTTCGCTGAAGAAATAGGCTGATCTCACAGCTTCCTCCATCGATCTGGTTTCTACTATATTCTCAACCATTCCGTCAAAGGCGTTCAAAATCTTTGAATTGTCAAGACCGAGACAGATGATTGCTTTTACTTTTTTTCGCACCAGCTCAAAGACTTCGGAATAATCATTTCCCTTATCGGTTCCGCCGACGATCCAGACCGTCGGGTTTTTCATGCTTTCGAGCGCATAATAGGCAGCATTTACATTGGTTGCCTTGGAGTCATTAATAAACTCGACTCCGCCGACTTTCAGTACAAACTCAAGCCGGTGTTCGACCGCCGAGAAATCAAACATACTCCGTCTGATTACATCTTTTCTGATTTTCAAAATATTGGCAGTGGTTGCTGCTGCCATTGAATTGTAGATATTGTGTTTTCCCTTGAGTGAAATTCCCGAAATCGGAATTTCAAATCTGTCGGGATAATTAATCATCATTCTTTCATCATCTGCATAGGCTCCTTCGTCCAAATTTGTGTTCATAGAATAGGCTACTTTTTTTGCGGTTGTGTCAATTTCTTTTATTAGTTCTGCTATATTTTCGTCGTCAAAATCATATACAAAATAGTCTTCGTTCGACTGATTTTCGGTAATTCTGAACTTTGCTTTTGCATACAGTTCAAGTTTGTAATCATACCGGTCTAAATGGTCGGGTGTGATGTTGAGCAGGATTGCGATATAGGGTTTGAATGAAACGATGTCGTCGAGCTGAAAGCTGCTGATTTCAAGCACATAGCAGTCAAACCCTCCTTCTGCCACCATATCAGCAAAACTTCTTCCGATGTTTCCTCCCAGACCAACGTTCATTCCGGCAACACTGAGTATATAGTGGATCAGCGATGCGGTGGTGGTTTTTCCGTTGCTGCCGGTCACTGCAATGATTTTTGAATCCGTAAAACGCGATGCGAATTCAATCTCAGAGATTACCGAAATATGTTTTTCATTCAATTTTTGAATGATTGGCGCTTCCTTTGGAATTCCGGGACTTTTGACCACCAGATCGGCATTTGTGATTGCTGATTCGGAATGCTGCCCTTCCTCGAAATCGATTCCGTTGTCAATGAGTCTGACCCTGAATTTTTCGGACAGCGTTCCTCTGTCTGACAGAAAAACTCTGTAACCCTGTTTTTTTCCGAGTACAGCAGCACCTACACCGCTTTCGCCTCCGCCCAATATAACCAGTCTTTGCTGCATCATCTCATTTTTAAAGTTATCACTGTTGCTACTGCCAGTATAAATCCGACAATCATCATCCGGTTCACTATCTTACTCTCATGCATTCCCTGCTTTTGATAGTGATGATGCAGGGGAGACATTAGGAAAATCCTTTTTCCTTCTCCGTATTTTCGTTTGGTGTATTTGAAATAAGAGACCTGAAGCATTACCGAAACGCTTTCTGCCAGAAAGATTCCGCAAAGCACCGGCAGCATCAGTTCTTTTCTAACGATGATGGCAATCACCGCAATCAGGCCGCCGATGGTGAGACTTCCGGTATCGCCCATAAATATCTGGGCAGGATAAGTGTTGTACCACAAAAATCCGATCAGTCCGCCGATAAATGCCGTACAAAAGACGACGACTTCTTCTGATCTCGGTATAAATACGATGTTCAGATAATCTGCAAAAATGATATTGCCCGACACAAATGCAAAGAGCGAAAGCGCTGCGACAATTATGACCGAGGAGCCTGCAGCCAGACCGTCAATGCCGTCTGCGAGATTGGCTCCGTTCGAAACAGCTGTGATGATAAATACGACTGCCAGCAGGAAGACAATCCATTCGTATTTCATTTTTCCCGAACTGTCCGTCCAAAAAAGAAGTTCTCCGTAATTGAATTCATTGTTTTTCAGAAACGGAAGTGTGGTGTCGAGACTTTTTTCCTCATCACCAAATTTTACAATATGTGTTCCGACAGACTGTCCTTCACTGATAGTCACCTGATGCTTAACGGTTACATCCGGACTGAAATAAATCATTGCACCGACAAAAATACCCAAACCTGCCTGTCCCAGAATCTTGAATCTTCCGGCAAGTCCTTCTTTGTGTTTTCTGAATACTTTGATATAATCATCCAGAAATCCTATTGCACCCAGCCAAATGGTCGAAACCAAAAGTATGATCACATAGATGTTGTCAAGTTTGGCAAAAAGCAGGGTCGGAATGATTGTTGCCAGTATGATGATGATTCCACCCATGGTCGGTGTCCCCGCCTTTTCACTCTGACCTTCCAGGCCGAGATCACGTACGGTTTCGCCCAGTTGTTCACGGCGCAGATAATTGATGATTTTTCTGCCAAAGAAAAGTGCGATAAACAATGCAGTAAGTACCGCCAGTCCGGCTCGGAATGACACATACTGGAACATACCCGCACCGGGGATGTCAAAATGTTTGTCCAGATATTCAAATAAGTAGTACAGCATCTTATTTATTGAGTTGTGTTGCCAATTCCTTTACCGTCTCCATATCATCAAAATGATGTCTCACTCCGTTTATTTCCTGATAGGTTTCATGTCCTTTGCCCGCGATCAGGATGATATCTCCTTTTTCCGCCATCCTCAGCACGGTCTTGATTGCTTCTTTCCTATCTGTTATTTTTAATGTCTTTTTGTAATTTTTTGGTTTGATTCCGGCCTCCATATCCGCCAAAATCGCTTCCGGGTCTTCAGTCCTCGGATTATCCGAAGTAAAAATTGCCTGATCCGATTTTTCGGATGCGATATCCGCCATTTCGGGTCGTTTGGTTTTGTCCCTGTCTCCTCCGCAGCCGACCACAGTAAACAGTTTTTCGCTGTGATTTCTGATGGACTGAATGGTGTCCAGCACATTTTCAAGCGCATCGGGCGTATGGGCGTAATCGATGATTGCGACGATTCCTGTTTTTGTCATAAATGACTGAAATCTTCCGTCCACCTTACCGAGGCTGCTCAGATGGGTGAGAATTTCACTGCTTTCAAAACCGAGGATTCTTGCAATCGAATATACCGTCAGCAGATTGTATGCATTGAACTGGCCGATCAGCTGTGTCCAGACTTCTTTTCCGTCAATCAAAAGCAGCATTCCGTCAAAACGGTTTTCAAGGATTTTTGCTCTGAAATCGGCATCGGATTTCAATGCGTATGAATATCTTTTCGAAGCCGAATTCTGAAGCATTACCACACCGTTTTTGTCATCGATATTTGTAAGTGATGAAGCGGTTTTGGGCAGTTGGTCAAAGAAACTTTTTTTGACTTTCAGGTATTCGGCAAAGGTTTTATGATAATCCAGATGATCATGAGTCAGGTTTGTAAACACTGCCACATTGAAATTCAATCCTGCAATTCTGTGCTGATGAATTCCGATTGAGCTGACTTCCATCACTGCATATTCGCAGCCGGCATCAACTGCTTCTTTGAAGATTTTATTCAGGGTAATGATATCGGGTGTGGTATGTCCGGTCGAATGTTCTTTTCCGTTCACCAGAATTCTGATGGTGGAAATCAGAACGGCAGGACACCCCAATGATTCAAACAGCTTATAGGTCAAAGTTGCCGTTGTGGTTTTTCCGTTGGTTCCGGTGATACCGATGAGCTTCAATTTTTCTGACGGATTTTCATAAAAATTGGCGGCGATAACTCCCATTGCTTCGGATGAATTCCCGACCTTTACATAGGTTGCGTCCTGACTTATATTTTTGGGGAAATGTTCACAGATGATTGCAGTTGCACCCGCCGAAACAGATTTTTCAATAAATTCATGACCGTCAACCTGAGTTCCTTTTTGAGCGATGAACAGTGCATTTTTCTCAATTTTTCTGGAATCAAAATGAACTGAAGAAATCGGGATATCGGTATTTCCGATTACTTCTATTAATTTCACTTTGTACAATAAATCCTTCAGCTTCATCTGTTCTTTCGCTTAACTTTCAAGTGTCAAATAAATCGTTTGTCCTTTTCTGAACGGGGTTCCGGCCGGAATTGACTGTCCGGTCACTTTGCCCAATCCGTCGTATCTCACATCCAGTCCCATATTTTCAAGAACCGGGATCACATTTTCTCCGCTTTTTCCGATGAGGTTTGGAATTCTGCTGCCATCTGCATTGTATCTGATTGATGGCGCGGATTGAATTTCCTTTTTCACATTGACCAGCTCGGGTGTATTCGGAACTTTGATTGGCGTTCTGGAGTAAACCCAGTCTGCAATTTTTTTGAATACGGGCGCAGTCACCGTTCCGCCATAAATTCCTTTGTTGTTCGAGGGTTTGTGAACCACGACGATGCAGGTATATTTCGGATCGTCGGCCGGAAAGAAACCCGCAAATGATGCACGGTATCTGATCGGCTGATCTTTTAACCAGTATTCTACCCTTGCAGTTCCGGTTTTGCCCGCAATTTCGTAATGTTCGGTAAAAATATTTTTTGCGGTTCCTTCAGCAACTGCTTTTCTGAGCATTTCTGTAATTGTTGCTATATTTTCGTCCGATGCCATTTTGTCGACCAGCACCTGCGGCTGAAAATTGACAACCGAACCGTTGTATTTTTCAATTTTGTCTATGAACAAAGGTTTGAGCATTCTGCCTTTGTTAGCAATCCCGTTGTAGAAAGTCAGAATTTGGAGCGGTGTAATCTGGAATCCATAGCCGTAAGACATGACCGGGAGCGTGATATTGCTCCAGTCCGAATCGGTCGGTTTATGGAAGATCGGGGCGGTTTCACCTTCTATGTCGATTCCCATCTTTTTGGTCAGATTCCATTTTGACAACTGATCAAAATATTGCTGGGGGTTGCTTCCGAAGCCGGCATTGATCAGTTTGGCGGTTCCGATATTGGATGATTTGATCAGTACCTGTTCAACGGTCAGTTTGCCGTTTCCGTGGGTATCCGAGATTACTCTGTTATACAGTCTGTAACGTCCGTTTCCGGTTTCGACCGTATCGTCGGCTTTGAATTTTTCATTTTCGAGTCCGCTCAGAAGTGAAACGGTTTTGAAGGTCGAACCCGGTTCTGCCCGGTCTGCAATCACATAATTATAAACATCGGTATAAGTTCCGTCCTCACCTCTTTTCAGATTTACAATTGCTCTGATTTTTCCGGTAGAGACTTCCATCACGGCCACACAGCCGTATTCCGCTTCATACTGAATCAGCTGATCCTGAAGTGCGCTGTATGCTGCAATCTGCATACCTGCATCGATGGTGGTATAGACATCAGAGCCATTTACCGGTTCCTGTTCCCATGTTTTGGCCGGTCTCCACTGTCCGCCGCCCATAAACTGTTCCCAGCGTTTTCCTTCAACGCCCGACAGATCCTTTGAATAAGCGCCTTCCAGGCCTGATTTCCGGTCGCCGGTATCATAACCGATTGTTCTTCTGCCCACATCGTCCAAAACGAGCTCTCTTCTCGATTCGGTTTGGTGAATGAAACCGCCTTTGTTCTGACCTTTATTGAATATGGGGAACGATTTGATTCGGGTATAATCTTTATAATCCAGGCCTCTGATGAGCGTCATGTAGCGATTTCCCTTTTTCTTTTCGGTTTTTAATTTTTCCTGAAAATAAGATGCGGGTTTGTCAAACATTGCAGACAGCGAATCTGACAATGCGCCCAATTGTGATTCAAATAATTTGTCGTCTATGACTGCCAGGTCAATATAGATATTGTGAACGGTAATGGTGGTTGCGAGCAGGTCTCCACCCGATGCATACAGATTTCCGCGTTTTGAAGGTTCCGATTTCAGTCTGAAATTATTTTTTTCTGCAAATTCATCAAGTGCCGAACCTTCAGAAATTTGGATATTCGCCATCGAATAAAGCACGCCCAGCGCAATCACCAGGATTCCGACAGCAACCATATAGGCTCTGATTAGCATGTATTTACGGTTCCTGATCATAAACTTCTTTGATTAAAGCATAAGGTTGAACTTCAGTGATTGTAATGCCCATTTTTTCGGACTGTTTTCTGATTTCGGGTTCAAGCTGCATCTTCATCAGTTCCCGGTGTGCATCTGTGTATTGTGATTTCAGATTGTCAACTTCCTCATTCAGTCTATTGATTTCAACGACTTTCTTTTCAAGCCAGTGTGAACTCGAAATTGCGACAAAGGCAAGAAAAATCAGATAAAGACCAAATCCCCAGTTTCGGGCAGAGCCTTCTTCAACCAGAAATTTTCCTTTGAAAATATCTTTGATGCTGATATTGCTTTTTCTGTTTTTCGCCATTTTTAATTCTTTACAGCAATCCGCATTTTTGCGCTTCTTGCTCTCGGGTTTGTTTCAATTTCATTTTCATCCGGCACCGTTACTTTTGACTGCATCGGTTTGAAAGGGCTCTGCCAGTTGCCGTACACATCTCTTTCGGGTTCTCCTTCAAACATTCCGGTTTTCATATATCTTTTTACCAGCCGGTCTTCCAGCGAGTGATAGGAAATCACCACCAGTTTTCCGCCCGGCTCAATCAGTTCTCCGGTTTGGAGCAGCATTTCTTTGAGTGCTGCCAGTTCGTCGTTTACCTCAATTCTCAAAGACTGGAACAGTTGGGCAAGGAATTTATTCTCCTTGTTTTTGGGGACATAACTGAATATTTTTTTCAGATCGGCTGTGGTTTTGATCTTTTCCGATTTTCGACTTCCTGCGATTTCACGCGCCATTCTTCTTGCATTTCTCAGTTCGCCGTAATTGTAAAAAACATCTGCCAGCTTTTCTTCGCTGTATGTATTCAGTATTTTTTCGGCAGTCAGTTTTGAAGCTCTGTTCATCCGCATATCGAGCTGTTCATTGTCGAATCGGGTTGAAAAGCCTCTTTGGGGCGAATCGAACTGATGGGACGAAACGCCCAAATCAGCCAGCACACCGTTCAGTTTTCCGTAACCGAGATATCTGAGGTTGTTTTTCAGGAATCTGAAATTCTGTCTGACGAGCACAAATCTTTCATCATTCAGTTCATTTTTCCACGCATCCTCATCCTGATCAAAGGCAATCAGCCTGCCCTGCTCTCCCAATCTTTTCAATATTTCAACAGAATGCCCTCCACCTCCAAAAGTACAGTCCACATAAACTCCGTTCGGGTCATCCACCAACGCCACAACGCTTTCTTTCAGCAATACCGGATTGTGATACATCTCACTCATCTTTTCCCAATCCTCCCATCACTTTTTCGGTCAGCGCAACAAATTCATCTTCATTGACATCCACCGATTTTTCATATTTTTCTTTGTCCCAAATTTCAAGCACATTCACCGACGGGTGAAGCACCACCTCCTTGCTGATTCCGGCAAACGCAACCAGATCTCTTGCAATCTGAATCCGACCCGTAGAGTCGATTTCAACTGTTTTGAGACCGGCTGTAAACACACGGATAAAAGTGTTATTTTCTTTTACAAAACGATTCAGTTTATTGATTTCCCCCATCACAACCGCCCATTCACTGTACGGATACAGTTCAAGACATTCCTGAAAAACAGAACGTTTCAGCACAAAGCCTTCGGACAAAATTTCAGCCCACTGCTTCTGCAAACCGGTCGGCAGCGGCAATCTGAATTTTGAATCCACCTTGCACTCATATGTCCCTATCAGAGGTATCAATCTTTTTAAGTTTTGAACAAAAGTAGAAAATCTTTTGCATTTTTTACCACTTCATTGCACTTTGTTGATAACTTTTAACATCAGTCGGGCAGCTTGGGATTGATTTGTCCGGTTTTTGAATTCACTGATTTCTTTCCGGTCAAAAACAAATTTTAGATTTTAATACAGAATCCTTACTTTTGTCAGAAATTCAAGGCTTGATGCTTCTCAACTTAAAGAAAACCAAAAAGTACTCATATATGGAGGAAGGCGAAGGTCTTCCGATTGTACTCCTTCACGGGTTGATGGGTGAGTTGAGTAATTTTAACAAACTGACAGATCATTTCTCAAAAATCGGTTACAAGGTTTATGCGCCAGAGTTGCCGTTGTACAGTTACCCGATTTTGAACACCAATGTGAGCAGTTTTGCAAAATTTGTTTCGAGATTTATAAAAGACATTGTCGGTGAACCCGCCATACTGGTTGGGAATTCATTGGGCGGGCATTTGGGTTTGATTGTTGCGATCAAACATCCCGAACAGGTGAGGGCACTCTGTCTGACGGGGAGTTCGGGGCTTTATGAGAAATCATTTGGAGAGACTTTCCCAAAACGCGGGAGTTATGATTATGTGCTGAAAAAAACACAGGAAGTATTTTACGACCCTGATGTGGCGACAAAAGAAATCGTTGACGATGTGTTTGAAACCATCAACGACCGAAAGAAAGCAATCAAAACACTTTATATTGCAAGAAGTGCAATCAAAGACAATCTGAAAAAAGAGTTAAAAAAAATCAGTGCGCCGGTCTGTCTGATTTGGGGGAAACAGGACAATGTCACTCCGCCCGAAGTTGCAGTTGAATTCAACGAAGAGATTTCGGATTCGAGTCTGTACTGGATAGACAAATGCGGTCATGCGCCGATGATGGAACATCCGCAGCAGTTCAATGAACTGCTTGAAAGCTGGCTGAAAGAAAAAAGTATAGTCCGCAGCTGATGGATCTGAAGCCCGAATTTATAAAGAGTGCCGCCAAATGGCAGGATTGTCCCGAGCCAAATATACCCGAATATGCATTTATCGGCCGTTCAAATGTCGGGAAATCATCGCTGATCAATATGCTGGCGGAGCGCAAAAGTCTTGCAAAAACTTCGGGAACCCCCGGAAAGACGCAATTGCTCAATGTATTTCAGATGGAGCAAAGCTGGTATCTGACCGATCTTCCGGGTTACGGTTATGCAAAAGTTTCGAAAAAGAAAAGGGGTGAATTTGACAAAATGATTACTTCCTATCTGACCAAGCGCCCCAATCTGGTCAATACATTTGTGCTGATTGACTGCCGGATTCCCGCCCAGAAAATCGACCTTGAATTTATGATCTGGCTGGGTGAAAATCAGATTCCGTTTTCAATTGTTTTTACAAAGATCGATAAAATCAGCAGTGCGGCACTTCAAAAAGCTTTGCTCAATTACAGAAAAGAAATGCTGAAAAGCTGGGAATTCATGCCTCAGGTTTTTACAAGCTCTGCAGAGAGCAAACTGGGAAGACTTGAACTTCTGAACTATATAGGCTCGCTGAACGAACAGCTGAAAGACCGCTTTCAGACGAGCAGCAATTCCTGAACCGCCATACGGTAGCCTTCCAGACCCATGCCCGAAATGATTTTGAGACAATTTTGACCGGTAATCAGATTTTTTCTGAAATCTTCACGATGGTTCACATCCGAAATATGCACCTCAATCACCGGTGTTTTGATTGCACTGACCGCATCTGCAATTGCATAAGAATAATGAGAATAGGCAGCTGGATTCAACACAATTCCGTGGTATAAAAAACCGACTTCATGCAGTTTATCGATGATTTCACCTTCGTGGTTGGACTGAAAATAATGAAGCGCAACTTCGGGAAACTGTTTTTTGAGCTTCAAAAAATAATCATCAAATGATTCGGTGCCGTAGATTTCGGGCTCACGGATTCCGGTCAGATTCAGGTTGGGCCCGTTAATGATTTGAATTTGAATCAATTTTAAAATATTTTTTAATTTTTTATTCGAAATTAAAGATAAGCAAATTTGAAATTACCGGCTCAATATTCAATAAATTTTAGCTGTTCAATGCATTCATTCATTTAAAAAAAATCTGAGGCGATGAATGGAAATCCGCTTCAATCGGCTTTTGCATCATTCATTCGGAATATTCTGTCTGCACATTATATGATTGATTCCTTATCGGCTTGTGGTTTTATCAGCTTTTGGAATTCATATAAAATAGTTAGATTTGCGAATAGAATTTTGAAAATTATGTCCGATTATAAATTGATTTTGCCTTCGATGGGAGAAGGAGTGATGGAGGCGACCATCATCAACTGGCTGAAAGCGCCTGGCGACACCATAGAAGAAGATGAGGCAGTGGTTGAAATTGCAACCGACAAGGTCGATTCCGAGGTACCGTCTCCGGTTGCGGGGAAACTGAAGGAAATCCTGATTCAGACCGACAATATTGCAAAAATCGGGGAGCCGATTGCAATACTTGAAATTGAAGGGGCGATTAGTCAGCCCGAAGCGGTTGCAGAAACGGTTGAAGCAGCCGAACCCGAGGTGGTCAGAGAATTGGAAAAACCGCTCAACGAAAGTCCGGCTTCACTTTCGACAGATTCGGACAGATTCTATTCGCCGCTTGTCAGATCAATTGCAAAAACAGAAGGGATTTCGGCTGCAGAACTTGATTCGATCAGCGGTTCGGGAATGGGAGGAAGAGTGACCAAAGAAGACATACTCAAATTTGCTGAAGACAGGAAATCAGGAAAAGCTGCTCAGCCGGCTGCGGTTCGGGTCGAAACAAAAACCGAAGCATCGAAAGCAGTTGTTCCGGTATCGACATCAGATGGTGACGAAATCATCGAAATGGACAGGATGCGAAAGATCATCGCACAAAACATGGTCGATTCAAAAAGAATTTCTCCTCATGTAACTTCATTTATAGAAGCTGACGTGACCAATATTGTACTGTGGAGAAACAAACACAAACACGAATTCCAGAAAAAGAACGGTGAGAAAATCACTTTTATGCCGATTTTCATACAGGCAATTGCAAAGGCGATCAAAGATTTTCCGATGATTAATATTTCGGTCAGCGGAGATCAGATCATCAAGAAGAAGAATATCAACATCGGTATGGCGGCAGCGCTTCCGAGTGGTAATCTGATTGTGCCTGTAATTAAAAATGCGGATCAGTACAGTCTTTCGGGGCTTGCGGCTCAGGTCAATGATTTGGCACAGCGGGCGAGAGAAAACAAGTTGAAGCCAACCGAGATTCAGGGCGGTACTTATACGATTACAAACATCGGAAGTTTTGGAAACACGCTGGGGACACCGATTATTCCGCAGCCTCAGGTTGCGATCATGGCTGTGGGCGCAATCATCAAAAAGCCGGCTGTTATTGAGACGCCTCAGGGCGATGTGATTGCCATACGACACAAAATGTATCTGTCTCATGCCTACGACCACAGAGTTGTGGACGGCGCTTTGGGCGGAATGTTTGTGCAGAGGGTGGCTCAGTATCTTGAAAGTTTTGATATGGATACAGCGGTTTAAACCGGTTTGAGAAATAATGATTAAACGGTCTTCATGGCCGTTTTTTTATCGGATGAAATGATGTTTAAGACAGGCGACAGGGTCAGGGTTTTGGATGATGATCAGAAAGGAGAAATAATCAGAATCCATAAGAACAGGATCACCATATTGAACGAATTCGGTTTTGAAGAAACCTATAATTCGACCGAACTGATTCCCGACAAAGGCTTTGAAGTTGAAACCGTAATTTCTGAAACCGACGAGAAGAAAACGGAAACGGCAAAATCAAAAGAAGTTTCAGGTCCAAAAGAAATCGATCTGCATATCGGTCAGCTGACTGATTCTTATTCAAATCTGACCAATTTTGAAATGCTTCAAATCCAGCTGGGCACTGTAAAAGAGGAAATGGAGCTCGCGATTTCCCAAAGGCAAAAAAAACTGATTTTCATACACGGTCACGGCAGCGGGAAACTGAAAGCAGAAATGATGAAACTGCTCAAAAGGTACAGGAACATCGAAATTTATGATGCGTCTTTTCGGAAATACAAAGGCGGTGCGACTACGGTTGAGTTCAAACGTTTTTGAATGGAAAAACCCAAAGCCCTTCAAGGGTTTGAAACCCCTGAAGGGCTAATGGAGTATCTCAGCACCCGCGATTATATGATTTCAGCGGACTTTGCATAAGATAGAATGTCGGGGGACTTTGTTTTTTTAAGAAAGTCTTAACATAGTCGCTCTCTTCATACACTATCTATGCTTTATCCATGCTTTATCCCAGCATCAGCGTTTTTGAATTTCAGGCTAAATTACTGTAAAACAGCTGAATGTACAAGTCTTTGAAAATGACATTTGTGCACATTTGTGACAAAAGGAGACATTTGTGCCATAAGTGGACATTTGTGCCGTTTTGTTGATTTGGAGACATTTGGGACAAATTCATTGGAGGACGCTGCACAAAACAAGTTTAAGGAGGGGTGAATTTTGCAGGTAAAATTGATCAAAAGTAAAAAACTGTTGAAATAATTCGATCAGGATAATCAGCTTGTTTTTGCAGAGAAGAACGGCCGTTCGTTTCTGCATTCGAAAAATTTAGTCAACTATTGCATTTTCAAACTTTTGATAAATGGGTATGTTTACCCGCTTACATCCAAAAGTAAATCTTCAAAACAGCTGAAATAATGCTGAGGTTTCTCGAAAAACAAATCGTTTTGCGGTTCAGTCTTTTCAGGTGGACTCTCAGGCTCAGGTTAAAACGCTCTATGTGGTTGGTACCGAAACGTGTTACTTTGTGGACATTGCGCTGTATGAGAAATTGATAATTCTTCAAACCGTCCGTATAAATAGATTTGGCTTCTGCAAGATGCAAGGTACGCAAAACAACATTCAGTGTTTTATTGGTTCTCGCACCGGCATAGAAACTCACCACTTTTCGGGATTCTCTTTCCAAGGCATACACAACCCAGACTAGGCGTTTTTTATTGCCAACAAAGGTTCGTAGCTCATCTACTTCATAAGTTTTTCCTTTGCTGATGAAGGGACGGCGAATTGATTGGGCAATGGACAAAATCCTTTTCAGAAGCGTTGTAGCCGAAATACCCAAAACCCTTGCCGTGCTCCTGATGCCCAAACCTTCTTTGATCAGAATGATTATCTGCCGATTCAGGTTGGATTGATAGGCATTGTATTTATAACTCCATAATTGTCTTTTCCCACAAGATTTGCATTTAAAACGTTGTTTGCCATTTGCGTGAAATCCATTTTTTACACAAATGCTTTCACAATATTTACAATTCAATTTTTCCATGTCCCAATCTGATACATTAAGTTCTAAAAATCAATTTTAAAGCGATTTAAGCAATTATAAATAACAAAACCAACCTGTAGGTTGGCTGTAAATTTCTAAAATATTTTCTGAAATACACTGAATATAAGTTTTTTATGTTTTGATTTATAGCAAATGTCCCAATCTGGAACATTACCCCCTAAAATTTCCTTAAATTTCGGCTTTCTATGAAAAGAAATAATACATGAATAAAGTAATTTCCATTTTATTTTTGTTTTCCGGCGTTTTTCTTTTGGGACAGGAGACTATTGCTCAGAAAGAATTGATTCAAAAAGCAAATGAAATATTTGAATTATTGGACAAAGATCCTAAAAATGCCTTTAAGCAGGCAGAAATAATTGAAAATGAAGCACAAAAACTGAATGTTAAAGAAGCTGAGTTAAAGGCAATAAACATTAAATGCGGATACTATAAGATCGAGAATGACTTTGAAAAGATGATGGAGACCGGCAAGTTATTGTCAAAGAAATCATCAATTTATAAAATGCCTTATTATAAGGTTATTGCAAAAAGACTGCTTTTTGAATCATATCTTTTTAGCGGTTTGCCCAAACGAGCTTTTCAGGAGTTGGAAGGTGGCAGAAGACTATTAAATAAATTGGATGAAAAAGAACCCCAAAACATTATTGAAAAGGCAAATTTCTTTATTGCCTATTCAAACTACTATCTGCTTAAAGAGGATTATAAAAATCAGTTGAAATACATAAAAACCGCCGGAGAGGAGCTCGAAAAATTGCCCGAAGAAGATTATTCACAAAAACTTCTGTGCGTTCATTATTCTAATCTTGCAGCTTCTTATAATAAAAATAACGAAAAAGATTCAGCAAAATATTATGCAAAACTCTCTCAGTCAAAAGGTGAGAGGTACAATATCAATGAATTGAGATTCAACAACCTGGTAGTTTTGGGAGATGTCGGAATGAGTGAATCAAAATATGAAGAAGCTCTCAATTATTATAAGGAGGCAGAAAAATTAGGAGGTTATAAAAATCATTTGGACATTGAAGTTCTTTACGACAATATAATACTTGCAAATAAAAATTTGGGGCGAGAAGATAATGCAAAAATTTATATGACAAAAAAAGATTCTTTGAAGCTGACAATCTCCGAGAACCAGAACAAATCACTTCACAATTTATTAAACGAGAAAGAGCAAAGCGATACAGTTCAATTCAAATATATCGTTTTGACTCTCTTTGTATTAATAATCATATTTACAATTTTTTTCGTGCGAAGAAATAGAATTCTGTTACAGCAGGAAAAAATAAGTGACCTTTACTTGGATGAAGTTTCTAATTTTCCAAGCGGTGAGGATTATTCCAGGTTGTTAAATCTTTTAAAAGATAATGATCCCGCATTTATGATTTATTTTGAAGAGACTTTCCCCGGGTTTGGTTCGGAGCTTAAGAAAATTAATCCGAAAATATCAGATTCCGAATTGGAATTTTGTGCATTGCTTAAATTAAAAATTCCGACAAAAGAAATTGCACAGTATAAATTTAGGGCTCCGCAGACCATTCGAAATAAGAAATATATCATCAGGAGCAAACTGCATATTCCAAAAGATAAAGATATATACGAGTGGTTTGATGAGTTATAACACTCTAATTACAAGCTTTTTGTAAAATACAATAAACAATTTCATTTCATCGGTACACTTTCAGTACGGTTGTTTTGGTGCATAAACCTCCATTTCTTATATACTTGCATAAATTAAATTTTTAAAATTATGAAATTCTTTTACTTGAAAAGGTTATTGCTTCTTAGTTTTTTAGTTGTGGTTTGTAAGGTAGCTTTCACTCAGCTGCAAAAATCGATTGACCTTGTTCAAATTTCAAATTCCGGTGAAAAAAGTTTAGATTCTTGTGATCAGCCTGCAAATGTGGTGGTTGATTATGAGGAAGGAATGCCAACGGCATTGGTAAATTGGGAAGGCGAGCAGCCACAGGAGGGCTGGATACTTTTGTATGGCCCGGAAGGTACAATTGACATTGGCTGGTTTCTGTCAGATCCTGAAAATTACGAAAACCCTGAAGCAAATATAGAGCGTGTACATAGTAGCCCGCATTATATTTATATGAATATGTTGCATCAGGCGCCCTATGAGATTTATGTCATATCAGATTGTGGGGACGGATTGTTGATCGCCTCAGATATGGCTATGTTTGTGGTTGGCGAAAGGGGCGAGGAAATTATCGGGGAAGATTGTGAAGCTCCATTTAATGTATCCGGAATTCAAAATGACTCACACTCAATTGACCTTTCCTGGGAGCCCAATGACGGCGGTCTTTACCAAATCGCATGGGGGCCTTTCGGTCTTGAGATGAATGAAAGTTTCTTTGATGACCCACAAACGGGAAGTGTAATCGTTTCCGAGAATCCATATCATTTGGAATTTCCAAGGCCCGGAGCCGAAGAACCGCATGGAGTCTTTATTCGAAAATTTTGCGGTGACAATCTATTCAGTGATTGGCAGGTCCCTTCTTGTATGCCCCCAATTCAATTGGACAGTCATATGAGCGAAACCGAAGTATTGCTTACTTGGACACCAGCCAGTCAGGAAACGGCATGGCAAATCGCCTATGGTCCCCAAGGAATCAATCCAAATGAAGAAGGTGATCCAAACGTACACATTGACAATGTGTACAATACCCCGTCGCACGCCCTATTATTTACTGAATTAGAACAGGGTGTTGATTACGATTTTTATGTACGCACAAACTGTTCAGGTAGCAATTACAGTGAATGGGCCGGCCCCGGATTTTTCAGTACAGATTTTGGGCCTTGTAATTCAGTGGAAGAATTACACGCAAACCATATCACACACCAGTCTGCAGATATCCTATGGACACCTCAAAGCGGCGAATATCATTGGGATGTGACCTATGGATTGGCGCCATTGGATCTGGCTTTAGCGACGACCATTACTGTAGATAACCCAAAAGCGATTCTTATGGGGCTGCAATCTTCATCTACATATGAGGTATTTATCACATCAAAATGTGTAAGTGGTGAAACTGCTCAAAGTGAAAACATTTCATTTACAACGACCGAATCAGACGACATATACTGTATTCCGTATTTCCTAAATGGGTGTACTTATGATTTTATTGATCATTTAATTCTCGATGGAGAAAATAATACTCGATTATATGATCTGAATACAGGCTGTACAGACAGCAACTTTAACGACAGAACCGATGAAATGGTTGATTTGGCTCCCGGCAATGTATATTTCACAAGGGTGTCTCACGGAAATTTCCCTATTTCAGGAGATAATTTGGCAATCTGGATCGATTTCAATGATGATGGTATCTTTGATAATGAAACCGAAAGGGTTGGAGATGGTGCATTAGCTGCAGCAGGATTTACCAATGTGAATTTCTCAATTCCTGAAAATGCCCATCCCGGACAGCACAGAATGCGAATTATGCTGGCATTTAATGCCTATCCATATCAACTGACCCCATGCAATGATGGTGAAAGCGTTTCTACAAACGGTGAAGTTCATGATTATATGGCCAACATACTTTCATTACAAAATTGCAACAATACTGAGGCGGGCACAACTATTTCTGATTTCGCGGTCTGTGCGGGTGAGGATTTCACTATCTCCGTTACGGGGTCATCAGATCCTGCAATAGGATTGGAGAGGAAGTGGCAATCATCACCAGCCAATCAGAACAACTGGTCAGATGTTTCCGGTGGTCTTTTGTCAACGGCCACTGTGTATGGAGGAATACAACAGCCAACTGATTTCAGATATGTAGTTACCTGTACCCTAAGCGGCGAGAATTCAATATCAGATATACTTCAAGTTAGTATGTCAAATGATTGTTATTGCAAACCTGAATCAAATTGCGGTGGTCCGGGAGGTCTTCAGATTAACAATGTAGCCTTGGTTGGGGAAACAATTACCCTTAACAATCAAACCGGGTGCAGTGGCAACGGGTACGGAGATTACACGATTAAGTTTGCGCCTGATTTAAAACAGGGTGTATCATATTCACTCTTTGTAACTGCCAATAATGCAAGTTTGAATGATGATAAAATCAAGGCTTGGATAGATTTCAATAATAATAAGATTTTTGAACCGGAAGAAGTCATCATGGACTATCCCGCCGGTTTACCTGACTATACCGTTACCGATGAGTTCACTGTTCCGGTCAATGTAAATCCGGGGCTTTACAGAATGCGTGTACGAATTGGCTGGTGGGGTTCACCAACTCTGGAAGGCTGTTCTATACTTGGATATGGTGAAACCGAAGATTATTTGATTGAAGTGATTCCCGGTGAGGTGTCAGAGGATTGTCCTCAGCCATTTGACATAAATGTTGTGCAGGAGAGCGATCCAACCGTTGTTTCTGTTTCCTGGTCTCCAGGCGGAGCTGAGTCAGAATGGGAAGTGGTTCATATATTGGCCGGGAACGATCCGAATGAAGGAGAACCTCTTATTATAGAGGAGAATCCAACTGTTCTGATTGATGAGTTGGAGCCTGATACCGATTATGAGGTATATGTCCGTGCGCTATGCGGTGAAAATAACATTAGTGAATGGGCCGGACCGGTAGTATTCAGAACCGGAAGTCTTTTTGTAAACGATACAAGTTTTGAAGGATTCCGCTATTTTCCGGTTCCTGCTACTGACAAACTGAATTTAAAATCAGTTGTGCCTATAGAGGAGGTTACAATCCTTAATCTATCAGGAAAAAAATTAATGAGTGATACGCCCTCAGCCAAGAATTCAGATTTGGATATTTCCGGACTTTCTCCGGGTGTTTACTTCATGAAGGTAAGACTGAACTCAAAATCCAAAATATATAAAATTATTAAAAAGTAAAATCTGTTTGATTTTAACTGTTTAGAATTTAATTGTAACCGCCTCAAATTGAAATCTGAGGCGGTTACTCTTTTAAAGATATTGGATTTTTTCCACCCACGCTTCTGAAACCGTTGGTTTTGTAATTTATAAATTTAATAATTGTTTAATCAAAATGAAAACTCCCACACACTGCGTTAACACTACCTAATTTTGAACTGAAAATTTACGGGAAACAAGGAGTGCAGGCCGGAAAAGCTGATTTTATCCGGTTCCGGGCATATCATTTCATATGATGCGTCTTTTCGGAAATACAAAGGCGGCGCGACTACGGTTGAGTTCAAACGTTTTTGAATGGAAAAACCCAAGAGGCTGTCCGAAAAGGATAGCCTCTTTTTTATGCTGCTAATTTTTCAACAGCTTCAATATAGTTTGATTTTTGATTTTTTAGGGATAAAGTACGTTGATAAAATCTCAATGGAACAAAAACGAT
>Ga0206116_1000158_pt1 | contig 102690 bp, 85 predicted proteins | sample 3A1Ametagenome_FD_178000 | JGI IMG/M metagenome (GOLD analysis project Ga0206116, IMG submission 178000) | Enriched microbial communities from leaf-cutter ant dump, University of Wisconsin, Madison, United States - 3A1A | ecosystem: Environmental > Terrestrial > Nest > Insects nest > Nest dump...
AAAATATTTTTTTACTATATTTGACATAGATATTGGTTTGTTTGGCGACTTCAAGATACTGTATTTCAGTATCTTGACCAATATCTAATCAATATATTTTGCTAAAATAATTACACCCAACGGGTTTGAATCTACATCCGTATGAATTCGAGTAGGTAAAAAATCTAATCTTTTAAAATCAACAAGCCCTCCTTGAGCATTCAATTTCAATAAAAAAGATTTTTGTTGCATATCGCCCAACAAAACATCATCATACGAATAATGAATATCATTTTGGCTTTTTACAACTAATAGCGGCTGGCCGAGATTATTCAAACAGAAATTAACAACACTTTGGTCTCCAAGTCCGTAAATAGGCGCGTGCCATAGGTGATTCCCATCACTATCTGTTTTAAAAACCACTGCTTCTTGAGTAGGAAACCCCATAAAATCTACTTCAGGTAAATCAGTTAATGTAATATTATTAAAATGACAAATGATATTATGTGAGTATTCCGAGAAAAAATACAAATTATCAGCAGCATCTATCTCTAATTCTCTATAATTATTCGGTGCTCCGTTTAAAGGAACATCTAGCAAAGTGGTATTTTCCATTCCTACAATCCAAACCTCATCTCCGTTAGGGTATAGCTTACACAAGAATTCACCTTCAGTATCCTCAAAAGTAAGATTGTCGAACACAAAACCGTTTCTATACGTTCCTATGCAATAAATATTGTTCTGGCTGTCGGTTCCCACCGCACGAAATCCTGCATAGGCATCCTCATGTAACTTCTCAAAAGTCTTCTCCCAAACAGTATTGAAATTATTATCTAATTTGGTAATAAAAGCTTTGATATTTCTCTGTGGGTACTGATATGCCGGATCAGTGATAATATTATATCGAACTGTATGATACCCCGCCATCACTATATCTCCATTATTGTCTATCGTAAAATCCGAAAAACCAAGATTTTCAAACACTCTACTGTTGATATAATTTCCATTTTCATCTAGCTTAATTATAAAATCATAAGCTATATCGGTTGATAAAGTTGGGTGAGTAATATTCGGATTTAGGACAGGATGAAAATCAGGATCCAGCGTGACTTGAGTACCATAATTTATCATATGCCCTATAAATAATATATTTCCTAAAGAGTCAAAACCAACCTTTATAATTTGCCTCAAGCCATTTATATTAAGATTTCGCCATTGCTTTACCCAGATGACATTTTTGTTTTGATCCATTTTAATAATAAAATCGGAAGGAAGCCCTACATCCCCTTCAACAAAATTGGGTTGCCCATCACCAAAATCATGAACCCCGGACTGTGACCCTATCATATAGATATACTCATCTTTAGTTATAACCGAAGATATATGAGCCCTATCATTAAAAGAAATACCCGGATCATGGTCTATGTCTACATCTTTCAACCCATACACCCATTCAAATTCTTGCGCATTAGATACTATAGAAATACACAAACACAAGAAGCTAAAAAACTTCGTGAGGGATAATTGTAATGTATTTCTAGTTAGCATTTTCATAATACAACTCAAAAATGTTTAGAATGAGTAGTTCCATTATTTTATGATGATGCTAAAACTACCCAACAGTTGCTTCATAAAATTAACTTATTTAACCATAAAAGTCAAACAAATAGCAAAATATCAACAAAAACACTATATTTACTATCAGCTCCCTAAATTCGGAATTTACTATTTATGAAAATACATTCAAACCTCATTTACATTCTTTTTCTTCTTTTATTAGGAGCTTGTAAGGATAATTCCGAAAAGGAAGTAGCTAACGAACCGCATGATTCGCTCAAAAAACCCGAAAAAGAAATTAAAGTTGAAAAGAAACTCATAACCGCTGCGGATATTGTATTGAAAAAAGAATTAGGTTATGACAAATACACCCTCGAAGACCAATACCCGTACAAAGACACCACCCGAGTTTTTCAATGGGAGAAAATCAAAGAGAAGTTAGCCTTTATCGAAAACTTCCAAAACGAGAAAATCACGTATGCTATTTTACAGAATTACAAAAACATGAATCGAGAGGCTCCGACCGTTAAGAAATTTGTCCGAAATGAATACACTCGTGTAAGTGATACTTTGGGCGTAGAACGCTATCAATCCGCACCATTATATGTAGTAGGCGAGACACACGCTCCTACAATTTATGGTCGGGATGGCTCACTGGTAAAACTCATTAGTAGCGACACATTAGACATGATTCGCATTGAAGGCATTTCGCTATCAGGAACTTGGGATGTCCCGAAACGCTATGTCAAAACATTAGGGGATAGCCTTCAATTCAGGCATATTGCTTTTGTAGATGTCACCAACCAAAACATTACTTTTATTGAAAAAGTGGGTAAAGAATATATTATTCGTTCGATGAATCCGGCGACTTCGGGCGTACATAAACCTCCGTATGCTATGGAAACACCTGTAGGGATGTTTGTCATTCAAGAAAAGAAAGCCAAAATGCTCTTCTACAAAGACGGAACTACCGAGCTTGGCGGATTCGCTCCTTGGGCTAGTCGTTTTACCAATGGCGGATATATCCACGGAGTACCTACCAACGACCCTAACGGAAGTATTATCGAACACAGTGCGTCTCTCGGTACCACTCCCCGTTCGCACATGTGCGTCCGCAATGCGACTTCGCATGCCAAATACATTTACGACAATGCAAAAACCCTGCAATCCTTAGTAATTGTGATAGATTAATAAAGTTTGACACAACTTAACTCTTACCTACTTTAAATAGAAAATTCTGTCAACATAAAATAAAGTTGACAGAATTTTTAGTTTTAACTCATCAAACAACCTTAATCACCATAATCTCCCGAACAAATAATCACATGATATCCGGTCGGAACTGTTACTTGTGTAATGAGACTAGTATTACATCTCAAAACGAGATAATTGGTAACATAAAAACATGCACATTCATAAGATTCAAAATACGCCGGTCCCATTGGAGTTTCTACTTTCCAACCAATTACCGGAGGTGCATCTAATACATACTTTTCTTTAGTTAATCCTTTTTCTCCGTAAGCAGGCAAAACTGCCACAAGTCCGAACAAAACAACTGATAAAAACATTTTTTTCATAATTTACAGCTTTAAATGTTAATAATAATGCTAATATACATATTATTTATTGATAATAATAAAATATTTTTTTTTAATTCATTAAATATCCTAAAATATACCCTGCAGATTTTAAAAACTCACATTAATAACATAGTTTAACATTTTGTATTTCAAATAATTAGCTATTTTTGCCGTTTATAATTTCGGACACAACAATTAACACATAGGAATGCGAACATATATTTTAATCTTTATTGCCGTACTATTCAGCTCTTTTTATCTGAGTACTACCCAAGAAAACCACCCAACTGACAAAGCAGCTCAAAACACCCAAATAGCTCTCGAAAGCAAGACACTTTCACCCATAGAGCAACTCTATCAGGAATTTGGGTTTGAATCCAATCAACTAATAAACTACAAAGCATTTGAGCAAGCCTTACAAGGTTTTGAGCAAATCAACCCGAAAGTAAAAGATGTAATAACCATTATCGATTTTACATTGCCTTCAACTCAAAAAAGGATGTTTGTATTGGACTTAATAAACAAGAAAGTTTTGTTCCATTCTATCGTTTCGCACGGCAGAAATTCAGGCGAAAACTACGCTACTTCTTTTTCAAACCGTCATGGCTCTTACCAAAGTTCACTAGGATTTTACCTAACTGACCAAACCTATATGGGTTCAAACGGGTATTCTCTTATTTTAGATGGATTAGAAAAAGGCATTAACGATCATGCAAGAGCAAGAGCCGTAGTGATGCATGGCGCGGATTATTGCAGCGAAAATGTAATTAAATCCAACGGAAGATTGGGCAGAAGTTACGGATGTCCGGCATTGCCGAGAGAAATCAACGAAAGCGTTATCAACACCATCAAAAACGGAAGTGTGCTTTATATTTACGCCAATAACAAAGAATATATGACCACTTCAACAATACTGCAAAGCACCAATTATATTGCTCAAAACAGCACTTTATAAGAATTTGAACAGAATTGTAGATATAAAAAAAAGAGTAAAGCCGGGCTTTACTCTTTTTTGTTTTTTATAGATTCGAATTTATCTTTTTGGCTAGTTCTGTAAACTCTTCTTGCGTGAGTTGAACTTTGTGCTGAAAGGTCATTTCTTTCATTTCGTTAAGCGGAATCAAATGCACATGCACATGAGGTACTTCAAGCCCTACAACTGCCATCCCTACTCGTTTGCACGAAATCGATTTCTCTAAAGCATTAGCCACATCGTGCGAAAAAGCCATAAGTTCCAGATAATGCTGCTTATCCATTTCAAAAATCTTATTGATTTCCTGTTTCGGCACACACAGCGTATGTCCTTTTGCATTCGGATTTACATCCAAAAACGCAATGAACTTATCATTCTCGGCTACAATATGAGCCGGAATTTCTTTATTGATAATTTTAGTAAATACACTCATGGTTAGTCTCTTGATATTTCTAGAATTTCAAACTGCAATTTACCATTTGGAACCGTAATTTCAGCAATCTCACCTACTGATTTACCCAATAATCCTTTCCCGATTGGAGAAGTAACCGATATTTTTCCGGTTTTTAAATCTGCTTCACTTTCTGCCACAAGCGTGTACGAAAGCTCCATTTTATTAGCCAAATTACGGATTCTCACTTTCGAAAGCACCAATACTTTTGATGTATCTAATTGCGTTTCATCAATGATTCGAGCGTTAGCAAACAATTCTTCCATTTTTGAGATTTTCATCTCCAATAAGCCTTGCGCCTCTTTTGCTGCATCATATTCTGCATTTTCAGACAAGTCTCCTTTATCTCTCGCCTCAGCAATTGCCTGAGAAGCCTTAGGTCTTTCCACTGCTTTTAAGTACTCTAACTCGTCTTTTAATTTCTTTAATCCTTCTGCTGTGTAATAAGATACTTTAGCCATATTTCCTAGTTTTATAAATAGAAAGAATCCCAAAATTTTGGGATTCTCATCTTTGATAATATTTTTTATACTTTAGCCGTTTATTATATCTGATATAAATTTACTGTAAACAAAGATATAACTATTATTTCAGATTTTCCAACTATTAAGGTTTTAATTTTTTATGAAGCATACCTTCACTTTTTTTATCATATTACTAATAACTCTTACGATGAGTTGCGAAAGTGACGGCGTAAGAACCAAAAACCCGTTTGTACCCAACTACCCTTTTGCTTTTACGGTAAATATGGACTTGCCTATGTATAATTCGTTATTATACCCCAGCAATGCTGTCTTGATAACCCTTAGTGGTGTGGGCGCCAACGGAATAATCGTGTTTAACGCCGGTGGGTCATACAGAGCCTACGAAGCCAACTGCCCGAATCAGAGTATTTCGAATTGCTCTCGTTTACAAATTGACGGAATTCGTGCGGTGTGCCCTTGTGATGAGTTAAAGTACAGTTTATTTACCGGAGTTCCGGTCGGGGAAGGTCAATACACTTTGATTTCGTATCGAGTGCAGCACAACGGAAATACGCTACTTATCTCTAATTAATTTCGCTTTCCGGTATTTGTATCTTCAAGGTACAAATCCGGTTGGTTTTCTACCTTGGTGTATGCTTTACTTTCTTGCTCGGCAAGTCTATCGGTAAACAAAACTCCATGCAAGTGGTCGATTTCATGTTGGAAGATAACTGCCGTGAATCCTTCGACAATTTCGGTATGTTTTTCGCCTTTTCGGTCTTGGTACGAAATCTCGATAATATAATGCCTAAGCACATCGCCTCGTGCATCCGGAATCGACAAACAACCTTCCGCCCCTTTGCGTAACAAGGCTGACTTCCATGTAATTTTCGGATTCAGAAACACCTCAAACGGATAATTCGGTTTGTCAAAACGCTGTACCCAAATAACGTTGCGGTTAATCCCAACCTGAGGTGCAGCAATGCCCACACCGCCATCAGTGGGATGCGTCACGGCTAAATACATACGCTCAATCAGCACCTCAATATCTTTGGCTTTCGGATTGATATCTTTTGATACAGATTTCAGCACCTGAAGCTCTTTTTCATTATCCGTCTGGATGACATACATCCGCTCGGTGGTATCTCCGGAAAGAATTAATTCTCTTTCTGCCTTGTCAAAATTTTGAGCCTTTGTAAGAAACGGAAATAACAATGACAACATAAGTAAGTATTTCATAGTTCTATTCTATTATCGCCTTCGCAATCACTTCTTGAATTCTACTGCGGATATTTTCTTTTGATAGTTTGTTAGCCGCATTGCCATCCGGATAGGTTCTGTTGGACAAAAACACAAAAATGGTTTCGGTTTTCGGGTCAGCCCAAGTCATGGTTCCGGTAAATCCGGTGTGGCCAAAACTCTCCATCGAAACACAATCACAAGTAGGACCGTTTTTATTGCCCGATGGTTTATCAAAACCTAAACCTCGGCGGTTCTTGTTCAAGTCATAATACAAGTTATTGAACTTATCAAATGTCTTTTTCGAAAAATAGCTCTTTTCGGCATACTCTCCTTTCTGCAGATAGAGTTGCATCATCTTTGCCACATCCACTGCGTTTGAAAACAATCCGGCTTGCCCCGCTACTCCGCCTTGCATCGCGGCTGCCATATCGTGTACATACCCTCGGATGAGTTGATGTCTGTAATAATTATCTTGTTCGGTCGGTACTATTTCGCTCAAATCAAATTTACGCAACGGATTATAAGTCGTGCGGTGCATTCCCATCGATTGATAGAAATGTTCGTCAATGAGTTTATCCAACGGCTGTCCTGTTTTTCGCTCTAAGAATTCTTTTAACAGGATAAACGAAAAGTCCGAATACTTGTATTCTTTTTTACCCAACTTGCTTTCTGCAATTTGTTTTAGAATCACTTCGGTATATCCTTTTTTGATGAATAAATTCTCGGCTACCTGATCCGGAAAATCCGGGCTATAGGTATTCGAATATATTTTCGGATTCGGCAGCTTCGTAATGCTGTCCAGCGTAGATTTATAGAACGGCATCCAAGCTACAAATCCGGCATTGTGCGTCAGCATTTCTTTGAGCGTAATGTCTTTTTTATCAGTTTTCGCAAACTCCGAAAGCATCTCCGACAGTTTTGTGTTGAGGTTTATGTGATGCGAATCAAACTCTTTTACCACCATCGGCAGTGTTGCTAGTATCTTAGTGAGCGAGGCTACATCATACATATCCGAATTGCGCACCAGCTCTACATTATCATAGGTATGGAATCCGAATGATTTATGGTAAACCACTTTTCCTTTTCGCGCCACCAAAATTTGCATCCCCGGAGCAATGTTCTTTGACATGGTCTCTTGGGCGATTACATCAATATTAGTCAGTATAGCCGAGCTCATCCCGACATTTTCGGGCACATCAAAGCCCAGTCTATTGATACTTTCTACCTTCAAGCCACTACCTACCGGAAATTCCGCATTGATAGAAACCGGTAATTTTCCGTTAGCACTAGAGCTTCCAAAAATCAAATTAGCCGTAGTTTCTTGTCCTACTTTGCTGTTCTGGTAAGATACAACCACCCCTTCGATATTCTCAAAAGTCTGAATCGCCGACATACAATACGGTTTAGCAAATACCGACAAAATCACATTATTGGTTCTGGCAATCTCATACAGCCAAGTGAGTTCTTGCGTGGTGAAATCGTGTTTGCGCCAAGCCGACCCATTCGATTTGTGATAGCCGACAATAACGGTGGTATAAGCTTGTAACTTTTCTTGTAACCCGACCAAGGTAGAATCCTCAACTTCGGTCACATCGGCATAATTTTGAAGCGTTTCCAAAAAGTGACTTCCGTCATCGCCGCCCATTTTTACATACGCTATCTTTTGTTTTTCCAGATTCTGAATCGGTAGAATCTGGTTCTTGTTTTTCAGCACCGTTAGTGCATTTTCCATCAATTTATGGTTCAAGGCTTGGTCTTGGCTAGTATTCAAATCACTATGAAGATTCTGAACATCGATCGGTTGATACTTATTCAGCCCGGCTTGATACTTATATTTCAGAATCTTTTTTACCGAGTGTTCGAGTCTTTTCTCTGTTAATTTGGCACTGTCCATGGCTACTTTAAACATCTCTACTGCTACCGGAACATTTTCCGGAAACAATAAAATATCATTCCCTGCCAAAAAAGCCTCCAAATCAATCTCCCCCGGATTCTTGAAGTTGCTCGCGCCTTTCATGTTCAGGGCATCGGTGAAAATAAGCCCTTTGAACTTTAATTTCTCTTGTAGTAATTCCGTCACCACAGCCGGTGATATAGACGAAGGGTAACCTTCTCTCGTTTCAAAAGCCGGAATATTCAGGTGAGCCACCATCACGCTGGCAACTCCTTCACGAAACAACTTTTTAAACGGATATAATTCTACTTCGTTTATGCGCTCTTCAGAATGGTTAATAGACGGCAAGGTATGATGCGAATCTTTGTCTGTATCTCCATGCCCCGGGAAGTGTTTTGCTGTGGCAAATACGCCCTGTGATTGTATTCCTTTTACTAGCGCAATAGCTTTGTCGGCTACATTTTCAGGACTTTCACCAAACGAGCGATTCCCGATAATAGGGTTCAGCGGATTGGTATTGACATCCACCACCGGAGCAAAGTTAAAATGGATACCCATACGCTTGCTATGGCGCGCCATATGAACCCCTACTTGTTCGATGAGTTTTTCGTCGCGTATAGCACCTAGAGTCATATTCCACGGAAACGCAAAAGTTGAATCCAAACGCATCGCAAGCCCCCATTCGGCATCAATCCCTACAAAAAGAGGCACTTTGGCTTTGGATTGGAAGCGATTGGTAAGCTTCGCCTGACGCATCGGTCCTCCTTGAAAGAAGATTACCCCTCCAATTTTTTGATTGATAATAAGCGAATCAATACTTTGCGCATGCTTTTCGTTTTTATTAGAATAGGCAGCTACCATAAAAAGCTGTCCGATTTTCTCGTCCAAACTCATTTGGTTATAGATGCTATCCACCCATTTTTTGCTCACCTCATCATCAGGCAAAAAGTCAACCGCCGTTTCGTTATAAACGACTTTCTTCTTTTTTTCTATAGGGGTACTCGCCTGAGAGGGATTCAAGCTCTTCATCGTATCCGGTAATAGGTTGGAGCCCAATACTCCGAAAAAACATATAAAAAACAGTAGTCCTAAAACTTTGCGCATCTAAACTAAATTCTAATAAAAATAAACTGCTTAAAAATAGAGAAACTCCCCTACATATAAAAATCCATTAACGAATACTTATCAAAAAAGTATCCAAAATCTTTTCGCTAACAAAAAACCCTTTCTAAACAACTTCAGAAAGGGCTTTATAGTATATCGTTTTAGACTTTTTTAGAAAAATCGACTATGCCAACTATCTGCTGCTGGAACTTCCCAATATTCTCTGAACTCTCCTACGGTGTTTACCAGATTGTTGAATACTATCGTTTCGCTATTCACAGCTTTTTCTTTAGCCATTTTCTTGAAATCCAAAAGGGTTTTGTAGGCTACAAACTCGCCGGTTTTGTAGGTAACGTTCATCTTATCGAGCAAATCAACCGAATATTTTTGTTCTAAATTCTGAATAAAACGCACCGAGCTATCAATCGAGCAACCCGTTACCGGATATACATCCTGATTCACTGCCAAGACGATAAACCGGTTGTATTTAGTGACAAACGAAGCCTCAAGGTTATCTCCGTGAGCGGTCCACTCCTCAACAAAGCGTTGTAATTCTTGCTGGATTTCTGCCATTTCTTGGTCAGAAAATTTTCTATTGGATTGATAAATCCAGATTCTGGACTCATCAGGTAAGTTATCAAATGGGACGTACATCTTACTTAAATTCTTTATAAAGGTTTTAATCCTACAAATTTAAACAATTATAACGGGTAATAATTGTTTTGATTCTGATTTGTGTTCTTTTGCACATTAAAACATAAAAAGTATATTTGTCATAATATTCAAACAACAGTACTATGAAATTACTACAAGGGAAAACGGCAATCATTACCGGAGCAAGTAGAGGTATCGGAAGAGGAATTGCAAAAGTTTTTGCAGAACAAGGAGCAAATGTTGCTTTTACGTACAGCTCATCGGTACAAGCAGCTGAAGAATTAGAAAAAGAATTATCACAATACGGTGTTCAAGTAAAAGGCTACCAATCTAATGCAGGTGACTTCCAAGAAGCACAGAAATTAGTAGATGACGTTGTTGCTACTTTCGGAACTGTCGATATCCTTATCAACAATGCCGGAATCACCAAAGACAACCTACTGATGCGAATCTCTGAAGACGACTTCGATAGTGTAATCGAAGTCAACCTAAAATCCGTATTCAACATGACCAAAGCCGTGCAACGCACCATGCTTAAAAACAGAGCCGGCTCAATCATCAATATGAGTTCGGTAGTAGGAGTAAAAGGAAACGCTGGACAAACCAACTATGCCGCTTCAAAAGCAGGTGTAATCGGGTTCAGCAAATCAGTAGCTCTAGAGCTAGGCTCTCGCAACATCAGATGTAACGTAATCGCTCCGGGATTCATCGAAACCGAGATGACCGAGAAACTTGGCGCAGACGTAGTAGAAAATTGGAGAAATTCTATTCCGCTGAAACGTGGAGGAACACCCGAAGATGTAGCTAACCTTTGCGTATTCTTGGCTTCGGATATGTCCTCATACATCACCGGACAAACCATCAACGTTGATGGTGGAATGTTGACCTAATCGAGAAGTACAGATATAAAAAAACGCTTATGGAATCCATAAGCGTTTTTTATTTTATTCCAACTCCATCTGAATAGTTTCCCATTCCCCGAGGAGTTCTTCTAGTTCTTTTTTATGCTTTTCGTAGGTTGCGAAAAATGTAGCATCGCTCATCAACTTTTCATAATCTTCCGCAAGACGGGCATCTTCTTTAGCGATTTGCTTTTCGAGTTCTTGTATGCGCGCTTCTACTTTGCTGAGTCTATTCTGTAAACCTTTGCGTTGTTTTTGTTCTTCGAACGACAGGTTTTTCTCTTGCTTTACGACGGGCTTTTCGACCACGTCTTTTTTCTCAATATCACGCATATTGTCCAAATTGCGTTGCTCGAGGTAGAAGTTAATATCGCCTAAGTATTCTTTGATTTTTTGGTCTTTAAATTCGTACACTACATTGGACATCCCTTGCAAGAAATCCCTGTCGTGTGATACTACAAGTAGCGTTCCTTCAAACTTTTGGAGCGCTGCTTTAAGTACGTTTTTGGATTTGATATCCAAGTGGTTGGTCGGCTCATCCATAACCAACACATTGATGGGTTGCAATAGCATTTTACAAAGCGCCAATCTATTGCGCTCTCCTCCGGATAGCACTTTTACTTTTTTGTGCACATCATCCCCGCGGAACAAGAAAGAACCCAGCATATCACGCACTTTTGAGCGGTTGCTATCGGTTGCCGCATTCTCCATCGTTTCGAGTAGGGTGATCTCTCCGTCTAGGTAATCTGATTGGTTTTGGGCAAAATACCCGAGTTGTACGTTATGCCCAAGTTTGATGGTTCCTTCGTATTCAAACTCATTCACAATGGCTTTGATAAAGGTCGATTTACCTTGTCCGTTTTGTCCGACAAAGGCAATCTTGCTTCCGCGTTCTACCAAAAGCGAAATATCTTTAAGTATGGTCTTATCTCCGTACTTTTTTGTCACGTGCTCGGCTTCAATCACCACTTTACCCGGGGTAAGCGAAACCGGAAACGTCACCGCCATTACCGAGTTGTCATCTTCATCCACCTCGATGCGCTCTACCTTATCGAGCTTTTTGATGAGCGATTGCGCCATCGAAGCTTTAGAGGCTTTGGCTCTGAATTTCTCAATGAGCTTTTCGGTTTCTTCTATCTTTTTAGCCTGATTTTTTTGTGCGGCCAATTGCTTTTCGCGTATCTCTTGGCGCAGTACTAAGTATTCCGTATACGGTTTCGGGAAGTCATACGCCTTGCCTAGCGATAGTTCGATAGTTCTATTGGTTACATTATCCAAGAACATTCTATCGTGCGAAACAATCACCACCACGCCCGAATACCCTCTGAGGAAGTTCTCCAACCAAATAATACTCTCGATATCGAGGTGGTTGGTCGGCTCATCCAATAGGAGGACATCGTTGCTTTGCAATAATATTTTAGCCAGCTCAATACGCATACGCCAACCTCCGGAAAAAGTATCGGTTAGTTTATCAAAATCTTCGCGTTTGAATCCCAACCCGAGCAATACCTTTTCGGTATCCCCCACGTAGTTGTATCCTCCGATGATTTCGTACTGATGCGTTACATCACTCAAGTCTTCGATAAGGGTAAGGTAGCTCTCACTTTCGTAATCGGTACGCTCGGCCAATTGCTTGTTGATTTGCTCGATTTTGCGTTCGGCTTTCTTGATTTCGACAAAGGCTTCATACGCCTCGTCCAATACCGTACGTCCTTTTATGAATTCGATATCTTGTTTTAAGAATCCGATGCGGATTTCTTTCTCGGCAGCAATCACTCCCGAATCCGGCTCCAACTCTTTCGAAAGGAGTTTGAGCATGGTTGATTTCCCCGCTCCGTTCTTCCCGACAAGACCCACACGGTCTCCGGCACCTAAGCGAAAGGTCACTTCTTCGAACAAATATTCTCCTCCAAAAGCAACCGAAAGGTTATAAATATTAAGCATTTTATATGACAAATATGACTAAGGGCACAAAGATAATGTTTACCTTTGTAATAAATATTCTGAGCCTGTCTATATTTCTTCACAGACTTACTTTCTTACGGATTAAAAACAATTTAAAAATGTGTAAAAAAGGTTCTAAACTAAACAGTATCGTACACGGTACATGCCCTCGCTGTCAAAAAGACAACATGTACAAAAGCAAAAACTCTTTTAATATATTCACGGCAACCATCATGAATGAAAAATGCGCCAACTGCGGACTTCGCTACATGATTGAGCCGGCGTTTTTCTACGGAGCCATGTATGTGAGCTACGGTGTGGGGATTGCTTTTGGCTTTGCTGCTTTTATCATCACCAAACTATTGCTCGAGACTTCGCTGATGACTTCGTTTATCGCCATCGTGGCTACGCTGATTGTATTCTATGGTATCATCATGCGTATCTCCCGCAACATCTGGATTAACATCTTCGTATCGTATAAGCCCGAAGCACGTGGCGAGAACATTGAGGAATAACAAATCAAAAGTTTTACTTTATAAACTACAAAGCCCACTAGAAATAGTGGGCTTTGTAGTTTATATGTATTGATATAATTTTTAGAATTAAAATCAAACTAATTAAAAAACAAAACAAGAATCAAAACCAATTATTTTTAATAATATATTTGTTTTGTTAACAAAAAAAATATGTTTTTAAGATAAAATGAGCAGAACAAAACAAAACCTAATTGATAATTCAAAATCAGCAATAATTGCATCTATTGAGATTCATAACAAACCTATATTCAGTTATAGATATGAAATATGTTCAATACTAATAATCAATGCATGGGAGCTTATATTAAAAGCATACATTGCTGAATTTCATCCTAACATCAGAGTTATAAAAAAAGATGGTCATTCAAAACCTTTTGAGGAATGTGTTTCGTTTGTTTCTTCAACGCTAGGAAAAGAGTTTAGGGTAATTGAAGAAAATTTAATGAAAATATATGAGTATAGATGTAACATTATTCATTTCTACGAGGATAAAATAGATGCCATATTATTTTCCTTACTACACAAATCAGTTTTCTTTTATAATGATTTTATAAAAAAGAATTTCAACATTGATTTATCTGAAGAAACAAACCTAATACTACTCCCTATTGGTTTTAAACCATTTGTTAGTCCTATTGATTTTCTAAATAAAAATTCTATTGCCAATGAGTCTAGTACAAGTGTAAAAAATTTTATTAAAAGCATTCTTTCCTCTACTGAAGCTCTTCTAAATGAAGGAATAGAAGAAACAATTGTTACAGGTTTTACAATTGCCACGATTAATGAAAATAGAATAAATAATGCTGATATTGTAGCAGCAATATCTCAAGAGCCAGAACACGCAACACTTGTAATACAAAAAGTAATAAAAGCTAATATTACAGATAATATTGATGCTCAAACAATTAACATTAATGAAGAATCATTATTCAAAACAGTTTACATATTTAAGTATAATGATGTAATTCAATTATGCCGAGAAATGTTTACAGATTTCAAAAAAGACAGAAAGTTTCATAAAATTTTATCCCTATGTAAAAACAATCCACAGTTACACAAAAAAAGATATTTAGATATTGTCAATAAAACTGGAGTAGGACAAGATTACTATAGTAACAGCATATTTGAAATATTCAAAAAAGAATACACTTTGAAATAAACCTAACTCTAACAATAGAAATTACTTTTTTATAAACTCAACAACTATTTAACAATAAAACCATGACAAATATTTTTTATTTTTTTTATCACAATCCCCAAAGAAATCCTCACATAACAATTCATAAAAGTAGTTGTGGACACTGTAAATTTGGAAAAGGCAAACATAAAGATGTGTTGAAGGGTTTAAATTGTGTTTGGACAGGTCCATTTTATAATCTGGAATGGGCAATAAAATACATTGAAAACAATATTAAGAAAACCTATAACATTCAATATTGTAATCATTGTTTTAAAAATTCTACATTATAAAATCAAATCTATTATATATAATTAAACATCCCTCTATGCCCCCAACCCTCAAAAAATCCCTCAAACGCTTGACCCTTGTGGTGGGTCTGACGGCTTTAGTTGCCATCCTTTGGGCTAATTACACCATCAACAGTTACAGCCAAGACAAAATCTACTCCGACACCAGCCTTATACCTGCCAACAATGTAGGGTTATTGCTGGGCACTTCCAAGCATTTGAGCAGTGGTGCGCCCAATCAGTATTTCTTTCATCGAATTTCCGCAGCGGTTAAGCTCTACCAAGCCGGCAAAATCAAAGCCATCGTAGTGAGCGGTGACAACAGCCAAAAACACTACAACGAACCCCAAGACATGAAAGACGAACTCATCAAAAACGGTATTCCGGCAGAGCGCATTTACCTCGACTATGCGGGTTTCAGAACCCATGATTCGGTTATCCGAATGCAACATGTGTTCGGGCAACAAGCCTTTACCATCATCTCGCAGGAGTTCCACAACCAAAGAGCCATTTACATAGCGCATACTTTGGGGCTCAACGCCATCGGTTTCAACGCCGAAAACGTATCTGCCTACAACGGTTTCAAGACCCAAGTCCGTGAGAAATTTGCCCGTGTCAAAGTATTCGTTGACCAAGCCATAGGCAAAGAAGCCAAATACCTCGGCGACCCCATAGAAATCAAGCTATAAACGCCTGCGCATTCCGCCTAATTTATCACCAACACCAAGCCCGTTCCACCCATCCCATCACGGAATTTTTTTCGGGTTTTCTCCTAGTTGTCTTCGCATTTGGTTCGCATTGTGTTCGCATTGGCTTCGCAAAATGATGCTTTTTTGCGAACTAAATGCGAGTAGTATACGAGTTCAATACGAACACAACTGCTACGGAACGGGAAGGAATCTGCATAAACAATTTTATACAATATGCCTGAACGCGGAAGTAAACACTTTATATACTCCCTTTAAAATCACATGATTCACTTTAAAAAACAGCAATTTGTTTACGTATCTCTAAATAAAAACTTGATTTTTTAACAAAACTTCTTATTTTTGGATATCACTCAACAGGTATCAACTTTACTCAACACTTCGTTTATGGCATTCGGACTTCTTCCTAAACACGCTCAGAGCATTACCCTTGCTCCGCTAACTACGCAACAAATCTGGACGCTTGCCCTGCAAGCCACACGTGATATGGGTTGGAAAATAGGCGATGTAAACGCTTCGAGCTTCAAGGCGTACACCCGTTTTTCGATGAGTTCATATGGCGAAGAAGTAACTTTTCGGGTAAAAGAACATACGCTGCATATCGAGAGTAAATGCACCGGAAATCAAATCTATGATTGGGGTAAAAACAAACAGAATATCATAACAGTAATCGGAGCTATCAAAAAGCTACGCCAAGAGCTATCCGAAGAAGAAATCGAGGCACGTTATCTTACCTTTACCGAGCAACCACTGTCCGACACAACCCTAATTCCACAGGAAGAAGAACTAAATCCAATTGGGGGAAATAAAAACTTTTTATCGCTATTTATCCCCACCAAAGGGTATTTTATTACGCCTATTTTGGTGTATCTAAACGTGCTGGTATTTATTATCATGGTGCTATCGGGCGTGCATATACTTGACCCTACGGGCGAAGATTTGGTTAAGTGGGGTGCCAATTTTGAGCCTTATACCCTAATCGGGCAATGGTGGCGCTTGCTGACGTGTTGCTTTGTGCATATCGGCATTGTACACTTGCTCTTTAATATGTACGCCTTAACCTATATAGGTCTATTGCTTGAGCCTTACATGGGTAGGGTGCGCTTCTTGACAGCTTACCTATTCACAGGGATAGTAGCGAGTATGGTGAGTGTACTGTGGAATGATTATATCATTAGTGCTGGAGCTTCGGGCGCTATTTTTGGGATGTACGGCGTGTTTCTTGCGCTACTGACGACCAACTTAGTACACAAATCTGCGCGCGTGAGTTTGTTCAGCAGTATGGGGATTTTTATCGCCTATAACCTATTTTCGGGTTTAAAGACAGGTAGCGGAGTGGACAATGCAGCCCATATCGGAGGGTTATTGAGCGGGCTGCTTATCGGATATATATTCTTACCGAGCATCAAGCGGGCTTATGAAACGACTTATACCTATATCACCATAGGTGGGCTAAGCCTAGCACTGTTGTTCTCTTGTTTTATTTTTTTAGACAGCCCCGAAGTCAAATACAACAGCGAACATATGGCGCAATATGAAAAAGAGATGACTAATTTCGCCGCAATGGAGAGTTGGGCATTAGAAGTTTTTAACCTTCCGGATAGCACCTCCGATAAAGTAATACTCAGACATCTCGAAGATAAAGGTATTTATTATTGGAACGAATGTATATTGCTATTGGAGAGTTTTGACGATCTGGACTTGCCCGATCCTATTAAGGCTCACAACCAAAAACTCAAGAAATATTGCAATTTACGCCTCAAAAGTTACCGCTTAATCTATAAATCCATTGAAGAAAATACCGACCAATACAATCGAGAAATCGAAAAGTATCATCGTGAGATAGACCAAATAATCCGAGAACTAACGGGCCAATAAACAGTAATAACCACCTTCAATACATTCTTTGAGACTATCAGTCTTACGAATGAATTTGTTTTAACGGAAGGGAGGGTTAGTTGACTTCCTATTTTACCTCAAAATCTTCAAAGTCGGTATAGTGTTTATTTCCGTAGAAATCCAGGAGACAAAAACCGACTTGGTACTTGCCTTGGGGCATGGGCTGGAGTTTAACTTTGAGTTCTTGGGGGTTTTGAACGCGGATAGTACCTAGCTCGTAGTCGAGTTGCTCGGTGAGAGCATCGGGAGCTAAAAAGACGATTTCGTCATTTTGAGCAAGTTCTTTAACCTTGTCGGGCAAGTCCATTTCGGTAATTTCGCGCACGCCAACTACTTTAGCCGTTAACTTTCCGAGGTTGTTTTTGTCATAGCGTATGATGAGCTCTGCTCTTTGACCATTCCATCGCACAGGAACGGTATATGTCACGGTATTTGGATCGGCTATCCCCATAAAAACACAAACGTTAATACCCTCGATGCTAATCCACTTTGTATTCCAATTTTCCTCCTTGTTATACAGCGTGATATAGTTTTTACTGTTCACATTTACATCATACGCATCTAGCCCATACGAAATGATTTGCTCCGTATTAGGGATAGTTTGGCGGATGGTAAGGTATATTTTTCGGGTGTTGACGGTAATTGTAGGTGTGAGTTGCCGGCTGGGTTTTCTCTCAAACACATTATCGGTAACGGGCGTAGTGAGTTGCTGGGCAAAGCCTTTGACAAAAGCGATATAGGCTTCGTTAAACGACAAGTTGAAATAATCGCCTAATTTTTTGGCTAATTTTTTATTGAAATACGGGAAATAAACCGATAGCCCGCTGACTACATCCCTAGCCAAATTATCCGAAAAGCGGTTATACACTACGGCTTGTTGAAGGGTATTTTTGAAATTAAGGAACAAAGAATCTGTACCGATACTGGCATTTTGATAAAAACTGAAAAGGTCTATCATGTCTTCGCCCAAGTAGGTAAAAGACGGCATTCCAAAAGATTTTGACTTGACGCGATAGGCAGATGTTTGTTTAAACGCATCCGGCGCTCGGCTAAGCCTCGCATTGAGGGTAAACGTCAACTCACTTAGGCTTTTATTGAGTTCGTTTATTTGCTGTAAATCAAGTAAGGATAGGGTAACTTGAGCGGATTTTTGAGCGTAATAATCGATAAAAGAATCAATTACATTTTTAGAAAAAGATTCTGTTTCAACGTTTGGATTTTGGCATAATTGCCCGACCACCGAGCGATAATCCCACCCATCGCCAGGCTCTAATTCTTGGGAAGCAATCATGTAGTTGGCATACGGAACAAGCGTAGTGGCTACTTCGAGCGTGCCCATCAAGCAGGCATCAAAACCGATAAACTCAAAGGTATGCGCATCGGCTAAGCCATTTTTGAGCCCTATGGCTATCTCGGAAAGTGTCAAAGAGACATCATCGGTGAAGTTTTCGTCATAACCGAATCCGTACACGCTACCTCGTCCGTGGTTCCAAAAGATAAGCCCGTATCGTTTAGCAGGGAAATTAGTGATGCTGTAAGTAATAAATTCAGCCAAGGTTTCCGGATTCCCGATGGATTTATTTTCCAGAGATTTTATCTTTTGATAGCCATATTTAGTGATTTGAGCGTAGGTAATACTGTCACTTGGTAGCTCGGGTAATCCTTCCAACTCATGTAAATACCACTGTTTCGTTCCGCCATGAAGTAGAGCGATTTCGAAATCATGGCTCAGGCTATCATACGCCTGCAACATCTCTGCTATATCTTTGGTCGCTTGTTTGTACTTGCTCTCCAGGTCGGAGCCGTTCATATAGATTAGTAAAGTAAAATCTAGTTTTTTGACTTCAAACTGAGCAAACACATTCGTCTGAAATAGCACCATCATTCCCCATACGAAGAAAAATAGTTTATTTATCGAATTAAGCCTTATCATTCTCTTTCGTCATTTGATAGCGGATTTCTAAATTGATAGATGGCTGCCGCAACCGAATTCTTAAAGTCTTCTACAATGGGATGGGCTTTTTCATCGAAAGAACTATTGAATAACGCTGCCAGACTATCAATATACCTAGCATCAGCTTCGGTTTTATCAAAAACGCTATCGGCAAGACGAGCTCTTTTTGCCTGCATATTGTTTTCAAAAGCGCTTTCCATTCGGGCAAATAACGGGGCTTGCTCACGGAAAGCCTTCACGTTATTCTGCGAATTGAGTGTGCTTACTACCGAAGATAAATCCGTCATTTTTGTATTCAATTCTTCAAATGAATTGTCTCTTGGATGGTTCTCACGGATAACTTCAATCACTTGTTCTAAATCTGCCACAAACTCATTGTCATACACCTCTACGCATTGATCTTGAACAATCTGGGTTTGTAGTTTGAGTTCCGTTAGTTCTACGATGTTTTTTTGCCAATCTTCGGGTTCATGGTCATAGGTATTTTGATATAATTTATTGGATTCTACTATGAAATCTTCTACCCGATTATGGAAACCGAGCAGCTCGTCGAATAGCTCTCTATTCTGGGTTGCTTTTTCGAACAATGCGCTAAACTCAGCTTCATCGCTATCATGAAGAACCGCTTTTACAACCTTACCGTCTTCGATATCCTTAATAACTTTTTGAGATTGTCCGGTGAGTTTCTCTTTCACGAAGTCTTTCACGATAGACGCTAAATCATCAATGGCTTTTTTGAAATCGATTTCGCCCTCTAGAATAAGGTTATTTCCGAATACGGTTAAGTCTAAAAGTGCTCGGAGTTTTTTCTGTTTTTCATTGGATACTATCTCTAATTCGAACCTATTAATCCATAATATTTTGGTAATGGACGCTATAATATTTGCCACCCCTCTAAGGATACCCGCGGCTAAATCACCTCCGAAACGCATCGCTGCTTTAGCCACATCGAGCGCTGCAGAAGCTACACCAATGGCCACTTGAATACCAACTTTTAATCCTTCAAAATACAAAATTTGGGCACTGTAAGATATTTTTTCGTCTACCCTATACCAGGGAGAGTCATCTATTCTTCTTTTAAGATCGTTAATAGAGGAATTATACGAGTTTATTTTTTGGCTTAAATTCTGAACATCCGCTTTGGCTTCGTCTAATTTCCTTGTGGCATCTTCAATCGACTTTTGAACCGAAACAGCGGCATCCTTGATTTTTTGCTGAGCTCCTTCCAGAATTTGAATGAAACCTTTAGTATCAAAAACAACTTTAGCACTAAAGTTTCCTTTCGAGAAATCGTTATAATCCGCATCGAGTTTTATGAGCAAATTAAAGCCTACAAACTCAGTCTGCGTATCGACATAAATCCTTTTGTTCTTCAGGAGTACTAAGGCATCGAGCTTAAATATATCGGCAATATTCAGATAAGCACTCAGATAAAACTCTACAATCTGTTTGCTTTTGTTGACATGAAAATAAAGTACCGGTCCTTCTGAGCTCCGATTGATGAGCGTACCTGCCAAACCACCTTCTATTGGCTCCATCGGCAGACTCTTGTGGGAGCGACGAAACTCAAGCACATCTCCAATTTTTAAGGCCGATGCCTCCACCAGTGCTAGTACTGAGTTCTTGGGTTCTACCATAAACAGCGCCCGAACTTTAAACCCAAACAGTTCTAATGTTCCGCACAAAAAGAATCCGGCTGGCATGGTGTATTGCCCGATTTGTACCGATTGTACGCAAGTATATATCTGACAATTCAAAGATACCACACCATTGCCATCAATACGGAAGTGCCGCATCGTGGCGGTATCCGTCAGCAAAATTTGACTATCCCCTAAAGGTGTTAGTTGAACATCCTTGTCCGAGGTCAAGGCGAGTTCTTTGGTGATGCTGCTATTGAAGTTACTATAGATATTTTGGACAGTATCATCCTTTTTCCAATTCTTTATTGTAGTATTCTGAAGGTCAAAATCTTGTATAGAGATAATATCGAGTGCTTCGACTCCGGCAAACTCCACTTCGGCGATTTCGACTACGATGTCTTTAAGGGATATCTTCCCTGTAGTAGAAGACAAAGCTGCAGTGAGTAAGGTTACTTTGGGTGTAGCTACATCAACAACGAAGCCCGCAAACATAGAAAGCGCATAACCGCTCTTGGTACTCACGGTCGCTCGTCCGGTCATCCCGAATACCACTCCGGCAGAAACGCCAATCACAAGCCCTAAATCTGAGATAAAAATTTTATCATTCAGCGGAATTCTCCCTTTGCTGGAAGCCGATAGCGTAAAAGAAGTAGGCGACACTTCTCCGGCTATCACAAATTCTAATTTATTTTTATCAAGTATAAAACTCAAATCTCCCTTAGCCGCAATTCGGATAGAAGTGTCCTTTTTTATACCGAATTCCAGTCTGTTAATGGTGAAGGATTCTTTTTTAATGTTCTCGGCAAACAATACTGCCTCAAATTGCTCTGCGTTTAAAGTCGAACCCACAAAGAGTTGAAACTCGTCCAATCCGGTGAGGGTATAGAGTCCTTTGCCGAAAACGCTGCTGCTGTTTTTTAAGTTAAAAACCGCATTGACCAATATTCCATACGGATCATACTTATCTTGAGTAAGGGTATCGGGTAAATACTTTTGGGTGTTTTCGTTCAAATATTTATTGATATCCTTATCTGTGGAGTTCCTGATTACGAGTGCCAGATTCTTTATGGCTAAAAAATCCATGACATGGTACACAAATTTTTCGAAGGAATTCTCGCTGCTTTTAAACATCTCGGCATCTATAGCAAACGCTAATTGTTTGGTGTTTTGAGCCAATACCAAATTACAATAAAGCGCAGGCACGCCCGTTCCGTCCTTTGTATCGTACTTAAATTCTAAGGAAAATATCGTCGGGGTTTTATACAGATTAAAAGCAAACGGTTTGTTGAGCGTTTTATGAAATTGAAACGGCTGAAGAATCCCCGCAACGCCCCATTCCTCATTCAGCAAAACCTCAGTGAGGGTCGTGTTTTCTGTATCCACTCTACCCATAAAAACCAACTGATTATCTTTACTGATAAAGGCAAGATTAGCATTGAGACCAATTACTTTTCCTTGAGCTTGAAAGGCGATTTTCGTTATCATACCGAGATTCAAAATTCAAACTGTGCTTTACAAAACCCGTAAAGCACAGTTCTATATTCTATTTTAATACCTTAACTAGATTCTCAATCGTATCCAAATTCATTTTGGTAATGACTTTGTTTCGGGAAGTATTCCAAATAGAAAAGAATAATTTCTCTACTTTGGCAAAGCCCAAATCCGGGAAAGCATCTCCGCAATCTACCTCAATAGAAAAAGCATATTCTTTAGTAGTGCCTTCTATATAGATGTATGCTGTCTTTAAAGAAAACTTTAATTGGTCGAGTTTTATCCCCTTCAGTTCTGAGATATCTTTTTTGATTTTGGCAACATCAATAGTATCAAATGCTTTTCCTAAATCATCAATCATTTCGGTAAGGGTCACTTTATTTACCTCTTTAATATCCATCGGTGCTAATAAAAACCTGTTTGTCTCACCTTCTTTTTCATAGACTGCAACCAGATTCGTTTTTAATAATTGAAATTGTGCTCCGAGTTGCATGTTCATTGTATCTGCCATGGTATTTGAATTTTTAGTAGTTCCTACTCGTTTGGCTTTTCGGAAATTGCCCCGTTGATTTGTGTGGTTTCTGGACTCCACTTTATTACTATTTCATAAAGTTCATCTATTCGTTTTATGAAATGTGTTATTTGCTACTGATCAAACGTCTTTTCAATTACACGCTCTTTGAGTGTTTTAGCATGCTCGGTAACCGTTTTGATTTGTTCGATAGTAAGGTTATTTTTCCCTTCTAGCTCTGCTATTCTTTGATTGGCTTTATCTGCGAAATAAGTAGAATAGATATGGCTAACATTTAGATTCGTATTATAGGTAAGGTTATTGGGAAGACCAAAGCTACCCGAGGTATGACACGAAAAACATTTGGTAGATTGCATGAACGATTCCATCGTGACATTCGTTGCGTTCGGGCTACCTGCCAATTCTATTTTTTGCTCACCTAATAATTGATTATACACCGCTAAATTTCTTTCTTGCCCGGACGACTCAATATTCAACCAGATATTAGAATTATAAAATTGCTTGATGCTGTTATATTTAAGCGCACTCGTATTCATCGCATTGGCGATATCCGCATGTTTTTTAAATGCAGGTGTAGCATAATTCTGAACACTCACTCCGATAGGATATTTGCGATATACTTGGTATTTATACGACGAAACAGTAGATACTTTCGGGTAATTAATGACGCTATCTTGAATCTTTTTTGGCGTAGAACCTTGTCTGTACAACAGCATTTGTTGATGGGTACTCGCTACATTATTGACACTATCGGCAAGTACATTGTTACCTATTGAATTGGTATCGGTCAGATTTTGCAAATTATCCGGAGCTAAGTGGAAGCCTTCAAAGGTCGCCCATAAGAGTTCCGAGAAGTTATCTACTTTACCCACTACGTGTAGCCCGATAAGTGCCACATCGACTTGCTGAAAATCATCCGGATACACCGGGGTATAAACTTCGCCTTTGCTTCTGACAATAGCATCTATTTTGTCTTTGATTTCTTCCGTCAACACATATACGCCTTGCACAACAATATAGTTACTTAACAATTCCGGACTAATCGCTCTCGTATCTACCCAAGCTGCTTTTAGCTCTAACGAACCGTTGGTGTATTCTTCTGTCGGATCACTCAAGTCTTGCTTATCCTTTGATTTGTCGATTTCAGCTACTTTTTTTCGCACATTCTGATACATCTGATTGAGCATAATATCATTCATGTGGATAGAATAATACACGGTATAAGATGAATCATCTCCGAATGCCGGATTGGTACTCAGTACCGGATGCGCAGAACCCGCTTGGTGGAATAGCTCTAATACGAGCGGATTATTTTGTCTTTGTACAATTTCGCCATGGTCTGTAATCTGGTACATTACCGTATCTTCCAAGAAATGAGGCACAGTAGCCGTAGTACCATCAGGTCGTTTGTTTTGGGTTAAATACAAATACTTATGCCATGCCCACGTATGGAAATCCATCGCCGTTACATTTTTCGGAGTCGGAAATATATTATCATTGGTATCCTTAATAAATTGTTGATTGTACTTGGCAAAATATTCATTTTCAAAATCGTCTATCATTTGTTTCTCCTCAGCCGTTATTGGCTCTTCCGGAGTATCCTTAGGTTTACAGCTATACATTGCCAGTATCGCTACCACAAATAGCAACAGTAATAATTCTTTTGAATTGTTTGTTTGATTTTCCATACATAAAATTTTTAATTAGACTTTGTTTTCCCTTTTGTTTCAACACGTATATTTAGTGAGTCATCAACTATACACTAAGCTTCTTCTAGCCCAAAACACCTCCTCATTCCATCTATCTTCTATGCTGTAATAGTACAAATGCTCTTGCGTATATTGTTTCCAGACTTTGCTGTAATAGTCATAGACTTGTTGTTGGAATACTTCATTTTCGGGCTGCGAACGCTTTTCAATAAAATTTCGCTCCACGAGTAACTTCGACAGATAAGCCGCACTCCGCATGGCGTTATACGAACCTGCCGACGATAGCGGATCTAGCGTCATGGCGGCATCGCCCAATGCTAACCAATCATCGCCCACTACTCGGCTCAACGTGCTCGAATGAGCTGCCTTCATACCCACATTTTGGTAAAAACTCATACTCTCCAAACCAAGCTCATCAGCCAATACTGGGTTCTCTTTTAGCTTTTGTAAAACAAATTCCGAACTTATCAACTGCGCCTTATCCCACAAATCCGAATCGGTATAATACGACACCAAAAACTGCTCATTCGGCATAGGGCTGATATAAAACCAACCTGACTTGTCTGGATAAATGATAGATAAGCGTTGCGAAGCCCTGGTCTGCACGATAGCATTGGCGCAAACGAGTTGGTCTAGATTTTCTTTAGTCCCGCCTTCTTTATTCCTAAAATAATTCGCTCTGCCGGATGCATCAATGATATATTTGGCGCTCACCTCCTTTATCCCTTGATGGTCTTTAAGGGTTATACTCCATCCCTTAGCTTCACGCATTATACTTACTAGTTGCAAATGACCTATCGGGATTCCCTTTCCATTTACCATCTTCTGCAAAGCCCCCACAAAAGCCACCTTATCCACCAACATCCCTTCGCCTTCCGGATTCTTTATAGAATCGGTATATTGAGGCAATTCTGCTGCCCAATATGATTTAATCCCTACCGATGGTGTAACAATACGCTTATCCAAACGCAGAATATCATCCAGTATATCTAGCTCTTTAAATATCCGTTTGCTCGAAGCCACTAATGATTCATAACAAGTAGCCGCATTTTGATTTTCTTTATCGACCAAACAAACCTTGTAATGCGGATGCAAATGCATAGCCGAAATACATCCGGCTAGGCCTGCACCAATTATCAATATGTCATATTCCTGTTTCAATCCTTTATTATCTAAAGCGTTCTCTGAACTTCTCTTGAATAGTAATCACCCGTTCACCCGGCTTCACAAAAGCAATTTTCGACAATCGCTCGATCTCTTGTACTTGCTCTTCTACCAAAGGCGAATCCATACTTAAACCCATGAGCTTCGGTTTTGCTCCCGCCATCGCAAGCAGTTTCTCCTCTTGTTTTTCTACTTTATGATTCGCTAAAAACACAGGTATCTTCGGAATAGCCACTTGCACCGTTTGCGGTAGATTATTCACGTTAATTGATTTTGGTAAGACTACGCCAACCGAATCAAAATTCGTAATCATGTTATTGATTACTTCTCGATAGTCCGTATAGCGGGTTGGATGCCCCGGAAGATCTTCTAACCATTCTTTTCGGTAATTGAATTCGCGGATAACATCCGGATTATTCGGATGACTGATTATTTTTAAATATTGCTCTAATCCTAAGATGTTATTTGGCACACGCGCCGGCCAGAAGGTAGGCAGATAGGTATCATACGAAGTATCATAACCATCTCTACAACTCGACGTATCGGTTTGCCACGGAATAGCCATCCAACGCGTAATGCTTCCTGCCACTTGTCCTTGGAATGGATTGGAATCAGCATTTAAGATTTGTGGTGTCAAAAACGGCCCATATTCCAAACTATCTACAACCGAGGTGGTTGTATCGTGCATAAATCTAAAGGCACTTTGGTACATGGTCGCTTGTCGGACAGGCCAGGTCATCTCACATCCCGGATGGAAAGCATCTGCCAAACAGAAGTCCAAAGCGGCTTTGGTCAGTATATCGGGTTGTAGCTCTACCGGATAAGCATCGATTGGTTTGGGATGTTCCAGATTCATGGATTTCTTATCCCAATCATCTATGAACTCTCCTTTTACCCATTGCATTAAAAAGCGCAATTGCAAATCAGTAAGCGTACAGTGTTGACGTGGCGAACCATCAGCCGGAATTTCCACCGCATCCCCATACAACCAAGGCCATAGCGCCGGAGATTGAGAACCCGGCAAATCAAATTGTCGGAACTGATTGTACATCTGACGTCTAAATTCGCGATTGTCATTCGAACCATCTCTGAGTCTTTCTATCCACTCTGATTTCGAGAAATCATAAGCACCAAACTCGCCGAAAGTGGTTAAGAATCCAGCATTTACCCACTGCAAATCAGTCATTCTTTTGAATATCGGATAAATATCATCGGTAAACGAAGGCTGTCCCGGTTGCGGTAGCATGTTATTGGATACCGCCAAATCACGCATCAAATCCCACATGGTTCGCACCGATTTTTGCATCGGAGCGTAGTCCGGCGGAGCACACACCACCCAGGCAGGCTGCACGGTAAGCTCTACACCCTGATACACCACACTAGCCGTTACCGGCCCATCGGAAGTATCGTCATACCAACCGTCGTTATTAGCAAAGGTGATGGCTATTTCGTCATACACACTTTTGGCAACTCCTTTTCCGCCCACCACATGCAAACGCTTGCTGTTACCCAGTCCGGAAGTCTCATCCAAAAACATTTCGCCCAGATATATCTTATTTTTTTCTAAATAAAAATCCCCTTCAAAAACTCTTTTCTCGCCTCGATGGGCAATACTTTGTTTTTGTCCGTCGATGACTAATGCCGCTCTATCTGCAATTTTGAGATTGCGTTTAAAGGAATTTATGTATTGCGGCTGGCTGGCTTCGGGTATATCCAAGGCTAATTGGAACTGATACCAACCCGCTTTTTGATTGGCTAAATGGCAATTCCACGTGATATCTGCCTGATCATCTATAGTTAATTCTTTTATAGGTCTGCCCTTTGCATTCAATCCATAGATGCGGAATTCGGCTGCTTGTCGCTTGAGTTTTCCGGTAGCATCTCTATAGAAATGCTCGTCTTTGGTACTATCCGGTTCAGGAACCAAAGGCCCTAGGTAATATTCATCGCTATTCCCCACACGCATAACCCCGATAGGAGGATAAATCGCTGCGCTTACTACCACATGGTCTGCATCATTATCATTGCGGGCATTCAGGTACGGACATGACGTACGCAAAGGTTCCATCATTTCCTTTCCGTTTGCTGCATAGCGGGTTTCAGCCCCATATTTATAGACATCCCGACGAGTTTCGGCAATAGAACCAAATGGCAAATTGGTCGATGGCACGCGCCAACAATTGAAGTTCAAAAAGTCCCCGAACTCCGGCAATCCTTTTCTGTTGGTGTCTTGTTTAGGTAAAGTAACCTCCGCAAACGGGATAAAATCTACATCATCCCAAACTACCTGTAAGTTATCTCCTGCGCTGCTGTCATAGTCTTTGACTTGTGCTTCGAGCACAAAGGTATATGCGTCATTCAATAGGCGTTGGTGCAGGTCAATGGCCAAGTAGTTTTTGTCTTCCGTAGGGAAAGCCACCTTGATTTCTTTAGGTCTCAAGCGATACTTCGCCATCTTGTTCGTCCCTAAATGGAAAGGAAGAATGGCATAAAAAGTCGTCTGCAAACAGCTACTTTCCGGATGACTCATTTCGTCCAAAATCTCATTGAGTGTAGCGTGCTGGGGGTCTTTCAGGAATTCGTCCAAATTCTTATCAATAAGGCTCGCCTTGGTAAACTCGTACATCTCTTGGGCATCCTTAGCAAAAAATCTATTGATATTTTGGAAGATTAAATCCGAATTCGGACTAACAAAAACATCGTTCTCTGCGATTACTCCGTAAATTTTTAGTCCTATCCCTATGGTCGAATCTATATCTGCACTAGACGGATCGGTATCACTCGAGAATCTAAGGATGCAATCATATTCTGTTTTGGCACTAGCCGAATACGAGAACATCCCCAGTTCCTCTTCAGATAATCCTAATTTTGAGCTTATATCTAAGGGTTTAAACTTACCGACAACGATGCCGTGCTGCTTTCTGAACACTGCACGAGGAGCCGGCTTTACCCCACTATTGATGCGCTTGCGCTGAGCGACATCCACAAACATCGACTTTAATTGGTCAATATAAAATTGATTTTGATCCATATCTTGATTTATTTAGTTACTCTTTTTTATCCCCGATAATTAAAGTGGGTTCTGGAGTTCACTACTAATTTTAACAACAATCACTATTCGTGTATTCCTCCAGAATAATCCAAAACCCACTTAATTTTCCTCCTAACAAATTAACCCAGAGTATATCAAACTTCGTTAAGCAGAAATACCTGAATAGCAAAAACAAGTATTTTTACCTATATCCCTCATACTCAATTTGTCCTATCGGTTAGACCCCCATAGTTCATTCTAGCGTTCAGCCCTAGTTTTCTCCTAGTTGTCTTCGCATTTGGTTCGCATTGTGTTCGCATTGGCTTCGCAAAATGACCCTTTTTTGCGAACCAAATACGAAGACAATACGAGTTCAATACGAACACAATTCGGGGGGAACTGCTACGGAACTCAAATAAATTTTTAACTTTGAAAAAATAACTCGCCTAAAAACAAAAAGATGAACCCGCTCGACATCCCTTATCACTTGCTGCTGCCTTGCCTGTTGTCGGTGGTGGGGTTGGGGCTGATTGTATGGAAACGCAAAAGACTATTTGGGCAGAAAAGCGTTTTTTGGCGCGCGGTGGTGGTTTTTCTGAGTGTGTATGCACTCATTGTGGGCATGGCAGCCTATCAGGATATTTGGATTCAATGCGAAGTAAACCGCCTCGACATCAATGATGACGGGTTATTTTCTTCGTCGGAAATGACGCCGGAAGTACAAGAGCTATTGCGAATGCAAACCTCTGATGTCGGTCGAAACTTTTCGTTTGTTAGCGGATGGGTAGTGGCTTTTGTCCTGGCTGCTATGGTTTATATGCTAGGGCGTTTATGGAATAAGAAGAAAAATCAACCTACATTTAAAGATTAAAAGTAATTCGACCAAACTCCCAATTGCTTGCTACCCCAAAGGCGATAATAAAGAGTACGAAAATTTCGAAAAGGATAAGGAGATAAAACATCAGGATGCGCCAGAGCATACCGAGTTTGGTATAGTCCGAAGCGAAGGCGTTGATATAGGCAAATCCGATATAAATAAAAGTCAAAACCACCACGGTCATACTAGCAGCGGAAGCTACCGCATCACTAAAAGGCAGGATGACGTTCAGATAAAAAAACAAATTACCAAAAAGAGAAAACAATATCATCCCGAGCAGTATCATCCCTGATAGAATGGCGTGCTCCGGGTAATTGAGTTTTTTGCGTCGGAACAATAAAAGACTATTCAGTGCGGCTAAAGGCACAAACAACAGGATGATGATTTTCCCTTTCTGGGCTACCAGTTTACTCATGGTTTGACTTGCCTGATTAAGGTGGCTGTAATCTTCCTCTATGGGTTCCCCCATCAGCGTCCCGATATAAAAATGACGCACAAACAACATAAGCCCTGCCGTCAGTAATATCAACAAAAACACGTTGTAGTAGCGTTTGCGCTTGCCACTGATGTAATCCAAGGCTGCCTTTCCCGGGCGAACGAGTGCCTCTTTAGCCGTGAAAAATATCCCGCGCTCCAAGTGAAAAGTCCCGTGAAGCAAATCGTGAAAGACAAAATTCTTGAAGGTAATTCGGTGGGTATCGGCTTTTTGTCCGCAACCCGAGCAGTATTTATCGGTGAGTTCTTTTCCGCAATTCAGGCAATTGTTGGAAGTCATGAGTAGGTTGTTTTTGGTTCGTCGTGCTTGATTACACCTAGGTAATCATTGAATAAAAGTACTAGAAGTCCTGCAAATAATCAACACTACAAGTAAATTATCCGCAAAAAATACTTAAAAATACGTCTGGATTAAGGATTCCGCCTTAGAGCAATTTGGACCATTCGAAGAGCAATTTGTCGATTTTGCCCATCTCGGGGTGGAATGCCGATAGATTGCTCAGGATAACAATCGCCGCCTTGTTTTGCACATCAACCAGCATAGACGAGGTGTAACCTCCGGTTCCTCCGTTATGAAAAAGGAATTGTTTGCCCGATTTGGCTTTGATGATGTGCCAGCCTAGCCCCATGTGCATGTTCTCTTGTACTTGGAAAGTGGGTTGGCGCATCAGGTCACACTCTTTGTTTTTCGAGTTCCATTGCGCTTGAGCCAGCTTCAAAAGGTCATCAACCGTAGAGTAAATTCCGCCCGCCCCGAAAAGCGCCTCATAATCCCAGTTGGATACTTCTTCGCCATTCACACCGCGACCTTTAACCAAATCTTTTTTCACTTGGTGAGAATCCGTGTATGAGTTTTTCATTTTGTATTTGTCGAACACACGTTTTTGGATAAGCTCACGCATGGATTTCTTTTGCGAAAGGCTAAGCGTATGGGCTAAAATCCCCGTCCCGAGGTTAGAATAGCTGTATTGTGTGCCGGGCGCACTTTCAAAGACTAAGTGCGATTGCAGGTAATTATCTAAGTGTTGTTTGCCGTATAACATATACGGATTGGTCATATCAGTAGTTCCAAAATTGGTCGGCATACGGGGTACGCCCGAGGTATGATTGGACAAGTTCACTAAAGTAAGCTCGTTGTGGTTGTGGAAGGCATACGGATAAAAGGCGTTAACCTTGCCGCTCAGTTCCAGTTTTTTCTCTACAACCAATTGCGCTAATACTGTAGAAACAAACACTTTGGATATGGAACCGATTTCGAATATTTTAGTGTGGTTTTGGATAGGTTTTACGGTGTCGTTTTGTTTGATAACGCCGTAATTAGTTTGTTTCCCATCTTTATAAACTCCGATAGAAAGCTGGGTTTCATTAGGGTAATCTTTTACTTTTTCGAATAGCATTTCGGCTATATCGCTACCGTACGGTTGCAAGGCATTCACTACCGATTTTGGTGTAACAATTTCTTCTTCAAAAGGCAAGATATACAAACCGCTGATGCGTTTTGCCTCGTTCAATGCTAGATTAACCGATAGGTAATCACTGTCGAATTGGGTTTTGAACTCCGCAAACCCATCGGGTTGATGGCGAACGAATTCCTTGGAAAGGATGTTGCCATATTGGTTATAGATACTTCCTAAAAAGAGCGATAGCTCCTCTTTGTTGATTTCTTTCTGAAAGTCAGCCGAAAAAGAAGCGTAGATTTGGTCGTATTGCTGCTGGTTGAACTGGGATTGAAAACTACTAAAGGCTTGCTCGTAATCGGGATTTTGGGCTGTCGAAATAAAACTTAGGAGGAAAAATGCAAGCGTGTAGAAGTAGTTTTTCATAGAGGGTATTAGCTTTTGTTTGCCAACTGTCCACAAGCTGCATCAATATCTTTCCCTCTACTGCGGCGTACTTTCACAACGATGTTGGCACGCTCGAGGGCTGCGATGTAATTGTCAATGGCTTGGGATGAGGCTTGTTGGAACTCGCCGTCATCAATTGGGTTGTATTCAATTAGGTTTACTTTGCAAGGCACGTATTTGCAGAACTTCACTAATGCCTCGATGGATTTTTGGTCATCGTTAATGCCTTTCCAAACCACGTATTCGTAAGTTACTTTGCTTTTGGTTTTTGAGTACCAATACTGCAACGCTTCACGGAGTTCGGTGAGTGGGAAATTTTTGGTAAAGGGCATAATCTGGTTGCGGATTTCCTCGATAGCCGAGTGCAACGAAACGGCTAATTTGAACTTCACACCATCGTCTGCCATCTTTTTAATCATCTTCGATATGCCCGAAGTGGATACCGTGATGCGTTTGGGTGACATGCCCAAGCCTTCGTCTGAAGTGATTTTGTCAATGGCTTTCATCACATTGTTATAGTTCATCAGCGGCTCGCCCATCCCCATAAATACAATGTTCGAAAGCGGGCGATTGTGGTTCTCTCGGCTTTGGCGGTCGATGGTCACTACTTGATCGTAAATCTCATCAGGGTTGAGGTTGCGCATGCGCTTAAGCCTTGCCGTAGCACAGAAGTTACAATCCAAACTACACCCTACCTGCGACGACACACAAGCGGTTGTTCGGCTTTTGGTCGGGATTAAAACCGATTCCACAATGAGTTCATCAAAAAGCTGAACGGCATTCTTGATTGTACCATCTTCGCTCTTTTGCATTTGGTGAACTTGTGCGTGATTGATTACGAAATGTTGCTCTAGCATCTCACGGATTTCTTTCGAGACATTGGTCATGTCGTTGAAATCGTGTGCACTTTTGCTCCAAAGCCACTCATAGACTTGTTTGCCTCGGAAGGCTTTTTCTCCTTTCGATACAAAAAAATCTTGTAATTGCTCTTTGCTGAGGCTTCGTATATCTTTCTTTTCAATTTCCATTTTGCAAAGGTAATTAATATCTGTGTTTAAAAGAATTGTTGAAAAAAGTAGAAATAAAAATCCTAATTTTGACGACTATTTTCACCCTATGACCAACATCGAAGCAGTAATCAGAAAACACCTTCATAGCTTTTTGAAAAGCATGAAAACCGAATACCACGGGACGAAGTCTTCTGCCAAGGTGATTGAGAAATACATCAAAGGCGAAAGCATAACTCCGGAAGATGACCTTTTGCTCCGCCGACAAATTGCAGACTACTTCAAATATATCGGGATTGTTGTGCCTTTTATCTTGATTCCGGGGTCGATGATTATATTGCCGTTACTAGTTCGCGAGGCAAAAAAACGAAATATAGACTTGCTTCCTTCTTCCTTTTCAGATAAAAAAGAAGAAGAAAACAAGGATGCAGAAAAGAACGATTAGTCTTTTTTCTTGGTCAGATAATAAATCGGGATACCCGAAAGCATAATCACTACTCCCCAACCACAAGTGCTGGTTCTGTCCACCAATAGCGCCATACAGAAAAGCGAAGCCAAAACAATATACACAAAAGGTATAATCGGGTAGCCGAATGCTTTGTAAGGTCTTGGCAAATCAGGTCTTTTTTTACGCAAAATAAACAAGCCATAAATGGTGAGGATATAGAAAATCATTACGATAATCATCACATAATCCAAGAGGTCACCGTATTTTCCGGTCAGGCAGAGCACCGATGCCCATACGCCTTGAATCCAAAGCCCCCAGCTCGGCACGTGGAATTTGTTCAGGTTTTTGGCTTTACTGAAGAACAATCCGTCTTTTGCCATGGTATAATACACCCTTGCCCCAGCCATAACAAGCCCGTTGTTACACCCGAAGGTGGATATCATAATCATGATGGCAATGATGTAAGTACCCATTTCGCCAAAGATAAATTGCGAGGCAGCCACCGCTACGCGTTCTTGCGGAGCAAAGGCAATCGCCTCAAGTGGCATCACGGCAAGGTACATCAAATTGGTAATTACATATACGATACTCACAATGGCTGTCCCCAGAAGTAAGCTAAGACCTACGTTGCGCTTTGGGTTTTTAATCTCTCCGGATATAAAGGTTACTCCGTTCCAAGCATCGGATGAAAAGAGCGAACCCACCATGGATGCCGCCAAAGCCGAGAAAAGCACTGCCCCTCCTATCGACACCCAACTGCCCGTTGTAGCATCATACGATTTGGCATCCCAAGCATTTGCCCAGTTGGCATTCCAGATTTGGCTGTCATACGCCAAACTAAACCCAAGAATAACCAGTCCGAAGAGTGAGGCAATCTTGATGAAAGTGAAAAAGGTTTGCAAGTATTTGGCATTGCGCACGCCTTTGCTGTTGAAGAAGGTCAGCACCAAAACCGATGCAACCGCCAAGAGTTGTGCCGCACTGACTTTGAACGAGCCGGCTTCAAACAATATATTATCTTCGGAAAACGAAGGATATAAATACGAAGTAAACTTAGCAAAAGCCACCCCTACTGCTGCTATAGTTCCGGTTTGGATAACCGCAAAAAAACTCCATCCGTACAAGAACGCAATGAGTTTATTATAGGATTCTTTCAGATAGACATACTGACCGCCCGCCTGTGGGAACATGGCGCTGAGCTCGCCATAAGACACCGCAGCCATAATAGTGATTATACTCGATAATGCCCAAGCAAAAATAAGCCATCCGGCGCTACCGATATTAAGTAACATATTGGCACTTACAATAAAGATTCCGGAGCCAATCATAGAGCCGGAAACGAGCATAATACCGTCTAGTAGAGAGAGTTCGCGTTTGAGTTCGTTGTGTGGTTCTTGCATAGTTAAAAGAATTAAACTATAACAATGTTAATGATTTTTTCTCAACTATAAACTGTAACTTTGTGATATTGTAAGTTGCTATGTCAAAAAAAGTTTTAATCATCAGCTATTACTGGATTCCTGCCGGTGGACCCGGCGTACAACGATGGCTGAAATTCGTGAAATATTTGCCTGATTTTGGGGTTGAGCCTATTGTGTACATTCCCGAAAACCCTACCTATCCGATAGTTGACACCCATTTGACAGAAGATTTCAAGCAACTCACTATCCTGAAACAACCCATCAAAGAGCCGTATCGATTGGCTTCGTTTTTCTCAAAAAACAAAACCAAAAAGATTAGTTCGGGTATAATTCCCAACAAACGCAAGCAATCTTGGTTGGATAAAATACTGCTGTACATCCGTGGGAATTACTTTATTCCCGATGCGAGAATCTCGTGGGTGAAGCCCTCGATTGCTTATTTGGAGAAGTACATTGAAGAACATCAAATAGAGACTATTATTACCACAGGGCCACCACACAGCTTACACCTGATTGGGATGGGGCTCAAAGAGAAACTAAACATCAAGTGGATAGCCGATTTCCGTGACCCGTGGACCTCGATTGTCTATCACAAAGATTTGATGCTTAATCAAAAGTCCGAGCAAAAACACAAAGAATTAGAGTCCAAAGTGCTCCATTCGGCTGACCAGATTATCGTAACTAGCCCATCGACCAAAACGGAGTTTGCTCAGCTTACCTCAAAACCAATCGAAGTAATCACCAACGGTTATGACGTGGAACAAATAGAGCGTCAAGCGCTGGATGAGAAATTTACAGTGGCGCATATTGGTTCATTTTTATCGGAAAGAAACCCGAGAATCCTTTGGAAAGCGTTGAAAGAAATCTGTAAAGAGAATACCGATTTCCGCAATGACTTTCAACTTAAACTTATTGGTGTAGTATCAGGCGAAGTGATGGATACCATCAAAGAATTCCGATTGGATGGTTATGTGCAAAACTTAGGTTATGTTTCGCATCGCGAATCGGTTATGGAACAACGTCGCTCGCAAATGCTTTTGCTCATTGAATCGGATTCGGAAGAAACCAAGATGATACTGCCGGGCAAATTGTATGAATATATGGCTTCGCATAGACCTATTCTGGCTATCGCCAACGAGCAATCAGACATCAGAGATATCATCACTTCGACCAATACGGGCGTGTTTTGTAGTTATGACGAATTAGCCAAAGTCAAAGAAACCATCCTGAATTATTACAAACAATACAAAGAAGGAAACCTGAAAACCTCACCTATCGGATTGCAGCATTACAGCCGCAAAAACCTTACAAGTCAGCTATCGAAATTGATTTAGTCGTTGGGATTCTATTTGAGATTGTGGTTAGGGGTTGTGATTTTTTTCAGGTGGGATAGTTTATAATCTGGATAGATTGATTATTTTCGGTAAAAATCCTTACATTTGTTACTCAAAAAACGATGCTTTTTAAATATCCGCAAATCCTGTATTTTCTTTTTCTGCTGATAATCCCTATCATCGTTCACCTATTCCAGTTACGCAAATTCCAAAAAGAATATTTCACCAATGTCAAATTCCTTAAAGAATTAGACATCAAAACGCGCAAGAGTTCGCAACTCAAAAAATGGTTGTTGCTCTTCACGCGCCTCTTGCTGATGGCTTTTATTATTCTGGCTTTCGCTCAACCTTATTTCAAAGCTAAAGACGCGAGCGGCAAAAACAACGAGCTTTTTGTCATTTTGGACAATTCCTATTCCATGCAGGCTAAAGGCAAACAAGGTGAATTGCTCAAGCGCGGAATCCAAGACTTACTCGAAAACATTCCGGAAGAACAGCGCTTTAACCTGCTAACGGCAGACCAAGCGTTCTATGATACGGATATTCGTTCTATACAGCGTGAGTTGCAGAACTTAAATTACAGCACCTCGGCTTTTTCGCTCGAGAATCAGCTCAACAAAATCAAAACGCTGAATTCCAACAAAAACAAAGACATTGTTATCATCACCGATGCCAAATCGCTTAAAGCAGAAGATTTAAACGCGCTCGATAAAAACGACAACGTAATTTTCTCTTTGGCTAAACCAGAGAGTTCGTATAACGTTTCGATTGATAGCGTATATCTGAACCCTATTTCGGATGAATTTTATGAGCTTAAGGTAAAAGTTTCGCAATACGGAAGCAAAAAAGCAGAAACTTCGGTAGCGTTATACAACCAAAATCAACTCATTGCCAAATCACAATTGGCTGAATCGGAATCGCAAATCGCTTTCACCATCCCAACAGATGCCTTTAATGGCTATGTGGCTATTGAGGACAATTCGCTCGAATACGACAATTATTACTACTTCAGCATCTCAAAACCTGAGAAGACCAAAGTAATGGCTATTGGTGAGGCGGCTAAAAATTCGTTCTTAACTAAGATTTACAGCGACGACCATTTTGATTATGCAGCATTTGAACTCAAATCATTAGACTATAATGCTATTGACGATCAGAATACGGTTATCCTCAACGAGCTGGATGAGATTCCGCATGCGCTGATGGTAACGCTGAAAGCTTTTGTTGAAAATGGCGGAAATGTAATTGTGATTCCGTCCGATAAATCATCAGTTAAGAACCTAAATGAGTTTACAGCTCAGTTCGGAAAAGTAGGATTTGAACCGTTACAAAAACAGAAAAAACAAATCACGAAGATTGCTTTTGAGCATCCGGTATTCAAAAACGTATTCGAAAAGAAAACGGATAACTTCCAATACCCTAGTACTGAAAACTCGTTCTCGATAAGCGGAAATCTGCCTTCTATCTTGACCTATCAAGATGCGAATCCGTTTTTGGCTGAAGTAAAGCAACAAGCAAGTTCGGTTTATCTGTTTGCCGCTCCTATCAACAAACAAAACAGCAATTTCGTGAACTCGCCACTTGTGGTACTCAGTTTTTACAATATGTCCAAAAATCTGAACCATACCGGCATCGTGAGTAAGTTTATAGGCGATAATGAGCCGTTTACAATTGAAGCGAATCTTTCGAAAGAACAAATCCTGAAAGTGCGCAACGAGCAAGAAGAGTTCATTCCGGCTCAGCAAATATTCAACAAAAAAGTACAACTTACTTTCAACGAATATCCGCTATCGGCAGGAAATTATGGTATCTATAAAAACGATGAACTCCTTAGCACTATTGGGTTTAACTACAACCGAACCGAATCTGATTTGAGTATTGACAGCTCGTCTCTGCTTTCGGATTATACACAAAAAGAGCTTTCGAGCGTATTTACTGACTTTCAATCCGACAGAACCGATAACAGCGTATGGAGGTGGTTTTTGCTGTTAGGCTTGCTGTTGCTGATTGTTGAGATATTGATACAGAAGTTTGTAAAATAAGAAAAAGACCGAAAACAACAACACAATGAATACTATACTAAAAAAAGCTACCATTATTGATTCCCGAAGTCCGTATCACAATCAAACCATGGACATTAAAATCGAAAACGGAATCATCACTGATATTGCAAAATCTATCGAAAACGATGCAGGTTTTGAAGTAGTAGAATACGAGAATCTGCACGTGTCCGAAGGTTGGTTTGACAGCTCGGTATCTTTCGGAGAGCCCGGCTATGAAGAGCGCGAAACCATCCAAAACGGGTTGCGCGTGGCGGCTGAATCCGGATTTACGGCGGTTGCTATCAACTCCAACACCAATCCGGTTTTGGACAATCAGGCGCTTATCAACTTCGTGAAACAAAAAGCTATCGGAGCTAAAACCAAGTTGTATCCAATTGGAGCCATGACCAAAAACAGCGATACGCAGAATCTTGCCGAGCTTTTTGATATGAAAAATGCAGGCGCTATCGCTTTCGGAGACTACAAAAAATCGATCGAAAATGCGAATGTCCTAAAACTTGCTTTGCAATACGTCCAAGATTTCGACGGGCTAATCATCGCTTTTTCGCAAGACAAAAACATCAAAGGAACCGGAATTGCTAACGAAGGTGTGACCTCGACCAAACTTGGTATGAAGGGAATTTCCAACCTTTCGGAAGATATTCAAGTGGCTAGAAACTTGTTGTTGTTAGAATATACCGGAGGAAAACTCCACTTACCTACTATCTCTACCCAAAAATCGGTAGAACTCATTCGTGAGGCTAAGGCAAAAGGATTGCGCGTAAGCTGCAGTGTGGCGGTACACAATCTATTTTTTACCGATGAAGTGTTGGAAGGATTTGATTCTAATTACAAACTAAATCCTCCAATCCGAACTAAAAATGATGTAGAGGCGCTAATTCAAGGACTCAAAGATGGCACTATCGACATGATAACTTCTGATCATAATCCACTTGATATCGAGCATAAAAAATTAGAATTTGATAAAGCTACCGATGGCGCAATCGCTTTGGAAGCCATGTTTGGAGCGCTGAATCAAATCCTTCCGCTGGAGTTAATTGTGGAAAAATTGACGAAGTCGAAATCCATTTTCGGTATCGAAAATCATCCGATTGAGGTAGGAAAAAAAGCGGACTTGACTTTATTCAACCCAGATAGCAACTATACATTCAGCGAAGAAAACATCTTATCTAAATCAAAAAATTCCCCTTTTATCGGAAAAGAATTAAAAGGAAAAGTGTACGGAGTAATTAGTTAAATAGTATATAATGCGTTGGACCTTAACTGAACATCCTTCTGAGCAAGAAATAAAAGCCTTGCAGAATGAACTTTCGATAGATTATTCTGTGGCTAAACTCTTGGTGCAACGAGGTATAGACACGTTTGAAAAAGCTCGACTTTTTTTCCGACCGACTCTTGAAGATTTACATAATCCGTATCTGATGAAAGATATGGACAAGGCAATTGAGCGAATCGAAAAGGCGATTCAGAATAACGAAAACATCCTGATTTATGGTGATTATGATGTGGACGGAACAACTGCTGTTTCGCTTGTGTATTCTTATTTATCATCGTTTTATCCGAATGTAGCGACTTATATTCCGGACAGATATGACGAAGGTTACGGGATTTCGTTTAAAGGAATTGACTTTGCTGACGACAACGGAATTACGCTTATCATTGCTCTGGATTGTGGAATAAAAGCCCACGATAAAATTGAATATGCTAATACAAAAAACATTGATTTTATAATCGCTGACCACCATTTACCCGATGATAAAATTCCCAGTGCAATAGCGGTACTTGACCCGAAACGAAGTGATTGCGACTATCCGTACAAAGAGCTTTGTGGTTGCGGAATCGGGTTCAAAATTATTCAAGCTTTGGCCAAAAAAAGAGGTCAATCCACCCAAGATTTAGTTCCGTATTTGGATTTGGTCGCCACAGCCATTGCTGCTGATATCGTTCCAATTACGGGAGAAAACAGAATTCTGGCAAAATTCGGACTGGAAGTTATCAATTCCAATCCACGAAACGGAATCAAAGCACTAATCCAAAACATCAAAAAAGAAGAACTCACCATCACAGATGTGGTTTTTATCATCGCTCCGAGAATCAATGCTGCAGGGCGAATCCATCACGGGAATTATGCAGTAAAACTGCTCACCGAATTCAATTTAGAGCAAGCCGAACAATTTGCTGCCAATATCGAAGCTTTTAATTCAGAACGCAAAGATTTAGATAGTTTCATTACCAAAGAAGCTTTACAGCAAATCATCGATACCAATCAAGAGAAACTCTATACAACTGTTGTTTTTAGTGAGAATTGGCACAAAGGCGTTATCGGGATTGTCGCTTCGAGACTTATCGAAACTTATTATAAACCTACGTTAGTCTTTACCGAAAGTAACGGGAAAATGGTGGCTTCTGCCCGTTCGGTAAAAGGATTTGATATACATGAAGCACTTGAGAAATGCTCGGAATTCATCGAACAATTCGGCGGACATAAGTATGCTGCGGGACTTACGGTGGCGAAAGACAAGTTCGAACTGTTCCGAAATAAATTTGAAGAAGTCGTAAAAAACTCGATTACTGAAGAATCGCTTTCTCCGGAAATCCGAGTGGATGCAGAAATCAACTTCTCGGACATCAATCCAAAATTTATCAGAATTCTAAAGCAATTTGAACCATTCGGGCCGGAGAATATGACTCCTATTTTCCTCTCCAAAAATGTAGCGGATACCGGTTATGCAAAAACTATCGGGAAAGAAGGCGAACACCTGAAACTCTTCGTCAAACAAAGCGGAAATCAGCCTATGGATGCTGTAGGATTTAATTTAGGTAAAAAACTCGAAATCGTTCAAGGACTCAACCCTTTTGATATGGTTTATTCCATAGACGAAAACCATTGGAACGGAAATGTTTCGATTCAATTAAAAGTGAGAGATATCCGGTAGAACAAAGAGCAAAGAAGCAAGAAAAAAGAATTTAATTATTGTCTTTGCTCTTTCTTCTTGTTTCTTTCTTCTAACTTCCTTTTCCTATTTTCCCTAAATGCGTATCGGTAAACGAAGTGGTGTACTTAAGCCCGTAGCCCAGCATTCTGTCCATAGCTGAATGAGCAAACAGGATAACTCCGATGAGTTCCACAACCGAATTCCCTAAATAAATTCCAATTAAATAAACCGCTAGTGCAACCGCTTTATGGTGGAAAAAGTTATACGAGTAAGCTCCAATTTTGTTGCCAAAAGCATACCCAATCATAGAAACATCAGGTGATAAAATCAAAACCGGAAACCACCACCAAGCAAAATCCAAGGTAGAAAAAAGGTAAATTCCGAATAAAAACTGAGCGAATTCTTCAAGTTTAAGGCTGTTTTTCATTGTTAATCAATTAGGTTTTAATAAAATATTTCGGACAAAAATTATATCACAAAAAACATTATTTCTTAAAACTATTTAGTTTAAATTATTTCTGTAACTCTCAAAATTTCATTAATTAATTTATTTCTTCTTCCATCATTTTCTGATCGAATCCAATGTTGTCTACTACCCATAAACCTACTTTCATTAGTAATAAAAGGAATGTTATTTAGCTTATAGACAAAACTATTTTTTTCATTTGGAAATTCTTGTATTATATTCAATTCTTTCAAATTCCAATGAATGAATTTATCCACTCCTGCATTTGAAACCACCACTACCTTTGGATTTAATTTCTTTAAAATTTCAAATGTTAACTGAATTTGTCCTTGTATAAACTTTTTATCTTTCTCAACAATTACTTTTGGATTATATTTTCTCTCCAAATTTTCTTGAGTAGAATCTCTTTCATATAATAAATCCAACATTGCCCAGGATTGGTTGAGTTTTTTTCCTAAATCATAAAATTTTTGAAAAAAAACATATTCTGCTTTCTCTTTGAAACAATCAAGTATAAAGGGAGGATGGGGATAAAAGCCTCTAGTCGCATTTTCTCTATCTTTTGGTAATAAAGAAGGATTTAAAGAAAGAAAAGTAATTTGATTTTTTAAAATCTTTTCCTGATATAAAGGAGCTATAGGTTCACTTTCCATAAAATATCGCTCATACCATATTTTCTCTAATTTTTCATTTATATGTAAATCTTCCTTTAAATTTAAAAATTCCATTTCTTCAGCTTTAGTAAGTTAACAATTAAATAATTTTTCACAAATATACTAAACAAACAATCCTATTCTCAATCAGCCGTTTCCCTAAAAAACCGTACCTTTGTAGCCTTGTAATTTTTCGTATGAAAACAATAGATATTGCTACTTTAGACCCAAAGAAAAACATCATCATCAAAGGTGCCGGACTGCACAATTTAAAGGATATAGATGTCGCTATTCCTCGAAATAAATTGGTAGTTATCACCGGGCTTTCGGGTTCCGGGAAGTCGTCTTTGGCTTTTGATACACTGTATGCAGAAGGGCAAAGAAGATATGTGGAAAGCCTTTCTTCGTATGCAAGACAATTCTTAGGACGACTCGACAAACCTAAAGTAGAATATATCAAAGGAATCGCTCCTGCCGTGGCTATCGAGCAAAAAGTAAACACTACGAATGCTCGTTCGACAGTCGGGACATCTACTGAAATTTACGATTATCTGAAACTTCTATATGCTCGAATCGGAAGAACGATTTCGCCAGTTTCGGGTCAGGAAGTCAAAAAACATTCGGTTACTGATGTTATTAACTTTGTAAAAGAGCAAACTTTAGACGAAAAATGGTTACTTCTGGCTCAAGTTATTGTCGAGAATAAACGAAGCCTGAAAGAAAAATTAAGTATTCTGCTCCAACAAGGTTTTGCACGTATTTTAGTGAATAACCAGACGGTTCGTTTGGAAGATTACTTGACTGAATTTACCAACAAAAACAACGACGATGAAATCTTCATTATCATCGACCGAATCGTTATCAAAGACGACGAAGATTTTTATAACCGTCTAGCGGATGCTGTTGATACAGCTTTTTACGAAGGAAAAGGTGTTTTATTTTTACAGCGATTAGACGACAACAAACGTTTTGAATTCAGCAATTTGTTTGAATTAGACGGAATTTCGTTTACTGAACCCAACACCCATTTATTCAGTTTCAACAACCCGTATGGAGCTTGTCCGGTTTGTGAAGGTTACGGAAACATCATCGGGATTGATGAAGATTTGGTGATTCCTGATACATCTTTGTCGATTTTTGAAGGTGCCGTTGCGGCTTGGAAAGGCGAATCGATGGGTTGGTATAAAGACCAATTGGTGAAAAATGCTTATAAATTTGACTTCCCGATTCATAAACCGTATTTTGAACTTACGGAAGAACAAAAACATCTGGTTTGGACCGGAAATCAATATTTCACAGGACTAAACGGCTTTTTTACAGAAGTAGAAAGTCAAAACTATAAAATTCAATATCGAGTGCTTTTGTCACGTTATCGTGGTCGAACTAAATGTCACGCTTGTGGCGGAAAACGCTTGAAGCCTGAGGCAAATTACGTTAAGATAAACGAAAAATCCATTTCGGATTTGGTGGATATACCAATTATCAAACTGATTCCGTTTTTTGAAAATCTAAAGTTGAACGACTACGAACAACAAGTTGCCAAACGACTGTTGCTAGAAATCAATAACCGTCTTCGTTTTTTGGATAATGTCGGACTAAATTATTTGACCTTAAACCGAAATTCTTCGACCCTTTCTGGTGGAGAATCACAACGTATCAATCTTGCCACTTCACTCGGAAGTAGTTTGGTAGGTTCGATGTATATATTGGACGAACCCAGTATCGGATTACATCCGAAAGACACCGAACGACTGATTAAAGTACTTCAAGAACTTCGCAACCTCGGGAATACCGTAATTGTTGTGGAACACGATGAAGACATTATGAAACAAGCCGATTACATCATCGACATTGGCCCTGAAGCGGGAAGTTACGGAGGTGAAGTAGTGGCTTTAGGAAATTTCAACGAAATTCTGAAACAAGATTCGCTTACGTCTCAATATCTAAACGGAAAAATGGAGATTGAAGTTCCGAAAAAGCGTAGAAAATTCAAAAACCATATTGAAGTAATCGGAGCTCGAGAAAACAATCTGAAAAACATCAATGTTACTTTTCCGCTAGAATGTTTGACTGTTGTAACCGGAGTTTCAGGAAGTGGAAAAAGTACGTTAGTAAAGAAAATCCTCTATCCTGCCCTTCAAAAAAAGTTGCAAGGCTATGGCGACAAACCCGGACAATTCTCGAAGTTGGACGGAAGCTATTCGCATATCAAAAGTGTAGAATATATCGACCAAAACCCGATTGGTAGAAGTTCACGTTCGAATCCTGTAACCTACATCAAGGCTTATGACGATATTCGGGATTTGTTTTCGAAACAGAAATTATCAAGTTTAAGAGGTTATCAACCCAAACATTTTTCGTTTAACGTGGAAGGCGGACGATGTGAGGTTTGTAAAGGAGATGGAGAAGTAACCATCGAAATGCAATTTATGGCGGATGTTCACCTCGAATGTGAAGCCTGCAAAGGAAAACGATTCAAAAAAGAAATTCTTGAAGTGAATTTCGAAGGCAAAAACATTGACGATGTGTTGACTTTCACTATTGACGATGCCATTACGTTTTTCCAAACTCACAATCAAACGAAAATCGTTCAGAAATTACAGCCTTTGCAAGATGTTGGTTTAGGTTACGTTCAATTAGGACAATCGTCATCAACCCTTTCTGGAGGGGAAGCTCAACGTATAAAATTAGCTTCATTTTTAGTAAAAGGAGCGACCAAAGACAAAGTCTTATTTATTTTTGACGAACCTACTACCGGACTGCATTTTCACGACATCAAAAAGCTGTTAGCTTCGTTTGATGCACTCATTGACAAAGGTCATTCGGTTGTGGTGATTGAGCACAATCTTGATTTGATTAAGTGTGCGGATTACATCATTGACATTGGTCCTGAAGGTGGAGAAAGCGGAGGAAACCTCATTGCTTTCGGAACTCCGGAAGAAATTGCTAAAAACAAGAATTCGGTTACTGGGAAATATCTGAAAGATAAACTATAAAAAAAGCCTCATAAATGAGGCTTTTTTATTATTTTATGTATTCAACTTTTTGAGCAGTTTCTATATTTACGCTATCAAAAAATCCTTGTTCGTTCATCCATTCGTCAGAGAATACTTTGCTCATATATCTCGAACCGTGGTCAGGAAACACAACAACTACTAAACTATCTTTGGTGAATTCGCCCTGCTCAGCATATTGTTTTATTGCCTGAAGTGCCGCACCTGATGTATATCCCACGAATAATCCTTCGGTTTTAGCAATTTCTCTGGTGGTATGAGCGCTATCTTCATCCGACACTTTCATAAAGTGGTCAATCACATCAAAATCGGTAGCCGTTGGGATTAAGTTTTTACCCAAGCCTTCTATGCGATACGGATAAATTTCTTTCTCATCAAATTCTTTGGTTTCGTGATACTTTTTAAGCACTGAACCATAAGCATCCACTCCTAAAATTCTGATGTTCGGATTTTTCTCTTTTAAGAATCGAGCAATTCCGGAAATTGTTCCTCCGGTTCCGCTACAAGCTACTAAGTGAGTGATTTTCCCTTCGGTTTGGTTCCAAATTTCAGGTCCGGTAGTGAGGTAATGTGCCTCTACGTTTAGCTCATTAAAATATTGGTTGATATATACAGAACCTTTAATTTCTTCGTGAAGCTTTTTAGCCACATTATAGTACGATCTCGGATCATCAGCCGTTACGTGAGCTGGACAAACATACACTTTCGCTCCTAATGAGCGAAGCATATCAATTTTGTCTTTTGATGATTTTGAACTTACCGCCAAAATACATTCATATCCTTTGATGATGCTTACCATGGCCAAACTGAATCCGGTATTTCCGGAGGTCGTTTCAATAATAGTATCGCCAGGTTTTAGAATTCCTTTTTTCTCGGCTTGTTCAATAATATGAAGTGCAATTCTATCTTTAGTGGAATGCCCAGGGTTGAACCCCTCTACTTTAGCATAGAATGTTCCTTGAAGATTTTCTGTGATTTTGTTTAATTTTATTAAGGGTGTATCAGCTATAAGTTCTAATACATTGTCATAGACTTTTTTATCTTTTTTCATACATTTTCAAGTTAATCAAGGAAAACATTTTAGCGTTTTTTGTTAACCTTACAACCACACAAAATTACATTTTTTTTTAAAGTTAAAAAATTTACTGATTATCAATATCAATCTTCAAAAAAGACTTAACCTCTTTCAAAGGCAATAAGAGCTCTTGAGTTCCGTCAGAATACGGAGCAATTTCATAGATATTATATACCAGCAATACACCATTTTTGGTTAAAAATATATTTTCAGGCAATATGAATTTATCCTCTTCAAACATAAAACCTTTGGCATTGATGTTTTGATTAGGAGCTAACCCAAATTTGGTTCTGAATTTATCTTCTACATACGATGTAAATTCATCATATGAAGCAAAAACATCTTTATTCGACAGTTTTTTACCCGTTTGAGCATCAAAAATCAAAGACTTCACACCATAGTAGCCATGCGCACCGCCTGTAAACATATAATATTCCACTCGAATGTTAATGATTTTGGACGATTGATACACTACCAAACCATTAATTTTAGCTTCCCAAGCAATTTCTTTGGGAAATTCTTTTTTGAGTTCTAAATACGAATTAATAAAAGAATCTGCCAATCCTTCAAAAGTTGGGTTATCTATATTCTTTTCTTCGAGATTTATTACCTGTTCGGCAAAAGCATATAGCGCTGCATTTATACTATCCGCGACTATGCCCTCTGAGGTGACGTGTGGTAATTCAATAAGTACTTTGGTTTGCCATTCGTCTTGGGCAATGTTAGAAGATTTTTCAATTTTGGCAGTCGTAAATTCCAAGGATTTATCATTGGAACACCCCAAAAGTAAAAAGCTGAAAATCAGCAACGGAAAACTATTTTTCATAAATCAAAATCTAGGACAAAGATAGTTTTTTTATGAATGTTACAACTTATCTTTAAATAGTTTTTAAATTTGTTCCATAATCTATTTTGACCATGAAATTTAACACCAAAGTAATTCACGGAGGGCAACAGCACGAGCCTAGCACAGGTGCCGTGATGCCTCCTATATTTCAGACCTCGACCTACGCACAATCATCTCCCGGAAAACACAAAGGTTATGAATATTCCAGAACCGGAAACCCAACGCGTTCTGCTTTAGAAAATGCTCTAGCCAGCATCGAAAACGGAAGTTACGGTTTAGCCTTCGGTTCAGGACTTGCGGCTATTGATGCGGTAATCAAACTTTTGAACGCAAATGACGAAGTAATATCGACTAATGACCTTTATGGTGGTTCGTATCGATTATTTACCAAAATATTCGAGCGTTACGGTGTGAAATTCCACTTTGTAGGGATGCAAGACCCAAAAGCTATCGAAGAAAAAATCAATACTAACACCAAACTTATTTGGGTTGAAACACCTACCAACCCAATGATGAACATCATCGATATTAAAGCCGTTGCCGAAATCGCCAAAAAACACCATATTCTGCTGGCGGTAGACAATACTTTTGCTACGCCTTATCTCCAACAACCCCTTGATTTAGGTGCTGATATCGTAATGCACTCAGCAACTAAGTATTTGGGCGGACACTCAGATGTAGTGATGGGAGCTTTAGTCGTTAAAGACAAAGAACTTGCCGATAAACTTTATTTTATACAAAACGCTAGTGGTGGCGTATGTGGACCGATGGATAGCTTCTTGGTACTTCGCGGAATAAAAACATTGGCTTTAAGAATGCAAAGACACTGCGAAAACGGAAAAGCCGTAGCTGAATTTTTGAAATATCACCCTCAAGTAGACAACGTATATTGGCCGGGCTTTGAATCGCATCCGAATCATGCAGTAGCTAAATCGCAAATGAAAGACTTTGGTGGAATGATTTCGTTCACTATCAAAGGAAATGATTTTGACAAAACCATCAGAACGCTGGAAAAATTAAAGGTATTTACCTTGGCAGAATCACTCGGCGGAGTAGAATCGCTTGTTGGACATCCAGCGAGCATGACACACGCCTCCATCCCGAAAGAAGAAAGAGAAAAAACAGGTGTTATCGATTCGCTCATTCGCTTAAGCGTAGGTATTGAAGATGCCGAAGATTTGATTGCAGATCTTAAACAAGCTCTGGAATAATATTATTTTGATAATGGGAAAATTAAAAGAGGATATCAAAACGCAATCGGATTGGGTTGTAAAAGCATTTGAATATGATGGTCTAAAACTTGACTATTCTATCGAAAGCATAATTGAGATAGATAAGTTTTTTGCTATAAACATGAAAGATGGCAAACCTGCAAAAGGCGGACGATTAAGCGTCCAAAACGTGGGAGGTATCTTGTTTTCTATAGGTTCGTATGTCGGAGAAACTATCTTAAAAAACATTGAAGGAGCAGAATGGCTTACCGATGACGAAGATCCACAAGGAGAATTAACAGTTGCTCTTAAATTACCCAACGAAAGTATTATTTTCCCTATTCAAAAAGTCTTTAAACGATTTCAAAACGGAAAAGAAGACTCTATTTATCCTTATATTAAAACTGTAACCGAAAATTTAATCCAATTTCCTTCTGATACAGATTTTTGGAATAGTATAACGGAAGCCGAAAACAGAGAGCATTCTGCCAAAAAATGGTGGAAATTTTGGTAAATTACCTAGAACTATAAACTTTGAAACAAACTAAATATGTACGGAAAAATTAAAGATTATCTTCAAAACGAATTAAAAACGATTGAAGAAAACGGACTTTTTAAAAAAGAAAGAATCATCACTTCTCCGCAAGGAGCTGAAATAACTGTAAACGGAAAAACCGTTCTGAACTTTTGTGCTAACAACTACTTAGGGCTATCATCACATCCGGAGGTTATTCAGTCTGCGAAAGATGCATTAGATACTCACGGATTTGGGATGTCATCGGTTCGTTTTATCTGCGGAACACAAGATATTCACAAAAAATTAGAGCAAACAGTAGCTGAATTTTACGGCACAGAAGACACGATTCTTTACGCCGCTGCTTTTGATGCCAACGGAGGAGTATTCGAACCTTTATTTTCTGAAGAAGATGCCATTATTTCAGACAGTTTGAATCATGCTTCAATCATTGACGGAGTTCGCTTGTGTAAAGCCGCTCGTTATCGTTATGAGAATAACAATATGGCGGAATTAGAACAACAACTCATCAAAGCCAATGCAGATGGAAGACGTTTTAAAATTATTGTTACCGATGGCGTTTTCTCGATGGACGGACTTGTAGCACCACTTGACAAAATCTGTGATTTAGCTGATAAATACGATGCGCTAGTGATGGTTGACGAATGCCATGCAGCAGGATTTATTGGAACAACCGGAAAAGGAACTTTGGAAGCAAAAGGAGTTATGGGAAGAGTAGACATCATTACCGGAACTTTCGGAAAAGCTCTTGGAGGTGCTATGGGTGGATATACCACTGGTAAAAAAGAAATTATTGAGCTATTAAGACAACGTTCAAGACCTTATTTATTCTCTAATTCTTTAGCTCCATCTATTGTTGGCGCTTCTATCAAAGTGTTTGAACTCCTTCAAAAAGACACTACTCTTCGCGATAAATTAGAATGGAACACCAATTACTTTAAAACTGGGATGAAAGATGCCGGATTTGATATTATTGATGGAGATTCTGCTATTGTTCCGGTTATGCTATACAATGCAAAACTCTCTCAAAATATGGCTGATGAATTATTAAAAGAAGGCATCTATGTAATTGGATTTTTCTACCCAGTAGTACCTCAAGGAAAAGCCAGAATCAGAGTTCAATTATCAGCTGCTCACTCAAAAGAGCACTTAGATAAGGCGGTTGCAGCATTTACAACTGTTGGTAAAAGGCTTGGAGTAATTTAATTTTTTAGGATTTCTTTTTGTTAATTGACTTTAACATAGTACATTTGCATAGATAAACTATTTAAAAACTTAAGTATGAAACATCTTAACAAACTTTTTGCTGTAGTGTTGTTAGCTACTGGGCTGAACGTTCAGGCTCAAGATCAAAACAACCCTTGGGCTATTAGCTTCGGAGGAAACGCTGTGGATACACGCGTTGGAGCTGAAGAGCCTCTATTTGGCAGATTTGGAGAATTTTTTAACGCTAAAGACCATTGGAATTACATTCCGTCTGTATCTTATTTAACAGTTGAGAAATACATCGGAAGTGGATTCTCTTTTGGTGTAACTGGATCACTTAACAGAATTACAAAATATGTTGAGTTCCGTGATGCTGAAGGTAACTTCCCTGTAACAAACCCTGGAGATTTAGAGTACTACGGATTTGACGGTCAAGTAAAATACTCTTTCCAAGAAATGATTGGTTCAAAATGGTTTGACCCATCATTACACATTGGTGGAGGTTATACTTTCTATGGTGATTATAGTGGTGGTACTGCTAATGGAGGTGCTGGAATCACTTTCTGGTTTACAGAACAAATCGGTCTTTCATTACGTTCTACTTACAAACACTCATTCAGAGAAGTTAGAGCAGAAATGCCAGAACATTTCCAACACTTTGTAGGTCTTACTATCAAATTTGGTGGTAAAGATACTGATGGTGACGGAATCTATGACAAAGATGACGCTTGTCCAGAAGAAGCTGGATTACGTGAATTCCAAGGTTGTCCTGATTCAGACGGAGATGGTATCGCTGATAAAGACGATGCTTGTCCTTATGAGGCTGGTTCTGCAGAATTCCAAGGTTGTCCTGACACTGACGGTGACGGAGTTGCTGATAACGTAGACAAATGTGTAGACGTTGCTGGTCCTAAAGAAAACAACGGATGTCCTTGGCCTGATACTGACGGTGACGGAATCCTTGACAAAGACGACAAATGTCCAAACGTTGCTGGTCCTAAAGAAAACAACGGATGTCCTTGGCCTGATACTGACGGTGACGGAGTACTTGACAAAGATGACAAATGTCCTACTGTAAAAGGAACTGTTGCTAACTTTGGTTGTCCTGAGTTATCACAAGAGCACGAAGCTAAATTGAACCAATATGCTAAAACTATATTGTTCAACAGTGGTAAAGCTACCTTCCAAAAACAAACTTACCCAGTTCTTCAAGCTATCACTTCAATCTTAAAAGAATATCCAGATTCTAAGTTCTCAATCGAAGGACACACTGACAGTGATGGTAGTGATGCTCTTAACCAAAAACTTTCTGAAGACAGAGCTGCAGCTGTTAAAAACTATTTAGTTGAAAACGGAATTGACGCTAGCAGATTATCATCTTCAGGATACGGAGAATCTCGTCCAATCGACACTAACAAAACTGCTGCTGGTAAAGCTAACAACCGTAGAGTTGAAGTTAAATTGGTAAAATAATTTTAAAACAATCGTTTTAAATATATTATAGAAACGTCCCGAAATTCGGGACGTTTTTTTTATTTTTACCCTATGGATACATTCTTAAACAAGCTCGCTAAACAAGTAATTCATCAGTACGGAGAAAATCTGATGGATGTCGTTATCATTCTCCCGAACAGAAGATCAAAAGTATTCCTAATTAGTGAAATCGAGAAAAATGTATCCCAAACCGTAATTGCTCCAAGCATCTACAGCATTCAAGAGTTCACCGAAATCATTACAGGAATTTTCCCGATTGACCCTATAGAAGCATTATTTGAATTCTATAAAATCTATGGTGAAGTTGCCGAACCCTCCGAAAGACAAAGTTTTGAGCAATTTGCTCCTTGGGCGAAAGTCTTACTAAAAGACTACGACGAAATTGACATTCATCTTATCGAACCGGACAAAATCCTAAAATATCTTAAAGAAATAAAGGATATTGAACATTGGTCGCTATCCGAAAAAAGAACCGAAATAATCGAGAAACACCTCAAGTTTTGGGACATGATTCCGAAACTATATCATCAATTTTACCATTACTTACAACAAACAAACAAAGGTTATCAAGGACTTATTTTCAGAGAAGCAGCAAGCAGAATTGAAGAATACGCGAATAATAAATCGAACCATAAATTTGTCTTTGCCGGTTTCAACGCCCTGACGCCTGCCGAAGAAAAAATCATAAAACACCTGTTAAAACAGAACGCTGCGCATATCTATTTTGATAGTGACCGAGCTTTTCTGGAAAATCCCTATAACCTAGCCGGACACTTTATCCGAAAAATTAAAACCAAGTGGAATTACTTTAATTCTAATCCGTTTGAATGGGTTTTTGATGAATTTTCCGAAGCTAAGAACATCGAAATCATCGGAACACCAAAGGCCATTGGTCAAGCTAAAGTTGTGGGCGAAATCATGAATAATCTGATTTCAGAAAATCCGGATAGCATCAACACGACTGCTCTAGTATTATCCGAAAAAAACTTGCTGATTCCGGTATTGTATTCGCTTCCTGATAGCGTAACCAATTTAAATATAACTTTAGGATATTCGGCTAAAAACAATCCCGCACAATTCTTGGTAAATCGACTTTTTAAAATGCATGCTTATGCTAAATCCAAAAAAGGAAATCAGCCGATTTATTATTACAAAGATGTACTCGAAATCCTCACCAATCCGTTTGTTGAAGCGCATATCGATTCGCATCGTATTATTGAATTAATCAAACAATTCAACATTACATTCATAAGTTCACAAAAGATTTTTGAGACACATCCTTCTTCGGGATTTTTAAATTTATTGTTCTCGGAATGGCCGAATGAGCCACTCAAAATCTTGGATATTTTGTTCGAAATTCTTCAGCAAATCAAAGCTCAACTAAAACAAAACAACAAGGAAGAAAGAGTAACCAAAGCTTTCGTGTATGAGCTTTATAAAATACTCAATCGACTCAAAAATTACTTTTCAGTAAACGCTACAATTGGTGACATCAACACTTTATATGCTATCTACAAACAGATTATCGATAGTGCAGAAGTTTCATTTGAAGGAGAGCCACTCTCCGGATTACAAATTATGGGAATTCTGGAGTCTAGAAGCTTGGATTTTGAAAATGTGATTATCACCTCGGTAAACGAAGGAAAAATTCCGTTTGGAAAGTCACAGAACTCCTTTATTCCCTATGATGTAAAAAAGGAATTCGGCTTGCAGACTTATTGGGAACGCGATGCTATTTATACGTATCACTTTTATCGTTTGCTACAAAGAGCTAAAAACGTGTATTTGATTTACAACACCGAAAACGAAGGAATCGATGCCGGAGAGCAAAGCCGTTTTATCACTCAACTCAAAATCGAAAAACAACCGCAGCACACTATTACCGAATGGCTGTATAATGCCGAGCTTCCTACTCATTCGCTCAGTCATACAGTTGTAGAAAAGTGTGAAAAAGTAATGCTCCGATTGCGAGAAATCGCCGAAAAAGGCTTTTCGCCATCGGCTTTGGCAACTTACATCCGCAATCCTATTGAGTTTTATTACCAAAAAATATTGCGCATAGACGAAAACATAGAAGTAGAAGAAACCATCGAAGCAAACACCTTAGGGAATATCATTCACGCTACTTTAGAGATGCTTTATACACCTTTCATTGACAAGTATCTGTCAGTGGAAAATGTAGAATTGTTCGAAAAAAACTACCCTACTATATTATTAGAAAATTTCGAAAAGGAATTCAAAGAAGGTGACTTCAAGCGCGGTAAAAACCTACTTGCATACGAAACTGCTAAGAGAAGCATTGCTAATTTTTTGAAATGGGAAAAACAAAGTTTATGGGATGGAGATACGGTGAAAATCCTAAAACTCGAGCACCATTGCGAGCGAATAATTGAAGACGAAAAACTTCCTTTTCCGGTAAAAATTGGTGGAAACATCGATCGCATTGAAGAGCGAAACGGAATTATTCGAATTATCGATTACAAAACCGGGCAAGTGCGAAAAGAAAATTTGATCCTAACTAATTGGAAAGACATTCTATCTGAACCCAAGAAAAATAAAATAATTCAGTTGCTATCTTACGTATATATGTATGAACAACATATCGAAAATAAAGAAATTGAAACAGGAATTATTTCGTTTAAAAATCTGTCGAGTGGATTTATGAAATTCGGATTCAAATACGATAAAAACGATCTCCAAGATACGATTACGCCCGAAATTATGGAGCAATTTAAAAAACAAATGATAACGTTGTTGACTGAGATTCTAAATCAAGAAATTGCTTTTAGCGATGCCGAAAAACAAGAATTTTTCAGTTAAAAAACAATTTACTCTTGGTTTTCAGCGCTTAATTCTTCTTTTTCTCCTTTAACCTGATTAAACCAATCGGTCAGTACCGGAAAAAGTGTATCGGATACATTCAGTAGGGGTTGATACAATTTAGATTCAGAAAGTTTTTCTTCAGAAACCAAAAAATTATTGGTATTGAATTTACCAAAGTAATGCAGCGTTATACTTAAAACAAAAGCCATTTTCAGTAGCCCGAAAACAGCTCCAAGCAAGCGGTTAATCCAACCAAGACCTGAAAAATCTGCCAAACGGGTAAAAACTTTCCCTAACAGAATAACTCCAATAAGCACCGCTAAAAAAGTTAGGGTAAAAGCAATAATTTCGAGATGTTCAGAATCATTAGAGTAATTTTCACGAATCCAATCGGCAGTATAACCTGAGAATTTAATCGCGATAAAAACTCCTAACACTAAAGAAAGTAGCGAGGCGATTTCAACAAAAAAACCTTTCCACAATCCTTGGACAATCCCTAATAAAAGAAGTACGAGAATAACAATATCCAAAAAATTCATTCCTAATTCAGAGCATAAGGCGCTCCTAATCGAAAGGCAGGCACGGTTACATTAAATTTTTGAGTCGTGGTGAAGTTTACCATTTCAAAACTTCCTTTCATCGTTCCGAAAGGCGAAACCAACAAACATCCGGAAGTATAGGTAAAAGATTCTCCGGACTTGAGGATGGGTTTTTTGCCCACTACGCCCTCGCCATCCACAATTACTACATCATTGAGTGCATCAAAAATTTCCCAATGCCTTGTCAAGAGTTGAACCGAATCTTTGCTTTGATTATCAATGGTAATATGATAGGCAAAAGCGAAGTGAATTTTATAATTTTTATAAAAAACACCTTCAAAATGGGTCGCAACCGATACCTTAATACCTTGAGTAACCTGAGTAACCATATCATTTACAGCTAATAACACCCCAAAGATAGTATTTTATCCCATACGAAACAACGCAAAAAACCCGAATATCCTTTAGGGTGATAAGTCGGGTTCGATTGAAAAAAAACTACTCTTAATATTTGGATTGCATTGCATTGTAAAAATATTGATGAAAAAGTAAACTTACCATACGACAAATGACGTATTTTGATTTTTCAGCTAGCGAATGAAGTTTACAGACAATGAAGGTTTTATAGCCGCGATTTGCTATATTTGCACAATTATAAATCTATTGAAGTGGGATTAATATCTTTTTTAAAAAGTAAAGTTTTTCTAAAACAACTCATACTGCTTGTGGCAGTTATGGTTGGTTTAATATTTCTTCTGATGATGTGGCTCGGCTTTAGAACCAATCACGGAGAAGAAATCATTGTACCGGATTTAAGTAAATTAACCGTAGTTCAAGCCAAAGAAAAATTAGAAGAATTGGATTTAGACTATCAAATCAATGACACTATCAATTTTCAGAAAGAATATCCGCCACACTCAGTAGTTGAGCAAGATCCAAGTCCGAATTCAAAAGTAAAAAGCGGTAGAAAAATCTACCTAAAGCTCAATGCAGCAACTTTTGAAATGGTAGAAATACCGGATATGAAAGACAAAACATATCGTCAGGCGCTTCCGACTCTTAAAGCGTTAGGACTAGAAGAAGGAACCATTACCCACAAACCTTATTTCGCCGAAGATGTAGTACTGGAAATGCGTCACAAAGGAAAAGTATTAAAACCGGGCGATAAGGTAATGAGAACCTCTAAAATTGACTTTGTTTTAGGAGACGGTAAAACAGTTTTCCAAGAAGACGAAGAACAGTCAACTAATTCTGAACAATAGAAAAAAGTAAATGACTGAAAATACTCCAGAATTCAACGAATTCGAAGAAGAACTATTCGAACACTATAGATTTGAAGTAAGTCCGGGTCAATCACCGCTAAGGATTGATAAATATTTGCTCGGACTAGTTCAAAATTCTACCCGTAATAAAATCCAAAAAGCAGCCGATAACGGAAGCATTTTGGTGAATGACCTTTCGGTTAAATCTAATTACAAAGTAAAACCGAATGATGTTATCCGCGTAGTATTTGACAAACCCAAATACGAATACAAAATCATTCCGGAAAACATTCCGCTTGATATTGTTTATGAAGATGACACCTTGCTGGTTATCAATAAACCTGCAAATTTTGTAGTTCATCCCGGCCACGGAAATTATTCGGGTACGCTTGTCAATGCACTGGCTTATCACTTTGATAATTTACCGATGAATTCCAGCGAACGCCCCGGGCTAGTTCACCGCATCGACAAAGACACCACCGGACTTTTGGTAGTTGCCAAAACCGAAGAAGCGATGTTCCATTTGGCAAAACAATTCGAAGAAAAAACTTCAGAAAGAGAATATATCGCACTAGTTTGGGGAAATGTAGAAGCCGAAAATGGCACTATTACCGGTTATATCGGCAGACACCTCAGAGATAGAATGCAAATGGCGCTATATGACAATGAAGATATGGGGAAATGGTCAGTAACGCATTATTCCGTTTTGGAGCGTTTCAATTATGTAACGCTTGTTTCTTGTAAATTAGAAACCGGAAGAACGCACCAAATCAGAGCTAGTTTGAAACACATCGGACATACCTTATTTAACGATGAGCGCTATGGCGGAAATTTAATCCTAAAAGGAACTACTTTCACTAAATACAAGCAATTTGTCGAAAATTGTTTTAAAATCCTTCCAAGGCAAGCTCTGCACGCCAAAACACTCGGGTTTGAACATCCTGTAACCGGAGAATTTATGCGATTTGACAGCCCGATTCCGGAAGATATGCAAAACGCCATCGAAAAATGGCGCAATTATTCTAGTTTTAATACTTTAGAAGAGTAATTTATTGAGAAAGTTCTTTCTGTAATGCTTCAATTACTTTTGAGCTATTCCCGATAAAGATTTTCTCATCCACAATACAAACCGGACGATTCAAGAACGTATAATGTTCTAATATAAAACTCTTATAATCTTTTTCGGTCAAGCTTATATCTTTCAAATTGCGCTCTTTATAGAGTTTTGCGCGCTTACTAAAGAGTTTCTCATAACTTCCCGATAGCTTATACATTTGCTCTAATTGCGCTACTGTAATCGGATTTTCTTTAATATCCTGAAATTCTATTCCTGTTGTATTCGGGAGAGATTTTATAATTTTATTACACGTATCACAGGTTTTGAGGTAATATATCTTTTTCATCACAAATCGCTTTTTGACAAATTTACACCAAATAAAAACGGCTAGCAAAAGCTAACCGTTCATTATATCATTCTGAAATAAAAATTATTTCAAGCCTAATTCTTTTTTCACGTCGTTTAACAAATCCGGTCCGTCCGCTACAAGAACTCCTGAACCATTCGTTGAGTCTAATACAAACTCATACCCTTTTGCTTTTGCTACTTTATTAATAGCTGCTTTTACTTTTTCTAGAATTGGTTTTTTAAGCTCTTCTTCTTTATCATACAACTGTTTTTGAGCATTTTCAGTGAATTGTTGAATGCTTTTTTGCATGTTTTGCAATTCTAATGCACGTTCTTGATTTTGAGCATCGGTCATATTGGCTTCTTCAGCGATATATTTATCTTTTTTGGTATTGAACTCGGTAACCAATCCTTTATAATCTTTATCGTAAGCTTCAGCCATAGTCTCAATTTGTTTTTGAGCTTTAAGCAAATCTGGATTGTTTTCCATCAGCGCTTGAACGTTGATATGAGCTACTTTTTGAGCATAAGTGAATTGAGATGCACCAACTAGCAAAGCAATTGCGATAAATACTGATTTTAACTGTTTCATTTTTTGTCTTATTAAATTATAATCGTTTATATTCTATTTGTTGTTCTTTTTTTCTTCTAATTCTTTTTTGCGTTGTTCTATCTGTTGTTCTCTTTCGCGTTGCTTAGCCTCGCGTTGTTCCTGAATTTTTTGCTTTTTCTCTTCAATTAAACGCTGTCTTTCTTCTTTAGTTTCGTTACGTTTTTTCTCTTGCTCTTCTTTCTTCTCGTCAATTTTCTTTTGTCTTTCGTCCAATTTAGCTTGACGCTCTTCTTCTTTTTGTTTTAAATCCGGATCATACTTTTTGTCATCTTCTGCCTGTTCTTCTTCTTTGGTCTGCTTTTTCTTTTCAGCCTGATTGCGTTTTGAAGCACGCATGATAGCATTGATAATCTCATCATTCATATCAAAACGTCTATTCGCAAAAACCAAACCATTTGATGCTGATGACATATCATATACAAAATCATAATTTCTACGTGTTGCTACTTCATTTACTATAGCAAAAACCTGATCTTGTATCGGTTTAATAAGAACGGCTTTCTGAGTGTATAAATCTCCGGTCGGACCAAAGCGTTTTTGTTGATATTCTGTCAACTCTTTTTGAAGAAAAGCAATTTCATCTTCTTTTTCTTCGATAAGCTCTTTGGTCAATAAAACGCGTTGCGTTTTTAATTCTTCTATCAACAAATTGATTTGAGCCTGCTTTTGGTCAATTTCTTTTTTCCAATTCTGAGCTTTTAACTCGAGTTGGTTATTGGCTTCGGCAAACTCAGGCACACTTTTAAGGATTTTCATCATATCGAAATACCCAATTTTAGGCCCACGAGCCGACTGAGCATTTGCAAGAGTAAAAAACCCTACCAAAAAAATTAAAAAATACTTTTTCATAACGCTTATAGTTTAGGTTATAAATATCGTGCCAATTTTTAGAACGACTGACCGATGATAAAGTGAGTTTCCCAACCGTTCTTTTGAGTTCCTCCTAATACCGGGTCAAATCCGTGAGCAAAATCAATACCCAACAATCCAAATGCAGGCATGAAGATTCTTACTCCAAATCCGGCTGAACGTTTCAGCACAAACGGATTGTATTGTTTAAAGCTATCATAAGCTGCTCCGGCTTCCACAAACGAAATCGCATAAATAGATGCCATTTGTTTCATGGTGATCGGATAACGCAATTCTAATGAGAATCTATTGTAAATTGCTCCTCCGTCTTCGGTTGTTAGTGAGTTATTCGGATATCCTCTTAGCTGAATTACCTCTCTACCATCTAGCGAGAAATTCGCCAATCCGTCACCTCCTAAGAAGAATCTTTCAAAAGGAACTAGACCTCTATCATTATTATACGCTCCCAAATATCCAAATTCTGCCGCAGAACGCAAAACAAATTTACCAGTAAGTTGCGTATAAGCATCAAGATTGAACTTAATTTTATAATATTCTAACCAATTGTATTTCTTTTGATCGACTTTAGAAACATCAGTCGTCGCGTCTTGGAAGTCATCTACTTTTTGATAAATTGCATTTCCGTTAGAATCAGAACCTACTACTTTTACATAATCTCCATCAAGTGGTCGTTCATTATTTTCATTAACGATATAATTCTGGGTATTATTATCGGTATATCTCAATTTATAATCCGCTTGATTTTCTAGATTAGCATAATCAACTCCGTTAAATAACGAATACGGGAATGTAAATTTACCGGTGATTCCTATCTCAGCTCCTGAGGTAGGGAAAATTGGGTTGTGTCCTTTGTTATTTCTACTAAATCCAATAGTATATGATAAGTTTCTTGACGAACCATTTCCAAAAGTAAACAATCCGGTGTTATAATTATTCAAATCATAATATTGGAATCCAATCCCTTGACGTAAGTAAAAGTCGTTATCAGGAACTGTTAGACGTTTACCCAAACCGAAATACAACGAAATAATATTAAAGCTTTTACTTCTATCTACATCACGATTACTCCAGTTGTATAAAAATTGTCTACTGTAGGAAAGAGATCCGGTAAACTGAATCGGTTTTTTGCCTCCTAACCAAGGCTCGGTAAACGACAAGCTATAGGTTTGGAAATAAGAACTTCCTTGAAGACGCAAAGACAAACTTTGACCATCACCCATCGGTAGCGGATCGTAAGCATCTTTGTCAAAAATACTTCCTATAGAGAAATTATTGAACGATAATGCTAAAGTTCCGATAAAACCACCTCCGCCATAACCTCCTTGCAACTGCACTTGGCTAGCTCCTCTTTCAACTACATTCCACTCTACATCAACAGTACCTGCTACCGGATCCGGATTAAGAATTTTAGGGTTTATAGCTTCCGGATCAAAGAAACCTAATTGACCTAATTCTCTTACGGTACGAACAACAAGCTCCTTGTTCCACTTTTGTCCAGGTCTCGTTCTAAGTTCACGATAAATTACTCTATCGTTGGTTTTGTCATTTCCTTTAACAGTAATGTTGTTGAAGTAAACAATAGGACCTTCAGTAACTCTAATTTCAAAGTCAATCGTATCATTCACAGTTCTTGTCTCCACCGCATTAATTCTTGAGAACAAGTATCCGGTATTGTGATACATACTGGTCAAATCTCTTGGCTCTGGATTTTGAGAATCATCAATTCTTTTTTGGAATAACACTCCGTTGTACAAATCGCCTCTTTTAATCCCTAATGCTTTTCTGAGCTCATTATCAGAATAAACAGAGTTCCCTAGGAATTTAATATTCCCAAAGTAATATTTGTTACCTTCTTCGATTTTAATATCGATGTTGATGCGGTCTTTTTTGCTGTCGTATGCTACCGTATCCGAAACAATTCGCGCATCGCGATATCCTTTTTCTTTATAACGATTAACAATAGCGTTTAAGTCGTTTTTGTATTCTTCTTCAATGTATTTGGAAGCTCTCCAGTCAAAACGGAAGATTCTTAAGAAATTCTTCTGTTTGGTCTTTTTCATGGTTCTTTTGAGTTGACCATCACTAAAGACTGTATTTCCTTCGATATTGATTGAACGGATTCTAGTTTTGCGCCCTTTGTCGATGTTGACAAGCATTTTTACTTGATTATCAACCGTATCAGGAATAGTAGAAATGATTACTTTATTTTTAAAATAACCCTCTTTTTTATACTTTTTGTCGATGTAATTTTTGGTCGTGGTAATCAGGTTTTCGTTAACGATTTTACCTTTAGTCAGCGAAGCTTCTTTGATAATGGCTTCACCTTTTGATTTTTTGATTCCCTCAACTTTAACTTCACTCAGTTTCGGAAGTTCATTTAGGTTTAAACGCAAGTAAATGGTATCTCCTCGGAATTCGTCAATATAAAAATTGATGTCACTAAAAAGTCCTAATCCCCAAAGTTTTTTAATGGCATTCGAGATTTCTTCGCCCGGAGCTTGGATCCTATCTCCTTTTTCAAGTCCTGAAAAGGTAACTACCGTCTGTTCTTGGAAATTGACTTTACCCGTTACTTTTACACCTCCTAAAATGTAATATTTCCCAGAATCAAAATCCGGGTTTGCCTGAGCGTTTCCTAGTAAGGCTGATAAAAGTAATATTCCTGCAAATAAAAATTTTGTGGGTAAGGCAGTAATTTTATTTAATTTGTTCACTTGTTTTTCCAAATCTACGTTCTCTGTTTTGATAACTGATGATAGCTTCATATAAATCATTCTCTTGAAAATCGGGCCAAAGGACCTCTGTAAAATATAATTCAGCATAAGCAATTTGCCATAACAAAAAATTGCTTATCCTTTGTTCACCACTGGTTCTGATAAGCAAATCTACATCAGGCAAATCATGCGTGTAAAGGTGCTGATTTATAACCGATTCATCAATAGCTTCAATCGAAATTATATTATTTTTAACTTTATTACAAATATTTTTAAAAACATTTGTTAATTCCTCTCTTGAACCATAACTAAGCGCAATAGTTAAGGTCATTCCGGTGTTTTTATTGGTTTTTTCTACAGCGTCATTAAGCTGTTTTTTAACCGATTCGGGCAAATGATCCGGATTCCCGATTACCTTTAATCGAATGTTATTTTCTATAAGTTTTTTGAGTTCTCCTTTGATTGCGGTAGCCAGCAACTTCATTAGAGTATCCACCTCTTGCTTGGGGCGATTCCAGTTTTCGGTCGAAAAGGCATACAACGTAAGGTTTTTAATCTGCAATCTTGCTGATGCTTCAACGATTCGCTGCACTGTTTTCTTTCCGTTTTGATGCCCGAAAACCCTTAATTTCCCTCGTTGTTTAGCCCAACGACCATTCCCATCCATAATGATGGCAATGTGCTGAGGAAGTCTTTCTTTATCTATTTGTTCTAAAAAATTCATAGTTTATAAAGGACAATAACAAGGGTTTTTACCAAAAGTATAGGTTAGCGTAAATCCGGTGAATACATACCAATCTTTACTGTTTAGATTTCCGAAAGCATAGGGTTTGTATTTACTGTTTTTCGGATTACTACCGTCCAAATCATCTGCAAAAGTATAGCGCGCTCCGGTTTCAAAACCAATCACCAATTGTTGAGCAACATTAAACTTCACCCCAACTGTCATTGGTATAGCAAGCGCTCTATCGCGATCACCGTCATTCTGTGCTACCCCGTTCAGGAAATACTTTCCGTCATACCAAAAATAACTTAGTCCGGTATGCACATAAGGAGTTATTTTGAACCCTAATTCGTGAAGATTAAAATCAAAGAAATTGAATTCCATCCCTGCAGAAAGTTCTGTTACGCTATTTTCCAGCGAAAAACCTCTTTCGTTGCGGGCAGCCGAATGCGAATCGGCATCATCCATTTTTAGAGTAGAGCGCATAATGGAGAATCTCCAAGAATGGCGCGTACTTTTATTCCATTTATAAATCCCTCCGAAGGCTAAATTATTGGGAGCAATAAAATTTTCTTTACCTACATCTCCTATAAAGTTGCTACCTCCTACAAATACACCGACTTCATGTATTTGAGAATAAGCAGAATGAGTTAAAAATAAGGTCAAAAAAAGAACAAAAATCTTCTTCACTTTTTTACGAAAATTGGCTGCAAATATACTAATATTCATAATGAATAAACACTATTTTTCAGATAATAAACAAAAACACTCTTACCTAAACGAAAGAAAACAATTTTTAGTGTTTACCTACTACACTAAAAAACAAGAGACCCATACAGGGTCTCTTACATAAAAACAGTAGAATCTATTATTTTGTTTGCGTTTTTATCCATTGAGTTACATCTTCCAGAACCTCAGGCGCAATTGTTTGTTCAATTATCGAATATTCTTGTGGTAATCCGGTTTCACATTCTTGGAACAGATGATTGAGATTCGGGTATGATTTTACGGTTACTTTTTTGTTCCCTGATTTTTCTAGCGTATTTTTAATAGCTGTCAGATTCTCAGTTGCCGGAACTTGTAAATCTTTTTCTCCGTTAATCGCTAAAACTGGGCATTTTACTTTTTTCAAAGCAACTGCAGGATTGTGTCTGATAAAATTCAACATCCATTTAGAAAGGTATTGTTGAGACGAAAGAGAGATAAGTTCCTCTTTGGTCATACCTTGCGGCACTTCAGAGTCTGAGGTGAATTCATTCAAAATTTTCTCGATTTGGGTTTTGAGTTGAGCTTCATCATTGATTTGATTCATCGCTCCGAACAATTTGGTATGCATTTCGAAATTTCGTTGAATGTACACATCGGGCACATTTGACGCTTTAGCAATCAATTTTTGCTGTAGAAGTAACAATTCACCTCCAGAAACTCCGCTTCCTGCCAAAAGAACAATAAAGTTAACATCACTCGGAACCGTTGCTGCAACCATCGGAGCTACCACACCCCCTTCGCTATGCCCTATAAGACCGATTTTTCTTTTATTGATTTCTTTTCTGGATTTCAAATAATTCACCGCACTTTCGACATCCGTAGCAAAATCTTCAATGGTCGAATTGAGCTGCATCGACTCCGAACTATTGTAAATCCTGTCATCAAAGCGTAATACCGCAATTCCGTTGCGCGTCAAATAATCCGCCCAAATCAAAAAAGGTTTATGCCCTAAAAGTTCGGAATCTCTGTTTTGCGCACCACTTCCGGAAATCAACACCACAGCAGGATATGTTCCTTTAGTATCTGGCAAAGTCAGAGTTCCATGTAATTCGATATTTTGCTTTTGGTTTTTAAAGGTAATATCTTCTGAATGGTACGGATAAGGCTTTTTAGGCTCTTGCGGACGTTTTAAAACATCTTCTCCTGATGTATTTTTAGTAAGCTCCAACGGAACAGACATTCCGGCTTGCTTGAATGTCCCTTCAATTTTATCACCTGACAAAACTCCGGTATATTCAATTGCTCCGGGAATTTCAAATTTCACATTTGGCTGAATATATTCGGTAGTCGGGAACGGAATATCTTTCACTCCTTGATCAGGGCTATCCATGGTTGTTGAAAATCCGCTTTCGGTTTGCGTTACATTAAAAACTACGCGCAACTTAATCCCTTGCACATTCAAGGCTCCTACCCATTGCCCTTGAAATTCGCTTTGCGCTACCATCGTCATAGACATAAACAACAGTAGCCAATTCATTATTTTTTTCATCTGATTTGTTTTTAATTACTAACTATTAATACCTGCTATCAGTAATTTTGAAACCACTTCTGCTATCAAAAAAAGAACTGTAAACATCACTATATTTTTTATTCCTTTACTATTGGTTGACGTTTTAAAACCTTTCCAAAACAAGGTTATCATCAATATAACTAGTCCGATTGAAGCAATCGCCATGAATAATAACATTACTAAATCAGACGTATGAAGACTCGGGGCATTTTCTAAATTGTCAAAATTCATCCCTTCCATTATTCTATTTGTAGCTGCTTGTAAATAGCCTCCTAAATTGGTCAGCGAAAGTACATACATGGGAATTCTACAAATCAAACTCGCATTCAGAACATCAATTGCTCTAGTTTTAGGATTTATCACTTTTCCGAAAATCAAAAACAACACAAATAATGAAACGGCATTCAACACATTGTCCAGCAAAGGCTCGTACCATACGATGGAATCTACCAAATGCAAATCAATTATACCATCAAATCGGGCATTCATCAAAAAACCTACCCAAGAACCAATAAATAGAGAAACAATTCCTGCCAACAAAAGTGTTTTTTCAGAAAATTTCTCCAACGGATTTAAAATCGTTTTCCAGTTCATACGCTTATTTGTTTTGAGTGTTTTTAACTTTTTCAATCAAATCGTCTAATTTGTTGCGAACCGTCGGGTAGCTATTACCCAACTTCTGAGCCATCTCTTTAAGACTTCCGCTGGAAAGAAAAAATTCTAAAATAAAATTTTGTTCCTCTTCCGAAAGACTCAACAATACAGGTAAGGCAAAATTGCCGGACACTTTGGTAGAACAAGAGGCACACGTAAGCTCCGATACCGAAAGCATCTGTGCACAACTCGGACATACTACAGGAAGTTTTACATTCATAATCTGAATATTTATTTTAACAATACAAATATATATTTTAATTTTATTAAAAAAAATTTTAATTTTATTTATTTTTATTCTACAAAGTTCATTATAAACTTTGGATCAGGTAAAAAAAGAAATCGCCTTAAAAACAATGTTGTTTTTAAGGCGATTTCTTGATTACTTTATTTTATAATTTTTCTTAGTAAGATATATCGAATGAACCGTTGGTTAGGTTAACTAATATAGGCTGACCTTCTTCATCATAGGTATTATATACAGAGGTCATAAAAGTCCCTTTTAGTTTTTTATTTACATTGGTTTGTACTACAGCAGAAAAATTAGATGTCCAATGATACTCTCCGTTTTTTGTGTAACCAAAGTTCCATATAACATCTGAACCAACTTCTCCTTCATCTAGATTAAATGTAATCATTTCAGCCGGATTGTTATCAATAGTAGCAGTTACTGTCAATTCTGTCCATCCGTCTTGTACTTGTCTGTTTACTATAACTGTATTAAAAGTTTTCTGTACTCCGTCAATAGTTACTTTTAGTTCAGAGTTTCCGCTTCCTCCATTGTCTCCTGAATTGTCGTCACTGGAACAAGAGGTTAAGCTCAAAGTCAGAGCAGCTACAAATAAAAAGATTTTTTTCATTTTTGTTGAGTTTTTAAAATTTTGTGCAAAGATAAGTTATTTTTTTTAACTTAAAAACAACAATACTTTCATACTAATTATCTCAAAAAACGCTTAGCATTAGTAAGAGCTTCATCTATTCCGTTTGGATTTTTACCTCCGGCTGTAGCGAAGAACGGTTGTCCTCCACCACCACCTTGGATGTATTTACCCAATTCACGAACTACTTGACCTGCATTCAGATTTTTACTTTCTACCAATTCTTTAGAAATATAACAAGTAAGCATTGGTTTGTCTTCGGTTACGGTTGCTAAAACCAAGAATAAGTTAGTTGTGTTTCCGCCTAATTCATAAGCCAAATCTTTTGCTCCGTTAGCATCCAAATCTACTTTTTTAGCTAAGAAATTTACTCCGTTTAGCTCTTGGATTTCTCCCAAAAGTTCACCTTTCAAGTTTTTAGCTTTTTCTTTTAGAAGCTGCTCGATTTGTTTTTTCAGTTTCGTATTTTCATCTTGAAGCGAATGAACCGATTTAATAAGGTCTTGCGGATTTTTTAGAGTTTGTTTTACTTCAGATAAAAGTTCTTCTTGATTTCTGAAATATTCTTTAACACCATTTCCTGAAATCGCCTCAATTCTTCGGATTCCGGCTGCTACTGCTCCTTCTGAAGTGATTTTGAAATGCCAGATATCAGCTGTATTCTTCACGTGAGTTCCTCCACAAAGCTCGATGCTTTCACCAAAACGGATAGCTCTTACACTATCACCATATTTCTCACCGAAAAGTGCCATTGCTCCTTCTTCAATCGCTTGCTGGAACGGAATAGAACGTCTTTCGATAAGTGGCAACTGCTCCTGAATTCTTTGATTCACGAAATCTTCCACTTGTTTCAATTCTTCATCTGTTACTTTAGCAAAATGCGAAAAGTCAAAACGAAGGTAATTTGGCGACACAAGTGAACCTTTTTGCTCTACGTGAGTTCCTAAAACAGTTCTCAAAGCTTGGTGTAACAAGTGTGTAGCCGAGTGATTTTTCTGAGAATCAAAACGTAAAGTTTCGTTCACTTTAGCAGTGAAAGTTCCGCTTAGATTTTCAGGGAGTTTTTTGGTGATATGTAAAATCAGATTGTTTTCTTTTTTCGTGTCCAGCACTTCGATGGTTTCGTTGATGTTCGAAATTGTTCCTTTATCACCTACCTGACCTCCTCCCTCCGGATAGAATGGTGTGTTATTTAGAACAATCTGATACTGAACTCCGTCTTTTTTAGAATCAATTTTTCTATAACGAGTGATTTTCACTTCGTTTTCCAATTGGTCATAACCCACGAAAGTCTCTACGTTTCCGTCAATCAAAACTACCCAGTCGTCTTTAGCAACTTCAGATGCTGCTCTCGAACGATTTTTCTGTTCTTGCATCGAAACATCAAATTCAGCCTCATCAAAACTAAGTCCTTTTTCTTTTAGAATCAAAGCTGTCAAGTCTTTCGGGAAACCAAACGTATCATACAATTCAAATGCTTTAGCACCTGAAACTACTTCTCCTTTGGTTTCTTTAATTACGTTTTCCAAAAGATGAAGACCTTGCTCTAAGGTTCTCAAGAAAGAATTTTCTTCTTCTTTGATTACGTTTTCAACCAAACCTTTTTGCGATTTAATTTCAGGGAAAGCCTCTCCCATTTGGTTAGCAAGCACTTCTACCAATTTATAGATAAAAGCTTCTTTTTGGTTTAAGAACGTAAATCCATAACGAATAGCTCTACGTAAAATTCTTCGGATTACGTAACCTGCTCCTGTATTTGACGGAAGTTGTCCGTCAGCAATAGCAAAAGCCACCGCTCTCACGTGGTCAACCACCACACGGATAGCAATATTGATTTTATTTTGTTCTTCCGAAATGTTTTTAACTGTGTTGTCGGTATATTTCAATCCGGTGATTTCTTCTACTTTTCTTATAAGAGGTGTGAAAACATCGGTGTCGTAATTGGAGGTTACCCCTTGCATTGCCATACACAAACGCTCGAATCCCATTCCGGTATCTACGTGTTTGGCAGGCAATTTCTCAAGCGAACCATCTGCTTTACGGTTGAACTCCATAAATACGTTATTCCAGATTTCCACCACTTGCGGATGGTCTGCATTCACCAAACTTTTCCCTGAAACAGCTTTTCTTTCTTCGTCTGAACGAAGGTCGATATGAATTTCAGAACAAGGTCCGCACGGTCCTTGATCACCCATTTCCCAGAAATTGTCTTTTTTATTACCTAAGATGATTCGATCTTCGTCCACATATTGTTTCCAGATATCCCAAGCATCTTGGTCAAACGGAACGTTTTCTGCTTCGTTTCCTTCAAAAACCGAAACATACAAACGGTCTTTATCTAACTTCAATACTTCGGTCAAAAATTCCCACGCCCAAGCAATCGCTTCTTTTTTGAAATAATCACCAAACGACCAGTTCCCTAACATTTCGAACATAGTGTGGTGATAGGTATCAAAACCTACATCCTCTAAATCGTTGTGTTTTCCGGAAACTCGAAGACATTTCTGCGTATCGGCAATTCGGTTGCTTTTCGGAGTGGCATTCCCTAAAAAATACTCTTTGAACTGAGCCATCCCTGAGTTGTTGAACATCAAAGTTGGATCATCTTTCAAAACGATGGGTGCAGACGGAACGATTAAGTGTCCTTTTTCTTCAAAAAAATTTAAAAATTTCGAACGAATTTCTTGTGACTTCATATCTGTGTATATTCTAGGATTTGAGGCTGGCGCTAATAAATTGGCAATCCCTTAAAGCTCATTTCCTAAATAAATTATATCTTTGTTAATTACAGGTTACAAAAGTAGAATATTTTAGTATATGGCTAAAGTAAAATATTATTACGATGCTGAAAATTTAGCATATAGAAAAATTCAACCGCGAAGAGGTCGAAAAATCGCATACATTGCTCTATGGCTTTTGTCATCTGCTCTATTTGGTGTTATCGGATTTTTAATCTTGGTAAACACTTCGTTACTTGACACTCCGAAAGACAGAATGCAACGCAGAGAATTAGAAAATCTAAAATTCCGCTATTCACTGCTGAACAAAAAAATGAAGCATGTAGAAGAAGTGTTGCATGAAGTTGCCGAAAGAGACAATAGTTTATATAGAGTATATTTCAATGCCGATCCGATTCCGTTTGAGCAACGCAAAGCCGGATTCGGCGGGGTAAACCGATACAAAGACTTGGAAGGATTTGACAACTCAGAACTGCTTATCAGCACCTCAAAACGCCTGGATGTTATCACCAAAGAATTAGTGATTCAGTCAAAATCCTTGGACGAAATCTACAAATTAGCCTCTTCTAAAGAAAAACTATTGGCGGCTATTCCTGCCATTCAACCCATAAAAACGGAACAAATGACCCGAATGGCATCCGGATTTGGTTACCGAAATGACCCATTTACCAAAATCAGAAAGTTCCATGCCGGAATGGATTTTTCGGCTAAAACCGGAACGGCGGTCTATGCTAGCGGCGACGGAACGGTGGTCCGAGCAGACAACAAAGCTACTGGATACGGAAATCACATTGTTATTCGTCATGGGTACGGGTATGAAACGCTTTATGCCCACCTAAGCAAATATAACGTAAGACCGGGGCAAAAAGTAAAACGTGGCGACGTCATTGGATTTGTAGGTAGCACCGGACGTTCCGAAGCGCCTCACTTGCATTATGAAGTACACGTAAACGGAGAAGTGGTAAACCCTATCAATTTCTATTACGGAAATATATCGGCTAAAGAATTTGAAATTATTTCTAAATTAGCAAATCAAGAAAATCAATCACTTGACTAATGAACATCGAGTTACCAAACAAGTTATACTATAGTATTGGCGAAGTAGCCAAGGCTTTTGATGTGAACCAATCACTCATTCGATTTTGGGACAAAGAATTTGATATTCTAAAACCGAAAAAGAACGCCAAAGGAAACCGAATGTTCACTCCCGAAGACATCAAAAACCTAAAACTCATTTATCATTTGGTAAAAGAACGCGGTTTTACCCTTGAAGGAGCTAAAATCCATCTGAAAGAAAATCAGAAAAAAACACTGGATAAATTCGAAATTATTACTAAATTACAAGACATAAAAGCAGAGCTTACGGCTTTGAAAAATTCTTTATAAACCAAAAACATCTACAAACTCTTTAAAAACTGATATTATGAAAAAATGGTTAATCCCTGTTGGAATTGTTGTTGTTTTACTTTTTATCGTGTATTCGTGGGTAAAAGGATTCAACAACACGGCTGTTACACTGAACGAAAATATTAGAGAAAGTTGGGGTAATGTCGAAACTGCTTATCAAAGAAGAAATGACCTTATCGGAAATTTGGTAAATACTGTAAAAGGCGCTGCCGATTTTGAAAAATCCACTCTTGAAGCTGTGGTAAACGCTAGAGCAAAAGCCACTCAAACTACAGTTGACCCTTCAAACATCACTCCGGAACAATTAGAAGCCTTCAACAAAGCGCAAGGAGGCGTAAACAGTGCTTTATCAAGATTATTGGTTACGGTAGAAAATTATCCGGACTTGAAAGCAAATCAAAATTTCTTGAAACTTCAGGACGAACTAACCAGCACCGAAAACCAAATCCTGACAGCAAGAACACGATTTAACGAAGCTGTAAAACCCTACAATACTCATGTGTTGAAATTCCCTAATTCTATTTTAGCCGGAATTTTAAACTTCAAAGAAAAAGGTTATTTCGAATCGGTTGAAGGAGCCGAAAAACCGGTTGATGTTCAATTTAATTTCAACTAATTATGCCGAATGTACAAGATTTTTTAACTCCTGAAGACGAACGCGAAATCGTGGCTGCTATTGGCATGGCAGAACAAAACACATCAGGAGAAATTAGAGTACATATCGAAAATCATACAGACAAAAAACCTCTTGAAAGAGCTCAAGAGGTTTTTTATCAATTAAAAATGAACGAAACTAGACTTCAAAACGGAGTTTTGTTCTATGTCGGGGTTCACGACCATACCTTTGCGATTATAGGAGACAAAGGAATCAACGATGTGGTGCCCGATAATTTTTGGGATAAAACCAAAGATTTGGTCATTTCTCATTTTAAAGACAATAATTACAAACAAGGACTCGTAGAAGGAATCCTCAAAGCCGGAGAAAAACTCAAAGAATTTTTCCCTTCGGATAAGGAGAACCTGAACGAACTTTCTAACGAAATATCAAAAAGCTAAATGAAATTTATATTTCGATATTTTACTTTTTTACTTGTTGTTGGGTTTACATTTTTAAATCTAGCAGCTAATGCTCAATATAAGATTCCCGAAAAACCAAAAGGCAATCAACAAACAAGTGTGTATGATTATGCCAATATTCTCGAAAAATCTCAAAAGGAGTATCTAGAACAAAAACTTATAAAATATTCTGACAGTACATCGACTCAAATGGTTATCATCACCATTGAATCTTTAAAGGGAGAAGATATCGGAATTCTTACCCCGAAATGGGCTCACGAGTGGGGAATCGGAGATAAAGATAAAGACAACGGAGTATTAATTCTACTTGCGCTTCAAGAAAGAAAAATATGGATTTCTCCAGGCTATGGACTAGAACATATTTTAACGGCTGGAATTAACGGAGAAATTGTTCGAAACGACATAATCCCTCACTTCAAAAACGGAGATTATTTCACCGGGCTTGACCAAGGAACTGACCAACTCATCAAACTATTTCAAGGTACTTACAAAGCCGACAAAAAAGTCAAATCTAATCAAGACGGAACCGGCCTAGGTACTTTGCTTATTATATTTATTTTTATAGTAGTTATTCTATCTATTTTTAAAAACAAAAATGGCGGTAGTGGCGGACCAGGCTCGCGTGGCGGATTTGACCCTACTGATATGATTATTCTAAGCCGTATGGGACGGGGCGGATTTGGCGGAGGAAGTTTTGACTCGCGCAGCGGTGGTGGCGGCTTCGGCGGTGGATTTGGAGGCGGTTTCGGTGGTGGAGGATTCTCCGGAGGAGGCGCTGGCGGAAGCTGGTAATTTTACCTATTAAAACATGAAAAAAGTACTATTTCTAATCTGTATATTATTTGTTTTAGGATGCAATCAAAATAATACTGCTACCAATCAAAACAGAGAATTTTTTGAATTTGACCAAGTTGATCACTATAGTTTTTTTAGTCAAAATCATTTTGTCGAATTTATGAAAACTTTAAATAGAGATTCATTAGGCTTTAATATTATTTATAACGAAGAACCCAAAAGTATTACTGATTCTATTTTTGAACAAAATCTCACTCGTATTGGTTTATCTAAAAACACCATCAGTGAATCTAAATATAAAGAAATTTCGTATCTATTTAGTGAATCAGACTGTACCGATGGAATTGAAACTGCCTGCGAACCTATATTCAGAGATATACTAGTTTTCAAAAAAGAAGAAAAAACCACTGGAATTGCTAAAATTTGCTTTGAATGTTATAAAGCGTATATAATTGGAACAGAAAAAGATACTTCTAACTTCACCAATTGCGACAATTTATCTAAATTACATCGCATATTATATAAGTAATTTATAATTTTTTCAATATTAAAATTGAATAAAATTTCGTTCATTTGTGAGATTGTTTATTTACAATATGTCGAAATTTGATTCTATAAGACCGTTTTATGACAGTGAGGTGAACGAGGCGCTGGCTTCGATCATTCATCATCCGATGATGAAGGCGATGATGCACTTTACCTTCCCTGACAAAGAACCTTCCTATTGGGAAGAGAAGTTGCTAGATACCCATTCGATAAGAGATTTTCAAGCTAAATTTCTTTACCATTCGATTCAAAGAATTGTAAAAACTACTTCTGAAGGGCTTACCACCTCCGGTTTTGAGAAACTTCAGCAAAACACATCCTATTTATTTATATCCAATCACAGAGATATCATACTCGATACTTCATTACTCAATGTAACTTTGCTCGACAAAGGTTTGGTAATGACGGCTTCGGCTATCGGAGATAATTTGGTTCAGAAAAAGTTTACGCGTATCCTTTCCAAACTGAACCGAAACTTTTTGATTCAACGCAACCAAAGCCCCAGAGAGCTTTTACAAAGTTCGAAACTAGTTTCAGAATACATTCAGAAACTAATTTGTACCGAAAATCGCTCTGTTTGGATTGCACAGCGCGAAGGCAGAACCAAAGACGGAAACGACCTCACACAACAAGGCGTTCTGAAAATGCTCGGAATGGCAAGTGAGGAAGAGAATCTTATGGATTACTTCAAAAAGCTAAAAATTGTTCCGGTATCCATTTCGTATGAATATGACCCTACCGATGCACTGAAAATCCCAAGATTGGTGGCTGAAGCCAATCAAGAAACGTATATCAAAGATCGGAACGAAGATTTCAATAACCTTTTGAGCGGGATTATGGGGCAGAAAAAACGAATTCACATTCATATTGGAGATGTATTGGATTCGGAACTGAGTTTTATCGGAACGCAATTTGACAACACCAATAAGCAACTTCAGGCATTAGCACAAGTGATTGACGCTTCGATTATCAACGGATATAAGCTGTGGCCAACTAATTATATCGCCTATGACGTATTGCACAACACCAATAAATATGCTGATTTCTATACCGAAAAAGAAAAATCGCTATTTGTAAGACGTTTAGATATTAAAATTAACGAGTCCAATCCGATTGAATTAGAAGGATTTTTGAACATGTATGCCAATCCGGTGATTAACAAGCAAAAATATAATGAGCTCGGCTAAAACCCATATACTTTTAATCTACACCGGTGGAACCATCGGGATGGTAAAAGACCCGAAAAGTGGTTCGCTCAAAGCGTTTGACTTTAGCAAAATACAAGAAAGAATCACAGAATTAGAACAACTCGATTGCTCTATCCAAACCATTTCGTTTGAAAAACCTATTGATTCATCTGACATGAATATCGAGCGATGGGTCGAAATCGTAAACATTATCGAACAAAACTACAACGACTTTGACGGGTTCGTTGTGCTTCACGGCTCAGACACGATGTCTTATTCGGCTTCGGCACTGAGCTTTATGCTGGAGAATCTCACAAAACCGGTAATCTTTACCGGTTCACAACTTCCGATTGGAGATTTGCGAACCGATGCTAAAGAAAATCTGATTACAGCTATCCAAATCGCTTGTCTGAAAGAAAATAATCGTTCGGTAATTCAGGAAGTTTGTCTGTATTTTGAATACAAACTTTATAGAGGAAACAGAACTTCAAAAATCAATGCCGAACATTTCGAAGCTTTTGAATCGGCTAATTATCCGCCGCTGGCTGAATCGGGCGTACACCTAAAAGTACATCACGAATTACTTTTGCCAAAAACGCGCAAAAAAACCATTTTCAGAAAATTGATGGACAACAATATCGTGGTGCTGAAATTATTCCCGAGTCTTAGCAAAAGTGTAATCGATTCGGTATTGTCTATCCCTAATCTGAAAGGTGTAATTCTCGAAACTTATGGGTCCGGAAACACTACACTCGACAAATGGTTTATTGAATCGCTAGAAAATGCTATAAAATCCGGAATTCATATCGCAAATGTAACGCAATGCTTGGGCGGTAGCGTGGATATGGGGAAATACGAAAACAGTTCGGAACTCAAGAGAATTGGCGTAATCTCCGGAAAAGATCTCACTATTGAATCAGCTGTAACTAAAATGATGTATATGCTAGGGAATAATGTTTCGCCTTCGGTTTTCAAAACTATTTTTGAGACACCTTTACGCGGCGAAATTTCCTAATTTTTGCATAGATTTGCACAACCAAAAAGAAAGGTGCTCGAGTGGTTGAAGAGGCTACCCTGGAAAGGTAGTATACGGCAACGTATCGAGGGTTCGAATCCCTTCCTTTCTGCTATACATTTCAAACCTGCTTATTTCGGCAGGTTTTTTTATATAATAAAATCATATTTCATCTCCCAAACTTAAACCAAGTGGTCAACGGATGTTTTTTGCCCTTCAGCCAATCAGAAACCATTTCCATTCCGGTTACCGAAAAAGTGATTCCGTTTCCTCCAAAGCCTAACACAAAATAACTGTTTTTAAAGTCTTTGTGTTCGCCGATGTACGGAAGTCCGTCTTTGGTTACGCCAAAAGTTCCCGCCCATGCAAAATCCGCATAAAACGGGACTTGTGGCAGATGTTTCTCAAATAATTTTACCAGTTTTTTCTCTTTCCGACCGATGAGTTTATCACGCCTCTGCGGATTACGAAATTCCTCATCCTCACCCCCTATCAAAAATCTTCCATCTGCTGTGGTTCGTAAATAGATATACGGGTCAGCCGTATTCCAAATCAGTAAATCGTCGTACTTTTTACTCATCGCCTCGTTAATTTCAGACACGATGGCGTAGGTACTAATCAAATCCACAAATTTCTCTTTGATGAAACTCACGCTTTCATAGCCCACGCAATACACTATTTTCTTGGCCTTAATCACCGCTTCTGTATGCAATAGAACTTCGTTATACGACTTGTGACTTTTCACTTCTTTCAGTTCCGTTTTATCAAAAACCCGAAGTCCGCGATTGGTATTGAACTCCAATATTTCATGCACCAAAGTAAACGCATCCACGCTAGCGCCTTGCTCAGACAAAATTCCTCCATGCGTCTGAGAGAAATTGTATTTTTTTTCGATTTCATCGGCTTCCACCCACGCTACGTCAAAACCGGCTTCTCGGCGAGCTTCAAATTCCTTTTTCAGCCACGCTATATCTTTTTTGTACGCCGCAAAATACAACGATTGTTTCTTTTTGTATCCGGCTTTGGATTTGATTTGTTTACACACCTTTTGCAGTTGGTCAATCGCGTCAAAACAAGCTTTGTAACTGGCCTCAGCTCCTTTTTTACCGATGAGTTCTATCAATTCATAAAGAGGAGTATCGATTTCGTATTGCAACATCGAAGTCGTAGCCGAAGAACTTCCATTGGCCACTTCGCATTTATCGATTAAAACAGTATCGTATCCTTCTTCCATACATTGATGAGCAATAAGGCTACCGGTAATTCCGCCGCCAACCACTAATACATCGCACGAAATATTTTCTCTCAAAGAAGGATAACTGTTCAGAATGCCGTTTTTGACCAACCAGAAGGGTTCATTTGACTTTAAATCCATAAAAAGAAGTTTTCGATTTGATAAAAACCTCAAATTTAATTAAGCTTTTTACCCAATTAATACGGATTAAATATAGTCAATAATTCAGTTTATTAACCAAATTGATGAAAATTTACATTTGTTTTTCCACCAAATATTTCCAATACCGTTTCGGGACATATTGCAAGTGTAATTTCATGTTTCGCCTTGCTTCGATATTAGTGCTGTTGAAATAGCGTTTCCAAAGTTGCTGGTAATGCGCATCTTTTTCATCCAATGTAATAACCGTTGATGAAGCCGTCAGTGCATTTTTCTCTTCGGGGGAGAGATGGACTTCAAAAACGCTTGTTTTATCGTACATCAAACCATATTTACGTCGAATATCATAAATCAGCCAACACTGATCGGCATAGCGATTTCTAAAAAACCTAGAAATAAGCGGCAACACATTAAAATCCGGTTCAATAACGGCAAAATACATTCCCTGACTATCTTTGCTAAAACGAATAAAAGCCTTCATTCGATGACGTTCCCGGCTTACTTTCCGGAGGGTTTGTGCAAAATACAACACATCTTCGTCTCCGTAGTTTTTCAGAATATTGGGCTGACCTTTGAAAATTTTACAAACCAAGGCAAAAGCCGATTTCCATGCTTTTCGGTCTTCAGATAAAAATACTCTGTAAAAATCCAAAGCAACTGACGCCCCTAAATGTTTTTCAAGTCCTTTTTGAACTCTCCGTGATTTTTCCGAATCAGTAATAATGGTTTTCGAAAGTTCGAAAAAGGAAACTTGCGTAGCATCTTCCCCTTCGACAAGTAATTTCACGTCCGAATCTTTATACTCAAAAAACTCAAACACACAGCACAAAAAACCCGAATATGTTCCGTCGAAAATATAGTTCATCTCTAAAATAATGAAAGTTGAGCTGTAGGAATTTTAGTATGAATTTTACTTTGAGAATTTTTTAAAATCGAATAACGTACGTGTTCCATGGATGATTCGCCCAAAGTAATCGGTGTATCCGTACAACGCATAAAATGACGTGCCCTATTAAAAGCTATGCCCATCTTTTTAATTTGGTATTCGCGAAGCGTTCCGAACTTGCGCGCCTGAATGATTTTCATTGCCGATTGCCTTCCCACACCCGGAATTCGGATAATTTCTTTGTAATCTGCCTTATTGATATCCACTGGGAAAAATTGCGGATTGCGCAACGCCCAACTCAGTTTCGGATCAATCTCCAAATCCAATTGTTGAAAATCATTATTTAGGATTTCATCCAACCTAAAATCATAAAACCTAAGGAGCCAATCGGTCTGATACAAACGATTTTCGCGCACCAACGGTGGCCTAGTCCCTACTTGAGGTAAAAGTGAATTTTGATTATTTATCGGAATATAACCACTGTAATACACACGTTTTAGGTTGTAATCATCATAATAAGTTTTCGCCACATTCATAATCTCAAAATCCGTCTCGGGGGTAGCTCCGATTACCATTTGCGTACTTTGTCCGGCAGGAACAAACTGAGGGGTATGCTTGATGATTTTAGCTTCCGATTTGTATTGTTGGATATGATTCTGCACAAAAGCGAGTGGCTTTTTTACCGATTCATGGTCTTTTTCAGGCGCTACCATTTTAAGTCCGGCTTCGGTAGGCATTTCCAAATTAATACTCATTCTATCTACGTACAATCCGGCTTCTTTGATGAGTTCTTCGCTAGCTCCCGGAATTGTTTTCAGGTGAATGTATCCGTTATAATTCTGCTCCAAACGAAGTTTTTTCACGATAAGCATCAATCGTTCCATCGTAAAATCGGCATTTTTGAAAATTCCCGAGCTCAAAAACAAACCTTCAATATAATTTCGACGGTAAAAATTCATGGTCAAATCCACCACTTCCTCCACTGTAAAAGCTGCCCGTTTTACATCATTACTACGTCGGCTCACACAAAAAGCACAATCATAAATACAGTGATTCGTAAGTAAAATTTTCAAAAGAGAAACGCAGCGCCCATCTTCGGTATAGGTATGACAAATTCCGGACGCCGAAGCATCACCTATTCCTCCGTTATTTTTTCGTTTGCTTCCGCTCGAACTGCAACTCACATCATATTTTGCTGCATCCGCCAAAATTTTTAGTTTCTCTTCTATTCGTTCCATCGTAAAATCTGCGTGTTTTCTGGGAAAATTATCTCATAACCCTCATGGCTAAAGTTCTGAAATTAATCCTAATACAAGGTTACGGAAGGCTGTTAAACTTTACGACTAAAAAGCATTGGGGATGTTAAAAATTAAGATGTTTTCAAATTGAAAAATTGGGATTTTCATCCGAAAATAATTCGAAAGAACTCGGTAGATTTAAGAACAAAAAGCAGCGGAATTTTATTCGATTCCTCCTATTTATTAAACCAAACCTTTACATTTGCGAAATGAAGTATTTCCGATTTTTACTTTTTCCGTTTGGGATTATTTATTTCACAATTACCTCCGTGCGGAATTTTCTGTACGACAAAGGTTTTTTGAAATCGTACACTGCTCCTATTCCCGTTATTGCTGTAGGCAATTTATCGGTCGGAGGCACCGGAAAAACGCCACAAATTGAATATTTGATTCGGCTACTTTCAGACAAATACCGCGTAGCTACCCTTAGCCGTGGCTACAAACGAAAAACAGAAGGTTTTGTCTTGGCTAATACCACAACTACGGTTACTGATATTGGTGATGAGCCTTTTCAATACTTCTCGAAATTCAAAAACATCCAAGTTGCCGTAGATGCTGACCGTACACGCGGTATTAAAAATCTTTTGCATCAAAATTCCGCTCCGCAAGTGATTTTGTTGGACGATGCTTACCAACATCGCAAGGTAAAAGCTCATTTTTATATACTTCTTACCACTTATTCAGACTTGTATTGCAATGATTTCATCTTACCGGTAGGGAATTTGCGTGAGTCAACTTCAGGAGCAAATAGAGCGCAAGTAATTGTAGTAACCAAGTGTCCGAAAGGATTAACCTCGGAAGAACAAAGTCGAATCATCCGAAAAATCAATCCGAAAAATCATCAAAAAGTATTTTTTAGCACTATCGGATATGACGAAAAAATATATTCCAAAGATGCTTCGCTGGAAGTAAACGATATCCGAAACCGCAAAAAAGTATTATTGGCCGGAATTGCCAAACCCGAACCTTTTTTCGATCACCTGAAAAATCCACAAGATACTGTTTTGAGATATCCTGATCACCATAATTTTTCGGAGGCGGAACTCGAGCAATTACGCAGCAAATATCAAGACGAACTCATCATTACGACCGAAAAAGACTTCGTTCGATTGGATTCATTAGCCCAAACTAATCAACTGTTTTATTTGCCTATCAAAACGGAATTTTTACACTCCGAAGAAGAATTTAACCGCATTATTCTAGGCTCGATTTAACACCCAAATCGACCGTTTAGCAAATAAATTTCTTAACTTCGTTAAAATTTAATTCCTATGAAAATACACCCTCCTTTTAATTTATATCAATGGATTGAAGAGAATCGTCATCTGCTCAAACCACCTGTTGGCAACAAAAATCTATATGTAGATGCCGGAGATTATATCGTGATGATTGTAGGTGGACCAAACGCCCGTAAAGACTTCCATTACAATCTGACTGAAGAATTGTTTTTCCAACTCGAAGGAACGGCTCGCGTTTTTGTTCAAGAAGATGGGCAAAAGAAAGAAATGGTACTCAACAAAGGCGATATGTTCTTGCTTCCTGCCGGAACACCTCATTCTCCGGTAAGAGAGCCTAATTCGGTTGGATTGGTTGTAGAATGCAAAAGAATTGGACGAAATATGAAAGATGGTCTGTTGTGGTTTTGCGAAAATTGCAATCACAAACTATACGAAGTTCATTTCGATTTACACGACATCGAAAAAGATTTCTTGCCTCATTTCAAACATTTCTATAACTCGATAGAACTCAGAACGTGCGACAAATGCGGAACCGTTATGGAAGCCGATGAACGTTTTGTAGGATAATAAGCCTGTAATTTCATGAAGAAAATAGCCAGCATAATTTTAATTCTTTTATTTAGTTTTTCATACGCTCAAACTACCGAACAAATAGCCCAAGCCGAAGCATCTAACAGTGTTTTGAACTTTACGGCAAATCAAAATACGGGTAATTATGACATCATCTACAACCGTTTAGAAGTAGAGGTCAATCCGGCTCAGCAATACATTAACGGAAAAGTTACAGCTCAATTCACCGCTAAACAAACCATGAATTCTATTGTGTTTGATTTGGCAACGAATATGAATGTATCTCAAGTATTGAAAAACGGAAATCCACTTACGTTTTCTCACAACAATGATGAACTTACGATAAATTTTACGCAACCCGTAAATCAAGGTTCGACCGATTCAGTAATTATTTTTTATTCAGGAATTCCGGATGATAGCCAAGATGCTTTTGTAACGCATACACATTCGGGAACTCCAGCATTATTTACTTTATCAGAACCATACGGAGCCAAAGAATGGTGGCCCTGCAAGCAAGATTTGAACGACAAAATCGATTCGATTGATATTTTCATCAAAGCGCCTGCACAATATGTAGCAGTAGCCAACGGAATGCAACAGTCGGTGGAGCTAGACGGATTAGGCTACAAAACCACGCATTTTCATCACAACTACCCAATCCCCGCTTATTTGGTAGCAATTGCTGTGACGAATTATCAGATTTACAATCAAACCGCCGGAACGGCTCCGAATACCTTCCCGATTATCAATTATTTATATCCGGAGAATTACAATTTTACAGTAAATCAACTTGCGGTTACCCTCCCGATTATGGATTTGTTTGAACAGCGATTCGGAACTTATCCTTTTTCGACTGAAAAATACGGTCATGCTCAATTTGGTTGGGGTGGCGGAATGGAGCACACAACAGTTTCATTTATGGGAAGTTTCGGCAGAAGTTTGATTGCCCATGAATTGGCGCATCAATGGTTTGGAAATCAAATCACTTGTGGCAGTTGGAGTGATATTTGGCTCAACGAAGGATTTGCTACTTATCTGGATGGATTGGTGGTAGAACAACTCGACGGTCCGGATGATTTCAGAAGTTGGAAACAAAACAAAACATTTAATATCACTTCTCAAAATGGTGGTAGCGTGTATGTGCCTGCAAACGATACGCTCAACTCAAACCGCGTTTTTAGTTCTCGATTGAGCTACAACAAAGGCTCGATGGTGGTTAATATGTTGCGATTCAAACTAGGAGATACTGCCTTTTTTCAAGGTGTAAATAATTACCTCAACGATTCTAACTTAAAATACGGCTACGCTAAAACTGATGACCTAAAATACCATTTGGAGCAAGCATCGGGCATGGATTTAACCGAATTTTTAAACGATTGGATTTACAGACAAGGCTTTCCGATTTACTCTATTCAAGCCCATAACGTTAACGCCGGACAAGCAAAAATTACGATTTATCAAACACAGTCACATCCTTCGGTGAGCTTTTTCGAAATGCCTGTTCCGATTAGATTATATGGCCTAGGCGGTCAATACCATGACATCATTCTGGAAAACACCTATAACGGACAAGAATTTACCGTTAATGTACCTTTTGTGGTGACTAATTTGGCTTTTGATGTGAATAAAGACATTATTTCGATAGATAGCCAAACCAGCCTTTCCACTCCGGATTTGGAATGGAGTAAAATTTCTATTCATCCTAATCCTACTCAAGGAGAATTATTCCTTACTTTGTCAAACGATTTGACGCTTGAAAAAGTGAATTTTTATAACCTGAACGGGCAGCTCATCAAGCAAACCACCACTCAGACGCAATGGAACCTATCTGATTTGTCAGAAGGAATTTATTTGATGGATATTCATACCAATAAAGGAATCGAACAAATTAAACTCGTACGTTAAAAAACTCATCTATGGCAACTCCAAAAAGGCTCTTTTTACTTGATGCCTATGCATTGATATTTAGAGGATATTATGCTTTTATTAAAAATCCGAGAATCAACTCGAAAGGGATGGATACCTCAGCAATTATGGGTTTTATGAACTCACTGCTCGATGTAATTAACCGCGAAAAGCCCGAATACCTAGCTGTGGCATTTGACAAAGAAGGAAGCGCTTTCAGAAACGAGATTTTTCCTCAATATAAAGCCAATCGCGATGAAACTCCAGAAGCTATCCGAATTGCCGTTCCGTATATTCACAAAATACTCGAGGCGATGCATATTCCGATTGTGGAAGTGCCCGGAATTGAAGCCGATGATTTGATTGGAACCTTGTCCAAACAAGCCGAAAAAGAAGGATTTACCGTTTATATGGTTACACCCGATAAGGATTATGCACAATTAGTATCCGAAAATATTTTCATGTACCGCCCCGCCCGCATGGGTAACGGCATTGAAATTTGGGGTATTGAACAGGTGAAAGAAAAATTCGAAATCGAGCGTCCGGAACAAGTTATTGACTTTTTGGGGATGATGGGAGATGCGGTAGATAACATTCCTGGGCTTCCGGGTGTGGGCGAAAAAACCGCTAAAAAACTATTGGCTGAATTTGGTTCGATGGAAAATCTATTAGCCAATACGCATTTGCTAAAAGGTGCTCTCAAAGAAAAAATCGAAGCCAATAAAGAACTAGGATTGCTTTCTAAAAAACTCGCTACTATCCTTTTGGATTGCCCAATTCAGTTTAACGAAGAGCAGTACGAGTTAAATACACCTGATTTTGAAAAAGTTGCCGAATTGTTCAACGATTTGGAATTCCGAAGAATGACCGAGCAATTCCAAAGAATATTTTCAAGTTCAAATCCGGCGGCGCAAATACAAACCAACGAAGTGATTGAAGAAAAATCACCTGCTCCAAATCCAAAGAAAAAAGCGGTAGATGAAAATCAAACTTCGCTATTTGATATGGGCGATGGAGATTTGTTTTCTTCGGCTCAATCGCTTTATAATACTTTAGAAAATACCGAGCATTTCTATCAAATCGCACAAGGCGAATTAGGCGTAAAACTCCTGATTCAAAACCTGATGAATCAATCATCGGTGTGTTTTGATACCGAAACTACGGGCTTAGATGCCCATAATTCGGAACTTGTCGGAATTGCTTTTTCGTGGGAAAAAGGAAAAGGATTTTACGTTCCATTCCCTGAAGACCAAAACGCGGCTCAAGAATTAGTAGATAAATTCCGCGTATTTTTTGAAAACGAAAACATCGAAAAAGTAGGACAAAACCTAAAATACGACATTAAAGTTCTCAATCGTTATGGCATCGAAATCAAAGGAAAATTGTTCGATACCATGATTGCGCATTACCTGATCAATCCGGATATGCGCCACAATATGGATGTGCTTGCGGAAACCTATTTGAAATATAGTCCGAAATCTATTGAAACGCTTATCGGAAAAAAAGGAAAAGGACAAAAATCAATGCGAGATGTGGAGTTGGAACTCATCAAAGAATATGCTGCCGAAGATGCCGATGTTACTTATCAACTCAAACAAACTTTCGAACCTGTTTTAGCACAAACCAAAACCCGGGCATTGTTTGATCAGATTGAAGTTCCGCTCGTACCTGTTCTTGCCGATATGGAATCTGAAGGAATTCGTCTGGATGTTGAGTTTTTGAAATCGCTTTCGGAAGAATTAGACAAAGACATCAAAGCGCTCGAAATGCGCATTTATGAAGCCGCAGGACATTCATTCAATTTGGCTTCGCCTAAACAATTGGGCGAAATTCTATTCGATAAACTAAAAATCGGTGGTGCAAAACAAAAGAAAACCAAAACCGGGCAATACGCGACAGGTGAAGAAGTGTTGAGCCTTTTTGCCAAAGAACACCCAATTGTTAAGGATATTTTGGACTGGCGACAACTCGTAAAACTTCAAAACACTTATGTACAAGCATTACCTTTGCAGGTAGATGCCAAAACGCAGCGCGTACACACCGATTATATGCAAGCTGTAGCAGCTACCGGAAGACTGAGCTCGAACAATCCGAATTTGCAAAATATCCCGATTCGTACCGAACGCGGAAGACAAATCCGCAAGGCATTTGTTCCGAGAGATGAAAAGTATGTCCTTCTTTCTGCCGATTACTCTCAAATTGAGCTTCGCGTAATCGCAGCGCTGAGTGGCGAACCGAACATGATTGAATCATTTGCTAAAGGCGAGGACATTCACCGCTCAACAGCTGCAAAAGTATTCAACGTTTCACTCGAAGAAGTAACACGCGAGCAACGTAGCAATGCCAAAACGGTAAACTTCGGAATCATTTACGGAGTATCTGCATTTGGGCTTTCAAATCAAACGGATTTGAACCGTTCGGAAAGTGCCGCGCTTATTGATGCCTATTACAAAACCTATCCGAGACTTAAACAATATATTGCAGAACAAATAGAATTTGCTCAAGACAATGGGTATGTACAAACTATTTCCGGTAGAAGACGTTATTTGAAAGACATCAATTCGCAAAATGCGGTAGTTCGTGGTGCAGCTGAGCGAAATGCTGTGAATGCTCCGATTCAGGGAAGTGCGGCGGATATTATCAAAATTGCGATGATAAATATTCACAATCGTCTGAAAAATGAAAATCTAAAGAGTAAAATGCTCCTTCAGGTACACGATGAGCTTGTGTTTGATGCTTATAAACCCGAATTAGAACAACTCAAAGAAATTGTGAAATACGAAATGGAAAACGCCTTCAAGCTAGAAGTTCCGCTGGTAGTAGATATGGGAATTGGAGAAAATTGGTTAGAAGCACATTAAAAATGAAACAAAAATGGATATTAAAAACGCACAATTAGAAGTAGATAATTGGATTAAAACACACGGTGTTCGTTACTTTAACGAGCTAACAAACATGGCACAACTTACCGAAGAAGTAGGTGAAGTGGCTCGTATTATTGCCCGTCGATATGGCGAGCAATCTGAAAAAGAAAGCGACAAAAACAAAGATTTAGGCGAAGAATTGGCCGATGTGGTATTTGTCGTGTTGTGTTTAGCCAACCAAACCGGCGTGGATTTACAGGCGAGTTTTGACAAAAAAATGGCTCTAAAAACCAAAAGAGACCACGACCGCCATCACAATAACGAAAAGTTGAAATAATTTTCAGAAATGAAAATGATATTTGTTTAAATTTGTTTAAAACTAAAAATTATAGACTATGGGATTTTTTACTGAATTTAAAGAGTTTGCCGTAAAAGGAAATGTAGTGGATATGGCAGTCGGTGTGATTATCGGTGGTGCTTTCGGAAAGATTGTAAGCTCGCTTATCGAGAATGTGATTACACCTTTATTGCTTAATCCGGCATTAGAAGCTGCCGGACTTGAAAGAGTAGAAGAACTAACCATTTGGGGTGGAGTTCAATACGGAGTGTTCTTATCGGCTGTGATTAACTTTGTCATCATTGCTTTTATTCTATTTATGATGATTAAAGGAATCAACAAACTAAAAACTCCTCCAGCTCCTGTAGAAGCACCACCGGCTGGACCTACACAAGAACAACTTCTTGCTGAAATTAGAGACTTACTGAAAAACAAATAATTCAAAGACCAAAAACCTGATATAAAAATCAGGTTTTTTTATGGAAATACATTTTTTTGGAGGTAACATCAATGTTTTAACACACAAATAATTCGGAATTTACTTCTAAAAAAGTACTTTTACACATTAAATAGACTGATTCTAAAATAGATGAATAAATCTCACACATATTGCGTTAAAAATTTCTGCCTTTTATTCGTTCTCCTTTTCTTTCAATTTACTTGGTCTCAGAACGAAACCAATTATTGGTATTTCGGGAATAATGCAGGAATGAATTTTAGTAATGGTGAATTTGAAGTTCTATTTGATGGAGCCATGCAAACTGTTGCCGGATGTACGACAGCCTCGGACAGAGATGGTAATTTGTTGTTTTATTCTAATGGACAAAAAGTCTGGAATAAGAACCATCAAGTAATGGAAAACGGAGATGGATTGTCCGGAGAAGAAGGTGGAATTCAAAATTCTATAGTAATTCCAAAACTTAACGATCCTAACACATTTTATTTATTTTATATCCGAGAAAACACTCAATCCACTCCGGTATATATGCTCACCGGGGTATACTATTCTGAAATTAAATTTGACGCAGCTCATCCAGAAGGATATGTAACCGAAAACAAAGATGTTAGAGTGGTGGAAATCAACTCTACTGCTAGATTGTCAGCCATACACAATCCGGCTACTAATTCTGTTCGTTTAGCTTTAATCACCAAACCTACTCCTGTATTTGGTATAACTCACCCTGCTGACAAATATATTTTTAGAATAATAGATGTAAATGCCGATGGAGTTATGACATTTCATGAAATAGACATCCCTCAAGGATTAGGAACCATAGGAGCTATGAAATTCACTCCTAATGGTTCACATTTAGCTTTTGCGGATTCGGATGCTATGAAAATTTACTTTTATAAATACAATAGCGAAAATCTCACTTTTACGTTTGAGTTTGCTGTCAATACAATCCCTACTATAGGCCTGTTCATTAACCCTTATTCTATAGAATTTTCGGCGGATTCTAAAATGTTATATTATACAGGGAATAACACCATTGTACAAGTTCCGTATACTTTGTTTGGAGGTGCTGAGCCTGCAGAATATTATATCATACAAAGTATGGCTGCCAGATCATTACAATTGGCTCGTAACGGGAAAATTTATGTAGCGCATGGTAGTGATACTTCTTCTTTGAGTTTTGTGAGTGTAATTAATCGACCGGAAAAACCAGGAGCGGCGTGTGAATATACTAATTTTGAAGTCCCATTATCTCCAGGAAGTTCTTTTAAAGGCTTACCAAATTTTATCGCCTCTTCGATGCGTAACCGAATCATTCCATCGGAGGATGATTGTGTAGATAAAGAGTTTCGCTTCGAATTGGATGCTTATGTACCTATCAATTCTGTTCTATGGGATTTCGGAGACGGTACTACTTCGACTGATTTAGCCCCTACTCATTTGTTTTCTGAAGCAGGAATACACAAAGTGAGCGCAACCATTATGGTGAATAATTATCCGGTTACCTTATATAAAAATGTAGAAGCCTACCCTCTTCCTTCTTTGGATCCTGGGCAAACCCTTCAGCAGTGTGATACGGATAACGATCAAGTTTCTTATTTTAATTTAGAAAATATTGGGGCGCTGATGAATAATCCGGACCCGGAATATCAGTATGTTTTTTATCATTCGATGGCTGACGCTTTAAATGAGGAAAATGCTATCGAAAATCATTATCAATATCTCAACCAATCGAATCCGGAAGAAATATTTGTAAAAATAACAAGTACAAAAGGATGTATATCGTATAGCAACTTTTTTATAGAAACAACGTATACCGAATTAGGAAATATCTCTCCTATTTATGCTTGTGAAAATTCGGATGACATCGTAGGGAATAACATCGGTAAGTTTGATTTGGACACAAAAGAAAACCAAATCCGACAACAATTCGGGATTCCGGCTAATTATACTATAACATTTTATCCAAGCGAAATAGAGGCGCAAACCAAATTAAACGCTATTGACGGAAGATATTACTTTAGCTCAACTTCTACGGTTTGGTTGCGTGTAGAAGATGAAAATAATGGTTGTAATGGAATTGGTTCTTTTGAAGTTATTTTAAATGATGCTATCGAAATAGATTTAGAAAACAAATATATCTTGTGTGATATAAGTGTACGCCCCTTGACGGTACTTGACGGAGGAGATTTTGATGCATGGGAATGGCGAAATAATTCAGGATTTATTATTTCCACTTCAAGATTTTTCACTTTAACCCAAATCGGAACTTATAATCTCACGGTTTATAAAACTCAAAACGGAATAACCTGCTCGGTAAAAAAATTATTTAATGTCGTTCAAGGCGGAAGCGTTCAATTCGAGAAAGTATCTACTGAGGACAATCAAATATTTGTATCTGTTATAGGAACTAGTGATTATGAATTTTCAATTGACGGAGTGAATTATTACACCGATGGATTAAACTACTATACCTTCACCGATGTTGAAACAGGATTTCATGTGGTATACGTTCGAGATAGAAATAATTGTGAGGCTTCTATAAAAACCGAAGTGTTCTTGTTAAAATTCCCTCCTTATTTTACACCTAACGGAGATGGAGTCAATGATTTTTGGAGAATCAGCACACTGGCTTCGAGATTATATCCTGAAATTGAGATTTATATCTTCGACCGTTACGGAAAAACAATAAAATATATCGACTTCAAAAAAGAAGCTCACGGTTGGGACGGAACTTATAAAGGAAAGAAACTTCCGGCAACCGACTATTGGTTTAAAGCTGTTTTGAAAGATAACTCCGGAAAAACCATTGTAAAAACCGGACACTTTAGCTTATTGAGATAAAAGAATCTGTTATTTTTCTTTTCGAATCATTCTATTGTGTGGGATTCCGTCTTCGAGGTAGCCTTCACCTTGAACTTCAAAACCTAAACTTTGATAAAATTGTAAAAGATAAGCTTGCGCAGAAATGGTTATAATTGTTTCGCCAAACTTATCTTTTATGTTTTTAATGCTTTCCTGCATGAGCGCGTAACCTACTTTTTTCCCTCTTAATAATGGATCATTCACTACTCTTCCGATAGAAGCTGTATCAAAGTAATCTCCGGGTTTAAACAGTCGTGAATAAGCAATAATCTCGCCGTTTAATTTCCCTAATACGTGAAGTGCTTTTTGGTCTTTGTTGTCTAAATCCGGATAAATGCAGTTTTGTTCTATGATGAAAACCTGTTCGCGCAGGCGTAATAAACCATATAATTCTTGAACTGTTAACTCTTCGAATGCTTTTACTTGCCAAACAATTTCCATTATTTAAACTTTACCGATTTAATGATTGCCTCGAGCTCATGCATCATATCTCTTTTGGATGATGAGGGTGCATAGACAAAACCTTCTACAACTATATTTCTTTTGTTTTCGATATCAATCACTGTATAATTCACAAACGGACCCGACATGTATACTCTTTTCATGTCCCAAGTTCCTTTGGTCTTAAATGCTTTTTTACCATCCAATTTGGTTTGTGTAAAATAAGGCACATAAGATTCATCCGTGTACATATACGACTGGGTATGGTCTTCTTTGGTATGAATGTGCTTTTCGCCGATGGAATCTCGCACGAAAATAATGTGATTGATATTATCCAACTGTGACGGCGTATCACAATAAGACGTTTTATAAATAAGCAGATTAGAACTTCCGTTTTGGTTGTTTTTCTTGAGCCAAATGAAGTCTTTGTCTTCTAATACATATTCAAACTCAGATGGAATACTAATCTGTAAACCAAACAAGTTTTCAATCTTTTGAGTATTTAAAGGAGATTGTGCAATGGTTTTTTGAACCTCCAACACTTCAAAATGCTGAATGGTTTTGATAATAGAATCTGATTGTTGTTCTATGAGTTCTATAAATTCGGTAGCATTTCTGCCCGAAAGATAGACTACACATTGATTCGTAGCAAAATCGTCATTTCTAACTTCAAAACTCTTGTGCGAAGATTTTTCAAAAATGATAATATTTCTATTCTTGCAGAATAAATCGTCTCCGTTGCTATCGGTATGTTGAACCAAATTGAATAAAGGCTCTTCTTGCGGAAGTCCGTCAACAAGAGCCGTAAATTTTTTGCGAATACTATCTCCTACTTCACCATTCCACAAATCATCTTGAATAATTACCGTAATTTGATTGATATCTCCTTGTGAAGGCTCTAAAACGGCATCTTTTTGTTTACAAGCAAACAAAGAAAGAGCACACGCAACCAACAGTAATCTTTTCATAAAACGGTTTTTAGGCATGATAAACCCGAAAAGGCATTACATTATTTTAAGCTTTTTACCAATCTGAATGTTATTGCCGGCAATGTTATTCGCTTTTTGTAATTTACTCACGGTAGTACCATACTTTTTGGCAATGCTAAAGAGATTCTCACCTTTTCTGATGGTATGATATTTCTGTTGAGATGAAGATTTTTTGGATACTATAGCTTCTTCGGTAAAAGGAAGTACTTTTTCTTTTTTGCTGTTCTCCGAATCTATATAAGCATAAATTTTATCTTCGTTGGATACAAAAAGTCCAATTCTATCAATGGGTAAACGCACATAATTTGGTTTTTCAGAAGCATACGGAATAATATCCAATTTATACGCCGGATTTAAAAACCGAACCTCATCAACGGTCACGTCGAGCAAATCGGATATTTGCTTAAAAGACATGGTTCTTTTTACATATACCGTATCAGTTTCAATACGTTTGAAAGCTGCTTTTTTAGCTACAATATTGTGTTCTTTGTGATATTCAAAAATATACATAGTCGCCAAAAATGCCGGCACGTAACCTTGCGTTTCTCTAGGCAAAAACTTTCTGATATTCCAATAATTTGTTAGTCCGTTAGCTCTTCTGATGGCTTTGTTAACATTGCCGGGGCCTGCGTTATACGCTGCAAGTGCCATATCCCAATCGCCGTACATCGCATGTAAACTTTGCAAATATTGACATGCTGCTTCGGTTGCTTTTATGGGGTCATATCTCTCGTCTACATACGAATCTACATTCAGATTATAAGCTTTTCCGGTTGGGAACATAAATTGCCACAATCCTGAGGCTCCCATTCGAGATACAGCTCTTGGATTCAGTGCCGATTCGACTATGGCTAAATATTTAAGCTCTAATGGAATTTTATATTTTGCTAATTTTTCTTCGAAAAGCGGAAAGTAATATTCCGATAGCGCCATGAGTCGTCCGATAGATTTTTTGCGACTTTTAAGCATCATTTTGATAACGCTTTCTAGTGCCGGATTGTGTTCTATATTGAATGGCGATTTTTCATCCAACAACTTCAAGCGATGTTTTAGCAAATCAGACGACAGTTCAAATTCTACTTCTTCGTCCAAATTCATATTCTCAATATCTGCAAACATATCTTCAGAAAGATCGGTCGCAGTGAGTTCTTGAATCCACAAATTATCTAGTTTAGCAATCTTTTCATTCCTAACAAAAGTAGATTTAATAGAATCAAGCGATATGAATTTTACCGTTTCGGTTGTGGCTATAGTGTCATGTCCTATAGGTTCTTGTACTGACTCTTGAGCAAAAATCCCCCCAAATATACATAGTGAAATAGCCGTTAAGGTTATTTTTTTTGAAAACATCATTTATTTAATCCTTTGATTTTCAATCGATTTATTTCTTACATCAACAAACTTAAAAATATATAACTGAAAACCTGAAAATTTATTGTTAAAAGTAAAAATCTATTTTAGAATGGCGTCAATACCCGGAAGCACTCTTCCTTCAAGCATCTCAAGCATAGCTCCACCTCCGGTCGAAACGTAACTCATTTTTGGCTCTAGCCCGAATTGTTTTACAGCAGCGACTGAATCTCCACCTCCCACAAGTGAGAAACTTCCGTTTTGGGTAGCTTCAGCAATAAAATCTCCTAACTGGATAGTTCCGTGAGCGAATTTTTCCATCTCAAACACCCCTACCGGACCATTCCACAGAATTGTTTTAGAGGCTAAAATTACTTTTTTGAAGTTTTCTAATGTTTTTTCGCCCACATCAAGCCCTTGCCATCCGTCAGGAATTTGGTTTACTTCTACAGTTTTGGTGTTAGCATCGTTCGAGAAAGCATCCGCAATCACTGCATCAACCGGCAAATGAACTTGTACATTTTTCTGTTTTGCTTTGGCTAAAATATCAAGTGCTAAATCTAATTTATCATCCTCACAGATTGAATTCCCGATTTTTCCGCCCAAGGCTTTGATGAAGGTAAATGTCATTCCTCCTCCGATGATTAGATTGTCGATTTTGTCCAAAATATTTTCAATCACCGTAATTTTAGACGACACTTTTGAACCTCCTAAAATCGCAGTAACCGGTTTTTCGCTATTATTTAAAACTTTATCTAAACTTTCGATTTCTTTCGCCAAAAGCAATCCGAAATATTTGTTTTGCGGGAAGAATTGCGCAATAATTGTAGTCGAAGCATGAGCGCGGTGAGCCGTACCGAAAGCATCGTTCACATATACATTACCCAATTGGGCTAATTTTTCAGAAAAAGCCACATCTCCGGCTTCTTCTTCTTTGTAGTATCTCAAGTTTTCTAACAACAATACTTCACTTGCTTTGAGGTTTTTCGCCTTTTCAACTGCTTCGTCTCCGATACAATCTGCTGCAAACTGAACCGGTTTCCCGATTACTTCGCTCACTTTATTGATGATGTGTTTTAACGAATATTTCTCTTCTTGAGCTTTTGGTCTGCCTAAATGTGACATCAAAATAACACTTCCGCCATCACTTAGAATTTTATCAATGGTTGGTTTCGCTGCCTCGATTCTATTGGCATCAGTTACCTTAAAATTTTCGTCTAACGGAACATTAAAATCAACTCTGATAAGTGCTTTTTTGCCGGAAAAATTGATGTTGTTTATCGTTTTCATAGTGTTATTTTGTTATTGAATGCGGACAAACTTAATCAAAATTGAATTTTTATAAAACAAAAAAGCAGGATTTTTCATCCTGCTTTGTCGTTCTAAACCAATGATTTTTTATTTTTTCACAAACTTAATAGTTTGAGTAAACTCGTCTGAATTTAGTTTCACCATATATTGACCTGAAGCCAATTCGGTAACATTCATTTCAGAAATTGCATTTCCTTTTAACTCCAATACTTTTTGTCCTTGAAGATTATATACCAAAACTTCATTTACAGCCTTTTCTCCTGCGATGTTCAATACATCATTAGCCGGATTTGGATAAACCGTAAATTTATTTTTATTCAAAGGATTTACACTTGCTGAACCCACAACATTTACAGTAACATCAATAGCTTGACCGTAAGAACCTAGTACGTCACTTGCTCCACCAAAAATATCCATAACGCTTATATAACAAGGATCAATATTTAAGATATAATCATCTGCTGTATCTGTCCAAACTTTCATAATTCTGGCACGAGTTGCGCCTATTGCTGCATTAGCAGGAACAACGATATTCCCTATTGCCATTACATCATCATATCCTGTAGAATCAAATATCAAGTCGATATAATATACTTCTCCGTCATCATCTAACATTCCGTTTTGATTCCAATCTACAAATACCACAAATTCATTTTCATATTCTCCGTAAGTATTTCCTTGTAAAGTAAGGCTATAACTTCCTCCTGGTTCTACATCCACAACCAAAGCGGTTAAATCTACATGAATACTACTAATATTGGTATTTGTATACGATAAACCGTTAAAGTTGAGAGTAGTAATTTCCTCAATATCTTCCCAATCATCATTAATAGCGCAATAAGGTGCCGGAAATTGGGCAAGCGCATAAGCCGATACAAATAAACTGAATAATAAAGCTGCGTAATTTTTTTTCATAATTTTATATTTTTAAGTTCCACATTTTTCAAATATACAAAAAAGATATGCCTTATAGCTTCTGGGAAAACAAAAATTGGTTCACAAACGTGGATTTTGCTATTGTTGGCAGCGGAATTGTTGGGTTACATACGGCTTTAACCCTAAGAGAACAGTACCCAAAAAGCAAAATATTGATTCTCGAAAAAGGAATTTTACCGCAAGGCGCTAGTACCAAAAATGCCGGATTCGCTTGTTTCGGAAGTTTATCCGAGATTTTATCGGATTTAGAAAACACATCGGAAGCGGAAGTATTGAATCTAATCGAAAAACGTTGGAAAGGCTTACAGCTCTTGCGCAAACGATTAGGAGACACTACCATTGATTATCAAAATCATGGCGGATACGAATTGTTTTTCGATTCCAACACAGAAATCTACGAAAAGTGTTTGGATAGAATAAACTACATTAACCTTTTGCTTCGTCCGGTGTTTAATTCGGATGTATTTGAATTTAAAGACAATACTTTGGGATTTAAAAACTGTAAACCCAAACTGGTTTTCAACTCTTTGGAAGGGCAAATTGACACCGGAAATATGATGCAAGCTTTGTTGAAAGAAGTTTACAAGAATGATATTTTGATTTTGAATCATCAAGAAGTAACTCATTTTGAAGATTGGGGACACCAAGTTGAAATTCAAACCAATCACCTAAAACTAACTGCCAAAAAATTATTTTTCGCTACCAACGGATTTGCTTCTAAACTCACGGATAACGAAGTTATTCCGGCGCGCGCCCAAGTATTGATTACCAAGCCCATCAAAGATTTACACCTGAAAGGAACTTTCCATATCGATGAAGGATTTTATTATTTCCGGAATTTCGAAAACAGAATCTTGTTAGGCGGTGCGCGAAATCTTGATTTTGAAGGAGAAACTACTACTGAATTCGACCTTAATAAAAAAATTCAAGACCGCCTCGATTATATCCTGAAAACTGTAATTTTGCCACATCAGGATTTCGAAATCGAACAGCGTTGGTCGGGCATTATGGGAATGGGAAAAACAAAAACACCTATCGTTAAAGCTTTGTCTAACAATATATATTGCGGCGTTCGCCTTGGCGGGATTGGTGTTGCCATCGGAAGCCTTATCGGGAAAGAATTGGCGGAATTAGCCTTTGAAAAATAGACATCACTTAATACTCATTATATGATTAAAAAAATACTCAATATTCTAAAGAAACTAATTCTTTGGTTTTTCGGATTGTCGATACTATCGGTTATTATTTTTCGATTTGTTCCTGTTCCGGTTACTCCGCTGATGCTTTCGCGTTCTATGGAAAATGGATTTACCAAATGGCAACACGATTGGGTACCTATCGAAGAAATCTCTCCGAATCTTCAATTGGCTGTGGTAGCTAGCGAAGACCAAAACTTTTTGAACCATAGCGGATTTGACTTCAAAGCCATCGAAAAGGCGATGGAACACAACAAAAAAGGCAAAAGAATGCGTGGCGCGAGTACCATTTCGCAACAAACCGCCAAAAATGTATTCTTGTGGGAAGGTAGAAGTTGGATTCGCAAAGGATTTGAAGTGTATTTTACTTTTCTAATTGAGTTATTTTGGTCCAAACAACGCATCATGGAAGTCTATTTAAACTCTATCGAAATGGGAAATGGTGTGTATGGTGCTGAAGCGGCTTCGCAATATTGGTATAAAAAATCGGCAAAAAACCTCACACTCAGAGAAGCAGCCGGAATTGCCGCTATCCTTCCGAACCCAAGAAAATTTAAGGCTCGAAATTCATCCGGATATATCGAGGGTCGAAAAAATCACATCATTCGACAAGTGGGTTATATCGGAAAACTCAAATACTAACTAAAAACTAATCTTAATTTTTAAAATCAAAGTTTTGTAATCCTTATATTTGTACGTTCAAGCATAAGGACAATGGCATCACCAAAAAAGAAAAAATCACTTAAAAAACACTTATTCAACAAGAATAGGATTGTTTTGCTTAATGAGGATACTTTTGAAGAAATCTTCTCATTAAGGCTCAATTTGATGAATGTCTTTGTACTGATTACGGTAGTATCCATCATCATGCTGACGCTTACTACTTATATAATTGCCTTTACACCGCTTCGCGAATACATTCCGGGTTATTCCTCCCCGAAACTCAACGAGCAAGTAATGCAACTCACCACCAAATCGGATTCGCTTCAAAATGCATTGCAATACAATCAGGCTTATACGGAGATGATTCGAAACGTACTGAACGGAAACATCAAACCTGAAAAAATAAGTAAAGATTCTATTATTGCTAAAGAATTAGAACGTATTAATCACAAAGATTTTGTTCCGTCCAAACAAGATTCATTACTCAGAGAAGCTGTGGCTTTGGAAGATAAATACAACGTATTTGAAAAAGCGGAACAAAAAGTGAATTTAGTCTTATTTGCTCCGGCAAAAGGACATATTACTTCCGGATTTAGCGCACGCGAAAAACACTATGCAGTAGATGTGGCACTTCCGCTGGGCACACCTATCAAATCCATCGCCAACGGAACGGTTGTTTTCTCGGATTGGACTCCTAATAACGGAAATATTGTGATTATTATTCACTCCGACGGAATTATGTCGGTATATAAACATTGCCAAAGTATTACCAAATCTCAAGGCGATATGGTCCGCACGGGCGAGGTTATCGCTACCGCCGGAAACACGGGCAATCACTCAACCGGAGTGCATCTGCACTTCGAATTATGGAAAAACGGTTATCCGGTAGATCCCACTAATTTTATAGAATTTGAATAATGTCTGTAAAGCGTTTTTTATCTAAAATAGTAGCCCAAACAGTAGTGAAGCAAACCAAAAAATGGTCTGAAAATCCTGCTGAAATCCAACAAAAAGTCTTTCAGGAACTCATTGCTAAAGCCAAAAATACCGCTTTCGGTAAAGACCATCAGTTTGAGAAAATTCGCAATTTTGAAGATTTTACTAAGCGCGTTCCCGTCCGCGATTACGAAGAAATCAAGCCTTATGTAGAGCGAATACTTCACGGCGAAAACGATGTGTTATGGAAAGGTCGTCCGCTTTATTTTGCTAAAACGTCCGGAACCACTTCCGGAGCGAAATATATTCCGCTGACCAAAGAATCGATGCCTTATCACATCAGTGCGGCTCGCAATGCTATTTTGCATTACATCCACCAGACCGGAAAAACGGACTTTGTGGACGGAAAAATGATTTTCTTACAAGGAAGCCCGATTCTGGAAGAAAAAAACGGCATTAAACTCGGCAGACTTTCTGGGATTGTGGCGCATTATGTGCCGTTTTACTTGCAACAAAACCGATTGCCATCTTATAAAACCAATTGTATTGAAGATTGGGAAACCAAAGTTGAAGCCATAGTCGAAGAAACCATCGACCAAAAAATGACCCTCATCTCCGGAATCCCGCCTTGGGTACAGATGTATTTCGAGAAAATTCAGGAGAAAACCGGAAAGAATATTTCAGAAGTATTCAAAGACTTTAGTCTTTTTATTTATGGTGGCGTAAACTTCGAGCCCTACCGAGCAAAATTTGAAAGCTTGATTCAGAAAAAAATTGATAGCATTGAGCTTTTCCCGGCATCCGAAGGTTTTTTTGCCTATCAAGATTCGCAAACCGAAAAAGGTATGTTACTGCTCCTTAACAGTGGTATCTTCTATGAATTTATCAAAGCCGATGAGTTTTTCGGTCCGTCTCCCAAACGCTACACTATCGGCGAAGTGGAATTAGACGTGAACTACGTCATGATTATTTCGACCAATGCCGGACTATGGGGTTATAATATTGGCGATACCATCAAATTCGTTTCTAAAAAACCGCATCGCATTGTAGTTACCGGACGTATCAAACACTTTATTTCGGCTTTTGGAGAACACGTTATCGGGAAAGAAGTAGAAACCGCTTTGCAAAATGCTACCGAAGGAACTTCTATTATGATTAATGAGTTTACGGTTGCTCCTCAGGTAAGCCCTACAGAAGGTTTGCCTTATCACCAGTGGTATATCGAATTTGCGCAAGAACCGGACAACATGGAAGAATTCACCCAAAAATTAGATTTGGAAATGCGCAAACAAAACACCTATTATGACGATTTGATTTCAGGGAATATTTTGCAAGAATTAGTCATTACCAAAGTACCTGTTCATGGATTTCAGAATTATATGAAATCTAAAGGAAAATTAGGCGGGCAAAATAAAGTTCCTCGTTTATCAAATGATAGACTTTTGGCTGATGAGCTCGAAAAATTCATATAACTTCTACATTACATTTTAACTCAAATACTTTAAAGGCTGTCAGAAATGACAGCTTTTTTTATTTAACGAATTTGAGCACTTACCATTTAATATTATCTCAATACTTAATAATAATTAACAGACAAAAGCAATCCTTATGCTTGCATTAGACAATTATCCATAAAATATTCATCATTACACTATATTACAAATAAAAAATAAACTACACTTTATATATAGAAACAAAATTTAACATTATAATATTTGTATATTAAATTTTATATTTAATTTAGTCGCCATTTAACTTTAAAAACAAATGTAATTATGGTAAAAACTATGTTTATGAGCTCGGACACGTTCCGAGAGAAAAAACGAAAACGATGGCTTGGATTGCTGACGTTTTGTTTTGTTTTATTAACTGGGTATATTGTGCAAGCTCAGTCGGCTGTAAAATACTCTTTTACGGCTAGTCAAGAAACGTACACTTCTATTAGTGGTACGGGAACAAACATTTCAGGCCTTTCTGCTGATAACGGGGTTGCAAACATCACAGGTTTGCCAGGTTTCACAGTAAATGGCGTTACTTACACCAACGCAAGAGTAAATTCCAATGGCTGGCTTGTGCTTTATAGCAGTACAGCTCCTTCTACTACAACTGAATCAGGGATATTATCTACTTCTATCACTAATGGAGGTGTTACTTTTGCACCGTTTAACAGAGATTTAAACACAACAACAGGTGCAGGTTTTTACTACCAAAGTGTTGGTAATGAAAATATCTTTGAATGGAAAAATTTCATCATATATGGTCAAAGTACCTCACGTGTAAATGTTCAGTTGAGACTAAACACTGTTACAGGTGAAATTAAGTTCGTTTATGGTGAAATGTTATCGGGAAGCAATTCTACATCTGTAAACGTAGGTTGGAAAACCAATCCTCTAACAGCTGGTAACTGGGCAACAGACATCAATAACCTGATGATAAACAATATAGGTTCGGGATTAAATTGTACTTGGGCAGATGCAGTTACGGCTAATTCAAACTCAGCAAGTATGTATTTCCAACAAGATACAGCTCCTAACATAGCTCCAACTAATGGTCTTACTTATACTTGGACTCCACAAAATGGTCCAGATCCGGTAAGAACTTTTGCTGCAGTTACAGGTATCACTCCGAATGGCGCTACTCTAAGCTGGACAGCTCCTTCAGGTGCTACTCAATACAACCTTCGTTATCGCGAAGTAGGTTCTTGTACTTGGACAAATTGGAGTGGTAACCCTATAACAACAAATTCTGTTACTCTTACAGGTTTAAACTCATCTACTAACTATCAAATACAAGTACAAGCATCCAACGGTACTAATCATAGTATTTGGTCTCACATTCCTAGTTCAAGTTCAGGAAGTGGAACAAACGGATATATTGCTGCAGGAACTTTCAAAACAACTGATCCTGCTTGTACAGGCACACCTAATGCAGGTACTATTTCCGGGAACCTTATTCGTCCTACTTGTGGAGGTTCAACACCAAGCCCGACTACGGCTGTAGCTACAGGATATACTATAGCAACCGGTCTTCAACTCCAATGGGAAAGATCTACCGACAATGAGAACTGGTCAAATGCAACGGGAACAGGTAATGCAACGGCTTCTTATACACTCCCTAGCCATACCAATGGACAAACAGAATATTACAGATTTAAAGTAACTTGTGCTGATTCAGGACAAGTATCTTATAGTGATGTGGTTTTACAAGTAACTGACCAACCGGCACCTAGTACACAAGCTTCAAATGTTGCTACATCAGCATTAAGTAACACAACAACAACTATTACTTGGACAAACGGTAACGGTAGCAGACGTGTTGTAAAAATCAATACAACAGATAGTTTTTCTGCCCCTATTAACGGCTCAGGTCCCGCTTTAACGGCAAGTACTACTTATTCAGGTGGGGAGCAAATTGTGTATGATGGGACTGCAACCTCAGTTAATGTATCTGGTTTAGCTCCACAAACTACGTATTATGTACGTGTATATGAATATACGAGATGTGGCAGTTCTTCACCTTATACTTATTTCTATAATACTACAGGGAGCGAAGGAAGCTTTACTACAGAATTTTATTGTGTACCAACCTATTCTACTGGAGGAGACTCCGACATTATTACTAAAGTAGAATTAGATACTTTATTAGATGATAATATACCAATTACATCTCCTTATTATTATAATAGAACAACTGTTCAAAATACAGTGCCAAACCTACCTAGAACTGTAGAGCAGTCAGTAAAAATAACTTTAGGCGGAGATAATACTCAATATACTAGAGTTTGGATTGACTTTAATCAAAATGGAGTGTTTGAGGCATCAGAATCTTTCTCTTTAGGAACTTCTGTAGCAGGTAATCAAACAGCAATTATAACATTTACAGTGCCATCAGATGCAGTTTTCGGACAAACAAGAATGAGAATTCGCGGTGGAGACGACTCTGTGATTCTAGCTTCTCAATCTTGTGGAGCATCGTCAAGCGGTTATGGAAGAGCCATAGATTATTTAGTTAATATTACTGAGGCTCCAAGTTGCGCGCCACCAAACGCCTTAGCAGCATTAGGTATTACCTTTAATAGTGCAAATTTAAGCTGGACAAGTACTGGAGAAAATTTTGACATCAGTTGGGGCGCAGGAACCTTTAATGCAGAAGATGGAACTATTATACCATTTACCAACGGAGGAACTTTATCACAATTAAGTGCTAACACTACTTACCAATTTTATGTTCGTCAGAATTGTGAACAAACAGTTGTAAGCTCTTGGACAGGACCTTATTCTTTCTTTACAGGATATTGTACTCCTACAACTACTACATCAACATCATATTATTTTACTTCGGTTCAAACATCAGGAGCGAGTAATAATATTTCACTTACTAAATCAGTAAAAAGCACAGATGGATATGGTAATTATTCTGATTCTGCTACCCAAAAAATTACAGCTTATGAGGGGCAACAAATAACAGTTAACTTGACAATGAGTTCAGGCACACATTATTTCTATATGTGGATTGATTTCAACAATGATTTAGATTTTACTGACGCCGGCGAAACTATCATTGCTACTAATAGTTATAGTGGTTCTCATACATCACAATTTGTAATACCAAACTTACCTATTGGAAGCTATAGAATGAGAATTGGAAGTAGTTATTCTGGAAGTATTACACCATGTGGTTCTGCAAACGGAGAATATCTAGATTTTACATTAAACATAACAGATATTCCTTCTTGTTTACCTCCATCTGCCTTGACCGCTACAAACCTCATTCACAATAGTGCTAATTTAAGCTGGACAAGTACTGGAGAAAATTTTGACATTAGTTGGGGCACAGGAACCTTTAATGCAGAAGATGGAACTATAGAATCTTTTGTAAACGGAGGGACTTTATCTGGATTAAGCAGTAACACTTCGTACAGATTCTATGTTCGTCAGAATTGTGGCGAAGGACAGGTAAGCCCATGGGCTGGTCCTTATGTGTTTACTACTTTAATGACTCCCGCTTCTACACCTTGGTTAGAAAGATTTACAACCGCAACTATGCCTGCAGGTTGGACAAACACCAATTTCACCTTTGGAGGAGCCTCAACATCTCAATTGACTAATGCTCCGGGTGGAGTTGACGGTAATATGGTATATAAGAATTTATATGGCAGTGGAACCAATACAATCGGAAATTTCCAAACCAACCTAGTTGGATTAATAAGTGAAGGGGATATTTTATCATTCATTTATAGAATAAACAACTATGATAGTCCATATGGACCTCCTGCTGCTGGTTCAGGTAATTTTACTGTTGCTATTTCCACCAATAACAGCGATTTCACTATTATTGCTACTATAAATAATGATGGACAAACTCAAGGTTGGAAAACCGCTAAATATGACTTATCAGATTATAGTGGACAATACATTAGAATTAAAATTTCAGCTAACCGTACATCTGAGGATTATATGCTAGCATTTGATAATTTCTATATAGGTCAACCAGGTTGGAACGGTATTGTTAACTCATCTTGGGATTATGCAGTAAACTGGGGAAATGAAATACCAACAGCTACAACAGCTATTGTTATACATTCTGATGTTCCAAACTTCCCAATCATTTCTTCTGATGTAACAATTGGTTCATTAACCGTAGAAAACGGAGCTTCACTTACTGTAAACTCTAATACACTTACTGTAGGAGCCATAAACGTAGCTTCAGGTGGAACTATGACAGTGAACAGTG